>Ga0209829_10000027_pt1 | contig 120221 bp, 173 predicted proteins | sample C_140205_EF_Meta_FD_187311 | JGI IMG/M metagenome (GOLD analysis project Ga0209829, IMG submission 187311) | Freshwater microbial communities from Lake Croche, Canada to study carbon cycling - C_140205_EF_MetaG (SPAdes) (version 2) | ecosystem: Environmental > Aquatic > Freshwater > Lake...
CTTTACGACGTAGTATTCATCGAAACAACACAGGTTAAGAAGTTGGCTGCATCAGGTTCATACACAACATCAACTCTTGTTGGTGCTCCAGCAGACCAAAGTGTTGTTCCTGTTAAGTCTAACACCAACCCAGGTTCAGGCGGAAACCCAAACTCTGCAGACTACACTGCAGAAGCAGGTTATCTAACAGCAGCATCAGGCAACTCTGCTGATGTTTACGAATCAATCATGATTGGTGACAATGCATTTGGTCACGCAATCTCTCTCCCAGTTGAACTTCGTGATGGTGGCGTTCTTGACTTCGGTCGTGAGCACGCTCTTGCATGGTATGCAATTTGGGGCCTTGGTGTAATTACCGACCAGGCTATCGTCAAGGTTTACACAAACTAAGACACAGATGCTGTCTAGGGGTCCTACCCCTTCCTGGGCCCCTAGGCGCATCACCTTTAAAAACTAATAACTTAGGAGAATAAACATCGTGGCAAACACACCAACAAGTCCGTTAGATGCAACAGGCCTCGCAGCGGAAAGAGCAGCAAAGAAGAATGCAGCAGAGTTAAGAAAACGCAAAGATGAAATATCTATTGCAGCAAACATTGAGTCAGAGAGTCTTGAAAAAGATGTCTTTGACCCAAAGAAACCAGACGCACCTCTTGTCCTTGATGAGATTGAAAACGTAGGAGTCAGCACTGCTGGCGATATGGTAGTCATCCGTACGATTACTGATATTGAAGAGATGACCTACGGCGTTGGAAATTCATACACTTTTAAAGCGGGTGTAAAGTATCGAGTACCATCAAACCTTGCAAATTATCTTGAGGAACTTGGATATATTTGGCGTCCTAATTAAACACTAGGTCCGTCAGTAGTAGTCCGACCCTCAACTGGTTTCCCGCCCTCCTCCCAGTTGGGGGTTGGGCCTTTTTAATTGTCTTACATTTGAGATGATTGCTCCAAATAGTTTTCGGAGGTTATGTGGCTACAATTTCCAATCTAGCAGACCGCCTTCGGTCTGAAATTGGCGACATTGGTAAGTCTTTTGTCTACAAATTTACCGCCGATGGAACCACTAATCGCTTCTTAATTCCTTACTCCCCACTTGATGGTGCATACCTTGTTGTTAATAAAAATGGAGTAGACATATCTACAGCGGTAGAGGTAGAGGAGCAGACTGGCTTTATAGTCCTTGATGTTACTCCAGCAAGCGGTGCCACAATTATTGTGGCTGGAAACTACTACCGATACTTTACTAATAGTGAGACATGTCAATTTGTAAGTGATGCCTTCTTGCAGCACTCGGCCTTCCACACCGATGCCTATGGCCGCACTGTTAGCCTAATGAATCTTCCTGGAGTAGAGGAATACCCAGTAATTATCTATGCTTCTACCTTGGCACTTTACACTCTAGCAAATGATGCCGCTTTTGACATAAACGTTTTTGCGCCAGATGGTGTGACCATCCCTCGTTCAGAGCGATACCAGCAGTTAATGCAAATGATTGAAGTACGTAAGAATCAATATAAAGAATTGTGTTCGCAACTTGGTATTGGTCTTTATAAAATTGACGTATTTTCTTTACGCCGAATTTCTAAGACAACAAATAAGTACGTACCAATTTATCAACCAATGGAAATTGACGATATGTCAACGCCAATACGTGTGCATCTACCAACTCCTACATATGGAAATGTTGCACTTCCTGTAATTACAACTGTGCAGGATTTGTATATCTATGAGGGCGATGCATATTCATTTACAATTCAATTAGACTTTGAGGTAGATGCCCTAACAGCATTAGCAGAAATTCGTGGAGCAGGTGCTGCCTACCCACTAACAACTTTTACAGTAACAAAACCAAACGTAGGTGCTGCAGACGGTGAAGGCTTAAGAACGCTACAATTATCTTTAACGGGTGCACAGACACGTTTGCTTCCTGGAACTTCGTACTACGATGTCCAGTTAACAACGGCTGAGAATGTTACTCATACCTACGTTTCTGGAAAAATATTTAAGACATCCGAGGTGAGCCAATGACCAACCAGTACACTCGACCAGGTTCTGCCACCGTCCCTATTGCTGTTGATAACGTAGTACTTATTACAACTCCAGAAGGCACCAGTCACGCCTCTGGATGTGGTTGTGGTAGTTGTTCTGGGGGAGCAGTTACTGGAGCCCAGGGAGTACATGGTACCCAAGGTGCAACTGGAGCCCAAGGAGTTCAAGGTACTTCAGGTGTTGCTGGCGCTGCTTTAGATACGACAGATGACCTGGTAGAAGGTGTTACCAATAAGTACTTTACGGTAGGCAGAGTTGCCTATACCCACACCCAAGGAGTGGCAAGTGCTACCTGGACAATAAATCATAATTTAGGTTTTTATCCTAACCTTACAGTTGTAGATTCGGGTGGTACCATTTATGAAGGCGAAATTACATACACTAATACGGTCTCCCTTACGGTCACGTTCTCAGCAGCATTTAGTGGTAAAGCGTATTTATCCTAATTATCCAACTCTTTAAGGAGAGACCGTAATGGCAAGAAAATTTCTTACACCTATAGACCTTAACAAGTTAGAACTTCAAAATGCACGAGTTCAAAACTTAGCGTCTGCACCAGCCTCACCAGTCGTTGGTCAAATTTATTTTGATACAAACCTAGGTTACCTTCGCTCATGGACTGGTTCTGCTTGGATTAATACAAGCACAGGTGCACAGGGTGCAACAGGTACTACTGGTTCGCAGGGCACAACAGGTACTACAGGTTCTCAAGGCACCACTGGAACAACTGGTAGCCAGGGAACAACAGGTACTCAAGGAAATACTGGTAACACAGGTTCTCAAGGCACTACTGGTTCACAAGGTACAGTTGGTAGCCAAGGTACTAACGGAACTCAAGGAACAACTGGTACACAGGGAACAGTTGGTTCACAAGGAACTACTGGAACTCAAGGTACTGATGGTACTCAGGGAACTACAGGTACTCAAGGTACAACAGGTAACACTGGTTCCCAAGGTACAACAGGAACTACTGGTTCCCAAGGTTCAACTGGTAGCCAAGGAACTATAGGTTCTACTGGTTCTCAAGGAACAACAGGTAATACAGGCAGCCAAGGTACTACAGGTACAACAGGAAGCCAGGGTACTACTGGTACTACTGGTGCTCAAGGTACAACAGGTACTCAAGGTGGACAAGGAGATACTTATTCTTCTACATCCACAACATCATTTACATTAGGCGCAAGTGGTAGCCAAACAATTACTACCGCCTCAACTGTCTTAGATTATTCTGTAGGTCAAGATATCGTTGTTGCATACGACGTATCAAATATTCAGTACGGTATTGTTTCCTCATACAGTGCTGGAACTTTAGTCTTTGAAAAAGTTAAGTTCATTGGTTCTGGAACATACGCAGCCTGGTCTGTAAACCTAGATGGTGCAGTCGGTGTTGCTGGAGCACAAGGTACTACAGGTTCTACAGGTTCTCAAGGAACCACTGGTACTACTGGCTCACAAGGTACAACTGGTACAACAGGCTCTCAAGGCACTACAGGCTCTACTGGTAGCCAAGGAACCACAGGTACGACTGGTTCACAGGGCACAACTGGTGCTCAAGGTACTACTGGTGACACTGGTAGCCAAGGTACAACAGGTACTCAAGGTACGACTGGTACTCAAGGTGCAGTTGGTTCACAAGGAACTATTGGTTCTACAGGTTCACAGGGTACAACTGGTACCCAAGGTGCACAAGGAAATACTGGAACAACTGGTACTCAAGGAACTACTGGTAGCCAAGGTACAACAGGTACCACAGGTTCTCAAGGTACTACTGGTACAACAGGTAGCCAAGGTACTACAGGTTCACAGGGAACAACTGGTACACAAGGTGAAATCGGTCTTGCTGGAGATACATACTCTTCTACCTCTACAACATCATTTACATTAGGCTCAAGCGGTAGCCAAACAATTACTACTGCTTCAATTGTTTTAGATTACTCTGTAGGACAAGACATTGTTGTTGCCTATGACGTAAACAATATTCAATACGGTATTGTATCTTCTTATAGCGCTGGAACTTTAATCTTTAATAAGGTTAAGTTCATTGGTTCTGGAACTTATTCATCATGGTCTGTCAACTTAGATGGTGCTGTTGGTATTGCTGGTGTACAAGGTACAACAGGTAGCCAAGGTACTACAGGTACTCAAGGTACAACAGGTTCCCAAGGAACAACAGGAACTACTGGTTCTCAAGGTACAACTGGTTCCCAAGGAACCACTGGTACCCAAGGCTCTACAGGTGCACAAGGTGTAACTGGTAGCCAAGGTGAAATCGGTTCTACTGGTTCACAAGGAACTACTGGTACTACAGGTTCCCAGGGAACTACTGGTACAACTGGCTCACAAGGTACAACAGGAACCACAGGTTCTCAAGGTACTACTGGTACGCAGGGTACAACTGGAACTACAGGCTCACAGGGAACCACAGGTTCTCAAGGAACCACAGGTAGCCAAGGTGTTCAAGGTATCCAAGGACAGAACGCTGGCATCCTCAGCGTAGGTTCTGGTCTATCACTTTCAGGTGGTGGCGAACTTACAGTTGATACCACAACAATTGCTACTAAGGCTTATGTTGATGCAACTGCAAGTGGACTAGATGTTAAGGCATCAGTTCGTGTAGCAACTACAGTGGCTGGAACTCTTGCATCATCGTTTGAAAACGGCGATGTTGTAGATGGAGTAACACTTGTTACTGGAGACAGAATTCTTGTTAAGAATCAAGGAACTGGCGCAGAAAATGGAATTTATGTTGTTAAGGTTTCTGGAGCACCAGACCGTGCAGCAGATGCAAATCTAAGCGCAGAAGTTACTGCAGGAATGTTTACCTTTGTATCAGAAGGTACAACCAATGGAAACACTGGTTGGGTTCTTACAACAGATGATGCAATAACACTAGATACCACAGCGTTAACCTTCACACAGTTCTCAGGGGCTGGAACGTATGCAGGTGGCGCAGGTCTTACTCTAACTGGAACAACATTTGCAGTTGGTGCTGGAACTGGTATCACAGTAAATGCTGATGATGTAGCAATTGATACAGCGGTGGTGGTACGCAAGTATGCAACTACCATCACACCAGCATCTCCATACTCTGCTACAGAGTTTACTCTTAGCCACAACTTAGGAACCACAGACATTCAAGTGACTGTCTATGAAATTTCTAGCGCCATGGAAGTTATTACTGATGTAACTTACATTACTACTAACACAGTAACTATCGGATTCGCAGTTGCTCCTGCTCTAGGAGAGACATACCGAGTTGTGGTACACGCATAAACCATGAGCAAAAAAGCACTGGTACCTATCAATGTACTGGCAACTCTTTCAGAGCCAACAGGACGATACAAGGGCGATGTGTATTTCAATGAGAATACACAAAGCCTGTTCGTCTACAATGGTGGTTCGTGGATTGAGTTTGTACCAACTGTAGCCTCTGAAAATGGTGGAAGTCCTTCTTCTACCTACACAGGGACTACCGTAGATGGTGGAACACCTACTTTAACCACTTTTGAATATACGTATGATGGAGGTACATTCCAGTGACAGTAAAGATTCAAGTACGCAGAGGAACCGCTACACAGTGGAGTACCTCAGACCCAATCTTGTCAGAAGGCGAGATTGGTTTTGAAACCAATACTGGAAAATTTAAAGTAGGAGTTGGTGGCACTACACATTGGAGCAGTTTAGACTACTTCTTAGATAGTTCTGACATTTCATCTTTAATTTCTAGCGCCGCTTTAGATACAACAGATGATTTACCAGAAGGTGCTACCAATAAGTACGCCTCAAATACACGTATTGCTAACGCATTAAACAGTGGCTCTAAAACTGGAATTTCATTTACGTATAATGGCGGAGTAATAGATACAGTTGTAACCCAAGTTCAAGGCACTACTGGTACTCAAGGCACTCAAGGCATTCAAGGTACAACAGGTACACAAGGAACCCAGGGTGTGCAAGGTCGTCAAGGTACTACAGGCTCTCAGGGCACCACGGGCTCTACAGGCGCACAAGGAACTACAGGTACTACTGGAAGTCAAGGCACAACAGGTTCTACGGGCTCACAAGGCACCACAGGCTCACAAGGCACTACGGGAACTCAAGGCACTACTGGCTCTCAGGGAACTACGGGCTCACAAGGTACTACTGGTACTCAAGGTACTACAGGACAAAACGGTAACTTTGGTGGTGCTACATTTGATTACACCTTCAGCACTACAACAACTGCATCTGACCCAGGTACTGGAAATTTGCGCTTTAATAATGCAACTCCTGCATCTGCCACAATCATGTACATTGATGCTAGTAATGATGCCGCAACAGATATATCTTCATTCTTAAACACCATTGATGATTCAACATCAACTATCAAAGGTCACTTCCGTGTATCTAAGAAGTACGATGACAGTACATTTAAACTGTACACAATCTCATCATTAACAGATAACACTGGTTGGTTTACTGTCAACTGTGCTTACGTCTCTGGTAATGGAACTCTTGCCAATACTGATGACATTGTTATCACATTTGCTCGTACTGGTGATATGGGCTCTACAGGTTCACAGGGCACCACTGGAAGTCAAGGTACAACAGGAACCACTGGTTCACAGGGAACCACTGGTACTCAAGGTGCTACTGGTTCTACAGGCTCTCAGGGCACCACAGGAACTACGGGTTCTCAGGGAACCACAGGCTCTACAGGTTCACAGGGAACCACTGGTACCCAAGGAACTACTGGAACTACGGGTTCTCAGGGAACTACTGGTTCACAGGGAACCACAGGTTCTCAAGGTACTACTGGTACTCAAGGTACCACTGGTACTCAGGGAACTACTGGAACCACAGGCTCTCAGGGAACTACGGGCTCACAAGGTACTACTGGTACTCAAGGAGCAACGGGTACCCAAGGTACTACTGGTGCTACTGGTTCTTACGGTAACTCTGCGGCCTTGGCTGCGGCTCTATCGGATGAGACTGGTACTGGTTCTGTAGTATTTTCTACTAGTCCTACTCTTGTAACTCCAGCACTTGGCACTCCGTCTTCCGTAACCCTTACAAGCGGTACTGGTTTGCCTATCTCAACTGGTGTATCTGGTTTAGGTACAGGAGTAGCAACATTCCTTGCAACACCGACATCTGCAAACCTTGCTGCCGCTTTAACAGATGAAACAGGAACTGGCGCAAGTGTATTTGGAACTGGTCCAACAATCTCCAACATTACGCTTACAGGAACACTAACTGCATCCTCATCTGCAGGAACAAGTGGCTATGTGTTAACATCAACTGGTACAGGTATTCAGTGGGCTGCCGCTGCTGCTGATGCTACCCCAACAGTGTTTATGCTAGGTGGAATGTAACTTACTACGATAAGGTTCACGCATGAATTTGGTTCAACAATCGGTGCAACAGGGCGGAAAATTAAAGCCCCTAATTATCCCTGCAACCGTTACTGGTGGAACTGGGTTAATGAACCCATCTGTCTTTATAGATGATGATGGCGATATCCTTTGTATTTTGCGCCATATCAATTACTCACTTTACCACGCCGAAAATGACCAACGCTTTCCTAGCGTCTGGGGTCCACTGGCATATCTACACCCAGAAGAAGACCAAAGACTAGTAACTGCTAATTATTTTTGCCGCCTTGATAAAGATTTAAACATCATTAACTACACCCTTATTGATACAACAAAATTAGACGTAAAACCTATTTGGACATTTGTTGGTGAAGAAGATGCACGCCTTGTTAAATGGGGCGGAAAGTATTACGCCACAGGCGTTAGGCGAGACACCACCACCAACGGTCAAGGCCGTATGGAACTATCAGAGTTAAAGATTGATAAGAAGAAGTGGACTGCTAAAGAAGTATCTCGTGTAAGAATTCCAGCCCCAATAGATGAAACTTCTTATTGCGAGAAAAACTGGATGCCAATTTTAGATAGAGAGTTCCAGTACGTTAAGTGGACTTCTCCCACAGAGGTAGTTAAGGCTAATCCTAAAGCACCTACGTGTGAGCAGGTATCGCATCAAGAAGGTAGTACCACTAACTCTGACCAACGTGGTGGTTCTCAAGTTATTAAATGGGGCGATAAATATATTGCTATTACTCATGAGGTAGTTCTATTTAGTAATTACATGAAACAAAAGAACGCTACCTACCGCCACAGACTGTGTGTATGGAATGATGAGTTTGTGTTGGAAGGCATGTCCCCATCATCCTGGTCATTCTTAGATGGGCAGATAGAGTTTGCTGCGGGTGCTGCTCAGTTAGGTGATGACCTACTGATAACTTTTGGCTACGTTGATAACGCTGCCTTTGTACTGCAGGTTCCAGGAGCGCTAGTAGATAGCATGATTGCAGAGGCAATTAATGTTTGAAGTCATAGATAAGTTAGTTACCGAGTTAAGCAACGACCCCTTTAATCCAGTGCTCTGCTTTAGTATTGCTACAGAATATAAATCTATTGGGCAGACTGCATCGGCTATATCTTTCTACTTAAGAACTGCAGAGTACGGCTATTACACCCATCCTGAGTACGTGTACGCCTCGCTATTGATATCTGCAAACTGCTTTGAGATACAAAAGAATAGGCAAGCCACAGTGCAAAACTTATTTTTAAAGGCTGCGGCATATCAGCCAGGACGACCAGAGGCGTGGTTCTTACTTGCTCGATATAGTGAGCGTAATAAGAATTGGCAGGAGGCCTACACGTACGCAGAGACTGGCCTCTATAAGTTATCAGGCAATCACGCACCACTTCCTATTGGTGTGGATTACCCAGGAGATTTTTGTTTAACATTTGAAAAGGCTGTATGTGCTTGGTGGGTGGGACGTCAAGATGAAAGTCAAGAGTTATTTACTAAACTATCTAAAATGGTTTTGCCCCTGGAGTATTCTTCTATGGTAAAGACTAATTTAGATTTCATGGGTATAGGCCAAGAGGTAGTTGAGTCTCATTATGATAAGTATCTTAATGATGGCTTTACCAAGGTTGCTGGATGGGTAGTACAGACCCTGCCAGAGTTTATGAAGGTTCTTAATGTAGACTGGAACAAAGAAGGTGGCGTTGCAGAAATTGGCGTTTATATGGGGCGCTTCTTCCTTCTCCTTAGAAATATGATTGATACCCTAGAGGACTCTTACGCCATAGATATTTTTGAAGACCAGCACCTCAATAGTGATAGTAATGGCGGTCAGGGCTCCACAGATATCTTTATTGAAAATTTAAAGCGATACGATAATTTTGGCGGGGATAAGGTACTTATTGTTAAGGGGGATTCCACCTCTGGAAAGATTAAGGCACACCTAGATAGTAAAATCCCTGCTGGCTCTATGCGTTACTTTTCTATAGATGGTGGTCACACAAAGACCCACACACTCAACGATTTAAAATTAGCCGAAAAATATGTCAGTGATACGGGTATCGTCATACTTGATGACATCACCCACCCGCACTGGCTGGGGGTTATGGATGGCCTGGTTGAGTACCTACGCACCTTCCCAACCCTGGTTCCATTTGCAATTGGGCATAACAAACTCTTCCTTTGCAAGTACCCTTACCATAGCAAGTATCTGGAAGTAGTAGAAAAAAGCGCCTTTGGAATTGAACTAGTTACCTTTATGGGATACCAGTTATGGGTCTCAGAAAGAGTTTATATCCAGTAAGTTTTACCCCTACAACCCATCAGTTATAGGGCATACTTTCACTATCCCCTTCGAAGGAGTTTATTTTGGCAACAACATATAAGACGATTGCTCAGGCAGCGCCAGCAGCAACTACTCTCACCACTCTCTACACAGTACCTTCAGCAACATCGGCTGTAGTCTCAACAATCATCATTTGTAACCAGGCAGCCACCTCCGCCACCTACCGCATTGCGGTAAGTCCAGCAGGAGCAACAGCAGAGGCAAAGCACTACATCGTCTACGGTGCCACAGTTGCAGCCTCTGATACAACTGCTCTTACTCTTGGAGTAACGTTAGCAACTACAGACGTAGTTCGTGTGTACGCTTCATCTGCTACTCTTTCCTTCTCACTCTTTGGCAGCGAAATCTCCTAATTAACTAGTTAGAGGTATATCAAGTGACTATCACTAACAAGGTTTCATTAAAGAGCGTCATGGGCGGAAACACGCCTATTGCTGACGTTCCAGATGCGCCTACCATTGGAGCAGCAACTAACGTAGGAACTTCTCGTGCCTATAACAACGGCTCAGCAACTGTCGCTTATACAGCAGCAGCAACTGGTGGAACTGCTACTACATTTACTGCTACATCTACACCAGGCTCTTTTACCTCTTCTGGTGCTGGTTCACCACTGACTGTTACAGGTCTACAAAGCGCCACATCTTATACATTTGCAGTTACTGCTACTAATACAACTGCAACTGGGGCGGCTTCTGCTGCTTCATCTAGCATTACTGCTACCACAGTTCCACAGGCTCCAACTATTGGAACTGTTACAAGAACTAGTGACACCGTGGTGTCTGTCCCCTTTACTGCAGGTGCTACTGGCGGTTCTGCAATTACTTCTTACACTGCTACAAGCAGCCCATCTATTGCTCTCTCTGTCTCTGGTACTACAACTCCACTTACAGTCACTGGAACTTTTGCTTCTAATACTGCTTACACATTTCAAATTGTTGCAGTTAACGCAAACGGTTCTTCTACAGCGTCTTCTGCATCTAACTCTATAACACCCGCACCAGCATATGTACTTTCTCAAACATTTACAGCATCAGGAACGTTTACTGTTCCTGCAGGTAAAACAAACATGGCTTTAGTTGTTATCGGCGCTGGTGCTGGTGGAGCAAACGGTGCTAGTGGTAACTCAGGTTCAGGATTTCCAGGAGGCGCTGGTGGTGCAGGCGGTGCTGGTGGTTCTGCAGGCGGAGGAATAAACATTGCAGTTTCTGAAGGACAAACATATGCCGTAACTGTGGGTACTGGCGGTCCTGCTGGTTCTGTTGGAGGAACAACCTCTGTTACTACTTTAGTTAGCGTTGCTGGTGGAAATTCTGGCGCAACTGGCAGTGCGGTAGCAGTCTCTTCTAATGGAACATCTACAGTAGGAAGTGCTAATAGCGGTACTGGAGCAGCAAGCACTAGTTTTACTCTTACGGGAATAGGTACTTTTTCAACTGGTGCATCAGGTGGCGGTGGCGGGCAAGGTGGTACATCTGTTGGTGGTGGCTCAGGACCAGGTTCTTCTGGCGGCGCGGGTGGCACTACAGGCGGCGGTGCAGGCGGTAATGGTGGAACTGGCCGTGGTGATGGTGGCCCTCCAGGAAGTGGAACTACTGGAACTACTGGAACTGATAACACGGGTGGCGGCGCTGGCGGTGGTGGTGGTGGTGGTGCTGGTAATAATGGTATTGGCTCTGGCGGCGCAGGTGGCGTTGGCGGCTCAGGAAAAGTCTTAATTTATGTTAAATAAAGAGGTTTACATATGTCGACAGTAAATTACGCTTTTATTAAAAATGACGAAGTAGTTAACGTTGCCGTTTTCGAAAACCCCACAGATGCACAGTTATTAGCGTACTTTAAAAATGAGTTTTCATTAGACAACATTGTTCTTGCAACTGATAAGGCTGCTGTTGGCGGTACTTATGACGGAACAAAGTTTTGGCTACCAAAACCCTATTCATCATGGGTAAAAGGAGTAGACGATTGGAAAGCACCAGTTCCTATGCCTACAGATGATAAGATTTACTCTTGGAATGAATCCGCCCAAAAATGGGAAGAAGTAACTAATGGCTAATATCAAGAGAGCGAATACGTCAGGTATCACCAAGAGCGGTGCTGCTATCTCTGACGTACCTGATGCTCCTACCATTGGCGCTGTAACAAATACCGCTGCTGGAGGTACAGTCACTGTCGCCTACACAGCAGCAGCAACAGGTGGAGCGGTCACTACCTTTACCGCTACCTCTACTCCTGGAACTATTACAGGAACAGGAACTTCTCCTATTACCGTCACTGGGTTAACTGATAGCACCGCTTATACCTTTACTGTTACGGCAACAAACTCAACAGGTTCTCAGACCTCTGCAGCATCTGCATCTGTGACTCCTACGAATTTTCTTGTTGGTGCCTATGATTCTATTGCTACGGTAAGTCTTAGTAGTGCTGCTAACACAGTTACTTTCTCGTCTATTCCACAGACGTATACACACTTGCAGATTAGAGCCATTGTCCGTACCCCAGGCAACGCTAGTTATATGGCTATCGGAACTTCAAGTGGTGCCAACTACGGCGGAAAAGGTCACCTTATCTCTGGTGGAAATGGCGGTAGTATTTATGGCTCTTCTTTAAGTACAACTGGCACAAAAGGCTTAGCCCTAGATTTGTATGTGGGTTCACTTGTTGCTAACCAATTTGGTGTTTATATCATTGACCTCCTTGATTATGCCAATACAACTAAATACAAAACTGCTAGAGCCATTACTGGCTATGAGGATGCTAGTTCAACAATTAACTTTATTAGCCATTACTATGCCACAACAAACGCTATAACTTCAATAGTTTTAACTGGCGATGGAAACTACCCACAATACTCTCACTTCGCCCTCTACGGAATTAAGGGGTAATAACAATGGCCGCTGGTAATACCTACGTAGCAATTGCTTCCCAGACATTTTCTGGTTCTCAAACCAGTTTAACTTTTAGTTCTATTCCTGCAACTTACACTGATTTAGTATTAGTGTGTACAGGTACCGCAAGTGCGGCTCCCTATGTTCAGTTAAATGCTGATGGTGCGGCTAACTACTCAAAAACTGTGATGTACGCTACTGGTTCATCTACTGGCTCTTCTCGTATGGCACGTACTGCTGGTGCGCCAAATGACAGAAGAATAGAAATTGGTGCAGGTGTATCTGCTGATACTTCACTTAACATTTTTCACTTTATGAACTACTCAAATACTACAACATATAAAAGTGTAGTTTGCCGAGCAAACTCAATTACTTCTCAACTAAACCTTGGAATTGGTTTATGGTACTCAACTGCAGCAATAAGTAGTATTGTGGTAGGAAATACCAACAGTGCAAACTTTACATCTGCAACCACCATAACTCTCTACGGAATCGCGGCGGCATAAACTATGGCAGCAAATTATGTTTTATTAGAAAAAATTGTAGTGGGCGCTGTTACTCCATCTTCAGTAACTTTTAGCGGTATCCCGCAGACTGGTTATACCGACTTGGTTGTAAGGATGAGTACTAGGTCAACTGGCTCAAGTGGCGATATACAATTAGTTTTTAATGGAAGTGGTGGAACTGCTTACAGTGGAATATTAATTTACGGAACTGGCGGGGCGACTGCTTCGTCTAGTAGCACTAGCGCAGCCTACATGTCTTGGGGTGGCGGCTCAATCAATAGGTCAACAACTACAGGAAGTATTTTTGCAAGCGGAGAAATATACATTCCAAACTATACATCGGCTAATTACAAAACTGTATCTACTGAGGGTGTAGAAGAAGATAGTGTTGCTACAACTGTTTACTCAGAGTTAAGTACTCATACTTGGGCTAATACTGCTGCTATTACTTCACTTACATTAACTCCAAGTGGTAGCGGTTCTTTTGCCCAATACTCAACCTTCTACCTCTACGGCGTAGCAAAGTATGGAGTTACTCCAGCAATAGCACCGTACGCAACAGGTGGCGATACCATTATGACTGACGGTACTTACTGGTACCACGCTTTCAAGTCATCAGGAACATTTACCCCTGCTAAGGGATTATCTTGCGACTACCTAGTAGTTGCAGGCGGTGGTGGCGGTGGAAACGGTGGCTCATCAGGCGGTGGTGGCGGTGCTGGTGGTTATTTAACTTCAACAAGTTATTCAACTGCTGCTAATACTGGTTATACAGTAACTATTGGTTCTGGCGGTACGGGTACATCAGGTAATGGAACTGCTGGTTCTAATTCCGTATTTGCAACTATAACCGCTACTGGTGGTGGTTTTGGTGGAGCGGGTGGAAATACGGCTCCTAGTGGTGTAACTAATGGTGGTGCTGGTGGTTCTGGCGGTGGCGCTGGCGGCTATGGTGGCGGTACTGGTTCTGGATTTACTGGTGGTTCTGCTTCTCCATCTGGACAAGGTAATGCTGGTGGTAATGGTGCCTCTGGTGCAAATTATTATGGTGGTGGTGGTGGCGGTGGTGCTGGTGCCGTTGGTGCGGCAGGTTCAGGTGCTACTGGTGGTAATGGTGGAGCAGGATTAAATACTCTTTCAACTTGGTTCACTGCAACTGGTACTGGTGTTAGCGGTTATGTTGCTGGTGGCGGTGGCTCAGGAACTAACTCTACCAATACAGGTTATGGAACTGGTGGTTCTGGCGGTGGTGGAACAGGTGGTTACTGGAACGGTAGCGCTGTTCTTAATCCTATTGCTGGTACTGGTAACACTGGCGGTGGCGGTGGCGGTGGCGGTTCTAATAACGTAAACGGAGCATCAGGCGGTTCAGGTATCGTGATTGTGAGGTATGCAGTATGAGTCATTTTGCAGAGATAGATAACAACAACATAGTCCTTCGCGTTCTTGTAGTTCCTGATGCTCAAGAGCATCGTGGAAACGAGTTCCTCTCTATGGACTTAGGTCTTGGTGGTCGTTGGTATAAGACTTCCTATAACACTATTGGTGGAGTTCATCAATTAGGAGGAACCCCTTACCGCAAAAATTTTGCGGGAATCGGATATACTTTTGATAGAAATCGTCAAGCATTTATTTCGCCCAAATGCCATGATGAAGCAGTACTAGATGAGGCAACCTGCCTATGGACTTGTACAAATGAAACACATACTAAGGAGATAGCATAATGTCAGTACCTACAAAGATTGTGGTTGATTGCTCAACTGGTCAAACTACAGAGGTAGAACTTACAGCAGGAGAGATTGCTCAACGTGAGTCTGATGCAGCCGCATTTGCAGCAGAGCAAGCAGCACGTGATGCAGCAGATGCTGCAACGGCTGCATTGAAGGAATCAGCAAAGGCTAAGTTAGTCGCTGGTACTCCATTGACTGCAGAAGAAGCAGCCGTTCTCGTCATTTAATTTCGCCCCAAATATTTAAGGAGTACCGTGTCAGTTCGTAGAGCACAAGATGAGCGCATTGAAGGCACTCCTGATGGCTTAAGTGCCATCACGGAGATATCCGATGTGCCAGATGCTCCTACCATTGGTGCTGCTACAAATGTAGGCACTAGCCGTGCTTACAATAACGGCTCAGCAACGGTAGCCTACACATCTGCCACAACAGGTGGAACACCTACCACACTTACTGCTACATCTACCCCTGGCTCATTTACTGGCACAGGTGTTTCTCCTATTACAGTCACAGGTTTACAGTCTGCCACTGCTTATACATTTACAGTAACGCCGTCTAACTCAACTGCTACTGGTCCTGCATCTTCTGCTTCATCTTCTATTACTGCTACTACTGTCCCTGCTACACCCTCGGCACCTACTGCCACTGACTCAGGTTCTGGTCGTGCCTACAATAACGGTTCCGCTTCTGTCGCATTTACTGCACCTGCTACAGGTGGTTCTGCAATCTCTTCTTATACAGTTATTTCTTCTCCTGGGTCATTCACAGGTACTGGTTCTTCAAGCCCGATTACTGTTACAGGTCAGCAATCTGCAACTGCCTACACTTATACGATTACTGCTACAAATGCTAATGGAACCTCTACCGCATCTAGTGCATCTGGCTCAGTAACTGCTACTACTGTTCCTCAAGCGCCAACTATTGGAACTCCTACCGTTGCATCTGGTCAGTCTTACTCTGGCTCTGCATCTGTCTCTGTGCCATTTACAGCAGGAGCAACAGGTGGAGCATCTGTCTCTACTTACACAGTTACCTCTTCTGGTGGTGGAACTGCGACGGGTGCTGGAAGTCCAATATCTATTTCTGACGCAGTAGGAACCGCAAGAACTTATACAGTAACCGCAACTAATACTAACGGCACAAGTTCTGCTTCTAGTGCATCTGCTTCAACTACGCCAGTTTCTGTTCCTCAGGCTCCTACTATAGGAACTGCTACTTCTCCAACTTCTACATCAGCATCTATTACTTTTACAGCGGGTGCTACTGGAGGCTCTGCAGTCTCTACCTACACAGCAACATCTTCTCCTGGGTCACTTACAGGAACGAGTGCAACAAGCCCAATTACTGTTTCAGGACTTACATCGGGAACTGCTTACACATTTACAATTACCGCTACTAATGCACAAGGAACATCTACGGCCTCCTCTGCATCTAACTCTGTAACTCCACAGTTAGCACGTTTTGTTGCGTATGGTCCAGGCACTAGTGTTCCAATTGCTTACTCTGATAATGGCTCTTCTTGGACAACCTCTGCATATACAACAAGCAATGTTGCTGGTTTTTCAGGAACATACGGAGCAAATAACTATGTTATTCCTTCTTCTACCGCTTATTACTATTCTTCTGACGGTATTACGTGGGCATCAGTTTCCGCGCCTTTAGACAATATCAGTTCCATGGCATATAATGGAACTGCATTTGTTGGAGTTAAGTACGACTCAGCAAGTGCTTACGTTACCCGTTCCACAAACGGAACTACGTGGACCAACTATCAAATAGATAGCGTTGACTCTACTTATTTTACACAATATAAAGTTGTATTTGTAGGCAGCACTTTTTACACTTTAAACAATAATGCTTATGCCAACAGCCATATATCAACAAATGATGGTGTTACGTGGTCACGCACATCGCCGTTACAAGGTTTTCAATCTAGTATTACTTTGGCTAATGGAACTACTATTGCTGGATATCAAGGAAGTTTTAGATATACAACAAATATGTCTACTTCTACAACTGGCCCTGCTTCTTGGGGTAGTACTTTTTCTATGACTGGAATTGCTGGAAGCGGCAATAACTATATAGCAACAGGATACGACTCTGGTGGAGACACATACAGACCTGCTTATTACACAACAACTGGTTTATCTGGTACATGGGCCTCTACTGGTAGTCCAAATTTTACACGAGGTAATCAAATGTACAAATCAGCGGCTTACAATAATGCTGGAACTTGGGTATTTGGTATCAGTGGAAATAGTAACGTGTACTACTCAACTAATGGAACTTCATTAACAAACGTAAGCATTGGCGGAGGCGCTATGAGTAATGGAACTGCTGTAATGTTCTCAACTAATAATGGATAAAGTAAAGGAAAATAAATAATGGACGTATCTACATCTGATTTTCGTTATGAAATTGACGACAATGACGGTTTTACAGTTCGTTGCTGGCATGTAGGTCAAGAAGAGCCTTGGATGCTGCAACCGCACTGGCCTTCAGGTGATGCTTGGGGTTCACGCAGTGATGCTCAGACTTGGATTGAGGACCACATTGAATCCCTCGTTGACTCTGCTGCACCGTATGCTGCAGGAGGTCCTGGTCAAGAACGCCGAGCAAAACCAACGCCTTTAGAGGCTGCACTAAACAAGTTAGGTGCAACAGGTTTAACAATAGAAGATTTAAAATTGCTTCTAAACCTTTAATTTTGACGCTTAACCAATTTTTTCCAGTAATGATAGGAGATACTTAATCCTATGCGAGGAAACAAGGTACAAGGACGCTTCAAGATTGACTTTGAAAACAAGTCAATGGAAGAGGGCGTGGTAGACGAACTCAGAGACCCAGTAGGTACCGAGGTCGATTGGTACGTCTGGGACGCAAATTACTTTGAGACTAATCCTGCACTTGTGTTGGACAGTATCTATGACACCTCAAACCAAGAAGATGGTAAAGGTCGCCGTTGGATTGCTCCCCTTAAAATGCCAGTTATCATGGCTCAACAACTACGTGGTACTAATACTCCCAACGAACGTGGTTTTTACACCGTTGATAATTTGCGTTTAGTCATGAGCGTGGCAGATGTCAATCGTCTTTTGCCTGTAATGTTGACAGAACCTACTGCCCACATTAAAGACCGCATCATTTTCCAGAACACAGTCTTTACCCCTACACGAGTACTACCACGTGGTCGGTATGCTAACTTTTACTCTGTCGTTACAGTTGACTTAAGCCAATGCAATCCAGAAGAACTAGTAAATGACAGCCAATTCCAATCCTACGCCAATTAAACTTCCCGCTGTATCACGAGATATATGTGGAACTATTACAGGTCATGCAAGGCATAGAAGCCATAATGAAGAATACTGCGAACCCTGCGCTACTGCTCTAAGAGAACATCGCAGAAAGTCGTACAAAAAATGGAATTTAACTACTAAAGAATATCGTGATAATTGGTACAACAAAAATAAAGAGTCTATTAAAGATAAACGCAATGTTTACGGCAGAGAATACAGGAAGAACAACCCAGAGTATTACAGGAATAAGTGCAGAGGGCGCAGAGCCAAAAAACGTGATAATGGGTATCAGCCATATACAGAAGCCCAATTAATAGAGACCTATAAGTTAGTTTGTTATTTGTGTAATGGCACAATTGATTTGTCTTTGCCCCGTAAAACAGGTAAACCTGGGTGGGAATTTGGCTTACATATTGACCACGTCGTACCTATCATTAGCGGTGGGCCAGATACCCTAGAAAATGTAAGACCAACTCATGCTATTTGCAACTTACAGAAGGGAAGCAAAATGGGTAACATTCAAGATGAGTTTGAGCCAGAATTAAATCCAGAGTTCTTTGAAGAAGAGGTAGAAGTATATGACAAGCACGCACTTGATGAAGACTTAGACTGGGAGGATAGTTAATGCCAAAGAAAGTATCCAAGGGAAAAGTTGAAGTTGTCATGAAAGAATACAAAGAAGGAAAACTTCATAGCGGCTCTAAGAAGGGCCCTAAAGTAACTAAGAAGTCTCAGGCGGTTGCAATCGCCATGAGCGAATCAGGTATGTCAAAGAAGACTAAGAAGAAATGAAAAAGCCAGAGCCCATTAAAGCAAAGAAGCACCGCCATAACATTGGTGCTCATGCGGGGAAATCCCCTAGTAAAAATGTACGCACAGAGTTAACTGAGAGCAAGTACGAATCAGGTGGACAATCTATGCGGAGAAAAAAAGGCGGAATTATTCGTAAGTCAAAACCACCCATCCGCTATAGCCACAAGAAGGCTACCTAATGCACGATACTAAACTTAAACCACCACCAGTTCCATATCCCAATGGAGGAGGACTAGCAGCAATGTCTAGCAAGCCAAGAGAATCTCATCAGTTAGAAGTAGAGGCCATGGAAGCAAAGCACAAGGCTGAACTTGCTAAGTTGAAAGAAAAGCACGCCAAAGAAAGTTCTTCTCCAGTAAAGGTTAAGAAGTAATGGCTAAGACAATCAAGATTAAAGGCGAAGGCCACACCATTAAGAAAAACAAAAAGGGTGAAGTTATTGTTGACCATGCTGGTAACAAAGGAAAGTACGATAAAATTAACCTGACAAAAAAGGCTGGCTCTAAGACAATTGCTCAAGGAGTAAAGGCGACTAAAGATTGGCACAAAAATAATGGCTAAGACTGAAGCATGGACACGTTCTGAAGGCAAGAATAAAAAAGGTGGCCTTAATGAAAAGGGACGCAAGTCCTACGAAAAGGCACATCCTGGTTCAGACCTTAAGGCTCCAAGCAAAGACAAAGGCAACAAACGACACAAGGCATTCTGTAAAAGAATGAAGGGAATGAAGGCTAAAAACACCTCAGCCAAAACTGCTCGTGACCCTGATAGCCGCATTAACAAATCATTAAGGGCGTGGGACTGTGACTGCTAAAAAGACAGACCCATGCTGGGATGGTTACACTCAGGTAGGTATGAAGATGAAGAGTGGTAGGAAAGTTCCAAACTGCGTACCTGCAAAGGGCGTTCCAAAATCCAAGCCTAAGAAGAAAGTGAGCAAGTAGATGTGTAGTCGATGTGGATGTGGATGTAAGGCTGGTAAGCCAGCAAAGGGATGCAAGTGCAACTGTGCAACTTGCAAAGGCTCTAAGAAAAAGGCTAAGTAATGGCTAAATCATTATCTCCTAAGCAGATGAAACTTGCTGGGGCTGCAAAGCCAACAGACAAAATAACTGGTGCAGATTTTAAAGCCCTTAAAAAGGGTAAGGCAGCCAAGATGACTATGAATAAGAAAAAGGGCATGTAGTGGCCAAGAAGGAATCAGACTCAGTACAAGATTCCAGGGTCATGGCCCATATGACCCCCGTCCAGATGATTGCCTTTAAAAAGGGCGATAAGAAAATGGATGAGAATAAGGCCATGTCTCGTTCAAAGGATAAGGCTGAAGATAAAGCATTAGCCAAGAAGGTTAAGAAGAAGTTCCCCGCTAAAAAGAAGTAAGAGATTGCCCCACATTGTTGGGGTTTTTTCTTTATCATTGCAATATCAGAACACCGCTGCGGTGCCTGACTACAGTTCCCACTGGTTGCGATAAAGGGGTTTATTATGGCTTGGAAGCCTTGGTATGAGCGTGCCGCGGAGTTAAACGGCAAAGACGAAGTCGAAGAGTTTATGCGTGGTGTCTTCGGCTACCGCACCAAAGACAAACAACCAATTATTGCTGGTCTTATCGCAGGCTACGTCGGTGGAAAAGTTGCTGGCAAGTCAATTGCGAAGGCCAAGAAGAAGTGAAACAAGACCACGTACACAGCGCCATTCACAAAGCCAGTTTAGAAACTTCACGCTTTGTATCAGCGCACCTACGTTCAGAGGCGCACGCCAGTAATTGGCCAGCCCACGTAACTAATAGCCTTCACGCCACGTACAACAAGGACGAGGGCTTTGAAGCCAAGGTGCACTCATCTCACCATGCAGAGGCACTTGACCATGAGTACGGCACCACCTCACGTCAGCCATCGGCTGCAGTGCGACGTGTCTCTAACCGTACCAGTGAGGCAGAGACATTCTTTGCAGGTCGAGTCTTTCGTCATCTGGAGGACTTACTATGAGTTTCTTACTTGATGAAGATGAAGCACTCCGTAACTTACTTAAGGACATGATTGTTACTGACCAGAAGTCAGTTACTGAAGCAGGTGCACAGCGCAAGGTTGGTGTCTGGTTTGGTCAGCCTGACCAGGAGATTCGTTCTCAGTCTTATCCCTATATTACTATTGACATGATTGATATTGCTGAAGATGTTTCTCGTGCACATCGTGGAAAAGTTTCCCCCGCATATTATGCAAACCCAGCAACCATGGTTGCCGCATCACAGGGTGTTCAGCAGGTCTCTTATAACCCAGCAATTCACGGTAAGGATATGGACTTTCCTATACCAGTAAATATTGATTATCAAATTACTACCTATGCACGCCAGCCTCGTCATGACCGAGAAGTTTTGGCGCAATTGCTATACACAAAGATTCCATTACGCTTTGGCGTTCTATTGACAGGTGCAAATACCGTCTCTGGTACACACAGGCGCTTGGATGTTCTTGATATCTCTAAGCGGGATGTCACAGAACAAGGAAAGCGTTTATTCGTAAACGCCATAACGGTGCGTATCTCCAGTGAGATTGCACCATCCACGTTCAACAAGTTCTACAAGGTGCAAAATCTTACCGTTACAGGCACAACTGGCAGCCAAGTAATTGGTCGTGGTCAGTTTACTGCTATCAACTCGTTTACTACATCGGCACCATAAGGTCCCCCCTACCCAACTAGTTAGGAGAAATCATGGCTTATAGCCGCCCAGGTGTTTACATTAGTGAGCGCCTTCTACCCGCAACACTCCCAGGTGGAGTAACAGCAGATGCTGCTGGTGCCGTTGTTGCATCTTTTGCACAAGGCCCAGAAACAGTAACCCTTGTTTCATCTTGGTATGAATTTACTAAGATTTTTGGAGGATACAACGCCTCCTACCCAGCCACATTCCAAGTTGGCGCATTCTTTCAAAATGGTGGACGTGAACTTTACGTCAGACGCATACTTCATTCTAACGCCGTTGCTGCTTCTTGCTCTGTTGTAAATAGTGGAGCCGTTGCAACAATGACTTTTACGTCAAAGAATGCAGGAACTGATGGAAACAATCTTCGGATTGTTGTAGAAGATGGTTCTACTGTAGGCGATTACTACACCATCTATGTCTACAAAGAAGCAGGAGTTGCAAACAGCATTACAGACGACATCCTTCTAGAGCGTTATGAGAACGTCGTTACAAACGATATAACCAGTAGTGACTATGCTGAGACAGTTATTAATATTGTCTCACCTAATATCAGCGTTGATGCAACAGCCGCTGGACTTACTTCGGGCTCTGTTTCTGGAACTTATCCACTAACAGGTGGTTCAAATGGAAGTGCTGTAGTTGCCGCAACGTACACATCATACAAGGCAACATCTGCAACGGTATGGGCAGGATTTGAATCCATTGACCGACCACTAGTAATGATGCTTCCAGATGTAAATGCACTTGCAAGTGCAAATAGCGTCTTTGATGACGCAACTTCTTGGGCAGCATCTCATAACGGCTTTGTTGTTATTGGAACTGACCCTGATTTAACTGTTGCAAATGCAGTTTCGTTTGCAGCAGGACTTGCAGACACCAGTTTTGCTGCTGTCTACTACCCACACGTCTATATCGCTGACCCACTAGGTCGTGGCGCTGGTGCGCTACGCAAGATGGAGCCAGTCGGTGCAGTTGTAGGACTCTATCTTGCAACAGATGCTGCCCGTGGAGTGTTCAAGGCTCCAGCAGGTATCGGAAGTACCGTCCAAGGTATTGTTGCTGTAGAGAAGGCTTTCTCTTCTACAGAACTAGACACAATGAATGCAAGCACATCACCTGTAAATCCAATCCGTCAGATTCCTGGCGCTGGTTTATCAGTCATGGGTGCTCGCACACTCTTGCAAGACGGCACAGCAAACAAGTACGTCAACATGCGCCGCTCTCTTATCTACATCCGCAAGAACCTACAGAACCTTACTGAGTTTGCAATCTTTGAGAACAACGATGAGCGACTATGGACACAAATCCGTACAAGCATTAACGTCTTTCTTGGAGAATACCGAAACCAAGGTGGTCTACGTGGTGCATCAGCAGACCAATCTTTCTTTGTTAAGTGCGATGCTGAGAACAACAGCGCCCAGCAAATCGCCAACGGTGAAGTACACATCCAAGTTGGTGTGGCACTTCAGTACCCAGCAGAGTTCATCGTCATCGACCTCAGCCAAAAGACGCTGAACTAACCCGAAGGGAAAACATAAATGGCAACTGTAATCAATAATCGGTCAACACTTGTTACCGACCCATTACGTAACTTTAGATTTTTAGTTACGTTCATCCCACAGTCCACAACCAATACAACGCTAACTCCACTTAAGACTGCGACGTTTGGTTTTACTTCTGTGTCAGGAATGTCTGTTGCGACAGACTCTATTCCTTACCGTGAGGGTGGGTACAATACCACCGTCCACCAGATTCCTGGTCAGACAACCTTCACACCTATCACACTACAGCGTGGCGTAATTCTTGGTACAAAGCAGAACTGGGACTGGATGCGTAATCTATTTGCAACTGTCGGTGCTGCTGGTTCTACCCGTGCTGTTGATGAAAACTTCCGTTGCGACTTGGAGATTAAAGTTCTTTCACATCCAATTCCTGCAGCAGGTACAGGTGATAACTCATCTGCTACAGACCATGTTGCAATGCGTTTTTACGTATACAACGCATGGCCTACAGCCGTTGCTTACTCTGACTTAAATGCTGGAGATAACGCACTCTTCGTAGAACAGATGACTCTTGTACATGAGGGTTTTGATGTCAATTGGGCACCAAACCTAACTACACAGTCACCTATTTTCGGATAAAATCTGTAATAACAGGTCGCGTACTTCGCGGTCTTTTAATACTATAACAAAGGAATAACATGACGCAAACAATTAATGCAGCGGCTAATCCCGCAATGGCAAATAATTTGATTAACCAAGCAATGGTAGAAATGCCAGAGCAAAAAGAAATAAACATTATTCCTCCTTCGGATACAGCAGTGACCCTCCCTGGTGGCTATATCAGCGCCGCTGGGGAGGTCATTACTGATGCAGAAGTTAGGGAATTAAATGGTAGTGATGAAGAGGCAATTGCACGTGCAACCAACATTGGAAAAGCAATCCTAACAATCTTGCAACGTGGAGTGGTGCGTGTAGGAACTCAAAAGGCAGACGATAAACTTATGGACCAACTGCTCTCTGGTGACCGAGACATGCTACTTCTTGCAATCTTTAAAGCAACGTTTGGAAAGACAGCAGAACACTCAGTCTTTTGCGTTGGTTGCGGAGATGTAAAGAAAGTAGAGATAGACATTGATGAAGACATCAAAGTTAAAACCTTGGCTGACCCAATCAATGACCGCGTCTTTACTGTACAAGGAAAGAAGCATATCTTTACCGTACAACTTCCAACGGGAGTAACGCAAAAGGAAATGATTCTTAACGCGGATAAGACTGCCGCAGAACTAAGCACCATCATGCTTGAGAACACAGTTATTAATATTGATAACTCACCAGTTCTTAGCAAACTACAGGTGCAGAACCTTGGTCTTGTAGACCGACGAAAGATTAATGAAGCAATCAATAAGCGTTTAGCAGGACCACAGTTTGATGATGTCAAGGTCATATGCCCCGACTGCGAAGGCGAGGTATCTGTTCCCGTTAATTTCGGGACCTTATTTCAATTCTAACGCTACTCCGTATACGGAACTAGTGGCTCAGTGGTCAATGTTAACCAGTGAGTATATGGGATGGACCTTGACAGAGATAAAAGAATTAACTAATAGAGAAAGAAAGAACTGGTTAGAGATAGCCAGTTACACCAGTAGAAAGGGATAACGATGGCTAACAAGATGGTAGCGAACATTAAGTCGTTATCCGAAGGTGTAACTGGGTTAACCAAGCACGTCAATGAGTTATACGCCGCCCTTGCAAAGGTCAATATCGTTGCAAGTAAGACGTTAAAGGATGCCAAGGGTGCAGTAAATACCGTTGGCGGTTCTATGAACTTGACTAAGGGCTCAACTCGTATGGACCTTGGCACAGAGAGTGCATCCTTTGCACAACCTGCTGGAGGTAGTGGCTTAAACCGTATGGCTACAAGTTTAGCCAAGTTTTCTCAAACACCTGGTGGACAAGCCGCCACCATTGGAGCAGGCATAGGTCTTTCTATGGCTGCTGGTGCATACGCTGCAGTACCTGATGTATCTCTTACTATGCAGCGCTCTGTCGGTTACTATCAAGCAGGATTACGCGCCCCAGGAATAAACCGCAATCAATTAGAGCGTGCAACATTTGGCGCAATGGGTGGGGGTTTATCCAGTGTTGGCTCTGATGCAATTGTTGCTGCAACTCTTGCAGGACGAGGTTACACACCTGGAAGTAAGAACTACTTACAAGCAGCAGGTGAAGTAGGTGGGGCTTATAAATACCTTGGTATAGAGAATGCTCCTGCTACTCAAGCAATTGCAGCAATGCACTCAGGTGCAATGGGAGCAAACCTATTCCAGTATGGAATCACAACAAGTGGTCCTAATGGAAAAGATAAGACCATGGGTCAAATTGCCAAAGAATTAATGGGTTACATGGGTGCATCTGGCGCATCTACTGAACAGGTAAGAAGTTCCTATCAAAAGGGTGCTCTTGGAGCAAACTTAGCCACCATGGGATTTGATGCAGCCACACAAGAGATGCTCTATCAGTCAATGATTGATATCTCATCAGGAAGAAATCCTGACCTATCAAAAGCAAAACCAATGGCAGGCAATGAAAACACCGCCCTTACTGCCGCTGGTCGCATGGCGTCCTCTCAAACTTCATTGATGACTAAAGCAGAAGACTCAATGATTAAAGGCTTTGAAAATGCAGCAAGTACAGTAGAGGCATTTAATAGAGCCCTATCTAATGTCGTTCAACCGTTAGGACAACTTAAAGGTTATGTAGGTGGTGTTGGAGGAACAAACGCAGGAGCAGGAATTGGTACTGCTGGTGCAGGCATAATGGGAATCTTAAAAAAAGCAGCAGGAGTTGCACTCATTGCTGGTGCTGGTGGTGCAGAGGTGTTCAGTGGAGGAGCCGCAACACCGTTAGCACTTGGTATGGGTGCGGCTGGTCTGGGTCTTTTAACAAAAGGTGGTGGTTCTACGTCAGGTTACGGTTCATCCTTTGGTGTTGGTAGCCGTGGACGTAGTGGTGGTGCAAGTCCTGTAGCGGGAGCCGCTGTCAGTGCTGGTTACGGCGCAACAGATAACTCAGGAGTTTGGGCCGCAACAAATAACACACATACAGGTAATGATTATGCGACCCCTATCGGAACTCCTGTCACTGTTGCCTACGGTGATGGTGTAGTAAGCCAAGTAGATATTAATGCTGATTATGGAACCTCTGTAATGATTGACCATGCAGATGGAACACAGACTTTGTACGCACACCTTAGTGAGCGCTCCGTTAAAGTTGGAGACACAGTTAAACTTGGACAACGACTTGGAAAGTCTGGTGACTCTGGTAATGCTGGTGGCCCTCACCTTCACTTTGAAATGCGTAAAGGAAAGAACAATCCTGTAGACCCAAACAAGTATCTTTCTGGTGGTATGGGAAGTGGCTCTACTAACGATTTGTTGGCTATGGGTTACTCCACAACCGTTCCCTTGCCCTCTGATGTCTTGGGCTCTTCAAAGGCCTCCACCAGTTCATCTAGTACCTCTAGTACTTCTTCTAGTACTCCTTACATGGGTTCAGGTAATTACTCTAAGAATGCCTTGGATGATAACTCTCTAAGAAGCACTTTAACTAATGCTGGATTCTCTGGTCAAGGATTAGAGAATGCTATGAAAATTGCTAGGGCAGAATCTGGTGGACGTCCTGGTGCATACAATGGTGTAGGCCTCGACAACTCCTACGGCTTATTCCAAATTAATATGATTGGTGATTTAGGTAAGAAAAGAAATGAAAATTATTTAAGAGACTATGCCTCTATCGGTTACACAGGCCCAGAAAGCCTTTATGACCCAGCAATCAACTCTAAAATTGCTTATGCAATATCAAACGAGGGAACTAAATGGGGTACTGCTTGGGTAAACAGTGCAAAAAAAGTAGGGGTTGGTGGAGGTAGTACAGGGTATGGCGCTGCTATGCCTGCCGCTCTTACTACTACTGAAAGTATTGCTTCTATGCCTAGCACTGCTGCCCTACAGGGTAACAAGACTGTAAACATAACTCTTAACATTGAACGTGCATCAGAGCAAGAGGCCATGCGCTTGGTGAGGTTAGTAAAGACTCATCTTGAAAATGACAAAGACCTGGCTAGAATAGGAAACTCATAATGGCAACAGGACATCCAAGTAATGGTCAAAATACAATGGCTGCTCAAGTCTCAGCGGCTAATGCTAAAATTGCTAACGCCGCTAATGCTCGTGCTAAAGCACAGAAAAAAGCACAAGATACTGAAAAAACAAAACAATTAAATGATTCTATATCTGCTATACAGTCATACCAACTTGCTCCTGCAATATTAGAAATGAAAGCAGCAGAAAAAAACGTTAACACTTATCAAAGCGCTTTAGATGCGTATAAACGTGCTCATTATCTTGAAGTTGGTTTTCCAAGTGGGGCTGATACAGCAGCAATAAATGTTATAAACAGTTATCTTACTCCTGCTAAAGCCGCGCTTGCTGTTCAAAAAACAAAAGTAAATGATTTTAATAGTACAATTGTAAAACTTAAAAAACAAATTAGTGATTTAAATCCTGTATCTTCTTTATTTTTTCCTGGTTCTATTACTCCTGCAACCAAGGGTGCTCCTACGTCCATAAAAAATGGACAGTACTTAAATGGTGATGGTAAAAAGAAAGCCTTCTCTAAGGACTATATGTACAATGCACCAATGGTAAAGGCTGCTTACTTTGGTTCTCAAAGTTTTCAAGACAACATTCTTGGTAATAACCGTGTTGACCCAGGAGCCTACTCCGATGCAAGAAATGCTTGGTCGGGTGTTACTGGTGGACGAGGCACTATTCAAATGGATAAAAAGGTAATTCAAACGATGGAACCACAACTTAGTGGTCAAAGTGAGGACCTAGATTTACAAAAATATGGGTTTAAGTTTCTTTATAATCCAACCACTGTAAGTATGGCGTGGGGTTTAATGAACTACATGGACCCACCGTATGAGGCAGCAGGTAAAGACGCCTTTGCTCCCGTATCTGCTGGTTTAATGACTAGTACGGTTGATTTTGAACTCATACTTAATCGTATTGAAGACTTTAATTACCTTAATGAGAACGGCTTGGATGGGTTTAATCCTTACTCAGTTACTGTTCCTAGTGATGATTTAAAAGATATCTATCGTCAGGGAACAATGTACGATATGGAGTACTTGTTGAAGACCTTGAATGGACCAAGTGCAAAATACACCTCAGAGTTAAATGGCTCAACATCAGACCGCGCATGGCTGCGTCCTACTATCGTTGAACTCCATCTAGGTAGTGCAATGCGCTACCGTGTTCGTATTGCAAACCTATCAATTAACCACATTATGTTTAATAGCAGAATGGTTCCCATTCTTTCTAGTGTAAAGATTACTTGCTCACGGTTTAACGATGGACCAACGGCTATGCCTTCTAATGCAATAGTAGGGTCGCATAAACCATACGCAGACAAAAGGATTCAAAAATGATATTTCTAGACAGCAGATACCTTGACGGAACAATTGCTAAGGCTTACGACGCACGTACTGGTGCTTATGAGTTAGGTGTGTTTCGTAACTTTCCTTCATACTCTTTGGGATTCTTCTATTACGACTGGGTAGAAACTGACCGTCTAGATGACTTGGCTCTACAGTTCCTTGGCTCTTCAGATTTGTGGTGGCAAATTATGGATTTAAATCCACAAGTGCTAGACCCCTTCTCTATTGCACCTGGCACTCAGATAAGGATTCCTCGTGAATAATTCTGTACAAAATAGAACGGGTTCTAAATACAAGGTTACGTTTCCTAATTTTCCATCCTTTAATACAACTCCAAAAAGCATACAGATACATCAAGCAACTGGAAAACAGGATGTTGTAGAAATTACATATCCTAGGTTTAGTAATTTTTTATTAAAATCATTAAAGACTGGTGTGCCTGTTCTTATTGTTTGGAACAACGACAAGGTTTCAGAAACATTTTACGGCTACATCTATGATGTATCAAGTACCACACATCAGAGTTTAAATAGGCCTGTTGTAGTTCGTTGCATAGGTGCCTCTCTTGCGTTAAAGGAGGGGGGAACTAAAATTTGGAAATCAAAAACAGCCCCAGACATTGTCACAGACATTGCAAATAGTCTAAAGTTAAAACCCTTTGTAACTCCACACAAGATGATTTTTCCTCAGCAATCTTTAGTGGGGCACACTAAGTGGGAAAAGGTACAGGAACTTGCTAGTCGTTTAGGTTATGTATGTCAGATGAAAGGCACAGAATTACACTTTCATCCTATAGACAAAATGATTGATAGATTTATGACAACCATACCCGTTATGTCGTTTACTCATCTTTATGGTAATGCTTACTCTGAAGTCTTAACACAAACCCTAGATAAGTTTAAACCACGTATTGGTGACTACTCCGATAGTAGGGAGTACTCACGAAGAGTAAAATCTGTCTCTGGTATTGACCCTGTAACAGGAGAAACTTATACCGTGACATCTTCTCCTAACGGTGTAGGAAAAAAACTAAGGGAAGGTACACGAGACCCAATATTTAAAGACACACTTCCTGGAGTAATAACTACAAGTAAGGCAATGGCTCAGACTATCGTAGATGCCCACGCCCAACTTGCTCGTTTCTCTATGTACGCCGAAGGTTCTGGGCAAGGTGACCCACGAATTGCTCCTTATAGAACAATAGAAATACAGGGTACGGGAGATACTACCGATGGTTTTTGGGTAGTAAAAGAAGCAACACACACCTTAGCATTTGGTGGAGGTTATCAAGTAGATTTTGTTTGTATGATTGACGGAATTGGAAACACCAAACCAAGTGCAACAAGACCATCTACAGCGGGATTTGTTCCTACAAGAAACATCCAATTAGAGTTATCAACAGGTGGGCCAAGCGCTCTAACATCATCTAGACTTAATACTCCATCACCTATGATTACTGCAGATGCTGGTGGATTTACAGTAACTTCGACTAGATGGGTAGGTAGATAAGTGGCAGAAAAAACTTTAGCATTGCCTTTTTCTGTCGACCCATATGGAAAAATCTCTGTAACAAGTGAGCAGTCTAAGATTTGGGCTGACCGTGTTCGCTCAGTTATTGGTACCACCCTACGTGAAAGGGTGATGCGTCCTGAGTTTGGTACTGATATTTCCTATTCGGTATTTAACACTCAAGAGGATGCTGAGCAAGAAATTTCACGAGAAACATCTCAAGCATTTAATCAACTACTGCCACTACTAACCTTAGATTCTGTGGAAAGTTTATTTGATTCTTTTACAGGAACTATAAACGTTACCATGACATACAAACTACCTAATCAAGTTGTTGTTACTACAACTGTAGGTATTTTAACTGTAAGAGGAAACACCCCACCATATGAGGAGACCCTGTGAGTATCACACCAGCATCTAACATCCCTATCTCAATTGATTACACAGGAAGAGATTACTACTCTATTCGTGAGGAGTTAATCACTCGTATTCAAAGTCGTGTACCTGAGTGGACTGCCTCTGACCCTGCAGACTTTGGGGTGGCATTGGTGGAGGCCTTTGCTTATCTTGGAGATTTAATGTCGTACTACATCGACAGAAATGCCAATGAATCATTTATTGGAACAGCAATTCAACGTCAAAGTGTCCTTAACATTGCACAAACGTATGGGTATATTCCTGCGGGATACCGTCAGGCTTACACTACACTAACTTTTACCAATACTTCAGCAACAGCAATTACTATTCCTGCTGGAACAGTTGTATCAGGAGATGTAGTTATTGCAGATACGGTCCAGACTCTATACTTTACGACTGCGTCTGACCTTTCTGTAGCCGAACAAGTAGATTCTTCTCCAGGAACAGCAAGTACAACAGCATACGAGGGTCGTTCTGTTTCTATCGTCTCTGATAACGCAACTACCAACGGGGAGTTGGTGGGTACTTCTACTGGTTCACCTGGTATGTATTTTGAATTAGGTGAAACACCTGTTGTAGATGGTTCTCTAGAAGTATATGTTCAAGATGGTGATGTGTTTTCTAAATGGACACAGGTACCACACTTACTTGACTACGGCCCAACTGACCTTGTCTTTAGTGCCTACCTAGATAAAGACAATATTGTTTCAATTACTTTTGGAGATGGTGTATCAGGAGTAATACCTACGTTGTATTCTCAAATTCGTGTTAAGTACACCGTTGGAGGAGGAGAACTAGGTAACGTAATTCCTAGTACTTTAACTAATATTTATTATGTTCCTGGTTTAAGTGAGGGACAAACAACTGCTCTTAAAGCAGCAATTACAGTTACTAACGCTGGTACTGCTATAGGTGGTTCTGACCCTGAAACTACAGACCAAATTAGATTATCTGCTCCCCTATCTTTACGGGCAAATAACCGCGCCGTAACACTACAAGACTATGCGGATTTGGCATTGGGTGTTAGTGGAGTAGGAAAAGCAAATGCTACTGCTAGTATTTACACCTCGGTTACCGTGTACATAGCACCAAGTAGAAGTGCGACAGACTCAGATGCTCAACCAGGATTAGATTCTGTGGGAGCAACAACCCTTGAATACGCTAGAATAAAATCCGATACAGAAAGTTACTTGTCAGATAAAATTTTATTAGGAACTTCTGTAACCATTTCTCCCCCTTCTTATGTTGATGTAGTCATGACTGTTCAGTATACAAAACTACCTCAATACACAACTCTAGAAGTAGAAACCGCTATAAAATTAAAAATATTAACAGACTTTGGATACACGGGTATGTATTTTGAAGACACCGTATACCCACAAGACGTTGAATTTGTTATAGCCCAGGTACCAGGAGTCAAGGTAGCAAGAGTTACTGTGTTGCATATTTCAGGAGATACTGGGTTAAAAACACTTGTTGGCGCTCCAAATGAAATATTTCGTTTTACTCAAGCAAATATAAGTGTTGGAGCAATATAGTGACAGACCCAGTAAAACGATTACACGGCATATACCGTGGAGTTGTTGCCGTAAATGTAGACCCAACAGGTCAACGACGTGTACAAGTAAAAGTACAAACAACTGGTAATGAAATTACGGATTGGGTATCTCCTGTAGAACCAGCAAGTATTAGTACAGAGGTTCCTGTTATTGGTCAGGGTGTGTGGGTTTCATATGTTGGAGGAGACCCAGAGTATCCTGTATGGCATGGGGCTTTTGGAAAGAACCAGGGAAAGAATAAAAAACTATTGCTTAAGTCGTTGGCTAACTCTGTCTCTTTATCTGGATTAACTGCACACATTATTGTGGTTAATCAACCTGATGGGACATCAGAGGTGGATGTAACTGCAACTCTTGTGGCTTTTGCTAACAAGATAAAGGTTCTTGAAGGCAAGGTAACAGTCTTAGAGGGCAAGGTAACTACCCTCGAAGGAAAGGTAACTACTCTTGAAGGAAAAGTAACCACCCTTGAAGCACAGATGCTTACCAAAGCAAGTACAAGCCACACCCACCCGTAGTTCAGGCAGTAAATAACGGGCAAAACAGAGAAAATAGACCTCAAGGTCTGAAAGGAAGTACAGCGTGACAGCATCATACCCAGCAGCAGTGAAGTCTTTTACCACAAGAGTTGACTTCACCGACACTATCCTTGCCGAACACGTAAATAGTCTTCAAGAAGAGGTTAATGCTTTACAGGCAAACCTAGGAACCAATATCAAGACTGGTTCAGGTTGGGTGGGGTCTTTTGACCAAGTAACAACTTCTTGGAACACCTTAAAAGACCGCCTTACAAATATAGAGTACGGTATTGCTGATGCTTTAGATGCTTCCTTACCAACAGGTGGTAGTACTGGGCAGGTTTTAACTAAGTCTTCTGGAACTAATTACGCAGTTTCTTGGACTACTGGAAACTTCTTGCCATCACAAACCTCTAACTCTGGAAAGTATTTAACAACCGATGGAAGCGCAGCATCTTGGGCTACGGTTGCAGCAAGTGCTCCTGATAATTTTAGCGCTTTCTTACTCGCTGGCTGTTAGGATTCAACCGTGGCTAAATACGGTAATGTTACTTACGGTGGTACTACTTATGGTGAAACAAGAAAACTTGCTTATTCTGTAGAGCCCCTAGAAATTGTTGTTCTTTCTTTTTCTACAGCATATGTTACATGGTATTCACCAACTGGAGCATTTTCTCGTATCAGGTTGGTTCGTAACCAGATAGGTTTTGCAGAGACTGCAGAAGATGGCATTATAATTTGGGAAGAGAACGCTACAGAAGGAACAGTAACTCGTTCAGCCTTTACTGACGGCGTAGACAATCCAACAAGCGTAGGAATTTTGGCAGGTAAACATATTTACTATTCTATGTTTCTTTTTACAGAAGATAAGGTATGGATTAATGCAGGTACGGCATTTGATATTGTACCCACAAATCAAGGTGCTCAAAAAAAGATAATGGATATACTTCCTAGAGTTTACACTAGTGCTATCCAAAGTCCTCTGGGTGTAGTAGATGAAACAACTGCTTTGTATTCATTTATAGACGGTATGTCTTTTACATATGAACAACTACTTACAGAGTTAGAGTTACTTCGTCCAAGTCAGACCTCTAATACCGCTTCACACTTGTTGTTGCCTGTAGAGACAAGTAGTTTAGGATTAAATCAAGAACCTAATATCCCCATTAAAAATCAAAATAGATTAGTACGTGAAGCATTTAAGTTATATGGTACTAGAGGTCAAAAAATAGGTATTGAAAATTATATTGAATCTTTAAGTGGTTACGCACCAACGGTTACTTTGTCTACTAACTTATTACTTTCAGTGCAAGACTCTACCTTTTATAATTCAGTAGGTAACTGGGCTTTTACTAATGCTACAGCAGCAACTAGTACTGAACAAGTACCTGCTACAGGAACCACAGTAATTGACACGGTGTATACCTGCAAAGTAATTGCTTCAGGTTTATTGACTATGTCTTTGGGTTTAACAACGCCTATAAAAAAAGCAGTGCCTGTAAAAGAACAACTTGAATACACAGCATCAGTACAAGTTAAATCTCCTGCAAGTGCTGGAAATATAACTATAGGTGTTGTGTGGCATGACAAGAATGGAACTGTCATTAGCACTAGCACAGGTAGTTCAGTCTCTGCTAACAACACGTGGAAATCTGCAAAAGTCACTGCTACATCTCCCGTAGGTTCTGTTTACGCAGCATTAAAAATCTTATCTAGTGCTTCTGGAACTTATTATTTTGACCAGGTGTGCATGCAATTAGGTAGTGTTATTGCCTACGACGAAGCACGTGCCATAGACATACTTCTTCTTCCCAATAAAATTAACTATGTTAAAAACCCATCATTTGAAGTAAACGTTACGGACAACTGGACTATCACTGGCTCAGCAACCGCTGCTCAAAATGCAGATGTTTCATCTATTGCTTATTCAGGGGTAAAAAGTGCAAAGATAACTGCTTCTGGTTCTTGGACTTTTACCTCTAATTCTTTTCCAGTAAGTGCTGGAACATATAAAGTTGTATCAGCGTTTGTTAAGACCACAAGTAATTTAACAATGACTTTAATAGGTAGAAATGCAGGCGGCACCATTGTTGATAGTGCTGACGTATATGCATTTGGAACTGTTGCAAGTTGGTCAAGAGTTACAGGAACAGTGTTAGTTGATGCCTTTGATACAGGTATAGCAACTTACGAGATTAAATTTTCTGGAGGCTCAGGAGTATTCTACCTAGATTCCGTACAGGCTGAGGATGGAGTAACTCCTTCCGAGTACTTTGACGGCTCCGTACCTTCTCAATTTGGAGCCATCTGGTCAGGGGTAGCAAATAACTCCTACTCCCACCTCTACTACAGCAAGCCATTCAAGGTCCCACGTATTGGATATACGGTAGATGAGTGGGTTCCACCCAACGCCTTCTGGCGTGTTCGTACTGCTGCAGCAATTGAGTACACCAACCTAACGGTGTAGTATCTGGGTCATGACTGACCTACTCATAACCATCTTTATCTCTGGAATAGCAATTACCTATGTGATTGAATTCCTTGAACTCATTACTAATAACTTTTTTGGTGTGCCTTTACTGAATAAGTTTTTAACTCTGCCATTAAGTTTTGGCGCTTTATTTTCTCAGTACTCACTAGACAAGCACTTCATAATATCAGTACCTGCTACTACCTTTATAGCGGTAGCAGTAAGTAAGTGGTTAAACAAACCAACAGTTGTAGCAAACCGACTACCAAGACTATAGGGGCACAGTATGAAACGGATTATCGTTATTAGTTATAACAACATAGATATCTCAAAAGGATTATCAGAACTACTACAAGAGCATCCCAACACCCCCTTGCTTATCCCTGTGACCGAAAATCAAACGTTCGTTAAGAGCGCCATCCTCACGGCTATGGCCAATGGTTGTCCATTCCAACTCTATTTCTCACAGGCCGATGAGTTCATGGATTCTTTCATGGTCAAGGCAGAGGACCTCACGGTATGTGATAACCCCATCAAAGAGATTATTCGTCAAGTAACTACAGAAGACGTCATCGCTATTGCCTGGGAGGAGACTGTTGAGTCTCACATGGCACTTCATGCAGTCGAAGACTTTGGAGTTGAGACGTGGAACATCACAGATGGCCTTGACCCCATTGACATGACCAGCGATTCAGATGACCTGTACTCCGAGATGCAGGAGGCCTTGACTGCCTTTGTTGAGGTGTTCTCTGCCTACATAGCCGCTGGAGTCATAGAGACAATCACCAAGACGGTTGACTCAATTATCATGGAACAAATGGGAACTACAGACTTTAATCCTTTCGATAAGGAGTAGTCTGCCCCCGTGGAAATCCCAGACAAGGCCTATAGCGCCGACATTACTAGTTATCAGTTCCGTCTCTTTGCTACCATATGCCATCTACAAGGCGCTGAAGGGCGTTTTAAGACCTCCGTAGCCAAGTTGGGTATAGAGACTGGCAAGTCTTCGGACAAAACAGTTAGAACAGCCCTTAAAGCCTTAGAGGAGGGTGGGTTAATCAAGCGCACCCCCAGCAAAAGAGCCAATGGGTTTAAGGGTATGGACTGGTACGAAGTGGACCAAAATTACCGCACTGAGAAAAATGTGGATGAAAATTACCGCACTGGAAATTACCGCACCTCACATGACTATAAGCCACATGGACTAATAGCCAATAAGCCATTAGTACCTAATAGCCAAGATAGTTATAAATTAAAAGATAATGAATCCAAAGGGATTCCAATGAAAGAAGTGCGTGTACCTATGAGAAAATGGGAAGATGATTCAGACAGTCTTGCAGGTTTCGGCCGCGTGGAGGAGCCTGATTCGCCGCAGCCTAAAATCCGCAAGTCTGACCCAAAGACCAGAGGCAAGCGACCTGAGCATGAATGGACTCCCATGGACGTCGCTGCTGAGTTCTCATTTAGAGTTGGTCGCAAGTACCCGCTCTTACCAGGAACCGTTAACGTCAAGCAACTCTCAGGAGCCCTTGCAAAGTTTAGAAAGCAATACGCCACCACTCCCTTAATCGAACTTGAGTTACTACGCTTGTTTGTGGCGGACGAAAGAAACTTTAAAGACATCGGTGATGAAGCCCCGTTCCTCTACAAGATTTACCTTGCATCTTTTGGCAAGAAGATGAATCAGGCACGAGAGAACCTGGGGCTTGGAAAGATTAACGCCCCAACAGAAACTGTGGTTAAGATGGGTACACTCACTGCTAGTGACGGTCGTGTATTTCAGAACTCACTATCTGGCAGAACACAACTAGAACGATATGAAAAAAGATTAGGAGCAAGTAAATGATTCTTGATACAGGAACAATTATAGGTATCATCATTGCACTAGGTGGTTCTATTACGGTAATGTTTTTATTTATGCGTGAAAATCTATACTTAAAAAGAACAATCGAATACTTACTTGAGGAAGAAGGCAACAATGGCTAAAAAAGTTCAACACACATTTACAGCAAACCTTTGGTTAAACACTGAAAAAGGTGGAGCATGGATTGCTGAGTACCATTACGGTACAGAAGAAGACTTCAAAGGTCTCTACACCGCATGGAAGAATGCATCTGCTGCAAAGCGTTGGTTAAAGTCTGTAGTTCAAGAAGTAACACCACGCAAGAGCATCAAGATGGTTGCAGGAGATGCATTGGACGAAAAGGGAAAGCCAGTTTCATTTACAGGTGAGTTAAAGTACAACGCATAGATGTACGACATCAACACACTCTCCTCACTCAAGCGACATTGGCTATTAAGAACTTCCAATATCCCACGTCGCTTTCTTGGCCTTGAGCCACAGGACATCATTGACCGTGCTGGTGATTTTCCTAGTGAGGTAGCAACGTGGATTGATGACGTCACCCACGGACATGTCATCAAGCAGATTGGTAACATTGGTGTCAATGGTGTTGGTCTTTTGTTTGATGGTGGTCCAGGAATCGGTAAGACTACCCACGCAGTAGTTGCAGCCATGGAGTTTGTTCGTCACTTGCCAGATGATGATTTAGAGGCGGCCAAGGTTCTGGGAATGAATCATCAGGACTTTGGTCTTAAATGCAGACCAATTTATTACATGACGTATCCAGAATTTTTGTCTAGAAAAAAGTCAACCTTCGATGCTGACCACGACGATAAGCGCAATATGGTTTATGAACTCGATGGCTTTCACGGGCGTTCGAAGTTTGACTGGCTTAATGTTCGCATACTTGTTATCGATGATTTGGGTAAAGAGTATGGAAGTAAATACGACGACAGTTCTTTTGATGAGATTCTTAGACTGCGATATGACAAGGCACTGCCAACAATCGTAACTACTAATGTTACTCTAGAAAACTGGGAAGCGGAGTACAAAGAAGCCATGGCTAGTTTCGCCCACGAAGCATTCGTTCGAGTACCTATCATTGGTTCTGACCTGCGAGCAGCGCAATGAGAGGTATGAGTATGGAATCTACTTGGAGAACTATCCAAGTCTTCATATCCTCCCAGGCTGCTGGAATTTTTGAAGTAGAGGTAGACACCGCATCAAGTAAAATCCGATGCACTTGCCCCGTATGGCGCAAGACTGCCTCATGTAAACATGTTTCTTTTGTTGAGCAGAAAATGCGCTTTAACAACGGTCATTACTCTGTGCAAATTCCAACAGATGTCTCAGAAGATTTGGCATTAGAGGCTAACGATACTTCTGAAACGTTTAGGGAGTTTGTTTTAAGGTACGCTAAGATAGAAGTACTATGAAAAATGGAGACATATCCAACGTCTCCTCTCCCCAGGTAATTTGTTTAACAGATGTTGTAGTAGAGTTAACTGAAGAGGGGGCTAAAGGTTTCTTATCTAGAAAGACATCTTTCAAAGTAGGAAACATAGAGTTACAAAATACAAACAGATTGTGGTTGCTCTCAAACAACTACGGAATATCTTTAGAACTTGCAGGGTTTGCATCAGAGGGTTGGTCAGAAGAACTTTTAGATAAAGCATTTGAAAAACTAGAACGACGAGTAGTCAACCCATTTAACTACTGGCAACTCTATGAGGACGTTGAAGAGTTAGTAGGTACACTTCCCTACCGTGCTAACCTTCGTGGGGTAGTAGATGTTCCTGGTAGGGTGGCACGATACGGGTCAGCAGGAGTAGAACTAAACAACTTGTAAAAGGGAGCATTGTGGCAGCGGATAACGAACACAGACTGGTTAGTAAAATAATCAGAGACCGTGACCTTATCCCTGCTCTTGAACGCGGCATTACTGAAGCGTGGTTCTTAGATGATGACAACAAACGAGTATGGACATTTGTACGTAAACACTACAGCGAGTACAGCGAAGTGCCTACAGCCACAACAGTTAAAGACCACTATCCAAACTTCAAAGTACTAGATGTACAAGATAACATTGAGTATCTTCTTGACACGATGGTTGACTTTCGTCGTCGACTTCTTACTCGTCAAGGATTAGAAAACGCCATTGAGCAGTTACAAGAAAATAACCACGATGCCGCTCTCCTTGCTATGGAAGCAACCATTACAAAAGTTAATGGTCAAGGAGTTCTTGGTACTCATGAGGTTGACCTCACCAAGAATACAGAGCAACGCTACAAAGATTATCAAGCGCTACAGAATCAAACTTTCTTAGGTATACCAACAGGATTTGAAAAGATTGATGAGGCAACTGCTGGTCTACAGGGCGGACAACTCATCACAATTATTGCACCACCAAAGACAGGTAAGTCACAGATTGCATTGCAGATGGCGATTAACACTCACCAACTTGGCAAGGTACCAATGTTCCAGTCATTTGAGATGAACAACCACGAGCAACAACAACGTCACGATGCAATGCGTTCCCACGTATCACATGGTCGACTACGTCGTGGAAAACTATTACCAGCAGAAGAGGCTCGGTACATTGACGAACTCAATAAAATGGAGACAGAGCACTCATTCCACTTGGTGGATGCGGTAAACGGAATTACTGTCTCGGCATTGTCTGCAAAAATTGAACAGACTAAGCCAGACATTGTCTTTGTAGACGGTGTGTACTTGATGCTTGATGAAGTAACTGGAGAGATGAACACTCCACAAGCCATTACCAACGTGACTCGTGCACTCAAGCGACTAGCACAGCGTATTGATAAGCCAATTGTTATTACAACACAAACTTTGCTTTGGAAAATGCGTGCTGGAAAAGTTACTGCCGACTCAATCGGTTACTCGTCCTCGTTCTTTCAAGACTCAGACGTAATCCTTGGTCTTGAACCAGTAGAAGAGGACGAAGAGATTCGTCTATTAAAAATTGTTCAGTCACGTAACTGTCCACCAAGTGAGACCGCTATTACTTGGCGTTGGGATACTGGTTGCTTCCACGATGAGTCAGATATGACTAAGTGTGTGTACTGCTCTAGTTGGATGGTTCGATGATTGATGTAGAGAAAGTACTTCTTAACTTAGACATCCCACTTACTGCACAGCGTGGCGATGAGGTTCAAGGTTTTTGTCCTATGCACAAGAAGCGCACAGGTAAAGAAGACCAGCATCCTTCTTGGTGGATTAACTCCATTACTGGTGCACACATTTGTTTTTCTTGTGGCTATAAAGGAAACGTGTTCACATTAGTTGGTGACTTAAAAGGAATCGATTACTTTGATGCACGTGATTTTGTAAACGAACAAGCAGAAGTTCCACTTGACTCATTAATGAAACGCATCAAAGAACTTCCTCATTATGTACCAGCAGAAGACCCAATTGGGATGAGCGAGGCTCGTCTGGCTGTGTACACAACGCCTCCAGAAAAAGAATTAAAGAAAAGATTTTTGACGGCAGTAGCCGTAACTCACTACGGCGTGTTGTGGGATGAAAAGAACAGCGCATGGATACTCCCTATCCGTGACCCAGATACAAATGAATTATGGGGATGGCAAGAGAAGGGCGCCAATGGACGTTTCTTTAAGAACCAACCTGCAGGTGTAAGAAAGTCTAGGACTGTCTTTGGTGCACAGCATCAAGGTAAGGCAACCATAGTTGTGGAATCGCCCCTAGATGTTGTTCGTTTATTTTCAGCAGGAATCGAAGGAGCCATATCTACATATGGAGCAATCCTTAGTGAAGAGCAAGCAAAGATAATAAGAAGGTCAGAGATAGTAATTGCAGCCTTCGACAACGATGCAGCAGGTAAGAAGGCATGTGAGCAGATGCGCGGCTTTGCTCGTAAATATGGGATGAATTTAAAGTTCTTTAGTTACAAAGGAGTTGATGTCAAAGATGTGGGAGACATGACACCAGAGGAAATCTATCGTGGTGTAGCCAATGCCAAGGATATGATTTATGGCAAAGAGGCATACATCTAATGGACCTACGCGACAAAGATAACCCAATATCAGTATGTGTTTGTGGTTCCACATTGTGGAACGTCAAGGCGATGTTTGAAGAGGGAGAGATATCCTTGTACATGTTAGACATGGAGTGCTTCATGTGCGGAAGTCTTGCAACTGCCCCAACTCCCGTGGATAATTAATGTTTACAGGAATACTCAAACCGTATCAAGTTGAGGCAGTAGCCAAGATGGTTGCACGTAAGAAGATGCTTGTGGCCTATGAGATGGGTCTGGGTAAGACCTGTATGACTATTGCCGCAATTGAAAAACTTAAAGAAGAAGGAACCCTTACTAAACCAACATTAGTTATTGCTCTGTCAAGTTTAAAATATCAATGGCAAAAAGAAATAAATAAGTTTTCAGATGATTATGCGTCAGTAATCGATGGTTCTGCATCGACTCGACACATCCGTTGGGAACGAGATATGGGTTGGGAACAACACACTGGCTACATAATATGTAACTATGAAACTATTGTTGCTGATTGGGACATTATTAAAGACTATGAATGGGGAGCCGTAGTTTGTGATGAGGCCACAGCCATCAAAGGCTTTAGGTCTAAGAGGTCAAAGGCGGTTAAGAAACTTGCTGCTAGTGTTCCAATTCGCTTTGCCCTTACTGGTACACCGATTGAGAATGGTCGTCCAGAAGAGGTTTACAGCATCATGCAGTTTGTAGACTCAACCTTGTTGGGTCGCTTTGATTTGTTTGACCAGACGTTTATTGTTCGCAATCACTTTGGCGGAGTGCAACGTTATCGTAACCTTCAAATCTTTCATGAGAAGATGAAGACTTCTTCCGTTCGTAAGATACAGACAGACCCAGACGTGGCTCCATACCTACCTGACACCATCCACCGTGACCCACTCATTGTCAATATGGATAAGAAAACAGCAGAGTTATACAACACCATTGCTGACGAACTTAGTCAAGAACTATATGAGGCACAACAGTTACTAGGAACTAGTTTTTCGTTGATGTCTCACTATGGCCATGAGAATGCAATAGGTAGTGCAGCAGATGCAATGCGCGGCTCTATCATGAGTAAAATTACGGCGCTACGAATGCTGTGTGACCACCCAGGACTACTACTAGATAGTGCCACTAAGTTTGAAAAGCAAGAAGGTGAAGGAAGTGCTTACATCTCAGGGTTAAAAGAACGTAAACTACTTCCAGATACGTTCAAGCACGCTAAATTAGATAAACTTAAGGCTTACGTACTAGACCACTTAGATACAGACCCAGAAGCAAAGGTGGTGGTGTTTACTTCTTATGTCGGAATGTTAAAAAGAATTCAAGAGGTTGTAGGTGGAACCCTTTACACAGGTAATATGAATGCTAAAGAGAAAGAAGCGAGTAAAGAAAAGTTTTTAACAGACCCTGAGTGCCGTGTGTTCATCTCATCAGATGCTGGTGGCTACGGGGTAGATTTACCTATAGCGAATTTACTATTGAATTATGATTTGCCTTGGAGTGCTGGGTTGGCAGTACAGCGCAACGGGCGTATCAAGAGGGCATCTAGCCGATGGCCTACAATTACTATTCAGGACTTAATTGTTGGGAACTCCATAGAAGAACGCCAGCACGAGATGCTCCAGCAAAAGAACGCCGTGGCCGATGCCGTTATGGACGGTCAAGGCATCAATTCTAAAGGCGGAATTGACATTACACTAGGTAGTTTGATAGCGTTCCTACAAGAAGCAAGACCATAGGGGGAAATTATGGCAAGAGTAAAAGCCGAAACACTACGTTCTGTTGATGTGAACTCACTTGAGGTTCAAGCAAAAGAATACGCATTTGTTAAGAAGCAATTGGAGCATTGGGAAAAACAACAGAAAGATTTGAAAGAGAAGTTGTTTTCTCACCTTGATGAAGAGGGCGAACCTGATAGCAAGGGAAACATTGTTCTAGAATTGCCCAAAGAAATTGAGGGTTTTGTTTCTGTAATGAAACAACGCCGTGTATCTCGTAAGATTGATGAAGTAAAGGCTGAAGAACTTATTGAAGCCAAAGGTCTTGAAGAAAAACTATACAAGACAATCCGCGTTGTTGATGAAGATGCATTAATGGCTGCCCTATACAGTGATGAACTGACAGAGGAAGAAGTAGATGAAATGTACCCACAGAATATTGTGTGGGCACTTGTGATGAATAAGAAGTAAGAACATGGCTGGATTGCGTAGCGATGATGAGATAGAGAGGGCATTTGCTGACCTTGAATATCTTCCTGGCTCCAAAAGAAAACGCAAAGAACCAGACCCAAAAGTTTCTCGTCGCAATAGCGGTGAGAGTAATGGTTGGGATTCAAGCCCAATCGTTAAGACACTAGGCGGTAAAGATACAGAGGTATTCACTATCGGTGCACTAGCACAAGCGTTAGAGAAGACCATTGTTACTATCCGCCTATGGGAACGGAAAGGTTACATACCGCGAGCACCATATCGCCTACGTTCTAAAACCTTAAAAGGTCAAAAGACTGGAGGTAATCGGGTGTACACTCGTGAACTCATAGAATCTGCGATTGAAGAGTTTAACCGCAGAGGATTGCTGGGTTCTGCTCGTGTAGAGTGGAATCAACACGATGAATTAACAGAGGCTTTAGTCAAGCGCTGGAAAGACATCACAATTGCCGAGAGCCAGTAGTTACTAATACTGTACTGAGATACAGAATACTCCGCGCCTCATATCCAATATGCCTAATAGAAAGACTAACCAAATGCCCATTACACAACCAGCAGTAGATGCTGAAACTTATCTTGAAGAAGATAGGGAAGATATCCAACCTAAAGTTGGTACAACCGTTCAAAAAGGCTGGGACGCAGTAGATGCGTTAGTACAAGCCAATTCGTCAGAGTTTCCTGCTGACTTTCGTTTCTCCGAAGAGCCACAGTTAATTAAGTTCTTGGAAGATGAACCATTTGCAATTTACGAACAGCACTGGGTTGAACGCACAAAGGGTAAGCGTTCATTTGTTTGTCTTGGTGACAACTGCCCACTATGTGACATCCTTGGTGATAAACCACGTGGGAAGTTTTCATTCAATGTTCTTGTACTTAGTGGCGAGACCACAGGAGTACAAATCATTACTGCAGCACCACTACTAGTACGTCAAATTCGTAAGATTAACGAAGATGACCGCAAAGGACCTCTGTCAAAAGAGTTCTGGGAAGTTTCTCGTTCAGGCACAGGACCAACAACTGTTTACACCCTCAATGTTGTACGTTCCCGTGACCTAGCCGAGGAATGGAAGTTGGACCCTGATACGGTACAAGAGACGATTGCATCCGCTGTTCCGTTCACAGCAGAAGTTATTCGTGAGACCCCTCGCTCCGAAATGCTTGAGGTTGCTCGCTCCGTCGCATAGACGATTCCACGGTAAGGGAGCCTGTAATCCGTTTCCAGGCTCCCTTACATCACTTCTTGAGGGGGATGTATGAACACCATTACTACAAAGAAACAACTAAAAGAACTTGTTGAGTTTTACTCCAAGGTAGAGGCTTTTGCATTTGACGTTGAAACAGTTGGTGAAAATAGAATCCAACCAAAAGTAAATGATGTTTTGTGGATATCTTTGGCTACAGAGGGTCGGGTAGATGTTATTCCTATGGGACATCCCAATGGTGAGTTTGTACGATGGGATAAAGAGTTACTTCTTAGCGGTCAACGCAAACTTGCTGCTGGTAAGGAGTTAAAAGAAGTAGATTACTCCAAGAACGAAGCAAAATGGCAACCAGTATTTGGTGAGCCACCAGAGCAGTTACTTCCTGGTGAAGTTTTTGTCGCATTAAAACCTTTATTCTTTAGTGACAAATTAAAAATCGGTCACAACGTTAAGTTTGATTTAAAATCAATAGCAAAGTACTTTCGTGGAGTAGTTCCTACAAAGCCATTCTTTGATACCTTGATGGCCTCCTTTATTATTGATAACAGAACCAAAAACTCACTAGGACTTGCAGACTGTTCTAAGAGAGTACTAGGACTGGAGGTTAAGAAGGGCGTAGGAGCACAGGTAGAGGTTCATTCTTTCAGCGACGTGGCTAACTATTCTGCACTCGATGCAGATGCCACGTGGCAACTATACAAGGCCCTCTCACCTATGTTAGTGGGGAGTTTAAAACGGGTATGGCATCTAGAGATGGATGTTATTGGTGCATTGTGCGATATGGAACTAACTGGCGCAAATGTTGATGTAGAAGAGATGAAGAAGTTAAAGAAGCAGATTGAAATTGACTTGGATGCAACTAAGGCCAAGGCGTGGAAGTTAACTGGAGAACCATTTTCCATGAACTCTATACATGAAAAACAAAAACTTTTATTTTCCTCTAAAGCAGAAGGCGGTCGTGGCATCAAGCCCAATGTCCGTATCAAGGTGGCACTTACTGCAAAGGGACAAGGTATTGCTGCATCTAATCCAGAAAACTTAACTATTCAACATTTTTCTGTGTCTGCAGATGCTTTAGAGTTTTACCGAAGTAAAGATGAACTTGTAGATGCAATTCTTGAGTATCAAGATTTGAACAAATTAATGACAACCTACGTGATGCCCTACCTTGGTGGAGACATTACTAGAACTAACTTAGGAAAAGAAAAAGTTGTAAACAAGAAGGCTCTCCTTATTGATGGCCGTGTGCACACTAACTTTAAACCTCATGGAGCAGAAACTGGACGTTTCTCTAGTAGCGAGCCAAACCTACAAAATATTCCTAGCAGTGGTCAGTATGGCAAGTTGATTCGTAATCTTTTTGTTGCTCCTCCTGGTTACAAGTTAATTGTTGCTGATTACTCACAGATTGAGCCACGAGTTATTGCATCACTGTCTCGTGACCCCATCATGCTAGAGAATTACATGACTGGTGGAGATATTTACACAACCATCGGTAAGACAATGAATGTAGATAGAAAAGCAGGAAAGGTTCTCGTACTATCGATTGCTTATGGTGTTGGGCCAGAAAAAATTGCTCAAAGCATTGGTTGTACGGCAACAGAGGCTCGTAAATTACTAGATGATTTTACAAGAAAATTTAATGACATACAAAAATATCGAGGAATGATTTTTCGTCAGGCAGTAGCCCAAACTCCAACTCCTTATGTCTCTACTATTTTTGGTAGACGCCGTTATTTACCCGACTTAAAAAGCATTGACAAGGGGTTAAGGTCTAGAGCAGAACGACAGGCTTTTAACACGGTAATTCAAGGTTCTGCTGCAGATTTGATGAAATTAGCACTAGTTAGAGCACATTCTTGTTTTATTGATGAGCCAGATGTGAATGTTGTTTTGACTGTACACGATGAGTTAGTTACAGTTGCCCGTGCAGACCTAGCAGAAGAAGCAGCCGAAGCAATTCGGGTATCTATGGAAGGAATTAAATTGCCAGAGATTACAGTTCCTCTTATTGCTGATATAAAAATAGTAGATAGGTGGGGAGAAGCAAAATGAGTAACGCAGATTGGTGGGCTAAACAATTAGGTGCACAACCTCAACAGGCTGCACCACGAACAGCAGACATGCCAATGCCTCCATCACAACAAGCGATGACCCCATTTGTTCCCCCGCAACCACAACCCACCTCAAAGGCTCAAAGTGCAAAACAAGTTCAAACATGTCCTGACTGTGGTTCTGCAAACTACATGTCTCCCGCACAAAACATAGGTCTACGATGCTATGACTGTGGTTATCCTCTTCAACAGTCTGGAAGTAGATTTGGTTCACTTACTGGTGCAACGGTAGAAGGAAGTGCAAAGTCTGCAAAAGGTAACGATGGAACCAATAACTGGAATCCACAAGGAATTATTGGGAGAATTGACTGATGAGTGGAGCATTTTCTTCTTTTGATATTGATTTTGGTTACGGTCAAGAAGGCGAAAGATTAGTAGAACAGTTACTAACTGGAGGCCATACGGTTGAAGTCAAACGAGACAGAAGATGGAAAGATACCCATAACATTTACATTGAAACAGAATGTTATTTTGTAAATAAAAATGGGTGGGCACTTTCAGGATTGATGGTTACTGAAGCAAATTATTGGGCATTTGTTTTAGAGTCAGTAATTTTATTTATTCCTACAGATGCACTGCGATATGCAGTAAGAAACTTTGGCAGTGAAATTCAATGCGATATACCTCCAAACAAAAGTAAAGGTTTTCTTTTAACTGTCCCACAATTATTAAAAGCCAACAAGGAGTATAAGAGTGAACGATGAAGCAAAAAAGGTTATGGCATTACTTAATAAGAAGTTTGGAAATAATGTTGTGGTATTTGCGGATGCTATTCGCAGCGACCTTATTCCCCGTATTACTAGTGGGTCTACTACTCTTGATTACGTTCTTGGCGGTGGGTTCCCTGGTAATCAATGGAATGAACTTATTGGTGAACCGTCTCACGGCAAAACGGCGGTTGCATTAAAAACTATTGCTGCTAATCAAGCACTCAATCCAAATCACATGACTGTATGGGTTGCTGCAGAGCAGTGGGTTCCAGAGTATGCCGCAATGTGCGGTATCGACCCTACACGAGTCATTGTTATTGAAACAACCATTATGGAAGAGGCATACCAAGCCGTTATCGATTTTGCAGAATCTAAATCTGTAGATGCCATTGTTATTGACTCACTTCCAGCACTTTCTCCTGCTCCTGAAATGGAGAAAGATATGAGTGAGATGACGGTAGGGCGTGGAGCACTACTTACTAATAAGTTTTTTCGTGTAGTGGGCTCTGCAATGAAGCGCTCCCTTGTAGAAGATGAAAGACCAATTCTTGGATTGATTATTAATCAATATCGAATGAAGATAGGGGTAATGCATGGAGACCCTCGAACAACACCAGGTGGAGAAGGTAAGAATTATGCTTTCTTTACTCGTTGTGAAATCCGTCGTGATGAATGGATTGAAATCGGTCCAAGTGGAAACAAAACCCGCATTGGTCAAAGAGTCAAGGTTAGAACCCTAAAAAATAAAACAGCACCACCACAGCGTGTTGCATACTTTGATTTCTACTTTGCAGAGGGCGGAAACTGTGCTCCAGGAGAGTACGACTTTGCAAAGGAGATAGCCTCACTTGCAGTCATCAAGGGAGTCATAAACCGTAGAGGTGGGTGGTTCTACTTTGGTGACCGCAAGTGGCAAGGCATAGAGTCAGTTATAGAAAGTCTGCGTGGCGAAATTGACTTAAAGGAAGAAGTACAAAAACTTGTACTAGAATCTTCTGACATACCTATGGCGGGAGACACGGATGAGTAAAAAAGAATTTATAGTTAATGATGAAGCATGGGCTCATGATTTAGAAAAAGGAGTTGAAGACTACACGGATATGCTTTTTGAAGCGGTGTGGGAAGGTACAGAAGATGTAATTCCCGAAACATTATCTGGAGAGTTATTTTGTGGATGTTCATCATGCTTCTGGAGAGAAACATTATTCTTCTTAGTTCCTAAGTTAATTGCTGGGTACGAAGAAGGAAAAATAGAACTTGAAAACTGAAGGCCAAAAAGAATCTCAGAAACATGAAAAGAGACTTGCTAAAAAAATTGGCGGCTCTGTTAATGCTCGTTCTGGGGGATTTTGGTCTCGCAAAGGCGATGTTCGGTCAGACGACCTACTAATCGAACATAAATACACGGGAAAGAAATCCTTCTCAGTAAAAGCCGATGTCTTAGAGAAGATTACAAGAGAGGCGATTCTTGATGGACGGATGCCTGTATTAGGCGTTCACCTAAACGGGGAGAATTACGTGATTCTCCTTGAAGACGATTTCCTAGAAATTCGAGACAAACTCAAGGATGCCTAAAACATGGAAGAACCAGATTACACGTGGCGATATGAAGCAAGATGTCGTGGTAAAGATGAGACAACACTTATCTTCTATCCTCCTCGTGACAAAGAACAGTACAAAACTCTGGCAACTCAAGCAAAAGTTTTTTGTTTTGGTGAGACGGGTAAAAACCCGTGTCCAGTACAAGCAGAATGCTTATGGGATGCTGTATCACGAGATGAACCTCATGGAATTTGGGGTGGGTTAAGTCATAGAGAACGCAATGCACTATTGCGAAAATGGCAAAAACTAAAGAAAAGTAAAAAAACCCAATTAACCCTAGAAGAATTTATCTTTAGTAAGGACAACGAATGACAACAGCACCGTCAAAGGACCTCAAGAAATTTCTTGATGCCAAAAAGACTGATACACGACTCATTGGCCCTATTGAACGACATCTTCTTCGTCAACCAGAGGGAGACAGAAGTACTACAGTCCTTCACCCATCAGAGATGATAAAACATGATTTTTGTAATAGGTATTCTTATTACTTACTCATGGGTAATAAAAAAAAGGCTGATAAACCTAATCTACGATTGCAAAACATCTTTGATGAGGGTCACTTCATTCATGCTAAGTGGCAGCAACGCATTTATGACATGGGAAATATGTACGGAGATTTCAAGTGCATGGTCTGTGAGCGAGTAACTACTGGTCTGTCTCCTGACGAATGTTTGTACTGTGGTTGCAAACGACTTGTATACGATGAAGTTGCACTTGTTGACCCAACATTGCGTATTGCAGGACATACTGATGGTTGGGTTCAGGGACTTGGTGATGATTTCCTTATTGAGATTAAATCAATTGGAGAAGGAACATTCCGTTTTGAAGCCCCCGACCTATTGATGGATGCAGATAACGATTTAAATAAAGCGTGGAAAAGTATTCGTCGTCCATTTCGTGGTCACTTACTGCAGGGTCAGATGTATCTAGAGTTGGCTCGACGCATGCATGGAGAAAGAGCGCCCAAAGAGATTGTTTTCTTGTATGAACTAAAATCCAATCAAGACTACAAAGAGTTCACCGTAAAGGCTGACTACGAGGTTGTAGAGAGAATCTTTAATAAGGCTAAGAAGATTATTGATGCAGTAGAGGCAGAAGAGATGCCAGAGTGCAACGTCTCACCAAAGGATGGATGTAAGTCATGCAACTTGATTCCATAGTACAGGCAGGTCTTAACTTTCCAAAGCCAGTCTATAACCAAGCCGTACTGCCACCCGACATCACAGTCCTTAGCAGTGAGCAGTTGGCTGAGATGTTTACCGTACTTACGGGGTGGGCTGACTACATAGCCTCACAACTGGTACAGGCTCAACTGGAGGAGCGCGGTGCCTCTAGGCAGTTGGAGTTTGCCGAAAACACCGCCTTGGTAGCCAACACGCCTCCCCCAAAGGGAGTAACTATGACGGTCATCAAGGCCAAGATTGACATTTCCCCAGAAATCAACGATTTGCGTGATGTGTTAGATGTCAAGTACGCTTATCGAAAGATGATGGAGATGATGCTCAACAACCAGGAGAGGGATATAGCCCTGGTTTCTAGAGAGATAACTCGCCGTACATCTGACCAACGAGCATTCCGAAAGGATTATGGAACAACATGAAACGGACACTACTAGTACTAACTATTTTACTTGCAGGAGTTACTCCTGTACATGCAGATATACCGCCAGCAATTGCAATCATCGATACTGGGATGAACACAACGGCATTCAAAGACAGCATTGTTTATGAGGTCTGTATCTTAACTTCTTACACCTGTCCCAACAAAAAAATGAGCATGGAGGGCCCAGGGGCTGCAAATCTTCCAGCAACTAAAGATAAGAACTTTAACCACGGTACACAGATGGCATCTATTGCATTAGCGGTGAATCCCTCTGCAAAAATTATTCCTATCCGAATTGTTGGAATGTCTGCAGCAGGAACGGCAGGGTTCTACTCATTAGATGATGTCCAGAATGCATTCAACTGGATTGTTGCTAATCGAATCAAATACAACATCGCAGTTGTTAGCCTTGCACAAGGAGCAGTTTTTCCAGGATGTAAAGTTCCTGCAGGAATGGCAGCCAGTATTGCAACACTTAAAGCAGCCAACGTTCCTGTAATTACAGCAGTAGGTAATGACAGCAACCATAGTGCAGTCTTTGCACCTGCATGTCTGACTGACACGGTGGCAATAGGGGCTACTGATAATCCAGACTCAGGCTCATCTGGAATTGCTTGGGATAAGAATGCAGTGCCATACATTGCTCGCTATAGCAACGGAGCCCAAGGTCAGACAGATTTCTTTACCAATGCCCGTTGGTATGGAACCATGCTTGATGGCTCTACAAAGTTTACAGTTGGTACATCAAATGCAACTGCAGCAATGGCTGGCTGGTGGTTACTAAATAGAAAAGCAACCTTTGACGAAACTTTTAATTCAATTATGGCAACAACAATTGATATAAAGAATGAGTTTCAAACAGGCCGCTATGTCACCATCCCATGAGGAAGGAGTGCTTGAAGAAGCACACCGATTGATACATGGAGACCGTAACTATACCTACGACCATCCACTAGATAATTTCAACAGAATTAAAAAGGGTTGGGAAGTTATCTTTAACGTTGACCTGACAGAAGAACAAGTAGGGTTAGCGATGGCGTGGGTAAAAATTGCACGAGAGTCGTACTTACACAAGAGGGATAACCTGACTGACGGAGCAGGTTATCTTGGAACCATTGAGATGGTTATAGAAGAAAGAAAACTCCGTGCCAACAAAACTGATTAATGAAACTTTACCAAAAAATAAAGTAGTTGCTGTCGGTATCGACCAGTCGTTAACAGGATTTGCCCTTACTGCAATTTCTGTTAAAGAACCAACTCAATACATAACATGGGTTTATAAATCTCCTTATTTTGGTATTGAAAGACTGGTTGATATACGTCAGTGGTTAATAGACCACTTTGAGTATTTACATGAACAAGGTAATGAGATAGATGACGTGGCTATGGAAGGAACCGTCCTTGCATCTCACGCGGCATTAGTATTGGGAGAACTATCTGCCACGGTACGTCTGGCAATATATGACTACTTTGATAATGAGACAAGATTTCCATTGAAAGTTCCTCCCATGACGTTGAAGAAGTACGCGGCAGGTAAAGGCAATGCTAAGAAACAGGAAATGCTCCTACAGATATACAAGCGGTGGGGCATTGAATTTAACGATGATAATGCCGCAGATTCATACGCATTAGCCAGATTAGTGGCAGGATTTGCAGATGGTGTTATTGAGACTGCCGTGGTTGAGCAAATGAAAGATGTTAAATACCGAGACCAATCACGAGATTAGCCTTACCCTGTGGTTAGGAGTGGCACACCAAACCGAACCAAAGGACTAACAATTGAATAACGAAGAAATTTCCGTACCAGAAGACTTCCTACGGGTAAGTGCAGGCTCGAATCCCCAGAGCGTTGCCTCCGCAATCGCTCACGCAATCTATGACAAGAAGGAAGTAAAACTCCGTGCCGTAGGTGCAGGAGCCGTTAATCAGGCAGTCAAAGCAATTGCAATCTCTAGAGGCTATGTAGCCCCACGTGGCATGGATTTATCTTGTGTACCAGGGTTCACCACCATCCAGAGTAGAGATGGCGAAATAAGCGCCATTGTATTTGCCATTACATCCCACTAAAACAGTTCTATCCTTATACATACACTAAGGAGTAACTATGTCATCTTGGACATCACTAGGTCACGGAATGCGTCGTCGCATGGGTGCACCCACAAATCATCATGAAGCGGCAGGAGCCTCAATGAGCAGAAACAATCCAACTCCAGAAGAAGTCATTTCTTCAGCAGAACATGCAAACAGCCCACGTCGCTACATGGGTATGGCTGCAAGTGCTGCCAACATCAGTGGTTCTCCAGTAAAGGGAACACTTATGCCAAAGAAAAACACACAAGCAGGAGACCCAACAGCAGGTGGAAAAGCAAACAAGAAAAACATTCTTGTTGGTGATGTAGCATCGTCAGAGCGCATGGGCGCTTCATACCGAATCACTGCAAAGTTTCCTTCTGTAAACCCAATCGAAGCAGGCGCAACAATGGCTAACGCAAAAATCGTTCCATCTGTTGCAGGAAAGAATCGCCCTAACTTCGATTACGGTATGGATACTATCTACTAAAATGATATCGCAGCCCCAATTTCAAACAGGGCAGGCGTTACAAAGTGCACCGTCTTCACCGCCTCCCTTGTCATTAAGCAAGAACACCACGGGTAGTACTGCTGCACGCACATCGTGGAGCACTAGAAGCCTGAGTGAAGGTGGACCACTGTCGTATTCTAGTCGTACACGACAGACAACATTTAATTGGGATGATTCATCAACACCAACACTTCCATCTTCAGATAAGGGAGCAGGACGTAATGAGTGATGCTCGTCCAGTTATTAGTAACTCTCAATTCTCTAGTCTTCCAGGTGGCTCTCGTGAACTTGCCACAGGTAAGCAGGGTAAGGGTTCTGGGTATTACGTATCCCGTGACCCACGTGTTCCCGTAGAAATTGGCGGAAGTCCTGAAGCAAAAGGTTCACTCATGGACCCACAGGCTGTTGCTAATCACCTAGAACAAACAAAAGGTATTGCTGAAAAAGTTGTACCAACTGGTTGGATGAAGGCACGTGCAGCAACACCAGCAGAGAGTGCAAATGTGCATCAAGGAATTTGGCAAGATGAAAGTAGCAAAAAGACTTACTTAGACGTATCAGACCGCATTGGTGGACGAGCATCTCGTAGTTCATTAGAGAGCGCACTAACACGTGGTATTGACCAGCACCAATTAGGAGTGTATGCAGCAGGTGCAGGACAAACTCTGCCAACACATACTGAGGATGAGAACGGAAGAAAAACCGTAAATCCAGGAGCAGAACTTACTCTTAAGTATTTAAAATCTCAACGAGAAGAATCTAGTCGCCGTAAGAACATGAGCAGAGGCGCCAAAGAACAAGAAAAGAATGACGCCCTTGCAGCATTCAGTAAAGCCTTCCCTAAAAGAACTGAGCAGTAATGGCAGGGGCAGTCAATAACTTTTCTGCATCCCAGAACTGGCAATCATTAGGTGCTGGTGGGTTAAACGGTTATAACAACCAAGGTGGTGCTGGTACTCCTATAGCCCATGACACCATGGATGCCTTACGTATCGGTGTTGGAAGAATTCCATCTGCAGAATATCCAGATGGGTATCTCGGTACTATCCGCTCACGTCGTGATGACCGTTTGTTGGATAGCATCAAGAACCGTGTTAATCAGAAAGCCTATCAACGTGGTGTACACAAAGGTGAGCGCATTGAGCCATCTATGTACTACTGGCCTGAAGGAATTAACCCAATGATGGGTATCCAGCGTCAGATGGCCTCCGTTATTGATACTTCAAATGGCGTGACTGTTTATCGCTCAATACGCAATGCACCACAAGTACAACTTACTCCTGCTCCACACCTTGTTAATGATGGTAAAGCCAATACACAGGCACAAGAGCCAGGACAGATTGATGCACGTCGCAAGGCGATGCTTGCATACCTAAGACCTGCGTGGGCGTAACACATGGCAAAATTTGGTGTAGACCCACACGGACGTTGGGATAAGAATTTAGCCCAAGAGCAGTTTAAAGGCCATGTTGAAAATATTGTAAAAAAATATAATGAGGCAGGACCAGAGATGGTCAAGGGTGGTCATGAGTGGTACAACAAAGCACAAGAGGTTGCAGAAAAAATTGGTGGTGGAAACGTACATAAGGGTGCAGGAATTATTGCTGCACTCTCTCCAATGACTAGTTGGGAAAGAAATATTTCTGACGCAAACGAATTAACAAAAACAGGAAATGTAAAGGGCGCTCTTGTTCCAGCAAATGTAGAAAAGGCTAGACGTATTCATGAAGGAGAAGAGCCTGAAAAGGTTCTTGGTGGTAATAAAGTTACAAGTTTTTATCACAATATTTCTGACCCTAGTAGCCCTCTGCATGTAACTGTAGACCGTCATGCTCATGATATTGCTGTTGGTAATCCCTTTATTGGTGCTGGTGGAAAAGGCGGAGTTCCAAAAACAGCAAATGCAAGTGGTAATAAACCTATGTCAGAAGATTTAGGGTTAAGTGCAATGGGTAGATACAAGCACTTTGTACATGCATACACCGTTGCTTCAGGGGCACTTGGTGTTGACTTACCACACAAGGTACAAGCAACCACATGGGTACAGCACCGTGGAGCAGTTGGATGACACAACACTTTGACGGAGTTTATGACCACACCAAACCATGGCGTGCACCCTTACAACCTGACCAGGTAGCAAAGCGTTACTCTTATAACGGACCATGGGCATCTAATATGGAGCGCCTCACACAACAGGCATTGATGGTCATGAACATTCCTGGCAAAGATATTGCAGAAATGGTTCGTCCACCTATCCCACAAATTCGCTTGTTTCCAGACCGCTTTGGCTATGGAGACCGTTCACAACCAGGAATTGATGACATTGTTAGTATCGACAGAAACTACATAGAACCTCGTGTATCTTGGTTCTCTGGTGGTGTCTCTGGATTCCAGGGTGCATCTCGTAATGGATTGGAGTCCAACTGATGGGTAAAAGTAATGCAGCAAACTGGGCAGCCCGATGGACACGTGGAGTGCCTGACCGTGCAAATGACCCAAAGCGTAAAGTAACTTTGGCTGATATTGCAGACTCCATGAGCGAGTTAGATGAAGAACAAGCAGAAAAAGGCAAAAAGTAATGGATGACGGAGACGGCTCTTTCATCATGGAGTTGCAGGCAAAGAAAATTGCCGAGAATGCAACTAAGTACAATGGTTCTGCCCCATGTCCAACATGTGGAGTTATAATGAATCCTGTAGAATTTATGAATAATAAAGGACATTGCCTATCCTGCGTAACACAGCGCAAGGCATCTGTAATGAAAGGTATGATGGCATGATATTTAATGACCGACGTAATGCAAAGGCTTTAAAGGCTGCCAACGGACCCTCTCTTGCTCCTAAAGGTTACAAGCCAGATACTGAAAGTCGTAAAAATGTAAAACGATTTGCTGGAGAAGACATTAATACGGGGTTAAAACGAGGAAATTTTATGAGTAAAAAAGAAGCCTATCAACGTGGCGCAGGTAAACAAGAGTTTTACGAAAAACAACCAGAAGAGTTAAATGCACACAACCGTTATTCTGATGCTACTGGTCAGCGTCCAATTGCTATTGATGTCCCAAAGAACAAAAGAAAAGGAAAATAATCATGGCAGTTAATATGACACGTTCAATGAACGCATCACTGGCTAATGGTGCAACAGACGGTAAGTACCGTAAAGTTCGCCCAGACACTGAGGTTATGCCAGGACAAGGAAACGAAGAGACTGTAAACAATCGTCAGTCACTGCATCCATTCTATGGTTATGGTTTTATTACCTCTGAGTATCCTGCCAAAGTAAACCCAGGTAAGTAATCATGGCTAAAAAGAAAATGTCAGAGAGCATGATGCGGTCATCAGACCCACGCATGGCTATTTCAGGCGCATATCAAGACATGAAAAAGTACAACGCTGAACATTTAATTCCTGAATTTGAAGAGAAATTAAACAATGTTGATGGACCAAATCGTGCTTTCACTCTTTCAGGAACGTACTCGCGTTTGGCCAAAGCACACTTTGATGCAGGACATGATGGGGCAAAGGCTTAATTATGGGAAGCACACAAGCATCAGATTACGCTGCACACGATAAGCAGTTTAAAAGGAACGGTAGTGCTGGTCTTCTTGCACACCTTCAAACCAATCTTTACCCAGCACCACCAGCATCTATGCTTGGACCAGCAAAGCGTGCAATCTCTGCTGTAAATCGCGGGAAACACGATTCAAATATCAAGTTACCTGAAGGTGTATCCTGGCGTGGAAAGAAGTCAGCACCTGCACGTGAAATTGTTGAAGGACATCGCCTACACGCTTGGTTAAACCCAGACCAATTTGACTAATACGCTAGGATAATCGGACTACTACAAGGAGCATAATGAGTAACATTCCACTACTGGGAAAAAAAGAAACACCAAATGAACCAATGCTTCGTTTGCTGTACTGTCTTGTCTGCCAAAGTATTGATGAACTTCCTCCGTATGATGGAGCACCAGAGTTAGATTACCTTTTAGCAATTACTTGTGAGATACACGTATTTCCATCAGGAGAACCACATAAGGGCAAATTATATGTATTGCCTATCCGTGCATGGGCTAATTTAGAATCAAAGAAAGAAATTATTCGCCAGATTAAAGGCGGAGGTTCTAAAGGACTTGCAGAAATCGATGACACTTTCTATGACTCACGCTCTACCTTTATGGAAGATGCTATGTCATGCTACAAAAAACACAATAAACCAAAAGATGGATGTCCTGATTGGCACGATATTGACCTCATACTTATACCTACAACCGAAAAAGACCGTATCAAAGAGGGCATGGGAAGTTATAAAGATGCCCCAGGACCTAAAACGTATCGCTGTGATTTTTGTCCAGTAGCAATCGGTGTAGCCCAACGTAAACAAAAACTGATAGGAATGAACTAATGAGCGAAGAACAGAAGATTCAAGCAGGGTTCACTGTCATTATTAATGAAGATGGAACTCTTAGTACGCACTCACTGCCAGTCAGTGAAACTGTAGCCAGACAAGCAACTACCTTTGACATCTATGGATGTAGCAAAGAGTTAGTAGATGACATTGAGTCACAATTACTTGCTGACCGTGTAGCCAAGGCTGTACTTGCTAAGTTGATTCCTCCAAGTCCTGAAGAAGTTGCTAAAGCACGTATTGTTGAGGCTTTAGCAGAACGTAAGAGCGAATAAGCGCATAAACTAAGGGTATGAATCGCCCTGACGGACTTGACCAGATAGTTGGACCTGTAGTCATACAGGGTTCGGCTACCTCGTACTTTTCGTCCCCAGAAACTGGGCTAGACCCAAAATTATTTACAGGTATCACCTTAAATGGCTGGGTTCGTAATGGGCTTTTGCAATTACTTTTTGGATTCTTAAATGAAGAATATCGCCATCCAGATTTATGGACACACGTATGGATTGCAGGTTCTGGAGTATCTTTCCAATGGTCAGCAGCAAGAGAGCCAGGAGACTTAGATGTTCTTATTGGAGTTGACTATCTGCAATTTCGTAGAGCCCATCCAGAGTACTCAGGTTTAGGCGATATAGAGATTAGCAAGATGCTCAACGAAGGTTTTCGTGAGCACTTACAACCAGAGACAAGTAACTGGAATGGTTATGAAGTAACTTTCTATGTTAATCCTGGTTCAACTGATATTAGAGATATCAAACCATATGCTGCATACGACTTGACGTTAAGTGAGTGGACAGTCTTTCCAGAACGCTATGAAGCACCTAATCGTCCTGTCTGGGATGAGATGGCTATGCGTGACCGTTCCACAGCGATGGATATTGTTAAGCAATACTCAAAGGCATTAACAGATTATCAAGGTGCTCAGAATGCTCCAGTACGTCGTAATGCTGAGACTCAGATGCATTTATCTTTGATGCAGGGCTCTGCATTATTTGAAGACATACATAGCGCCCGTAGATTAGCCTTTAATCAAAATGGCGCAGGATATTCAGACTATAACAATTTCCGTTGGCAAGCAGGAAAAAAGTATGGAACGGTACCTGCACTTCGCAAGATGCATGAATACTGGAAGGCGTACAAGGACAACGAAGCAGACTATGGTATAGAGTTACCAGACACACAGACCCTAATTCGCAGAGCAGCAACATACCGAGCAAAAGGATAGTCATGAAGACAAAGGGAATACTAATTGGATTTTTTCTAGCAATGATTGCTGGAGGAGCAATGGCTGCTACTGCAAGCACTGACTGGGTTAAGCCTAACTCTAAGGTAACTCCTGGAGCATTAAACCCTGCAGTCACACAAGCAAACATTAAAGAAAATATTTGTAAGTCAGGTTGGACAGATACTGTTCGCCCACCTGTTTCTTACACCAATAAACTAAAGGCTGCTCAATTAGCGGGAGACTATAAGTCTTACATTGCTATCTGGGGTGCAGACCCAAAGGGGTATGAAGAAGACCACTTAATCTCACTGCAACTTGGTGGCTCTCCAACTGACCCAAAGAACCTCTTTCCTGAGCCATACGCAGGTAACAACGCCAGAAAAAAAGATGTAGTTGAAACTAAGTTAAAGCGTTTAATTTGCGATGGAACCATTACGTTAAAGGTTGCTCAAAAGGCTATTTCTAAAGATTGGGTTCTTGCATACAATACGTATGTAAAACCTGCCGATGCTACAACTGCGGAGTCAAACGGATGAGTCGCCGTAAACATTTCGATTTAGGACAGCACCTTGCTGCAGGTCAGATACCTATGTTCATGACAGGTAAAGAAATACAAACTCATCTAAACCCTTATCACGGAGACGTTCAAGAATCCGCTTACCACGAGAACGAATCAGAAGACAAGCATGAAGTATGGGAACGCAAGTACGACGAGGCTACTTCACATCAAGACCATAATGGGGCAGAACACGGAGAAAAGTACGACAATTTGGCTCAAGATATAGCGCACGAAGGCTTTAAAGCACCACGTATACCTATAAATTTTGAAAATAAAGAGGTACTAGGTGGTCATCACCGAGTTGCAGTTGGGGCTGAAGAACATCCTAATTATCTTTTTCCAGTAGTACACCACGACAACATCCACGACGCAAGGCATCATCTAAAAGACCACTATTAAGGACTAACTTGAACGTATTACTATCACTAGACGGCGTACTCAGTTCGGATTCAGGGGAACCAAACCGACCAGGTGTGCTCCTCTACTATGCGCTAAACACCAGTAACCGAGTAGCAATTATAACTTCTCGCAAGAAACCAGATGCAGAGCACTGGCTACAGTCTCATGGAATCATTGGCTATGACGATTTAATGTCTGATGAAGTCGCCCTTGCAGGTGAAGAGTTGAAGAAGCGCCAGTTTATTTTGTGTCGCAGTCGCTCCCCTGTCGAGTTATACGTTGACTCTGACCCATCTATGTGTGCCTGGGTCTTTGAGCATCATGCAGTTCCCGTTGTGTTGATATCAAACCCAAGTCATATCCCCGTAGAGTTTCGTCCAGATGCTCCACCTAGTGTTCGCAAATGGAGCGATATCGAGGATGCCATTACACGTGTGAATGTTGCCAAGTCTCAAGGAGCAGGTCAACCTAAAGCATTAGAGTTCTGGGAAGACTAATGAAGATTATCTATAGCGGAGCCGAGGTGGGCTCCAACAGAACCCTACTCGAAGGACAGAAAGTTGAGTCGATGGGACTCAACTATTGGGGGTTACGCAAGCGTGGCCTTCCCAAGACTAAGTTGTGGCTTATAAGTGAGCACTTCCTACCAGAGACAAAGGTCTATATCGAGTCAGGGGCATCACAGGCAGATAAGGCTGGCCTATCTCGTGAGGAACTTCTGGACCTGGCCGCTGACTATCAAGAGTTTCTTGTTAACAATGCAGAGCGTGCGGAGGGCTTCCTAGAGTTTGACTCCCAAGTACTAGGACTTGAATGGGTGAAAGAACAGCGCCCCTTTTTCAGTAACGACCCTAAATTATGGGTCATATTCCATAAAGAGTATGGGATACAAGAGTTAACAGAGATGTCTAAAAACTATCGTCATGTAGTTATACCTAATGATGAGATAGAAGAGATGACTAACTTGGCGGCCGTAACAAGGAGTTACTTCAGACAGTTTCAAACAACCTATCACGCCCTTGGATGTGCTAAACCTGACAACCTAAGACAGATACCATTTGCCACAGCCAGCACATTGTCATGGCTATCGCCCATGCGTAGGGGTGAAACAATTATCTGGGATGGTTCAAAGTTAGTTCGTTATCCAAAGCGTATGAAAGACCAAGCACGACCTCGCTACAAGTCCATCGTAGAGGGTGCAGGACTAGACTATCTAGCGTTTGTGCAAGATACTACCCAGGAATCGACTAGAGTAGCGGTCTGGTCATACAAGAAACTAGAGGCATCCATGGATAAGAAAACTCCCGATTTGCACATCATTGAAGGTGGCAAAAACGACAAAGTATCTGATAACAGCGAGGGCACCCTATACAGTGGTTTGATGGAACTTGGGGGGGTCTCTTCTGATAACAGTGGGGACGAAGGGAGGAAAGTGGAGCGTAGTGGGGTGGTAGAAAGAGCACCTGAAGAGATGCAAAATTTACCCGTCTTTGGCTACAAGATGAAGACTGTAGTAGATACAGATGACGAGGGACGAGATGTTTTAAAAGAAATTGCAGTTGTTCAAACACAGAACTCATCGCTTCGTCAATGCAATACCTGCTTTGTTGCATCCAATTGTCCCGCATTTAAACCTGACAATTCTTGTGCCTTTAATCTTCCAGTAGAAGTAAAAACTAAAGACCAACTTAAAGCATTACTTACTGCCATCATTGAAATGCAGGGCCAAAGGGTGGCTTTCATGCGTTTTGCAGAGGAAATGAATGGTGGATATGCTGACCCAAATGTTAGTCAAGAAATTGACCGCCTCTTTAAATTGGTAGGAAACTTGAAGGAGATGGAGACCAATAAGGAGTTTATACAGATTACAGCACAGCGCCAATCTTCTGGTGGAGTTCTTTCTGCAATCTTTGGAGACAAGGCACAAGCCCTTCGTGAACTTCCCGAAGCGCTGCGAGAAGATACAGTTACTAGGATTATATCTGAATCTCTTGAAGACCAGTAATCTGATAACAGCAATTCATAGGTAGTGTAACTAGTTAGTATCTAGTTGACCATTTCAAATTAATGAAAAGTGGTCAAGCAAGTTAACACGTGTGTGGTAGGTTTGTAAGCGTCACAATGAGTTCCCTTGTGAGGGGTATTTGTACTTGAGTAGAAATAGGGTAAGTGAATGTCATTATTTTCTTTTAAATTAGCCGATGAGTTTGTCTCTCCATACAAGAACAAGAAGGCACCGTTTGGCTATCGAGATGCAGCAGGAAACTCCGTAGGTGAAATTACTTTTTTGCGTACCTATTCACGTCTTAAGCCAGATGGTATGAAAGAGACGTGGGTAGATGTGTGTGAGAGAGTCATCAATGGAATGTACTCTTTGCAGAAAGACCATGCCAAGATGTCACGTCTTCCATGGTCAGATGCCAAGGCAGCAGCCTCAGCAAAGGAAGCCTTTGACCGCCTATGGAACTTAAAGTGGACTCCACCAGGACGTGGCCTATGGGTCATGGGTACACCGCTAGTTAACGAGCAACGTAACTCAGCAGCCTTGCAGAACTGTGCTTTTGTTTCTACTGGCTCTATGGTCAAGACAGACCCAGCCAAACCTTTTGCTTTCCTCATGGAAGCCTCCATGCTTGGAGTGGGAGTTGGATTCGATGATAAAGGAGCAGATAAAGATTTTAACATTTATGAACCACAAGGAGATTATATCTATGACATACCAGACACCAGAGAAGGTTGGGTCGAGTCAACAGCCACCCTCATCAATGCTTACCTCAAGCCAGATACGAAGACTCCACTATTCGATTACAGCAAAATCCGTCCAGCAGGTGAACCCATTAGAACTTTTGGTGGAACAGCAGCAGGAGCAGAACCTCTAGTTAAACTACATGAGTATCTAACTTCTATGCTGCACGGCCGTGCAGGAGAGTTACTTACCCGCAGAGACATTGCTGATATCGGCAACATGATTGGTGTGTGCGTGGTCTCTGGCAACGTGCGTCGTTCTGCCGAGTTGTTGATAGGTCGCATTGATGACCAAGAGTTTTTAAATCTTAAGAACTATGAGATGTATCCAGAGCGTATGACACATGGCTGGATGTCTAACAACTCTGTGGCTGTAAATGTAGGGGACAATCTTGACCCAATCATTGATGGTATCTCTCGTAACGGTGAGCCAGGAGTTATCTGGATGGATATCTCTAAGCAGTATGGCCGACTTGCAGACCCTATCAACAATAAAGACTGGCGCATCGCTGGCTATAACCCATGTGCTGAACAGTCACTAGAGTCCTACGAGTGCTGCACATTGGTTGAGACTTACTTAAATCGCCATGACAACTTAGAAGACTTCAAGCGCACCCTTAAGTTTGCCTACCTATACGCCAAGACTGTCACTCTCCTTCCAACGCACTGGGAAGAAACCAACGCCATCATGCAGCGTAACCGTCGCATTGGCACATCCGTATCAGGTGTGGCTAACTTTGCAGACAACAAGGGCTTACCTGTTCTTCGTAAATGGATGGATGAAGGTTACGCAACAATTGGTGCCTACGATAAGACTTACTCTGAATGGCTTGGCATTCGTGAGTCAATCAAGATGACAACAGTAAAGCCATCAGGAACCGTAAGTATCTTGGCTGGTGAATCTCCTGGAGTTCACTGGACTGTTGGTGGTAAGTATTTCTATCGTGCAATCCGTTTTGCTAACTCTGACCCGATGCTTCCGCTATTTAAGATGGCTAACTATCGAGTGGAACCTGCATCGGAATCGCCCGAAACCACAAGTGTTGTTTTTTTCCCAGTAAAATCCGATGCTAAAAGAAGTGAGAAGGATGTAAGTATCTACGAGAAGATGGCACTTGCTGCTACTGCTCAAAGATACTGGTCAGATAACTCTGTATCAGTAACTATCTCATTTGACCCAGAGACAGAGTCTTCGGCTATTGGTACGGCTTTGCATATGTATGACGGACAACTCAAGACCGTGTCCTTCTTACCTTCTGGTAATGCTATCTATCCACAGATGCCGTACACACAAATCACTGAGGAAGAGTATGAGCGAGAGGGAACAATGAAACTGTTTCCTATTGATTTGGCTGGTGTCTATGCTGGTATGGCTAGTGATGCTATTGGTGAGGCTTACTGCACCACTGATGCTTGCGAAGTTAGGCTAATCAAAGATAACCAATAGCCTTCTGGTATGGCTTCTGGTATGGCTTTGCTTAGACTAACTTGTCTACGTAACTACCTATTGCATGGGCATGCTCATCACAACAGAACGAGTCATCTACCCAGATAAGCCACTCAACTTTATTGGCACATCCTTCGATGTAACACTTCACTTGAGTAGGTCTTTCTTAATCTTTACACCAGTCTGCTTGTGGGTGTAAGAGTCGCCATTGGTTGTAAAACCTGTGCCTTCTATAGCGATGACCCATGGGTTTCCAGGAACTCGCATGAGTTTGAGCATGGCTTGTAACACGTTGCTTTTCCACGTTGGCATATCCATTACTACAAAGACTGGTAGTTCTTGCTTCTTTTTAGCCATTTGGTTCTTCCTTCTCTCGCTTCGCTAAACATCGTGGGTTATGCTCTTTAAGTTTAGTGGTAGCAAAGTATGGATTGAACATGTTTAAGTCTCCCAGTAACACCTCAGATTTTTTAACTCTCTGAAGTATCTGGTCACACTCTGGGCAGGTGAGAACATAAGATTGCTCATCATCTTTCCACCCTAGAGGAACTAACTTATCCCAGAACAAATCTATTAACTCTTGTGGTGTTAACTTGCGACTTTTGTTTGGCTCTTTGTGATAGCCCTTATTGTCATCGTACTTACTCTTCTGTTTATCTTTTGAATCAAAAGGGATAGTCATCTGTTCCCATTTTTGACTACGAGGAATAGGCGTGTGACTTATAGACTTATCATTGAAGTCATAGAACTTCTTGTCCATTTTATGCCCCTAACTAACTAACTCATTTGGCTGCCAGGTAAGTTACTTCGAAGATAGCCCCGCCATTTCTGACGGGGCTTCTCCTGTTGCTTATGCTTATGCTGTGGCTTTCGCCTTTGCTTTGGCTTTTGCTATGGCTTTGCCTTTTAGTGCTTTGGCTTCTGCTTTTGCTATGCCTATTGCTTGCTTCTCAGGGAACTTAGCCAACCAACCCCTAACTACTGGATTGTTGACTCCCTTCCATGACCGCCAGTTCGTGCCCTTCTTGCTCATTAAATAAGCAACTTGGGCATTTACCACAGGGTTCAGCAGTTCGGCATTGTAATCCAAACTGTATTTATCCCTTCTGTCTGCACCTAACTTGCCAAGCATATTAATCTGAAACAACCCAAATGAGTTATCACCAGTTCTGCTATTACCGTTGTGTGAGAGGGGATTACCACGTGATTCTTTCATTATGATAGCCCACGCATGTCGCAGGGCTTGTCCTTTGAACCCAACCGCACTTAGCATCTCAACTAACTCTGTCTGAGTCAGATGGTCTGCGTTCTTGTACTTGGCTAAGGTTCGCTCTTGGTATTGCTTTTGAAAGACTAGGGCTTCGGCTCTCGTAGGTGTGAAGGCTGGTGGAAGACCCACCATGCCTTGTATGACTACGAACATCGCTGTGAACAGCGACCCAAAGACAATCTTTCCTTTTTTTGTTAGTTTCATCATCACTCCAAAAAGTCATTAACACTTTCCGATGCCTTTGACTGGTTGTGACGAAGGCGATGTAAGTATCGCTCTGTCGTCTTTATCGATTGATGCCCCAGACGTTCCTTGACCTCATGCACATCTACCCCACTTTTTAGAAGGTGGGTAGCGTTAGCATGCCGAAGGTCATGGGTTCTAGGATTCCAATCGATTGCTGACTTGGCTATTGCCTTGTTCCATATCGTTCTCCATACATCTCGTGGTAGGTGACTCGATTGTTTTATCACGTCACGCTTCTGGTATGGCTTTGCTTTCAGCCTGTGCTTTCGCACCGCGCCTCTGCATTCACCGCACCGACAACCCCCACGTGTATAGGAGTAGAGCGTGCCATGTTGGAACGTTTTTCCGTCTTTTGCGAATGGTCGCTCAGACTGTGCACCACGAGAAGTTTCTATTTTACTTGTCTCTAGCACTAAAGACCTAGAGAAGAGTAGTTCATCTTTTGGTATGGCTTTGGCTATGACATAGCCTTGAATCTCCTGTATGAGCGTTTTACTGAGCATTAGGCTTCGCTTATGCCCCGACTTGGTTGCATCGACTACAAGGAACCTACTGGTATGGCTTGCCCCTAAGTCACTCACTCGCCTCTGTATCAGTACCTCACCACTCTTGAAGTTGATGTCCTTGACTCTGAGTTCTGTGGCTTCTCCGAATCTGCACCCACTTGCTACTAGGAATCGCGCAAATAATTGGGTGTTTTTATTCGGTAAATGCTCAATGATAGAGAGAAAGTCTGCTGGTTCTAGTACGTGTTGAATATCAGCATGGCGCATCTTAACCTTGACCCCATGAGTCGGGTTGCTGGCAATCTCACCTGTCTGCACCAGATTCTTGAAGGCTGACCCCAGAGAGGCTTTGACTTGCGCCAGAGTTGCAGGTTGAACGCCTTGTAGTTGTAGCCCTTGAAGTAACTCGATGACAATTCGTTTGGAGATGGAAGTTACTTTCATGTGACCGATTACTGGCAGGGCATAGGTTTTCAGGATTGAGGAATAGCCCTTGCGAGTGATTGGCATGAGGTCTGCGACTGGTAGCCATGAGTCGATATAGTCCGATAGGGTCATAGAGGCTCTGGAAGCACCGTCAGAGCCAGAACGCTCTGCTTGCATGGCGTGATACTCAGCCTCAGTTTTTGTGCCCCACGTGCCAGCAGAGAGGCGTTTACCAGCCTTTCGGTAATAGCCTGTCCAGCGTTCACCGCGCTTAACTACGTACATGAGAAGCCCTCTCTACTCATCAGTAACGTTACTGGTCAGTAACATTGATGTCAAATAAAAGCCCCTAGCCAAATTAAGGCTAGGGGCTGTCATAGAGACTACGGGGCTTAGGGATTCATCTACTTATAGGTTAAGTAACTCTGCGCCCGTCTGCGGGCTCTACAGGGGTTAGTTCGGTGCTTATATCGGTGCGACTATTTCGCCACGATTCAATCGTTTCGCTCTTCCAGACTGGCGTTCGCCCTATGTACTTGTCGGGCTCTGGAAGGGTGGTTCGCTTTCGATACTTGTACAGAGTCTCGACTTTGAGTCCTGTGAGATTGGCGATGTCGGTATTTGTTAGCCATTCGCTCATAGCGATGCACCAGTTTCTTGTTTACTTTCATTTGGTTTCTTTCCCACTTTCCAAACTTGTAATGCACCAACGTTTTTTTCATACCAAAGATATGGCAGATTATTTTCTACATTGAAAGTGTAGTAACTATTATCTTTGCGATTTAAGTTACTTTGATGAGATGCATGAAACGAATCACTACCTAACCAGATTGGTAATCCAGTATCAGGTAATTCAGAATGCACCGCGATGAATCTATCTAACATCGAATCTTTATAACCACGTGCAATCCATTCTTTACAGATTGCAATTCCGTAATCACATAAGGCACGTTCATGACCACGCCACATTTTAGATGCAGGGTGATTAACCCAACCCACAGTCTGTCCACGCAACGCTTGCAGGATTTGCCACGCCTCTACTCGCTGTTTACCTAACCTACGGTAATCAAGAGCCTTAGCAGACTCGACAAAGTCTGCATACGGCAAGAAAGTATTAACCATTAGTACTCACCAATAACAGATACATAACTTTTATATTTATTTCTCTGACCCTTTCTCTTTACTGATTTGCGTTCATCTTCGGTTAATCCACCAAAGACTCCGTAGTTAATTGAATGAGTGAATGCGAAAGATAGACATGCACTCTTAGTTACTACATCGCATTTACCACAAATAGATTTCGCAATACGAATCTTTGCTGTATCCGTTGGGTCTGGGAAGAACGTCTCTGGGTCAACGCCCTTTGCTTGACATGGTGCGTTAACAATCTCATTCATCGCCATTTAGTTCGCCTCTCTTGTGTTCAATAAAGAAGTCAATCATTTCTACTAACTCTTCTGGTTCTAATTCTGCATAGCGAATGAGTATCTCAATCACATTTAACATTCCCCATATAAGAGTCTCTGGTTCCAGATTTAGTTCTGAAATTACAGAGTTAAGTTGCTGATTAGCCAGATGCACCATAATCTCATCGGGCAGGTGGTCTTCTCGTTTCGTCTCTGTCTGCACACCACGAGTTATCTTAAGAAACTCGCTGGCAAATTGTAGAGAATCAATAAGTTCCTTCTGTTCATTTTGGTTCATAGTGTTTCCTCTCTAAGTGTGCGGAAGTAATTGCTCTCAATTTGTCGCACTCTTAACCGAGAGATGTTGAATACCTTCGCAGTTGTGGCAAGTGACCAGCCCTGCATTCGTAATCGGATTACTAAGTTAGTTCGTTCTATGTCAATTACAGATTCATCTATCATTTATTTTCCTTATCTATAAATAGAGTTGAGCAGGGGCAGGTACATCTCTCCATAACTGAGAAAGGTAGAAAGCAGTTATAGGTCATGAATGTCCTTCACCAAAGGAGTACGCCATGTCAAGCGAAAAAGTGTTAACCCCTACCCAACAAAGTTATTTAGTTGTGCGTTGTATGCAGTTGAAGCAGAACCAAAGTACCGCTTCTCCATGTGAGTCGTAGATGAATGTTCCTGATGAAGTAAGTTCATTGTTGGAACAATCATCGCATTTAGTTAGTTCAATAGAAGTAACTGTGCGGATAACCTCAACGTAACCCATTAGTCACTCTCCTTCTCTTCATCACAAGTGACACAAAGAAAAGAATATAAACACCTTTGTGTGTCAGGATAACGAGTTATTACTGCCCACAGCCCTTTGACCGTAGCGTGATAATCGCAGTTCGTACATTTGAATAAAAACTTTGGTGCTTTACCTAACCCCATTTATTCTTCCTCTTCTTCTTCATCTTCATCTTTGTATCCGTATATTTCTAAAAGAGTCTCTAGGATTTCCCAACCTTGTTCGGTTGCTCTCTCTTTGAATGAATCCCGAATTGTGTGAAGTGCTTCAATCGCATCTACATCACTCATTTCAGGTATAAGTGACTGTATATCCTCAGGACTCCATACAACAGAAATTGTGTTTTCATCTTTTGTCATTAGTTATCTCCTAAGAATAGCGAGCCGTCGGGTGAAGTTCTAACTACACGAGAATCAAGGTTCGCATTGATTAGTGCAGTTAGTTGGTCTGTAGTTGTGATGCTAGAGATAGCATTAACAAGATACTCAATACCTTTATCGCCCCACTTAGAGCGAACGACATCGGCAAGTAACATTTCAATTTCACTTGAAATCATTTGTTTTCTCCAATCACGTTGTCAATCATTTTCATGCATGAGCCATAGCCCAATAAATTGCCACCCTTGCCTACATAGCAGACATCACGAGTTGCATAAGTAAATAGCGATACCAGAATAAATACTGGAATGATTACAAGAACAATCCAGCCTCTAGTTGTTAATTTCATTTCTGATTCCTTTCTTGATTCATTACGTGCTTCCATGTGTTTTGTTCTAGGTGTGTTTTAACGGTGTGGCAATTTGCACAACGCACAACACACTTTTTAATCTCTCGTTTAAGTTCAACAAGAGTTCGGCGTTCAATATGAGCCCTGCCTATATTGAATGATTTGTCGCGGAAGTGGTCAAACTCTAACTCCATGACATTGGTGTTACCGCAATCAGCACATGAGTGCTTCTCTAAGTAGTTGTAAATATAAATCTTTTTGTCAAGACCCAGTTGATTGAACCAGACACGCTGGTACTCAACCTCACAAGGTTTGCAAACTGATTTATGACCACTAGTTGCTTTCTTCAAAGTCTTAAACGCAGAAAGTTTCTTGATGTGTTTGCAGATTGTACATTCCTGCAATCCCTTTTCAAGAAGAGAAAGACGCTTAACAGTTTTAGGTGCTAAACGTTGTTTCTTTTTTGTTTTATACTTTTTAGATTTAGTGATTGTAATCAGACATGTTCTGCATTTGGCACGTAATCCGTATTTACCTTCTCGTTGCTTGTAGTACTCAGAGAATGGTTTTGATTTACCACACAACGTGCATACTTTTTTCATAAGTTGTATTCCTTACTTATCAACCCAGAGTTGGGATAGTGGAAGTGTCTTCCACCTGATGTCTGTGTGGTTACTGGGAGTTACATAACCGATAATAAATCGAGAACCAGTTGTATCAACAATTACACCTTTGCGTAAACGACCATGTGCCTGAATGTAAACCTCTTCATTTACAACGGCGTTGTAAGGATTAGTTGAGTTTTCGTAACGGATTCGTTCATCAGCCATAGATATAAGTCGCTCACGTTGCTCTACAACCTTTGCACGTACATCTAGTTTCTTCTTTGCAAGAGCAAGTGTTTTAATTGCAGAGTTAGTTGCACAGATTCCAGCAATTTCTGCGCCAGCGTAAGACCAATCTAACTCGGTCTTGTTGTCGTAATCAGTACCAATCTCCCATGCGTATGCACGAAACTGTTGAGTAGATTCAGATAAACCGTAACTACCAATATCGGAATCAGAAGCAATCTCATGACTGTAATCAAAGGGAGTTCCGTCATGCTTAAAGATAGTTCGGTGTGAGTAGCACCAACCAACAATAATGATTTGGAATCCTTTGTAACTTTCTTCTTGATACGTTCTATCAACAAGAGTTAGTTCAACGACATGAGTTAATTGTTTACGAGTTCCGTCATAACGAGAATGAGTGTTACCACCTACCTTCTCGTAACCATTGTTTTTTTTGTCATGACAGTTTTTTAATCTATCTAAATAGAAACTCATTACGCCACCATGTCTCTCGCTTCAAGGACTTTCTCAATTAATAATTGCAGAGTTCGAATATCGAATGTCACCTCTGGTACTGGAATGTAATTACCATTCGCATCACGCCGAGAGTTGATGTCACTCCTGACGTTAGTTACTCGGTCACCAATAATTGATTTCAATGAACCCATTACTGATTCGAGTGAACGCTCGGCGTATGCCTGTGCATCAGCACGAGCCCTCTCAGCATCTTCACGCTCTGCACGAGCCTTTGCCTCATGAGCCTTAGCCTCTGCCTCTTCCTTGTTCCAGCGAACCTCTAGAGGCGCGTACTCAGCAACAATGTCCTGTGCACGTGCAAGCCAGTAAGTAACTTGACCAGTACTACCAGCCCAGTCCAATGACTTAACCATGTAACCGACAGAGCGTGAACCCTTTGGTGCTGGTTGAAAGTTTGGATTGTTTGGTGAATCGAATCTAAATACTTTGTACTCATACTTTTCGTCAGAGACTAACTCTGCCTTTGCAACATATCTGCGTTCGACTCTACTCGCATCTTTTTTATCTGCTGATGAATAATCCCATGAAGGAATAACTGCATACTTAACGCCTACTTTTAATTCAGTTGATTTCATTTATTTATTCTCCTTGTTTGAAAGTTAAGTGGTGGAATGGGGCAAGTTAGTACCAAGCCCCACTCCACCTTGTCACCTAGAGAGTGACAGTTAGTTACGAACCAATCGTCTAGTAATTGCATACTTAACGATTGTTCGAGCCATACCGATGAGGTCGAGTGGGTTATTAATAACCGCACCAATCTCGCAACGATGTGCAGTCTCACTATTAAGTGAAACTGTTTCGCTACCGTATGGAATATATGCAAATGCAGTTAATACACCTGCACGTGACATGCGAGAGATTGCATCATGATTGATATTAGCGTTACCGCCCCACTCACCGTCTGTAATTGCAAAGAAGATACGTACTGGCTTATCGCTTTCAGCAAGTAATTTAGTTGCATATTGAATTGCCTTGTCTGGTTCAGTACCGCCACCAGCACCAGCATCGCGCATGACACTCGTTGCCTTATCGCTTGCACGATAAAGAATGCGAGTATCACTATTGAATGTGATAACAGTTGTGTTGGCATTGATACGGTCTAGTGCGCGTTTGATTGCGTACATAGATTTGTATGCGTTGCTGGCTTTACTGCCAGACATTGAACCAGATGTATCGAGTGCAATTACACATTCGATTTCAGTTGCATCTTCAATTCCTTCATTCCAAGAATCGAAAACAGTTTCAATATCTTCACCACGCAAATAACGTGATGCACTTAAGCGACCACTTGATTCGTATGTTTCCCATGCAGGGTCATACGATGCTTTGAGTCGCTGTAACTCACGAGCAAATGAAACAGATGCCTCAACAGTTTTTACATCAGGTGCAATAGTGTTGAAGCGTTCTAGTTCAGGCTCTTTGGAGTTGTTACTAGCAAGTGAAGGAAGACCACCAATCTGTCGAATGATGTCATTGATTTCATCAGCGATAGTTGAAGTAGTAAGAATGTCATTGAGTGTGGTTGCAATTAATTCTGCAATCTCACTACCAATTCCATTACCAGATTCATTACCAGATTCATTAGATGAATTATCATCATCATCAGAATCATCTTCATCGTCAATAAACTCAACATCATCAATATCAAGTTTGATAGTTGGTTTTTTTAATTGCTCTGCGAGTTCTGCATCATCTTCTAATTTAGAATTAGATGCACGTTCTGAATCTCGCTTTTGTTGCTTAGGTGGTTGTGGTCGAGATGTAGCAGAGGATTCAATGCCCTCATGTGGTCGGTCACCATGACCGAATGGGTCACTAATGACTACGTTCACGTCACCGTTGCCATTCTTAGACACCTTTACTTTGACACTATGTGAATCACCTTCCTCAGTACCGTCAGAAGGCTCAGAGCCCTCACCACCGCCACCAGTACCGTCACCTTGTGGAAGTATTGCGTGGAATCGCGCAATAAGTTCTTTTCCTTTTTCAGTATCAGTAGGGAATACCAATAGACGATAAGAATCAACGATGTCGCAGATTTCATCGATATTGTGTTGTTCCTTATACTCATTACGTGAACGAGCACGTAGTTCAACAGGTAAGTATCTGCGACCACGTAGTAATGGATATGAGTTCTGGAATGATTCTGGCTTATCAACAAAGTGAATCAAGATAGTTGATGTGAACCATGCAACCGTTGACGGATAGCGAGTAGTAAATAGCGTTTCAATTCTCTGGTCTTCCAGAGCGTTGTATGCCATAAAGTATTTGTTATCACGCACGTATTCAAAGATGTCAGAGCCTTCACGTGGTGTAAATAAAATATGTGAAATCTCGTGCAGGTCTAAGCCTTTGATACCAGCGATTGCACGTGCATCAGTTAGTTCACCGATGAGACGTGAATTGAACGTCACCTCAGATGCACCAGACCATGCTGGTGCACCAAGAGATGAGTGTTCGACTTTGACAGTCACCTTGCGAAAGGTGAATGCAGAATTAACACGACCAAAGAATTGAGTGAAGCGTTCGATTCGTTGACGTTTTAATTCGTCTTCCGATACCGCACTAAATCCACGAGAGTTAGTTAGTTCAGCGATGTCTTTAAGTGACATGAGTTCTCCTTAAGCATTTGCGTATTCGGTAGTGATTGCATCTACATCGATGCCCAAGTCTTCCTTGATGTTGTAGGAAGCACCTTCAAGCAACATGCGTACAGCAGGTCGCTCTTCTGGTGTGAAATTGTTTACGAAGATTTCGCAAGCAAGGTCGTATGAAAGTTCCTTTGAAATCTTCTCGAATGTTTTTAAGATACGAGATGTGATTGGAGTTTCAAAGATTGTAGATGAATCAGAACGTGATGCAGATGCACCGACTGATGATGAACGCATTCCGTATGCAAGGTCTAGAAGCGATGAAGAGTTGATGTACTTACTCTCAACGGAACGGTCGAAATCGTAATGCAGTTTGATTTCGAAACGGTCTGCTAGTTGCTCTGGAAGAGGTTGTGAACCGCGATACATTGGATTGTAATCAGCGATGATAAGTAAATCCTTGTGCGCCTTAATAACCTCACCCTTGTGTGCAAGCAAAGTGATTACACGAGAGAAGTCCAGAAGTGGTAACACAAAGTGTTTAGCATTCTTAGCGAGTTTATCAATCTCACCAAGATTCAAGATTCCACCGTTACGAACAAGATTAACGATTTGTGAATCAACCCATTCCAATTTGCCATTCTCATCTGGAACGTAAGAGCCCTGTAATTCAGATGCACTTAATGAATCGTTCGAAGGAACGTTGTAGTAAGGAATGTTGCGAAGTGATGCGATGTACTGAGCGAAAGAAGACTTGCCAGTACCAGAGTGACCAAAGTTAAGCATGTTCATTTGATTCTTAACTGCATAGTCTGCAATTTCAATCTCTGATACATCGCAGAATGTACGTGGAATGTAGTGAGCCATTGAATCGAGCGTTGGTATGAATTGGGTGTTTGTCATGATGTTCCGTTTCTCTAGGTGATTGATTTGATATTACATATTTAGTTGTTATGAAGTTGTAGAGCGTTGGTAGTAAGTAGCACGAGCGACTGTACAAGACTGATGATTACTTATGAGTTAGTGAGCCTCACGTTCAAGATACTGCTTTGAGTCAGTCAGGTAGTTACTACCAACGCAATTACTAGTTGTAATGCGAAGCGCACCACTTACCCATTCCAGCAACCACACTCTTTTGTAGAGTAAGTGTGCGACCACAATGGACACACGAGCCAGTTGCAATACCGAATGCAGATGCATCAGATAGTGATAAGCGATTTGCTTGAGTAAGTGTTGCAAGTACTTTGAAATTATTAATCCATGATTTATTTATTGGGTCGTACTGAACCACGAATAAACGTTCACTCTCTCGGCGTTTACGAACCGAGTAGTAGATGTCTCCAACCTTGTACGCACCGACAGTAACGTCACTAGGCGGTGCAACCTTTTCAAGAGTTACTAATCTAGTGATAAGTGTTTTTGCTTGGTCACGAGTTAGTTTGTGAATTGAATCAACGCGATTAGCAAGTACTGCGCTTTCAATTACATTCTTTGCATTCTTGCGAGAGAGCAACAGCAAGTCGATGTATGAGAGTTGCTTGTCGCTGATGTAATCCTCAACCTTTTTAGGACAAATGAGTAACTGCTCAATGATTCTAGATGCATGTTTTTTATTAATTTGAGTTGCATCAGCAATCTCAAATAAGTGAATGCGTGAATCAAGTAGTTGTTGAATGAATCGTGACTGTGCTGGTGAGCAATACTGCACCTTGAAGTCGTTGCCGTATTTATTGCCAGCACGAGAGCCAGCAGGTTTTCCTTTAATTGTTGTCATAGTTATTTCCCTCTAGATGTTGTAGTAATAATGAGAGTGCAGTTCCGATGAGCGATGCGATGATTGCAAGAATAAAGATAATCACGATATAGCCCTTCTCACATAGTTCTGATGTTTCGATGTTGATACTGAGTATTTGTATTCTGGAATAAACCAACCAGTTGCAGTTGACCACCAAGCGATTGGAGTTCCATACGAATAAATAATGTATGAAGGTTGGTCACGATGTAATTGAATAACTCCAGTATCGGGAAGTCTTCCAGTCGCAGGTTCAAAGCAATCCCATACCAAAGGTATGTAGAAACCGCCAAGATTTGAACCTTTGAATGCAACACGTTCACGAATTAAATCGCCAGCCTTTTGATTAGCAGTTTTTGTAGTCATTAATTACTCCACGCTTTAATTTGTGCCATTTGTGATTCATAGAGAATGGCAAACTCTTCTTTGGTGTAACCGTTACACCAAGATTTGCCGTTATGTGAATGAGTAAGTTTTATGTTTCTATCATCAATGCCTAGAAACTTTGCAAGTGAGTGTGAGCAACGGTGACAGAGACGATGTAAGTCGCGTTCCTTGTTAGGAGATGCGCTGTCAATGAATCCGTCATAGAAGCCCTCTAGTGCCACGTACATGCCACCAGACCAGCCACCAGTTTCTAATATCTCAAGTGATTTGTTACAGCGATTGCATGTAGTGGTTTTTGGTGGATTGCAACGTCTGCATTCTCTGCCGTATAAACAAATACCATTTTGAATGTGTGGCATTATTTTGACCTCAATTCTAATTTGCAATCTTTGCAAACTAAACGATTTGGATTATTTAAGAACCAGAGTTCGTTGGTTTCATTTAAGCAATCTGTGCAAGTCATTATTTTGACTCCTTATTAATACCAAGTGATTTAATGATTTCAAGAGTTACTGATGCTGTTGAGTAGTAACGAGTTCCGTCATTGAGGATTAAATCAATGAGTGTTGGTGAGATGCGACCGCGAGCAACGATTTCGCCCCTGTCATTTATGTATGTGGATTCTTTCATTTTAGTTACCGTTTCCTTTTGTAGTTACTAGTGGTAGTTGAATATGCAGATTACATATTCACCACGATTTCAATCAATGCTAATTCGCTGATTAGGTGTCGATTGAAACCGTAGAAAACATATAAGTAGATAGTTACTGATTGTGTGATTCCGATTCATTCTCTGTGCAATCGAACGGAATGGATACCGTCTGCATTCTTTGAAAGAAACAGTCCATGTGAAGCGGACACAATCTCCGTAACTTAATCCCTAAGCCCTACTGCTATCCACAGTAACTTTCGTTACCGTTAACTCACGCCCTTGAAATACCGCTTGAATGTAATTACTAAATTACAATCGCATCGCCGTAGCAAGAATGATTGAGTCAATTATTTATTTCGGTGTTATTGCATCGTATAGTCCGACCGCACAATGTCTGCCTTGATAACTAGTTACTTAGTAATTAAATCAACAACATAACCAAACAAAGTTTGTAGTTGATTTATTAGTAACTAATACCGAATAAATAAATCGCAGTTTCTTAGTCTCTATGGATAACAATTTATAAAGTAATCATCACCTAATTGAAATCCCCTAGAGGTTCGTAATAGTTTCAATGAGTTCACCGATATTTATAAATTATTAAATTATTGTTAAAGCCTGTTGCCAGTTTTAACGATTCGCTTTTTTCACTTTGAATGATTCACCAATTTGCCCCGAAGGGATTCTGAAATCGGTGGTCACACATCGAGTGCGCTACTGGGATAATTAAACCACACATGTCCGACTGAGCCTGACATACCTAGTAAGAGAGGTATGAGTGGTTACCTGTAGTACTAGCCACTAATGCAGAGTTACTATGCGTACACGCTCACACGCCTACACGCTCACGTGGCGTATAGAGCCCCCAGAAGCCCCGTAGAGCCACGTAGCCCCCATATTGAGGCAATCACCCCAGAGTGGGCGTGAACGTGGCGCACGTGGCGATGTGCCAGAGGTGATTCTGAGGCTAATGTCCGAATTGACCGATATGAGTAAGTTCGATGACCCAATGTGAATCCGCCAGAAGTAAGTTGGATAGTTGAAAGTTCAATTAGTTAGTTGAGTGCGCCCTGCCCCATTGATTACGTAGCGATATGGAAATTGCGCGAGATGTATTTTTTCTCTGTAAAAGTTAACAAGTAATCTATTAAGGAAGAGTAATAGAAGTATGGAGATACTAAAGAGAAGATGTAATCAATGCCAGATGTATAGGGAGTATGAATGTTATTGCGATTGGAGAGAGTATGAGTATTGAAGATAAGTATCCGTTAGCGATGCGATTGAATTGGCGCAGTCGCATGAATGTAGTGATGTGGTTCGGTAGATATGAGATACACAATGATGTGAATCATAACTGTCTATCTCACATGGACACATAACCATGACAAGTAACTCACTCATGTAGTCATCTGTATAGATAGTTACATGATGAGTGTGTACATGTAATCAATGAATGAATAACTACATGGTTAGTACCTGATTACAACGTGGCGAGATGACCGACAGGCTGGTCGGTGTCGCACAGTCACACAGCCATGTAACGCAGTAGCCGAAAGTGTTGTCACCAGAGTTGTCACCAAGTTAGTTAACACACCTGATTACACGCTGATGTTTACAACATCGCACCTGATTGGTAGTCAGGTGGTGAATGTAAACACGAGTCCAATCCAGTTGACCACCCACCATTAAGTCACATCGCCAAGAGGCTCGGCCAGGTCGGAGGCATGGTTGAGGGGTTTAGGCTGAGGCAGTAGCCAAAATGAGCCACAATAGCCACATGAGCGAAATAAAGCCCCTATCTATGGCTTCTGAGCCTTGCTGTAGCGATAATTGTCCTTGTTCAGATGAGGGGGAGGCCAAATGAACGGTCAAGACGAGCACGGTGGAGACCTTCCAATCAAAGAAGGTAGTACAACTAAGTATCCTGCGCTAGGTTGCTCTCATTGTCCTGCAGCCTTCCGCAGCAAGGAGCGCTATTCTACCCATCAGGCTGAACGTCACCCCGATAAGCCCGTACAGGAGTCCTGGGAGTCATCAGAGGGCCACCACGTGACCTACGTTCCTAATTTTAATCGACAAACGCCTCACCTCTACGTCTTAACCGATTCCAACTCAGGAACGCACCTGTCTAATCTTGCTCTAAGCCACGAGGGTAAGTTAGATGCCATCCAGACCCACTCTAAGCATCGTCGTCAAGGGCACGCATCAGAGTTGTGGAACGCCGTCAATGAGCACGCCGCCGCTACCCCAGGAGTTCCAACACCTCAACTTTCTAACCTCAGAACGTCACAAGGTGATAAGTTTCAGAAAAGCGTTGCCAAAAGACTTGGTGGAGAGGCTCCAACGGGAGGTTCGGTGTTAAGCCCTCGCCAGATGATGGGTCTACTTGATTTAGAGCACCAATGAGCAACAAAAAAGGTATTCCTAAACCACTTCCACCGCTTGCTCCTAAAAACCTGTCCCCTAGACAGTTTGTTACTCTTTACAGGGGTATGCGTAACTATAGCCATAAAACTGTAGACACAAATGAGTTAGGTAAGCATTGGACTGCAGATAAAAAAGTTGCTTCTACATTTGCTACGCAGAATCCTACAGGTAGGGATGTTAGAGAGGGAGTAGTAGTAAAGGCTCGCGTACACCCTGACTCTATTGTTAAACCCTATACTGAGGAATGGCACAATCTAGGAGGAATGCGCCCTGGCAGTGAGCAGGAGCAGTTGTATGAGGCAGGTCACCAGATGAACAATCGGGTAATTCTACCTCCCGATTCTCATGAAAATGAAAAAACTCTTCGCCCTGGTTCTAAGGTCAACATTGCTGGTATGAACCATATTACTGATGTTTACTGGGAGGCAAACAAGAAGACAAAAAAAATGAAGTTTAAGAAACCAGGAAAAATTTAACTTCCCTTTTAAAATTTCTCTTTTCTCTGTAAAGGCAGTAGCCTAATAACTATGCCGTATAAAGATAAGAAGTCAGATGCGGCGGTAGAGAGCAATAAAAAATCTAACCTTAAGTACTACCATAAGAATAAGAAGGCTCAGTTAGTACGTAATAAGAGCAAGAGAGATTTAATACGTGATTTTGTGCATAAATACAAAGAATCACGTGGCTGCATGGATTGCGGTGAAAAACTACCGTACTACGTCCTTGACCTAGACCACAGGGAGCCCAGTGAAAAGGAGTTCACACCCTCGCGCCTCTACAAGAATGGCTCCTGGAGTGTGATGCGTGCAGAGTTAGATAAATGCGACGTGGTATGTGCTAATTGCCATAGGATACGTACCCACGAGAAGAATCACTACGTCATTAGAAAGCAACTTACTGTAGAGGCAGAACTATGACTCATGAACATGATTTTATAAAGGACCTAGATGGTCAAGTGACCTGCTCGATATGTGGTGCAATGGATGATGAAAAACCAAATGTATTTGAGACACAGGTAGATTTCGAATGAAATCACTAGCAATTACGGCGGCCCTGGTATTCTGGCTACCACTGGTAGTTATCCTAGCATTTGTTATAGTCATGATAAAGAGCCGTAAAAAATGACGCATCAAAATATTTGCGCTAGTAAAGTTCATATCAAGTGCAGTTATCTCTGTGCTAACTGCCAAATGCACCTAAGTAAGGAGCACGAGGTAGAAGTGGTAGATGAGAGGCAGGACAAGTGAGTCACATAGTCACCTTAAGCAAAGAGGAAGTGCGGGCGTGTGCCGATATCGCCCTTAACAGATGGATGATGAAATTCGGTAGCATAGATAGACCAAACTATGCAGGAGATAACAAGGCTAAGTTAGAGCCAGAGATTGCCGCCAACGTCAGAAGCATCGTGGCTGAGTACGCCGTGGCTAAGTTATACAAATTGCCCTTAACATTTCCTTTCTATCCAAATGAAGAGCACTCCTACAGAAAAGACATTGCAGATGTAGGAACTAACATAGAGGTCAAATCCGTACGCACACGTGATGAGATACCTGTCTTTCCTAAAGACATCCGAGATGGTTGGGTACTGGTGGGTGCACGTGTCTTAGATAGAGATTACTACAGCGAGGTAGAGGTATTTGGCTGGCTACCGATGGCCGATGTGCAACGTGATGAGTGGAAGTACGCACCAGAAGGTTCATGGAGAATTCCGCTAGATGAGTTTAATCAGGAGATGCTCAATAGTTAGAAGGCTATTACTGAGAAAAAAGGCACCCTCGGCGTTACCCTTAGTCTTATGGCTGCCCAAGATAACCTCTCTAATGAACTTTTCTTTAAGGTTCATCGCGGCGTCAATGTCTCGTATCCACATTACCCTGAAGAGGGTGGGTCTTCGAGGTACGTCGTTGATAGCAAAAATCTAGGTGTTCACTGGAGCGCAGATGCAGACGTGGCTAAAGGTTTTGCTAATAGCCCTAACAGTCGCAGCACCGAGCCATCGTGGAGAACAGACCACGCAAAAGTAATACATGCAGATGTTCCTATGAGTTCTGTTGAAACTAACACTACGACCATGGCAGCACGTGGTTACAACAACTTTGGTGGTAAAGACCCTTGGGATGAAAAAGAAGTCATGGTAAAAAAGGGCGCTCCTATTAAAGTTACAGGAATCACTAAGTTACGAGAGTCACGAAATACAGGTGAAGTTAAGTCACGCAAGCGCACGTACAAGGTTCCACGTAAGGGCACAACATGAGTGCTCAAGATAACTTAGGTAAACAATTTATAACTTTATATCGTGGAGTTTACGGTGCTAAAGATGTTCATAATCCAATTGGAATGCATTGGACTCCTGATAGAGGTGTTGCTGAACACTTTGCTTTAGGAAAAGATTATGATGAAGTAAAAGAACCTGGAGACCCAAACCACGGTCACATTGTTACGGCTCAAGTAGAAAGACACCGTATAGTCCCAGTAGGAAGCGCTGAGTGGCATAGTCTTGCCAATAAGCACGATATTCTTCACCCAGAACAAAATGGTCATTGGGAAAATGAACATACATTAAACGACGGAACTCCCTTACAAATAAAATCAATTGATAAAATAAAAGAAAACCCAGAAACAGGACGAAGAAGAACATTTCATAGAGCCCTAGATACTAGGGGGTACGCATGAAACCACCAAAAGATGTAGGTAAAGCATTAGATGCTGGATATCAGCCTATGTTCATGACTGGTCCAGAGATTAAAGAAAACTTTGCACCCTTTAGGGGCGACAAACAGATTGTCAAAAAACCAGATACAGAAGACACCAGTCAGAACACTCACCGTGAAGAGACTAACTCTGAGATGTGGAATAGAAAACTTACAGAGTCAAAGAAGACTGGAGCACAACGTTTTGGTAAGGAGGCCTTTGAACGTGTAGGCAATGCTTGGCGCACCCTTAGCGGTCCTACTTTGGCTAATCGCGGAATTCGCCCAGATACATCATTAGAGTCAGTTGCTAAGACCAAGGGAATACCAGGTCACGTGTCATTACAGGCAGAGCCAGATTGGAAAACTGGAAAGAGAGAGATACTAGGTGGCCATCACCGCATAGCGTTATCTGCTGAGCAGTTTAAGAATCACATCTTCCCTGTTAAATACTACGACTCTATATCCGATGCCACTGGGGACAAGGGGTACATGTGAGCGCCCAGAATCTTTCTTATCAGCAACTGGCTATGTTTATGCCAGCGCACGAAATTGCTAAGTTACCAATGATGGATGCCCACAGAGGTGAACCAAACACGGAAGTCCTTGCTCGTAAGTTAAAGTCTGCCAAGGAAGATACGTGGGAAGAATCAAAGGGCATGTATGAGTCCATCAAGAAGATTGGTGTACAGCAACCTGTAGATATTATCCATGACTCTAAGCGTGGGCCAATGCTTGGAGAAGGTCATCACCGTATCGCATCTGCTATGGATGTTAATCCAGATATGTTGATTCCTGTTACTCATAAAAATCCAAGTGAACTTGGGTGGAGTTAATGGCCGCTCAAGATAACTTGTCTAAACCACTCTTCCACGGAACAACAGATAACATCAAACCTGGAGATGTCATCAGACCTACACCCCAGGTAATTAGTGGGCTTACAGAGGCATATGCAACACACAACTATAATGAAGCGTATAACTATGCAGGCTCTCGTGCATTAAACCGTAATGCCCTCTTTGGTTCTGTTTACGAAGTGGAGCCATTAGAAAAAGACACGACTATTAAAAAGAAAAAGTCATTATTAGGTGACCAACGACAAAAACCTATCCGCACATCTGAACAAGGTTTTCGTGTGAAGCGCCACGTCGGATGGGCAAAGTCACACGCATGAGCGCCCAAGACCATATCAGTGAGTTACAGTTTGAAGCCCATCGCATGATTCTAGGTACAGATAAATTAAATCAGCCTGTTGGACGCTACTGGTCATCTGACCATAATGAACCTTACGAATATGAATACGCAGGTGTGTATGGTGAAAAGGCTCCGTCTAGACCACATTTAGTTGTAACCGCTAACTACGACCCAAAAGACAACGACCCTAAAGAGTGGAGCGATGCCAACAAGCCTGTTGTACTAAAATCAGGCTCACCCATTAAAGTTACAAGTGTTAGGAAGTTAGGTACTAAACGTTCCAGAACACGCAAGTACAATCCGCCACGGGAGATGACAACATGAAGTGTAAACACATCTACGAGATAGTCGGGGCAATATTCTGTCCACACTGCGGTGCTCCTACCCATGAGACTAACTGGGCTGAGGTTGCAGAGCAGCACCGTGCTTGGAAAGAGTACATCATTGATAATCCGCAAGAGTTAATCTGGTGGAGCATATGAGCAACCGCAATCTCTCTGAGGAGCAATTCGGTCCTATGTACCACGGAACTCGTGCACACATAGTTGGTGGAGTCATACTGCCTCATGTTACTGAGGGTGAAGGTCGTCAAGCACGTGCATGGGCTACCAGTGACCCTGGTCAGGCACGATTCTTTGGCGAAACTAAGATGCCCATTGGATTTGAAAGAAGTTCCGTAAAAGTTTACAGAGTTAAACCAGTAAGCAATGAAGTGAGAGAAGAGTCAGGAAATGTTGAAGGTGAGCGCTTCTACTCATCTCCTCACGGCTTTATGATTACAGGAGAACATAAGTGAGCGCCCTTAATCCTTCTCAATTTGGTGTGCCTATTCCTGAAGGCACGTTCTTACGTCGTTCTGGTGGGATAGGTCATATGCCAGGTGACGAGTCACGCTCTATCACCAAGATGCTGCCTATCTCTACGGTTAAACGCTACACAGAGTATGACCGTATGGGTCGGCACAATACGGGTTCTAGCCAAGAGACAGTTAACAATCTGGCTAATGAGTTAAAGGCAGGTGGAGTTATCAAAGAGCCACTCATGCTTGAGCACAGTACCAAAGACCAGTGGGGCTACCTGGGAGAAGGTCACCATAGGTTACTTGCAGCAGAACAAGCAGGTCATACTCATGTTCCAGTCTTTGTATACTCTGGCGCAAGTGGCTATGGTCCAGGTGAGCGCAAGAAGAAGGGCGTTGGAGCCCCGTTGACTTTAACTACCAACTTTTCTCAACACGCAGGAATTCCTTACCAGCCAGAAGAGATTCATCCCAACCACTTTAAAGAACTACAATGACCACGCCTAAGAAGGTCATCAAGGTCCAGGAACTACGTCGCTCTAATGCGGCAGGTCCTACTCCCTCTAAGAAGGTCTATAACCGCAAGAAGGTTAAGAAGGTACCTCCTCCTACTAAGTAAGTGATAGTCTTTACAGAGAAAAAACATTAAGGGGCAAAATATGACTGGCTTTCTTTTGGGTCTACTCGTGGGTATTGTTGTTGGGCGCGTTATGTCACTTATTCTTGACCACTGGGAAAAGTAATGCATTACGAAAAGAAAGTAGCCAAGTGGTGGTTTTCCTGCGGTATAAACAGATGGGGGTTTGCTTTAGGAATTTCTATCAATAAGTACAACCTCTCTATTGACTTTCTATGTTTTTGGGTAAATATTGAGTTTTAGGCTTTTACTGAGAAAAAATACAGTTGCCCCTTCACAATTAGCACATGGCTAAATGCATTAAGTGTGACCACGAACTTGTCATGGGGGTATGTGACCAAGGCACGTGTAAATGCATCTGCGAGGAAAAATGACCGATTCACTAGGTCGCCAGTTTGAAGAGCCCAAGAAAAAGCGTTGGGTACCAGACCAAACAGGTCATTCTATTGGATGGCACATTTTGAAGTGGCATACAAAAGGACGAGGACCAAGCAACGCAAAGTCTTTTGGTAGTGATGCTGGTTCTAAGTACGACTACGACCAACACCATAAAATGCATATGCGTATGCATGAGGATGGCAAATTTGAAGTTGACCATGAGCATGAACACTTTACCCCTAAAGGCAACTAAGGAGACACAATGGCAGACAAAGGCACAGCAGCATTGATGGTTGAAATAGCATTAAAAGAAATTGGCTATGTAGAAGGTCCAAAAGATAATGAAACTAAGTATGGCGCATTTACCAAGGCTAACTTTTTGCCATGGTGTGGTTCCTTCTGCATGTGGGTGGCAAACGCTGCTGGTGTAAAAATTCCTAATACAGTTTCAACTATGGCAGGTGCAGCAGCATTTAAAAAGATGGGTACATGGACGGATGCAGCAGTTGCAAAGCCAGAACCAGGTGACATTGTTTATTTTGATTTCATGGCAGGTGGTGCTCCAATCGAGCATGTAGGTATTGTTGTCAAAGACAATGGCGATGGCACAGTTACTACTGCTGAGGGCAACACTTCTGGAGATAAGAAGAAATCTGGTTCACAGGCAAATGGCGGAGAAGCCGTAAAAAAGATTCGTGCCTACAAGAAGAACCCAAAAAATATTCCTGTGTTTATTGAAGGTTTTGGACGCCCCAACTACAAGGGCAACGAAGTTAACGCTAAGGTAGTTCCAGCAACTCCCCCAGCCTTCCCAGGGACGATTAAACCAGGCGATAACAATGAGGCAGTCAAGGTCATTCAACATGCCCTTACCCTTATTGAAGATGGCGACTATGGCCCTGCCACGAAAGCCAAAGTAGTAGCATTCCAAGACAATCACGACAATTTGGACTCTAACGGCATTATTGGCCCTAAGACGTGGGCAGAACTGGTCAAATTCCTCTAAACGGACAATTTGGACATAGAACTCTCTAGCCTCCCCTGATGGTATCCTTGGGGTACGTTCTAGACCAGGAGAGACCATGACCACAATAATCGGCGTTGAGTATGACGACAAGTGTGTAATTCTTGCTGACAATCAAGTGACCGATGATGGTGGTAGAAAGTACAGTCATCCTGACATGGCAAAGATTAGCGAAGTGGGACCTCTGCTCATCGCAGGTTCTGGCGAGGTGTCTCCATGCGATATCGCACAGCACATGTGGAACCCACCTCGTCCAACTGCCAAGGAAAAAGATAACCTCTATCACTTTATGATTTCAAAGGTAATGCCATCTCTTCGCAAGTGCTTGGAAGAGAATGGCTATAACTTTGATGCCGAGCATGATAAGTCTAAAGATGGACTTCGCTTTCAGTTCATCATGGCATGTGGTGGAGAACTCTTCGATATTGACCAAGACTTATCAGTAATGAGAAGTAGCGATGGTATTTATGGAATTGGTTCAGGAGCGGCTTATGCCTTGGGTGCTATCCACGCTGGTGCTAAACCGATGAAGGCCATGGAGATTGCGGCAAAGATTAGTGCTTTCACTTCTGGGCCTTATATCCAACTAGAACAAGTGAAGTAACCTTTACAACATAAAATGTGAATAAGCCTAGTTACACTAGGTTAACAACTTAATAAGTGGCTCCTGGGTATGAGCACGCAGAAACTACCTCTATACTTAGCCTTATGTCTAAAACACAAGATAAGCGTTTACAGAGAAAAAATGAACATGCCGAATTCCTATGGAATGAAGCCCAACTAAAAGCAGCGATGGCAAAGACACAACTAGATATCGCTGTAGAAACCTTTAAGGATTTGAATAAAGAAATGACAGAAGAACAGATTAAAGCAACACAAGAACAGACCCAAATTCAGTACCAGAGAATTGAAGAGTACCTCATGAGTGAAAAAGAACTCTATTTAGAACGTATGGGAATCCTTCAGGACTGATACTAGTACCTAGTCCTTGAGGGGGAATTGAGACAGGTATATGTTGATGAAAAGTTTACAAAATGTTTTGATGCGTATTGTTGCAGTATTTGCAGCAAGCGGTCTAGCAGTTATTGGTGCTGGCGCAGTTGCTGGTATCTCAGTTGCAAAGGCTATGATGGTTGCTGGTCTTACAGCAGTCGCAGCAGTTGTAGAAAAGTTGGCCCGTGCTTTTATGGACGATGGAAAACTAACTCTTGACGAAATCAACGCGGCATTTTCAACCGTTGATAAGGGCGCAAAGACTGTGGCAGATGTTGAAGTAGAGACTCGTCAAGCAGCAGACAAAACAGCAAAGAATGCAACTGCTAAAGAGGACGACCCAAACTACAATTAACCACCGTTTGTGTAAAAGCCTCCACCTTTAAAAGCAATACCAAATTGTGAATACACTCGTTGAAGAGAGTACCCACACTTTTCGCAGTGATACTCTTGCTCTGCATCAGTGATGGGTCTTTCTTTTTCGTAATCTAAATCGCATTGAATACATGCGTACTCGTATACCGCCATTAATCCTCCAAGTGCTTATCTTCACAGTCTCGTGCTAGGGTCATAACTACGTATCGTTTGCCGCAGATACTACATGAAAACTTGGCAATGTATGAAGCATCATCCATCCTCCTATTATGTCCGTACACGGAGAAAGAAAGAGGGCAAAATAGGGGTATGTTATCGCAGCCACAGTTTGGGTCATCAACAAGTAGTGCTAGTGTAGGCGCTATGCCAAGTACCCCAAAATATGATGGACCTGCAACGTTAAAGACTTCAGAACCTCAAGGAGTCATGTCTGCTAACTCAGGTATGCACATACCTAAGCCAGGGTTTGCCTAATGACTGCCGTTGTAGAAACTCGTGAAGCCATAACACCAAAAAACAGGTGCGACAAATGTGGAGCACAAGCAATGGTGCGAGCAACCTTACTCAATGGTGAATTGTACTTTTGCGGACACCATGCACGTAAAGTGGGAACTAAATTAGTTACTCAGGCTGTTGAAGTCTTTGACCCAGAAGGCGTGTTCAACTACTAACATGAATGCAGCACAAGAACCAACTCCATTAACAACAACTGCTTATTACTACATGCATGACCATCCAAAAAGTAATTTATCGGCCCCACAATTTGACCATGTAAGTCACGGTATGTACGCATCTCGTAAAGCAGACTATGGTTTCTATAACGAAGGAAACATCAATGAGCGGTCTTAATCCATCACAGTTTTATAATGCAGAAGACATTGAAGAGAAACAACGGCGCAGATTCAAACGTAAGCGTGAATCAGGTTTTGTCGGTAATGGTTACTGGTATGGAGGTTATCCATACATGATAGGTGCAATGGGAACTGGCGGTAATGCAACTTCCGATGATGAGCGTGGAGAAACTAAAGAGCAAGAGACAGCAGAGCAGCATGGTGAAGAAGCCATGGGCGCAGTAACTAACGGTGTTGATACTACAGGTGTAACTGGTGCAACCTCTGATGGTGGTGGAATGGGTGGAACTGCTACAGGTGTTACTGGAGGACTTGGTACATGAGTGATAAAGTTCCACAACTAAATAGAAAATCATTATCTATTAATCCAAATAGAAATATACGTAAGACGGAGTTTGTGTTTGATGCAAATCTAGGTTACAAGTCTGTAGCAGAACCAAGCATTGTGTCATGGGCTAATCGCGGTAAAGGTGTACAGGGAGAAACAGTTAACTCACAAAATGTTGCCTCAAAGTTTGTCATTCGTAAAGCGGGTAAAGCGCTATAATTCTCTAAGAGGAAAATAGGTATTCCGAGGGGAACACTTGAAAGCATTGCGTCTATTCGCAACACTATTTCTTACAGCATTTCTTTACTTACTTGGCCAATCAACTTCATATGCAGAAGAAGTAGTTCCACCTGCCCCAGAACAGGTGGTCGTTAGTCCTGCCCAACAAGCCGTCAACACCGCAATTGCTACAGCAACAACAGAAGTTGCACAGGCGGTAACAGCAGCAGATGCCGCAGTAGCGGTGGTGGCTACAGCGTCAACAGCGGTTACAGTTTCAAATACAGCGGTAGCAACAGCCACCACCGCAGTAACAGTGGCAGTTGCAGCAGTTGCAGAAGTTGCTAATACAGCACCCGTAGTTGCAACAGCAACGGTAGTAACGCAAGACGTTACTACCGCAGTGACTGCGGTAACCACAGCCGTAGCAGCAATACCAGTAACTGCAACAACAGCAACTCCAGAGGTTGTAGTTGCACAAGCGGCAGTTACCGCAGCAACTCCAGTTATAGTAGCGGCGGCAGAAACAGTGGTGACAGCCTCTAACACACTCTCAGCAACTCCTCTTACAACAGTTGCAGAAGTTGCAACAGCGGTAGTGGCAGAGGTGGCACAAGCAGCCACAGCCTCTACTGCAGTGCAAACCGCAAGTACGGCAGTAACCACCGCAACAACCGCAGTAGCCACAGCAACTACGGCAGTAGCAGCAGTAACTCCATCACGTACAGAAGCCCAAACACAGTTGACACAGGCAAACGTTGCAATTAATAACGCACAAGATGCAGTCAATGCATTAGCAGCAACAATTGGAGCATCAACAAATGTATTAGCAAATACAGATGATGCTGGTGTTCGCATGAACCTGCCATTTAATTTACGCATGGGTAACACTGTTTATACCAATGTGTATGTAGGCTCAAATGCAACTATTACTTTTGGTGTAAACGAGGGCGGAAACTACTACTCAACTCCTTCTGCACCATCTATTTCTGTAGCGGGTTACGATTGGACTACATGGAGTAACGGTTCTGGGGTTACCTACTCAACAACAACTAATACTCTTACTGTTGCTTGGGATGTTCGTCCATACCCACAAATGACTGCTGATACACAGATGACACAGATTAGATTTAATGCCGATGTAAATCCTGCAGATGGAGCATGGGTAGCAGATGTAAGCGTTACTGGACCTATCCCTAACGGTGCTCGCTTTAATATTCGCCCTACTACCAACGGAACAATTATTCCTATTGCTGATACAAATCCTGGTCCTGGGTTTAACGGAGTTGTTGCACAAGGTGCGCCATTCGTACCAATTCCAGACCCAAGTACCGTTGCTGTTCAAACAGCAGTTGAAAATGCTAACGCTCAAATTGCCGCTTTAAACTCCACTATCACTTCAGTAGTTGCTGCTAATACTGCAACAGCATCTGCGGCATCTCACATCCCAACAATTTCTACAGTTTCTCAAAACACAGTTACTGCATTAACTACGGCCTCTACAACATTAACTGAAAAAGTAACAGCACTTGCAACTGTCTCCGCTGCAGTTGATACTGTAATTGCCGCTCCTGCTGTTATTGAAGCAGCGCAAACAATCATTACTGCTGTTCCTGCTCCTACCCCTGTTGTAAGTACCAGTACGCCAACGCCAGTACCGCCAGCGACACAGCCAGACCCAATGCCATTGCCTATCCCTTCTCTTCAACCTGCACCAGAACCATTACCAACACCTGAACCTCCTGTTGCAGAACCTATCCCTGTTGTTGACCCAGTTCCTGTTCTTGAGCCCGCTCCTGTTGAAGAACCTGTTCCAGTTCCTGTTCTTGAGCCCGCTCCTGTTGAAGAACCTGTTCCAGTTCCTGTTGAAGAGCCTGCACCAATTCCAGTAGAAGAACCTACTCCAGTTGTTGACCCAATACCTATTGATGCTCCAAATACAGCCGTTCCAGTTGACCCACCAGTAGACCCAATGCCTGGACCTGATGTTGCACCTGAACCAGCACCTGCTCCTGATATTTCTGTAGAACCAACACCAGCGCCTGAACCCGCTCCTGCACCAGAAACTCCTGCTGTAATAGTTGTAACTGAAAATACTACAGCAGAGACTTGGGTTCCAGCCGTAGCGCCAGAAACATACATGGCACCTGAAGCAGTTCAAGCATATAAAGAAATTGGCATTGTTCCAAACAATGCTGCTCAATTACCTACAGATGTACCAAAACCTGCACCAGTAGAAGCATTGGTAGCCCACGTACAGGTTGACGTTCCAGGTGTTGAAAATGGTGGTATTCAATTTTTTGGTACTCAATCAGCACCACAAGTTGTGCAAGAGGATGGAACTCTTACACCACCAGCACCAGCCCCTGGTTCTGGTGACCCAATTCCACCAGAGGCTATTACAGTTGCAGAAACATTTATTGGGCAACCAGGGGGAATGACTTTCAATGCCCCCGATGTTGCTGTGCCTGTAATATTAACACCTGTTGAAATACCCGCAGCATTAGATGCAATACCAGGAGCAGGTGCAGCAGTACAAGCAGTTAATCAGGCCTACGTTGCTCTTGCAAACATCGGAAACGATATGTCCCCAGTTACAAGAAAAAAAGCCAAAAAGATTTTGGTTATAACCGTTGCAGTTGCCGCTATACGAAGGAGATTTAAATAATGAAACAATTCTTTAAAGATGTCTCAAAAGACTTTTTTTCAGAAATTTGGACTTTTGTTGGGTTATTCTCAGCATGGTTAGTTCTTACAGGAAGTGCTAAAACTGTTATCGGAAAGGTAACTTTGGCATCTTTCATTGTCTGGATTATTACGCTTAGACTGCGTAATCCTAAAGAATAATCAACAATTAGCCGAGGGCACTTAGTAAGGAGAACCATGGATATCAACGTACTTAAGGCTGCAGGAGCAACTTGGCTTCGTGCAAGTGCTGCTGCTGTAGCAGCGCTTTACATGTCAGGAATTTCGGACCCGAAGGTATTGGCTAACGCCTTTATTGCAGGTCTACTTGGACCAGCAGCAAAGTTTATAAATCCAAAAGACCCATCATACGGTTTCGGCAAGAAATAATTTAAAGGAGCAGCACCAGTGACAATAACAAATTTCTTTATGACTCTTGGTATTGTTGCTGGTGCCCTCATTAGCCTAGGAGTCCTCTTGAGCCCATTGTATAAAAGAATTAAAAAGTTTATGCAGTGGATGGAGCGCTTCATGCGTGACTGGGAAGGCGAAGAAGTTTCACCAGGAAGAGATGCAGTTCCAGGAGTTATGGAACGACTCAATAGGATGGATGGAGAACTCAGCCAAAATGGTGGATACACAACGGTCAAGGACCGAGTAAACCGTCTGTACGAAAACCAAGGCGATGTAATGAACAAGCAAGATGTTTTGTTAGAGGCCTTTGTGGAGATGGGCGAACGTCTTATTTCTATTGAAAATTGCTTAAACAAATCTGAGGTTACTGCTACAACTCCTATAGTTTAGAGGAAGATAGTCCTATGACCAACCTAGGCCCTCAGTTCCAGACAAAAGACTGGAATCCTTTTTTAGGTGCATCTCACCTACTTAATGAAGCCACGGCGTACAGTAAGTACTACAGTCGCGCCATGGCTCAACACAGGGTTCACAATCAAAATGTACAAGACCATGTAAACTCACAACAACCAGGACAACAACAGCAACCAACACCAGCAAATACTGGAGCACCAGTACCTGGTTATCGTAAACGCGGACCAATAAACCCATCAACGACAGGAGCACCCGTGCCAGGAACACTAAAGAACAACACAGCAATTCATCCAATTACAGGAGCATCAGTACCTTCAGTTCCAGTAAAGCGTAAAGGCGCAAAGCCAACTGCTTCAGGAACTAAGCCAAAGAGACCGTAATGGCTGGAGCACTCAACAAAGACCACGAATCGTATGAGCATTTTAATGCTGGCTTTGATTCTCGTCATGCCCCTTTGAGTGCTATTGATAAAAAGATGCTTAATTTTGCCGTTAAACTTTCACGACAACCAGCGGCAAAAGCACATGGTCAAATTCTAAATCACTTTGGAATGTATCCACCAGAGTTCTGGACTCGTGCTCAACGTCTATCAGACCATCCAGATATTTCACCTAAGAACAAAGAGACATTATCAAATGTTTTTTCAGACCCATCTCGTCCAGGACCAATGGAAGGTGGAGCCCCAGTAAACACTGAGGGTAAATCATTTAGTCACGGATTGGAGTGGTAATGAAGTGTGCAAATTGCGACAACAAAGCGTCGTATGAGTATCGTGTAACAAAAAATAAATCCCTTTTTTATTGTGGTAAAGACTTACCTAAGTTCTTAGAAGAACGTAGAAAGGCAGGGTTATTAACAATTACTGACCAGTTTAGTGAGGATTTAACATCTGCACTTGATGCTCTCAGTACTACACCTGTAGAGGTTCCTACTGAAGAACCTAAGCCCAAAAAGAAGACTGATAAAAAGTCTGAAGAGTAAATGAAACTTATTCGTAAGTTTGCAGTACAAGGCCACTCAATACCGCAATCAACGCATAGCCCTAGAGGGCCATTTCCTCCTGAAGTTTTAGCAGGACCACAGATGACTCTGGAAGAAGGGCACGCAGATTCTCTCCATGTGGGTCTTGATGATGTGCGGTTCTTCCAGTGCAAGGAGTGTCATACCGTATTAGAAACACATGAACTTGAAGACCACGATTGCTCAGATTTTAAGTAGACTTATCATGCCTCTAAGCGCATGAGGCTTTAACTTCTCTAGAGAAAGCAGACTATTCATGGCAACAAATAACGACGGGCACTTGCTCGCAACAGACGGAAACGTCGCAATTGATTTTGTGTGGGGCAACATGCCTATGCAACCAAACGATGACCGCCCAAACGCATTAGAAAATCGTTTAGACCCAGCATTAGACAACCACATCAACGCTCTTTCAGGTTGGAATGGTTACCCACTTTATAACCCAAATACAGCAGGCAAAGATGTAGTCGGACCAACTGACTACGTTCTTGTTCCTTCAGTAGTTGGACTTACAACAGCACTTGCACAAGATGCAATGAAGGATGCTTCATTGACAGTTACAACTGCCGCAGGAGCAACCAACTCTAGTAAGACAGTATCTTCTGTATACCGTACTTCTAACTCAACAACTATCCGTTTTGGAGCAACTTCACACGGGTATGCAGTTGGTAACAAAGTAACTGTTTCAGGTCTTGATGCAGAATTTAATGCAACTTGGACAGTAACCAATGTTCCAACAGCAAACGCTTTTGATGTTGTTGGTGCAAGTGCTGCTTCCTATGGTGCCCCATCAACAAGTGGTTCAGTCGTTGCAGTTGCTGCAACAATTAAGACTCAATCACTAACCGCTGGACAAAACAACGTAGTACCTGGTGCAGCAGTAACAATTACACCTTGGGCATAGTCCTAATATAACTATGGGAGTTCGTCCTACAGGTGGCGGAGGCACTCGGAATAACCGAGTGTCTCAGCCGTCTGCCCAAGAACAATTGGGCGCCTTTTATGGTTTCAGTAAGAATCAAACAGATAAGATTCAAAAGATAACAGGTGTAGATAATCCATTCCAAGGATTACCAACCTCTGCCTCTAAGGGAGAGTTTGGAGAGTACAAAGAGATTATTAGCATGCCAGATACTATGAAGTACTTTAAATCTGATAAGCAGCATGCAGATATGGGTTACACACAAAACCTTGCAGGTCTTCCATATGAAGCCGATAGTGGATATGCTCGTCCCTTCTATGAGGAGGACTTATCTATACCAGGCTATAAAGGTCCACAGTACGAAGAAGATGACAGTCCAGCGGCATTGACCGTAGTTCCAACCTCTACAACTAATCCAGAGCGACCTCGTACCGTAGCCGCTGGCTATGATGCTGAGGAAGAAAAAATTACAGTTGTCTTTCGTGATGGAACCTTCTATAATTATTATGAAGTAAGTAATACGGAGTGGCAAGCATTCAAGGCACGTGTCTCAAAGGGTCAGTACATCTATAAGTACCTAGACTTTAAACCACGTGGGGCAGCAGACGTACAGGGCATCTCTCAGACAGCACGTAAGGCGTTCTACAAGTTAAGCCGTGCCTCTCAGATTAGTGCTAAGGGCAAGAAAACTAAAGCACTCAAATAGGGGAGTAAATGCCAAAGGCACACGAAATCGGACCAGTATTTGTACAAGTAACAAATTTCCCCTATGAATGGGGCTCAAAGTTCTTTGTACGTGGATGGACACAGGAAATTGACGAGCCGTTTAGAACTGCAACCCCCTTTATAGTACGATTACCCAGGTACAAGGCCTTGGTGTTTGGGAGATGGACAGGTATGAAATCTGAAGAAGAAGCACTAAACGGAGCACTAGGAAGACGGGATGTAACAGAGGATGATTTTTCGGAAGAAGCAGGTTGGACACCAGCCCCAGACTCGGATAGAGAAGCGAGTAGCCACAATCTCTACTCCAGATTTAATAATATGGATGGAGCAAGCGATGTTTACGATTGGCAAGCATATCACTACGTGGCAACGCAGTCAGAATCCGTCGGACCTTGATGAACTTGTTATGGGAGCAGAAGCCTTCCATGCTATTGCCAAAGAATTAAAACGTCGTTCACAGAGTGTGTTATGATAAGAACGCTTCACCTCTCTTTAGGTCAAGCGTTAACCCACCCAAAAGGTGGGTTGCGCTGTTTAATGGAGCATTATGAATGATGTTGATGAGGATAAATTTCAAGAGATAAATCCAGATTTCTATCTTAATGAAGAAAAGCCAATAGAAGACCCACTCGATGAGCCACTTGATGAACTGTCCCAGCAATTTGTTGACAAACTTATTGACAAGATTATGGACTTTCTTAAAGTACTAGTAGGCCATGACCTGCACCCCTATCAAAAGCCACTTGCACGTAGAATTATTGAGTCTGTCATCATTAACGATGGTGAAGAGATTACCGCGCTTGCTTCACGTCAATCAGGAAAATCAGAGACTGTTGCTGACACAGTAGCCACGTTGATGATTTTGTTACCGCGTCTTGCAAAACTCTATCCAGATTTGTTAGGCAAGTTTAAAGATGGCCTATGGGTTGGATTATTTGCCCCCACAGAGTCACAGGTAGAAACACTTTTTGGTCGTGCCGTTACACGCCTTACATCAGAGCGTGCGATAGAGATTCTTGGTGACCCAGAAATTGATGATAGTGCAGCCCGTGTGGGTGGTGTGACACGTCAGATTAAGTTAAAGAATTCAGGTTCAACAATGACAATGATGACCGCGAACCCTCGCGCAAAGATTGAATCAAAGTCTTTCCATTTGATTGTTATTGACGAGTGCCAGGAGGCCGATGACTTTGTAGTATCAAAATCAATCTCTCCAATGCTTGCTTACTACGCAGGAACAATGGTAAAGACAGGTACACCAACTACAAGTAAGAATAACTTTTATCGCGCTATTCAAATGAACCGTAGACGACAGACACAACGTGGTAACAGAACAAACCATTTCCAATGGGATTGGAAAGATGTTATCAAGGTAAACCCAAACTACGATAAGTTTATTAAAAAAGAAATGCTACGTATTGGAGAAGAGTCCGATGAGTTCCAGATGTCGTACAACTGTAAATGGCTTCTTGAAAGAGGAATGTTTGTTACTTCAAACATTATGGATGACTTGGGCGATACATCTTCGGAGTTGGTTAAGACATGGCACAAGACCCCCGTTGTTGTGGGAGTCGACCCTGCTCGCAAAACTGACTCGACAGTCGTTACTGTGGTGTGGGTTGATTGGGATAGGCCTGATGAGTTTGGTTACTTTGACCATCGAGTTCTTAACTGGTTAGAGATGCAAGGTGATGATTGGGAAGAGCAGTACTACCAAATTGTAAACTTTCTAGATAACTACGACGTCCTTGCTGTTGGAGTAGATGCTAACGGTGTAGGCGATGCCGTAGCCCAACGTCTTAAACTATTACTACCAAGAGCCGAAGTTATGTCTGTAACCTCTAGCCCATCAGAACAGTCACGTAGGTGGAAACATCTACAGGCACTGATTCAGCGCAAAAGAATTAGTTGGCCTTCCCATGCAAAAACTCGCAGACTTCGTACCTGGAAGCGGTTCTACCAGCAGATGGTGGATGCCGAAGTAACTTTTAAGGGCCCTAATTTCCTTGTAGCAGCCCCTAATGAATCCTATGCCCATGATGACTTTGTGGACTCTTTATCAATTGCCTGCTCACTTACACAGGACTTAGTAATGCCTGAAGTAGTTGCATCTTCTAATCCTTTTTTCTAGTTAAACAATACAAATACCTCAAAAGGGTGGAAACTATCACTTAGGAAAAGACGTTTTCCATTCAAATCCTTAAGGAGTAAGAATGACAATTTCACCAGCACCTCAGTTCCCAGAACGTTCACCACAGGTATATGAGCGCAAGGGCGCTGACAACGTAACTCGTCGTGGACCACTTCGTTTTGAAGAAGGTATCGCAACCGATACCGATGTTCCAACAGATTTCCAGAAGGGCATGATGCAGGGTTCTGCAACTGCTCCAGGACGTCCAAACCGCAACGCACCCGTATGGGATAAGCCTGCTGCTGAGACTCTTTCAGAGCGTGCACATGTGGGCTCTGCAGCATGGGTAGAAGCACCAACATTCCTCGGTGAGTTTGCACATGGCACAATGAATGACTACTCAGCCGCAAAGATTGAGACAGTTGCTCGTTCAGGTGGACGCTCACAGCGTGTCTCACCAACAGTCGTAACAGACTAATTTCACAAAGACGCTGATGCTCCCTTACACTAGTGTGAGGGAGATAAAGCGCATTAAGAGGAGAACACGTGAAGAAACCTGCTAACCCAAGACTATATGCAACTATCGTTGCTATGGCACGGGCTAAGTATTCTTCGTACCCAAATCCAGGGGCAAGTGCATGGGTACACAAACGCTACATACAAAGTGGCGGACAGTTTATAGAAACGACTGAAGCAACTCGTCGTGCAGGAATGGCAAAGAAAAAAGCAGATAAAGAACAAGCAGAAAAACGTTCTGATAAAAAAGAAGATAAGAAAGAAAAGAAGAAGTAATGTCATTTCTTGATTTTAGTCCTCCGTCATACAGAGCAGCCTCTTCTGATTTAACTATCTCTATTTCTCCGCTTGGTTTAGTAGAACTTGCCGATGAAGAGTTTGAAGTTCATGGACCGCGCTTAAATCGTTACTCACTTAACTGGGCGATGTACTTGGGACACCATTGGGGTTACCGTAGAGAATCTGGCGAAATGCAAATTGCCGTTAACTACTACCGTGCATTTAATGATTACCTATCACGTTTTACATTTGGTAATGGATTACATTTCCGTTCACCAAAGGCAACAGAAGCAATTGTTCCAGACCGCCTAGAGCGTATCTGGGAAGTAGACAACGACAAGATGCGTGTTCTACTTGAGATTGGACAGCAAGGCGGCATCACTGGTGACGTCTTTGTTAAAGTTGCATACGAAGAGGCATGGACAGATTCTGCTGACCATTTCCATCCTGGACGTGTTCGTCTTCTACCAATGAACTCTTCATTCTGTTTCCCTGAATTTCACCCACACGATAGAACTCGCTTGCTACGTTTTAAGCAGAAGTATCGCTTCTGGGGAACATCTCTTGAAGGTACACGTCAAGTGTTTACCTATACTGAAATTTTGACTGACGACGTTATTGAAGAGTACGTCAACGACGAGTTAATCGACTCTCGCCCAAATCCACTTGGATTAATTCCAGTGGTACATATACCGAATGTTCCTGTTTCAGGTTCGCCATGGGGTCTCGCAGACGCTCACGACATCATCACTATCAACCGCGCATATAACGAAATTAGCACTGATGTCGCTGACATCATTAACTACCACGCATCACCTGTAACGGTAATCGTGGGTGCTAAAGCCTCCAATTTGGAAAAGGGTGCTAAGAAGGTTTGGGGCGGTCTTCCAAAAGATGCTCAAGTCTTTAACCTAGAAGGTGGCGCTCAAGGTATCGAAGGTGCTTTAAAGTATCTTGAATTATTAAAGCGCTCAATGCACGAAATTATGAACATCCCAGAAACCGCACTGGGTCAAGTTCAAGCAATTTCCAACACATCAGGTGTTGCTCTTTCTATTCAGTATCAACCATTAATGAATCGCTACTCACAAAAGGTAGCCCAGTACGGCAAAGGAATAGAGCGAGTTAATGAGTTAGCACTTCGTACTCTTTACTTAAAAGAGCCAGAGACGATGCTCTACAACCCAGACTTTGATGGGCCAATTAAAGAGGGTCAGTTACCACAACTAGACCCTAATGACCCTATCTCGTACATGAACTACGCACACTTCCCACCTCCACTTCCATTGGATAAGTTAATTGCTTTAAATGAAATCCAAACTAAGTTGGGTATGGGACTTGAGTCTAAGGAGGGTGCACTTCGCACTCTTGGCGAGGAGTTCCCAGAAGAAAAGTTAGAGGAGATTCGTCAAGAACTTATCTCTGATGCCGAAGCCGATGGAGCCCTGCAACTAGTCAAGATTCAGATTCAGAAGCAGATTATGGACATGACGGGAATGATGCCTGGACCTGACGGCAACACCGCCATTCCTATGCCACCACAGCAACTTGGAGACGGAGACGTCCTGGGTGATGGCATGATGGGGCCACAGGATGCTGACAATCCTGAGAACGCTGCCAGCCAGCAGACCAAGGGTATTGAAGTTCAAGCCGAAGCCGATATCCGAAACAAACTTGTCACTGATGCCTACGGAACAAAAATTCCACAAAGAAGGTCAGTAGACAAAGAATAAAAGAAGTTTATTGAGTAAACTTTACTTTTACTGAGACAAACGCATTCAAATGTAATGCAATTATCTCATAACAACCAGTGATACGCCGAAAGGCATTTGGACAACTACATAAGAAAGATTAGTGATTACTATGGAAAATCAAGCAGAAGTTTTAACTGCAGAAGAGTTAATCGAATCGATTGGCAAACCTGCATCAAGTGATACTTCAAGTGAGGTACTAGTGTTTACTGCAGACGACGTCGCTAAGGCTCGTGAGCAAGAAAAAGCAAAGTTGTATCCTCAGATGGAAAAAATGAAAGCAGAACTTGCGTCCCTTAATAAGGCTCGTGAGGACGAAGTCGCTAAGAAGGCTGAACGTGATGCAAAACGTGCAGCAGAAGCGGCAGAGAAGGTAGCAAAGCAAAAAACCGAAGAAGAACAAGAATTGGGCTTCAAGGAACTCCTCGCTAAGAAGGAGCAAGAATTTCAGTCTCAGTTAGATGCTGAACGTCTTGAGAGAGAAAAGGCTTTCGCACTTCTCGATAGAGAACGTCAGTTCCAAGAATTAATGAATTACCGTCAAAAAAGATTAGAGCAGGAACGAGATAATATTGTTCCTGAACTTATTGATTTGATTCAAGGTACTTCACAAGAAGAAGTTGAGCAGAGCATCTCAATGCTAAAAGAGAAATCAACAAGCATTTTGCAATCTGCACAAGCAGCAATGCAATCAGCAAAGCAACAAATGGTAGGTGCAAGAATAACTGCACCTGCATCAGGACCCCTCGATAACGACTCGTCACAACAATCGTTCACTCCTGATTCAATCAGGGATATGTCATTGGCGGATTATGCGAAACAAAGAGCCAAACTACTTGGCAGCGCAGCATCAAATAGAGGCCAGGGTCTTTTCGGTTAAAACCCTCAACCAACAACAGAAAGGACTGCCCTAAATGGCGTCTGCAATTACAGGAACTGGCCAACTCGCTGGTTCACCAACGGCTTACTCTGGTTCAAATTCATCTTTGAACCAAGCAATTCAAACAATCTGGTCAAAAGAGATTTTGTTCCAGGCAATGCCTATCCTTCGTTTCGAACAGTTTGCAGTTAAGAAGACTGAACTAGGTGTAGCACCTGGTCTTCGTGTTAACTTCCTTCGTTACAAAAACTTTGCTGTCGACCCAACACCTTTAACTGAAGGTGTACGTATGACAACAACTGCTCTCACAGCAGAGCAGATTGCAATTACAGTTGCAGAACACGGCTACGCAGTAGCAGTTTCTGAACTTCTTTTGAACGCATCATTTGATGACGTAATGGCTTCAGCCTCACGTCTTCTTGGTCGTCACATGGCTCAGTACCTAGATGTACAGGCTCGCAACACACTTTCTGCTGCAACTTCAGCAGTATTTGGTTATGACCGCACAGGAATTACTGGCGGAGCATTCACTAACTACGATGAAGGTTCAGTCGGAACTTCAATTGCTTCACTTGATGGTAACCACAAGTTAACAACAGGTGCTATCAAGGATGCCGCTCTTACCCTTGCTGGTAAGAACATCCCTCGCTTAGGCGAGACTTACGTACAGTTTGTACACCCAAAGCAGTCTCGTGACCTTCGTTCGAACCCAGAGTTCATCGAAGTAACTAAGTACGCTGCTCCAGGTAACTTCATGCTAGGTGAAATCGGTCGTCTTTACGACGTAGTATTCATCGAAACAACACAGGTTAAGAAGTTGGCTGCATCAGGTTCATACACAACATCAACTCTTGTTGGTGCTCCAGCAGACCAAAGTGTTGTTCCTGTTAAGTCTAACACCAACCCAGGTTCAGGCGGAAACCCAAACTCTGCAGACTACACTGCAGAAGCAGGTTATCTAACAGCAGCATCAGGCAACTCTGCTGATGTTTACGAATCAATCATGATTGGTGACAATGCATTTGGTCACGCAATCTCTCTCCCAGTTGAACTTCGTGATGGTGGCGTTCTTGACTTCGGTCGTGAGCACGCTCTTGCATGGTATGCAATTTGGGGCCTTGGTGTAATTACCGACCAGGCTATCGTCAAGGTTTACACAAACTAAGACACAGATGCTGTCTAGGGGTCCTACCCCTTCCTGGGCCCCTAGGCGCATCACCTTTAAAAACTAATAACTTAGGAGAATAAACATCGTGGCAAACACACCAACAAGTCCGTTAGATGCAACAGGCCTCGCAGCGGAAAGAGCAGCAAAGAAGAATGCAGCAGAGTTAAGAAAACGCAAAGATGAAATATCTATTGCAGCAAACATTGAGTCAGAGAGTCTTGAAAAAGATGTCTTTGACCCAAAGAAACCAGACGCACCTCTTGTCCTTGATGAGATTGAAAACGTAGGAGTCAGCACTGCTGGCGATATGGTAGTCATCCGTACGATTACTGATATTGAAGAGATGACCTACGGCGTTGGAAATTCATACACTTTTAAAGCGGGTGTAAAGTATCGAGTACCATCAAACCTTGCAAATTATCTTGAGGAACTTGGATATATTTGGCGTCCTAATTAAACACTAGGTCCGTCAGTAGTAGTCCGACCCTCAACTGGTTTCCCGCCCTCCTCCCAGTTGGGGGTTGGGCCTTTTTAATTGTCTTACATTTGAGATGATTGCTCCAAATAGTTTTCGGAGGTTATGTGGCTACAATTTCCAATCTAGCAGACCGCCTTCGGTCTGAAATTGGCGACATTGGTAAGTCTTTTGTCTACAAATTTACCGCCGATGGAACCACTAATCGCTTCTTAATTCCTTACTCCCCACTTGATGGTGCATACCTTGTTGTTAATAAAAATGGAGTAGACATATCTACAGCGGTAGAGGTAGAGGAGCAGACTGGCTTTATAGTCCTTGATGTTACTCCAGCAAGCGGTGCCACAATTATTGTGGCTGGAAACTACTACCGATACTTTACTAATAGTGAGACATGTCAATTTGTAAGTGATGCCTTCTTGCAGCACTCGGCCTTCCACACCGATGCCTATGGCCGCACTGTTAGCCTAATGAATCTTCCTGGAGTAGAGGAATACCCAGTAATTATCTATGCTTCTACCTTGGCACTTTACACTCTAGCAAATGATGCCGCTTTTGACATAAACGTTTTTGCGCCAGATGGTGTGACCATCCCTCGTTCAGAGCGATACCAGCAGTTAATGCAAATGATTGAAGTACGTAAGAATCAATATAAAGAATTGTGTTCGCAACTTGGTATTGGTCTTTATAAAATTGACGTATTTTCTTTACGCCGAATTTCTAAGACAACAAATAAGTACGTACCAATTTATCAACCAATGGAAATTGACGATATGTCAACGCCAATACGTGTGCATCTACCAACTCCTACATATGGAAATGTTGCACTTCCTGTAATTACAACTGTGCAGGATTTGTATATCTATGAGGGCGATGCATATTCATTTACAATTCAATTAGACTTTGAGGTAGATGCCCTAACAGCATTAGCAGAAATTCGTGGAGCAGGTGCTGCCTACCCACTAACAACTTTTACAGTAACAAAACCAAACGTAGGTGCTGCAGACGGTGAAGGCTTAAGAACGCTACAATTATCTTTAACGGGTGCACAGACACGTTTGCTTCCTGGAACTTCGTACTACGATGTCCAGTTAACAACGGCTGAGAATGTTACTCATACCTACGTTTCTGGAAAAATATTTAAGACATCCGAGGTGAGCCAATGACCAACCAGTACACTCGACCAGGTTCTGCCACCGTCCCTATTGCTGTTGATAACGTAGTACTTATTACAACTCCAGAAGGCACCAGTCACGCCTCTGGATGTGGTTGTGGTAGTTGTTCTGGGGGAGCAGTTACTGGAGCCCAGGGAGTACATGGTACCCAAGGTGCAACTGGAGCCCAAGGAGTTCAAGGTACTTCAGGTGTTGCTGGCGCTGCTTTAGATACGACAGATGACCTGGTAGAAGGTGTTACCAATAAGTACTTTACGGTAGGCAGAGTTGCCTATACCCACACCCAAGGAGTGGCAAGTGCTACCTGGACAATAAATCATAATTTAGGTTTTTATCCTAACCTTACAGTTGTAGATTCGGGTGGTACCATTTATGAAGGCGAAATTACATACACTAATACGGTCTCCCTTACGGTCACGTTCTCAGCAGCATTTAGTGGTAAAGCGTATTTATCCTAATTATCCAACTCTTTAAGGAGAGACCGTAATGGCAAGAAAATTTCTTACACCTATAGACCTTAACAAGTTAGAACTTCAAAATGCACGAGTTCAAAACTTAGCGTCTGCACCAGCCTCACCAGTCGTTGGTCAAATTTATTTTGATACAAACCTAGGTTACCTTCGCTCATGGACTGGTTCTGCTTGGATTAATACAAGCACAGGTGCACAGGGTGCAACAGGTACTACTGGTTCGCAGGGCACAACAGGTACTACAGGTTCTCAAGGCACCACTGGAACAACTGGTAGCCAGGGAACAACAGGTACTCAAGGAAATACTGGTAACACAGGTTCTCAAGGCACTACTGGTTCACAAGGTACAGTTGGTAGCCAAGGTACTAACGGAACTCAAGGAACAACTGGTACACAGGGAACAGTTGGTTCACAAGGAACTACTGGAACTCAAGGTACTGATGGTACTCAGGGAACTACAGGTACTCAAGGTACAACAGGTAACACTGGTTCCCAAGGTACAACAGGAACTACTGGTTCCCAAGGTTCAACTGGTAGCCAAGGAACTATAGGTTCTACTGGTTCTCAAGGAACAACAGGTAATACAGGCAGCCAAGGTACTACAGGTACAACAGGAAGCCAGGGTACTACTGGTACTACTGGTGCTCAAGGTACAACAGGTACTCAAGGTGGACAAGGAGATACTTATTCTTCTACATCCACAACATCATTTACATTAGGCGCAAGTGGTAGCCAAACAATTACTACCGCCTCAACTGTCTTAGATTATTCTGTAGGTCAAGATATCGTTGTTGCATACGACGTATCAAATATTCAGTACGGTATTGTTTCCTCATACAGTGCTGGAACTTTAGTCTTTGAAAAAGTTAAGTTCATTGGTTCTGGAACATACGCAGCCTGGTCTGTAAACCTAGATGGTGCAGTCGGTGTTGCTGGAGCACAAGGTACTACAGGTTCTACAGGTTCTCAAGGAACCACTGGTACTACTGGCTCACAAGGTACAACTGGTACAACAGGCTCTCAAGGCACTACAGGCTCTACTGGTAGCCAAGGAACCACAGGTACGACTGGTTCACAGGGCACAACTGGTGCTCAAGGTACTACTGGTGACACTGGTAGCCAAGGTACAACAGGTACTCAAGGTACGACTGGTACTCAAGGTGCAGTTGGTTCACAAGGAACTATTGGTTCTACAGGTTCACAGGGTACAACTGGTACCCAAGGTGCACAAGGAAATACTGGAACAACTGGTACTCAAGGAACTACTGGTAGCCAAGGTACAACAGGTACCACAGGTTCTCAAGGTACTACTGGTACAACAGGTAGCCAAGGTACTACAGGTTCACAGGGAACAACTGGTACACAAGGTGAAATCGGTCTTGCTGGAGATACATACTCTTCTACCTCTACAACATCATTTACATTAGGCTCAAGCGGTAGCCAAACAATTACTACTGCTTCAATTGTTTTAGATTACTCTGTAGGACAAGACATTGTTGTTGCCTATGACGTAAACAATATTCAATACGGTATTGTATCTTCTTATAGCGCTGGAACTTTAATCTTTAATAAGGTTAAGTTCATTGGTTCTGGAACTTATTCATCATGGTCTGTCAACTTAGATGGTGCTGTTGGTATTGCTGGTGTACAAGGTACAACAGGTAGCCAAGGTACTACAGGTACTCAAGGTACAACAGGTTCCCAAGGAACAACAGGAACTACTGGTTCTCAAGGTACAACTGGTTCCCAAGGAACCACTGGTACCCAAGGCTCTACAGGTGCACAAGGTGTAACTGGTAGCCAAGGTGAAATCGGTTCTACTGGTTCACAAGGAACTACTGGTACTACAGGTTCCCAGGGAACTACTGGTACAACTGGCTCACAAGGTACAACAGGAACCACAGGTTCTCAAGGTACTACTGGTACGCAGGGTACAACTGGAACTACAGGCTCACAGGGAACCACAGGTTCTCAAGGAACCACAGGTAGCCAAGGTGTTCAAGGTATCCAAGGACAGAACGCTGGCATCCTCAGCGTAGGTTCTGGTCTATCACTTTCAGGTGGTGGCGAACTTACAGTTGATACCACAACAATTGCTACTAAGGCTTATGTTGATGCAACTGCAAGTGGACTAGATGTTAAGGCATCAGTTCGTGTAGCAACTACAGTGGCTGGAACTCTTGCATCATCGTTTGAAAACGGCGATGTTGTAGATGGAGTAACACTTGTTACTGGAGACAGAATTCTTGTTAAGAATCAAGGAACTGGCGCAGAAAATGGAATTTATGTTGTTAAGGTTTCTGGAGCACCAGACCGTGCAGCAGATGCAAATCTAAGCGCAGAAGTTACTGCAGGAATGTTTACCTTTGTATCAGAAGGTACAACCAATGGAAACACTGGTTGGGTTCTTACAACAGATGATGCAATAACACTAGATACCACAGCGTTAACCTTCACACAGTTCTCAGGGGCTGGAACGTATGCAGGTGGCGCAGGTCTTACTCTAACTGGAACAACATTTGCAGTTGGTGCTGGAACTGGTATCACAGTAAATGCTGATGATGTAGCAATTGATACAGCGGTGGTGGTACGCAAGTATGCAACTACCATCACACCAGCATCTCCATACTCTGCTACAGAGTTTACTCTTAGCCACAACTTAGGAACCACAGACATTCAAGTGACTGTCTATGAAATTTCTAGCGCCATGGAAGTTATTACTGATGTAACTTACATTACTACTAACACAGTAACTATCGGATTCGCAGTTGCTCCTGCTCTAGGAGAGACATACCGAGTTGTGGTACACGCATAAACCATGAGCAAAAAAGCACTGGTACCTATCAATGTACTGGCAACTCTTTCAGAGCCAACAGGACGATACAAGGGCGATGTGTATTTCAATGAGAATACACAAAGCCTGTTCGTCTACAATGGTGGTTCGTGGATTGAGTTTGTACCAACTGTAGCCTCTGAAAATGGTGGAAGTCCTTCTTCTACCTACACAGGGACTACCGTAGATGGTGGAACACCTACTTTAACCACTTTTGAATATACGTATGATGGAGGTACATTCCAGTGACAGTAAAGATTCAAGTACGCAGAGGAACCGCTACACAGTGGAGTACCTCAGACCCAATCTTGTCAGAAGGCGAGATTGGTTTTGAAACCAATACTGGAAAATTTAAAGTAGGAGTTGGTGGCACTACACATTGGAGCAGTTTAGACTACTTCTTAGATAGTTCTGACATTTCATCTTTAATTTCTAGCGCCGCTTTAGATACAACAGATGATTTACCAGAAGGTGCTACCAATAAGTACGCCTCAAATACACGTATTGCTAACGCATTAAACAGTGGCTCTAAAACTGGAATTTCATTTACGTATAATGGCGGAGTAATAGATACAGTTGTAACCCAAGTTCAAGGCACTACTGGTACTCAAGGCACTCAAGGCATTCAAGGTACAACAGGTACACAAGGAACCCAGGGTGTGCAAGGTCGTCAAGGTACTACAGGCTCTCAGGGCACCACGGGCTCTACAGGCGCACAAGGAACTACAGGTACTACTGGAAGTCAAGGCACAACAGGTTCTACGGGCTCACAAGGCACCACAGGCTCACAAGGCACTACGGGAACTCAAGGCACTACTGGCTCTCAGGGAACTACGGGCTCACAAGGTACTACTGGTACTCAAGGTACTACAGGACAAAACGGTAACTTTGGTGGTGCTACATTTGATTACACCTTCAGCACTACAACAACTGCATCTGACCCAGGTACTGGAAATTTGCGCTTTAATAATGCAACTCCTGCATCTGCCACAATCATGTACATTGATGCTAGTAATGATGCCGCAACAGATATATCTTCATTCTTAAACACCATTGATGATTCAACATCAACTATCAAAGGTCACTTCCGTGTATCTAAGAAGTACGATGACAGTACATTTAAACTGTACACAATCTCATCATTAACAGATAACACTGGTTGGTTTACTGTCAACTGTGCTTACGTCTCTGGTAATGGAACTCTTGCCAATACTGATGACATTGTTATCACATTTGCTCGTACTGGTGATATGGGCTCTACAGGTTCACAGGGCACCACTGGAAGTCAAGGTACAACAGGAACCACTGGTTCACAGGGAACCACTGGTACTCAAGGTGCTACTGGTTCTACAGGCTCTCAGGGCACCACAGGAACTACGGGTTCTCAGGGAACCACAGGCTCTACAGGTTCACAGGGAACCACTGGTACCCAAGGAACTACTGGAACTACGGGTTCTCAGGGAACTACTGGTTCACAGGGAACCACAGGTTCTCAAGGTACTACTGGTACTCAAGGTACCACTGGTACTCAGGGAACTACTGGAACCACAGGCTCTCAGGGAACTACGGGCTCACAAGGTACTACTGGTACTCAAGGAGCAACGGGTACCCAAGGTACTACTGGTGCTACTGGTTCTTACGGTAACTCTGCGGCCTTGGCTGCGGCTCTATCGGATGAGACTGGTACTGGTTCTGTAGTATTTTCTACTAGTCCTACTCTTGTAACTCCAGCACTTGGCACTCCGTCTTCCGTAACCCTTACAAGCGGTACTGGTTTGCCTATCTCAACTGGTGTATCTGGTTTAGGTACAGGAGTAGCAACATTCCTTGCAACACCGACATCTGCAAACCTTGCTGCCGCTTTAACAGATGAAACAGGAACTGGCGCAAGTGTATTTGGAACTGGTCCAACAATCTCCAACATTACGCTTACAGGAACACTAACTGCATCCTCATCTGCAGGAACAAGTGGCTATGTGTTAACATCAACTGGTACAGGTATTCAGTGGGCTGCCGCTGCTGCTGATGCTACCCCAACAGTGTTTATGCTAGGTGGAATGTAACTTACTACGATAAGGTTCACGCATGAATTTGGTTCAACAATCGGTGCAACAGGGCGGAAAATTAAAGCCCCTAATTATCCCTGCAACCGTTACTGGTGGAACTGGGTTAATGAACCCATCTGTCTTTATAGATGATGATGGCGATATCCTTTGTATTTTGCGCCATATCAATTACTCACTTTACCACGCCGAAAATGACCAACGCTTTCCTAGCGTCTGGGGTCCACTGGCATATCTACACCCAGAAGAAGACCAAAGACTAGTAACTGCTAATTATTTTTGCCGCCTTGATAAAGATTTAAACATCATTAACTACACCCTTATTGATACAACAAAATTAGACGTAAAACCTATTTGGACATTTGTTGGTGAAGAAGATGCACGCCTTGTTAAATGGGGCGGAAAGTATTACGCCACAGGCGTTAGGCGAGACACCACCACCAACGGTCAAGGCCGTATGGAACTATCAGAGTTAAAGATTGATAAGAAGAAGTGGACTGCTAAAGAAGTATCTCGTGTAAGAATTCCAGCCCCAATAGATGAAACTTCTTATTGCGAGAAGAACTGGATGCCAATTTTAGATAGAGAGTTCCAGTACGTTAAGTGGACCTCTCCTACAGAGGTAGTTAAGGCTAATCCTAAAGAACCTACGTGTGAGCAGGTCTCGCATAAAGAAGGTAATGCCATTAACTCTGACCAACGTGGTGGTTCTCAAGTCATTAAGTGGGGCGATAAATATATTGCTATAACCCATGAGGTAGTTTTATTTAGTAATTACATGAAACAGAAGAATGCCACCTACCGACACAGATTGTGTGTATGGAATGAATTTTTTGTGTTGGAAGGCATGTCCCCATCATCTTGGTCATTCTTAGATGGGCAGATAGAGTTTGCTGCAGGTGCTGCTCAACTAGGTGATGACCTACTGATAACCTTTGGCTACGTTGATAACGCTGCATTTGTATTGCAGGTTCCAGGAGCGCTAGTAGATAGCATGATTGCAGAGGCGATTAATGTTTAAAGTCATAGACGAGTTAGTTACCGAGTTAAGCAATGACCCCTTTAATCCAGTGCTCTGCTTTAATATTGCTACAGAATACAAATCTATTGGGCAGACTGCATCGGCTATATCTTTCTACTTAAGAACTGCAGAGTATGGCTATTACACTCACCCTGAGTACGTATATGCCTCGTTATTGATATCTGCAAACTGTTTTGAAATCCAAAAGAATAGACAAGCCACAGTGCAAAACTTATTCTTAAAAGCAGCGGCATATCAGCCAGGACGACCAGAGGCGTGGTTCTTACTTGCTCGCTATGGTGAGCGTAATAAGAATTGGCAAGAGGCTTATACGTATGCAGAGACTGGTCTCTATAGATTATCGGGCAATCACGCACCACTTCCTATGGGTGTGGATTACCCAGGAGATTTTTGTTTAACATTTGAAAAGGCTGTATGTGCTTGGTGGGTGGGACGTCAAGATGAAAGTCAAGAGTTATTTACTAAACTATCTAAAATGGCTTTGCCCTCAGAGTACGCCACCACAGTAAAAAGTAACTTAGATTTTATGGGCATAGGACAAGAGGTAGTTGAGTCTCATTATGATAAGTATCTTAATGATGGCTTTACCAAAGTTGCTGGATGGGTAGTTAGAACTTTGCCAGAGTTTATGAAAGTTCTTAATGTAGATTGGAACAAAGAAGGTGGCGTTGCAGAAATTGGCGTTTATATGGGGCGCTTCTTCCTTCTTCTTAGAAATATGATTGATACTTTAGAGAACTCTTACGCTATAGATATTTTTGAAGAACAACATCTCAACAGTGACAGTAATGGTGGTCAAGGCTCTACAGATATCTTTATTGATAACTTAAAAAAGTACGATAATTTTGGCGGAGATAAAGTGCTCATTGTTAAAGGAGACTCTACCTCTGGAAAAGTTAAGGCACATCTAGATGAGAAAATACCTGCTGGCTCCATACGCTACTTCTCAATAGATGGTGGTCATACGAAGACCCACACACTTAATGACTTAAAATTAGCCGAAAAATATGTCAGTGATACAGGTATCGTCATACTCGATGACATTACCCACCCACACTGGCTGGGAGTTATGGATGGCCTGGTTGAGTACCTGCGCACCTTCCCAACCCTGGTTCCATTTGCAATTGGGCATAACAAACTCTTCCTTTGCAAGTATCCTTACCACAGCAAGTATTTGGAAGTAGTAGGAAAAAGCGCCTTTGGAATTGAACTTGTTTCCTTTATGGGATACCAATTATGGGTCTCAGAAAGGGTTTATATCCAGTAAGTTTTAACCCTACATCAGAGCAGTTATAGGGCATACTTTTACCATCCCCTTCGAAGGAGTTTTAATGGCAACAGCATACAAAATTTTGGGTCAGAACAACCCATCAGCAACTACAGAAACGACTCTTTACACAGTCCCTTCTTCAACCTCATCTGTAATTTCTAGCCTCGCTATCTGTAACCAGACAGCCTCTGCAGCAACTTACCGTATTGCAGTACAGCCTTCTGCAGATGCTGGCTCTTCAGCAGCAGCAAAGCACTGGATTGTATACGGAGCAACAGTTGCAGCCTCAGACTCAACAATCCTTACTCTTGGACTTACTCTTGCAACAGGCGATAGAGTTCGTATCTACGCATCAACTGCTAATCTTTCATTCTCAGCATACGGAAGCGAAATTTCCTAAAACCTAAAGTTAGAGGTAATTAAGTGACCATCATTAATAAGGTGTCTAACAAGACACTGATGCCTGGGATTACTGCTATCCCTGATGTCCCTGATGCACCGACCATTGGTACTGCTACAGCCGTAGATTATCAGTCTGCAACCATTACCTATACCGCTGCAGCCACAGGTGGAACAGCAACAACTTTTACTGCTACATCTACTCCTGGTTCTATTACTGGAACTGGAACTTCTCCCATTACAGTCTCTGGCTTAACTGGAAGTACTGCTTATACGTTTAAAGTAAAAGCAACAAACGCAACTGCTACAGGTCCAGAGTCTGAAGCATCTAACAGCACTACAACAAGTACACCACCTCCAACACGTGCGGTGTTTGGTGGCGGTATGACGGGTTCAGTTTCTAACGTGATGGATTACGTAACAATTGCCAGCGCAGGAAATGCTACAAGTTTTGGAACTTTGACAACAGCAATGCAACACTCTGCGGGCTGCGCATCAAGCACTCGTGGAATTTTTTATGGCGGAGCAACTACTACTGCAACCCTTGATGTTATTAACTATATTACCGTTGCGTCAACTGGCAACGGAACAAGTTTTGGTAATCAAAATGATGTAAGAGAATATCGTGGTGCAGTTGCGTCTACAACTAGAGGCGTTATTGCTTGTGGGTATAGCCAATCTGCTGGTTACTGGACTGCTGCAATGGAATACATAACTATTGCTTCAACGGGAAACGGAACAAGTTTTGGAACTAACGCCTATGCTAGATACGCTCCTAGAGGTGTAGCATCAGATACTCGTGGTGTTTTTGCTGGTGGTGGTTCAGATTATGGTCCAACAGATGTAATGGACTATATTACAATTGCAACGACTGGTAATGGAACTAACTTTGGAACATTGCAAACTACACAACTGGGCGGGTCTAATATTTCTTCAAAAATTCGTGGGGTATTTATGGGTGGAGCAAATCCACCTCCAGGATATGGACCTGAACCTAGTTATGTTTTGACAACAGGTTATTACATCACTATTGCATCGGCAGGAAACTCAACCACTTTTGGTAATTTAACTCAAGGCCGTTATTATTCTGCTGGTGCCTCTAACTGGACAACAGGGCTTACAGCAGGTGGTCGCACTAGTGCTGGTTCGTATGTAAACACAATCGACCAAATTACTATTGCAACAACTGGTAACGCAACAAGTTTTGGTAGTTTGACTGTTTCCAGAAATCAAGTAACAGGATTGGCTGCTTAAAATGACAGAATTATCATTAGTTAAATTAAGTAGTAACTTACCTATAAGTCCTGAATATAGTGGAATGATTGAAAATATCAATAAAAATCTTCCTGCTATACAAAAAGATTCAGATAACTTTTATAAATCAGGGTCTCAATATAAAAACGTAACCCTTGATGTTACTGATTTAACACCATTTTCAACAATGAAGCACGTACTTGCCGTAATAGACCAAACAAAAATGGCTCTTGAAGAAGCAAGTATTAAATATCGTAGAAATATAGTAAATAGAAATAAAAAACTTGAAGAGTTAAAAAATGTTGAAGGTTACGATAAAGACTTACTTTTAATTGATATATCTGAAATTGAAAACCACATGATAAACATGGAAAATTCAATGAAGGGTGCAATTAGAAAACTTAACTTCTTTACCAATCAATATAATTCTATACTAAAAAAAATGGGTAGAGATAAAATCACAGAAGAAGAGTATGAATTAGAAGAAAATCGTTACCATATAATGACGGCAATGAAGCAAGCCCTCAATGCTGCAAGAACCCGTGGTGGAGTTATTGATGAAGGAAACCATATTTACCTATTTGATATGGGTATAAATGGAGCAGCAGCCCAAGCAGAAATTTTTGCATATCTTCAAATGGAGGCAAAAATGATGGATGAAAGAAAAGAACCAACCCACGAAATGACAGTTATGTGGCTGGAAGCATGTGCAACTAAGTTTGCCGATTGTGGTGCAAAATTTGCAGAAAGCAGGGGCTTAATTCCTTTAGACAAAACCTCACTTGCAAAGGAACTATCAAATGCCTAGTCTAATTACCTATACGTTAAACGAGCATGGGCAGATTCCAGACTATATTCTGGATGGTGGTTATTACCCTAAAGATAGTTTACTTATAGGGATTAGCAATTCTGATGAAGAAGGCTTTACCACAAAAACAAAATTAATAGAGTATCTTCAAAGTTACACTCAAGATTGGAAAGAAAGTAAGTCATTTCCTAAAGATGATAGCGTTATTTTTGATGTTGAAAACGCCGCTAATTATTTGTGGGATAAATTTAACGCTTTTTTCCATTAATAGTAAGAGAGAATAGGTAAATGGCAGGAATCAAGAGAGCAAATACGTCAGGCATTACCAAGACTGGTACTGCTGTTGCTGACGTACCTGATGCTCCTACTATTGGTACTGCTACTAATGGAAATGCTCAAGCAACAGTTACCTATACAGCAGCCGCTACTGGCGGTGCAGTAACAACTTTTACTGCAACTTCAACGCCTGGTTCTTTTACTGGCACAGGTACTTCTCCTATTACCGTAACAGGATTAAGTAATGGAACTGCTTACACTTTTAAAGTTAAAGGAACCAATGCATCTGCAACTGGTCCAGAATCTGCTGCATCTAACAGTGTTACACCTGTTGCACCTATAACTGCTGACATATTAGTCGTTGCAGGCGGTGGAGGTGGTGGTTCTGCAACTGGAGGTGGCGGAGGTGCTGGCGGATTTAGAACTGCAACGGCGCAAACCTTTAGTGGAGGAACCCAGTACACAGTAACAGTTGGACCTGGTGGTGCAGGCGGTACTGGAGGCAATGACGGAGTAAAAGGAACTGACTCATCAATCAGTGGAAGCGGATTTACTACCTTTACATCTACAGGAGGTGGATACGGTAGTGGTTACTATACAGCAGGAGTTTCAACTGGCGGCAGTGGCGGTGGCGCAGGAGGAGCAAACGCAACAGGAGGCGCTGGTAACACCCCATCAACTTCTCCCTCACAAGGAAATAATGGTGGAAACTCTGCTGGTAGTTGGTCTTGTGGCGGTGGTGGCGGCGCAAGTAGCGTAGGCTCAAACGGAACTGGTGGAACTACAGGCGGTAATGGTGGTTCTGGGTCGGCTACCGCAATCTCAGGTGGAGCAACAACTGGATTTGGAGAACTTAGTGGCGGTTCCTATTACTTCGCTGGTGGCGGTGGCGGTTGCGGTCAAAACAGTGGTGCTGGCGGTGGAGCAGGATTAGGCGGTGGTGGAGCGGGAGGTTCTGGAGGCACTGCTGGACAAGGAACTCTTCCTGGAACTGTTGCACAGGCTGGAACAACTAACACTGGTGGTGGTGGTGGTGGTGCTCGTGATGCAGGAAGCGCTATCGGTGGTTCTGGTGGTTCAGGAATAGTTATATTTAGAATATCTGGAACAGTTACTGCTGCCTCAACATCAGGTGCACCAACAAGAAATACAGGTGGGGGATATACTTATTACTCATTTACTGGAAATGGAACTATAACTTTCTAATGGCACATTTTGCAAAACTTGATGAGAACAACGTAGTACTTGAGGTACACGTTGTGGCTAATGCTGCACTTAATCCTTCAAACGAAGAAGACTCTGGAATTGCATTTTTAACTGAATGGTCTGGTGGTTACACAAATTGGAAACAAACTTCTTATAATGGAAGCGTAAGAAAACGTTATGCGGGTGTTGGTTACTCATACAATGAAGAACTTGATGCATTTATTCATCCTAAGTGCCATTCAGAAGCGGCGCTTGATGAAGTAACTTGTGACTGGGTATGCGATAATAGCGCCCATACAGTGGAGGTGCCAGAGTGAGCGTCCGTAGAGCGCAAGATGAGCGCATTGAAGGTACTCCTGACGGCTTAAACGCTATTAGTGAGATTATGGACGTTCCTGACGCTCCTACTATTGGTACTGCTGTAGATAATGGAAATATTGACGCCTCAGTAACTTTTACAGCAGCCGTTACTGGTGGAACTCCATCTACCTATACAGTTACTTCTACTCCTGGTTCTTTTACTGGAACTGGCTCTTCAAGCCCGATTACAGTATCTGGTCTTACTGTCAGTACTGCTTATACCTTTAAGGTAAAGGCCGCAAATGCTGCAGGAACATTTGGCCCAGAATCTGTAGCCTCTAATAGTGTTACTCCATTATTCCCAGTTGTAGGCTCTTATGATTCTTTGGCTACTGTTACATTATCTGCAACAGCATCATCAATTACTTTTGCTGGTATTCCAAGTACTTACAAACATTTACAGATACGAGGAATAGCACAAGAAACTGTAAGCGGTGGCGGTTTTAACAATATGAATATCTACTTTAATGGTGATAACGCATCTACAAATTATGCAATTCACGCTGTATCTGGAGACGGTTCAAGCGCTTTTGCTCAAGCAACAGCATCACGAAGCACTGCTTTAATTTATAACTCACTCAGTACTAATACAAGCATTTTTGGTGCGTCTGTTATTGACATTTTAGACTATGGTTCAGTTGTTAAAAACAAAACTTTGCGGGCTTTAGCAGGCGTAGATTTTAATGGTTCAGGAAGAATTGGAATTTGTTCTGGAGTGTGGATGTCTACTGCCGCAATTACTTCAATTACTTTAACTGCATCTAACTTTACAACATATACCAGCGTTGCATTATACGGGGTGAAATAATATGGCTACTAATACTTATGTTGCGTTAAATAAAATTACGGTAGGAACTGCAGTTTCATCTGTAACATTTAGTTCTATACCTCAAGGCTATACTGATTTAGTTTTAGTAGCACGTTGTCAATCTACATCATCAGCACCTGCTGATACACGTTGTTTTGTACAAGTTGGCAATGGTTCTGTTGATACTGGTTCTAACTATTCACATACCGATTTATATGGCACAGGCTCTGCAGCAGGTTCATTGCGAGAGTCAAGTAGAACACAAGTTGACCAAGTTGTTTACAATGCTACAAGCGATGGTGGAGAGTTTGCAACTCTTACATACCATTTTATGAGTTACTCTAATACAACAACATATAAAACTGTATTGCAAAGAGGCAATCAAACAACAAATAGTCAAGCAACAACGTATGTTGGAGCACAGGCCTCTTTATGGCGTTCTACTAGCGCAATAGACACAATAAAAGTGTATACTGGTGGCCCATCTGCAGGAAATTGGTCTGTTGGTTCCACATTCTCGTTGTATGGCATCAAGGCAGAGCCAGTATCAACACCAAGTGCCAAGGCTACTGGTGGAACTATCTCTTATTCTATTGATGGATATACTTATCATACCTTTACTTCAACAGGAAACTTTGTTCCTTCAACCTCATTGACTTGTGACGTACTAGCAATTGCTGGTGGAGGTTCGGGCACAGGTGGCGGAGGTGGTGCAGGCGGTGTTGTTTATCACGCAGGTCGCACAATCAGTTCATCAACTACAGCCACTATTGGTGGCGGTGGAACCTCAGGTGGTCCAGGAACCAATACAACTTTTGACACTATAACTTGTAATGGTGGAGGCGCTGGCGGAACTTATTCTGGCGGTTCAACAGGTGGTTCAGGTGGAGGTAATGATTGGTCGCATACAGCAACAGTAGCCGCAACTCAAGGTAATTCAGGTGGCGGTATTGGATATGGAAACGCTGGCGGTGGCGGTTCAGGTGTTGCTGGTTCTGGATACGCAGCAGGTGGTGGCGGTGGTGCTGGAACTGCTGGAGTAAACGGTGTCGCAAACAAAGGCGGCAACGGTGGTGATGGATTAAATACTTGGGCATCTTGGGCTGGTGTAACTGGCACAGGTGTCAGTGGTTACTACGCAGGTGGTGGTGGTGCGGGTGTTTCATCTACTCCATCGGGTTCAGGTGGGCTTGGCGGCGGCGGTAACGGTGGCTCAACAGATGGTTCATACACAGGTTCTTCTGGAACGGCAAACACTGGCTCTGGCAGTGGGGGGCAAGGAACAAGTTACTACAGTGGCGGTTCAGGTATTGTTATTATTCGATATGCAACAGTTTAAGGAGATATAAACAATGGCACAGAATTATGTACTCTTAGAACGCATCGAACTCAACGCATCGGCAGCATCTGTTACATTCAGCAACATCCCACAAACTGGTTATACTGATTTGAAGGTTGTTTATTCTGCTAGAACTGATTATTCAAGTGCGGATAATATAGTTTTGAAATTTAATGGTTCTACTACAGGATATTCAGATAAGTTTTTATATGGAACTGGCTCAGTAGCAGGTTCTACTAATTCTGGACTTACAACAACTTTAGCAGTAGGAACTATTGAAGGTACAAACTACACTTCTAATACTTTTGCATCAGGTGATATTTATATTCCTAATTACACATCTAGCAATTACAAATCTGTTTCGGCGGATACAACAACAGAAAATAATGCAACAGCATCTTATGTTGAATTATTTGCTTCTTTATGGTCAAACACGGCAGCAATTACATCTGTTCAGTTATTGCCTAATAATGGCAACTTTGTTCAGTACAGCACCTTCTCACTTTACGGACTAGCAGCAGTAGGCACTACACCTGCTAGTGGACCAAAGGCTACTGGTGGAAACCTTGTTACTACTGATGGTACTTATTGGTATCACGCTTTTACTTCTTCGGGAACATTTACTCCTCTTGCTTCATTATCTTGTGCTGCTCTTGTAATTGCAGGCGGTGGTGGTGCGGGTGGAAACAGAGGTGGTGGTGGCGGTGGTGCTGGTGGTCTTCTTTACTCAGCAAGCAATTCAGTAACTGCAACTCCTTACACAATAGTTGTTGGTTCTGGTGGTGCTGGTGTTGAAACAAACTCGCGTGGCGCGTCAGGAACATCATCTTCATTTAATTCTACTGCACCTACTGGCGGTGGCGGCGGCGCGGGCGATACCAATGGTCAAACCGCGCTTTCTGGAGGTTCAGGAGGCGGTGGTGGTGGTAAAGAAAATACTGCAGGAACTGCATCTCCATCAGGTCAAGGTTATGCTGGTGGAACAGGACAAGGCTCTTACAACTACGCAGGTGGTGGTGGTGGTGGTGCTGGCGCAGCAGGCGGCAATGGAATTAACGGCGGAGACGAAGCAAGTTCTTACGGTGGAGCAGGTGGAGCAGGTGTAAATACCTATTCCACTTGGGCTTCTGCAACTAGCACTGGCGTGTCTGGTTATTATGCAGGCGGTGGTGGTGGCTCTCCTTGGGGAACTGGCGGTAGTTCTGGCAATCGTGGCGCTGGTGGTGCTGGTGGCGGTGGTACTAGCGGTGGCTCAACTGGCGCAAACGGCACAAACGGAACTGTTAATACTGGTTCAGGTGGCGGCGGCGGTGCTGCTGGTAAAGCAGGCAATGGCGGTTCTGGCGTAGTAATCATTCGTTACGCAGTTTAATATTTTTAATGTTAATCTTAACCTCTCAATATAAGGAGAAAACAGCATGAGCCATTGGGCCGAAATTGATAGCAGCAACGTAGTACTTCGTGTACTCGTTGGAGATAATGGCGCCCCTGATGAGGGCGAATCTTTTATGAAGTCACTTGGTGGTAACTGGGTCAAGACCTCATACAACGGCAATATCCGTAAGAACTACGCTGGCATCGGGTACACATACGATGCCACTCGTGACGCCTTTATTGCGCCACAGCCAACATGCCACCCAAGTAAGGTGACATTTGATGAAACAACTTGCAGATGGTCATGTCCAGATGCTTCCCACACAATCATTGAAGGAGAATAAAGATGACTGATACACCAAAGAAACTCGTTGTTGACCTTGCTACAGGCACACAGGAGTACATTGACTTAACTCCACAAGAGATTGCTCAACGTGACCAAGATGCAGCAGCGGCTGCAGAACGCCGTGAAGAAGAAGCAGCAGCAGCGGAAGCACTTGCTACATTGAAGGCTTCAGCAAAGGCTAAGTTAGTTGCAGGAACGCCCCTTACAGAAGCAGAAGCCGCAACACTTATTCTTTAATACTTCTTTTCTTGTAACGATAGGGGACAATACCTACTATGCGTGGAACTAAAGTCCAAGGTCGTTTCAAGATAGATTTTGAAAATAAATCTATCAATGAAGGTGTTGTTGACGAACTTCGTGACCCAGTAGGTTCTATTGTTGACTGGTGGGTTTGGGATGCAACCTATATGTCCACTAACCCTACAGATGTCTATGACGATACTTACGATGTATCTAGCCAGACTCCTGGTAAGGGCCGTAGATGGAAAGATTCACTTGAAGTGCCAGTTATTATGGCGCAACAACTTCGTGGCACTAACGTGATGAATGAGCGTGGTTGGTACACCACTGATACTTTGCGCCTTATTATCTCTGTAGCAGACGCTGAGAGGCTTCTACCAGCCCTTCTGACAGAGCCTAACCTACACATTAAAGACCGTATCGTATTCCAAGGCGAAGTCTTTGTTCCTACACGAGTTTTACCTCGCGGTCGCTATGCAAATAATTACTCAGTCGTTACAATTGACTGCAACCAGGTTAATAGCGAAGAACTCGTTAACGACCCACAGTTCCTTAATTTTGCAGATTTAAACAATCAAACAGTTACCTATGGCTACGGCAACGGCGCTTACGGTACAGAACCTTATGGAGTGTAAATGACAGTCGTATTGCCTAATAGCGGAGATAGAAACTGGAGTACTCGTTTAAATACTGCTATCTCTGGAATTGATACAAGAGTTACAACCCTTGAGTCAAAACTTATTCCACAGCAGTTAAAGACTGCACCAACTACATATTCTCTTGCGCTAACAGATGCAGGAAAACATATCTATGCCTCTGGTACTGGGCTTGTTCAGGTTACTATTCCTAGCAATACCTCTGCTGCTTTTGTTATTGGAACTATCGTACGTCTAGTAACCTCCGATACTGCAACGCTACGTATAAGCAGAACAAACACTTCGACTACAACGTTAGTTTGTGAAGGACTTGCTAGTAATCAAACGTATAATATTTCAGCCAATCGTATTGTTACCCTACTAAAGGTAGGCGCAGAACGTTGGATTCTCTCAGGAACTGGACTAACTGTTAACTAAAAGGAGATATAAGTGGAAGACTTTGAAGCAGAAATTGACCCTTCACTGTTTGAAGAAGATTTTGAAGATGTAGAATTAGAAGAGTTCGATGACCAATCATTTGACGAAGATGACCTAGAGGAAGAGGACGAGTAATGGCAAATCCAAAACCTAAGATGGGTAACGGCAAAGTAGAAAAAGTCATGAAAGAATATAAGGCTGGTTCACTTAACATTGGTAAGTCAAAGAAAAAAGTAACTAACCCAAAGCAGGCTGTAGCAATAGCCCTTAGTGAGCAACGCAAGAAAGATGCTACTAAGAAAAAGAAAAAGATGATTTAATGGCAAAAACAATTAAAGCAGATGGTGAAAAGCACACCATTAAGAAGAATAAAAAGGGCGACATTATTGTTGACCACGCTGGTAACAAAGGCCCTTACGATAAAATTAATTTAACTAAGAAGGCTGGCGCTAAGACAGTAAAGCAAGGCGTTGCCGCCACAAAAAAATGGCACTCAACTCACAGTTCTAATCGAGGTAAGTAATGGCTGCTGCAAAGAAATCAAAGTCAAAAGTTAACGAGGCTGGTAACTACAC
>Ga0209829_10000029_pt1 | contig 117591 bp, 106 predicted proteins | sample C_140205_EF_Meta_FD_187311 | JGI IMG/M metagenome (GOLD analysis project Ga0209829, IMG submission 187311) | Freshwater microbial communities from Lake Croche, Canada to study carbon cycling - C_140205_EF_MetaG (SPAdes) (version 2) | ecosystem: Environmental > Aquatic > Freshwater > Lake...
TCGGGTCATTATGGCTGGTTAATCCCAACATGTTCGAGAGTGGCAGGAATAAAACGAAGGCAATCATTGCAATCAATATCTGTTTTTTGTATTTCATATCCGCACCATGTCTTATTGGCCGAGAACGTTGATTGGGTATATCTCTAGATCAGCGAGGGACTTCTTCATCGAGTCGTTCAGTAAGGTGATTTTCTGATTGTCATCCCATCACGCTTCTGCCGCCATAGATTCTTCCCTTTAGGAGTGTACTGAGGGCTTTAAGTTCCCGCTCACTCAAGCAATCTAAGGCGGCTTTTGATTTGCTTTTTCAGGGGGGGGCTCAAGCCCAGGGTGCCTTAGGTCCATCCTTGAGGTTATGGAAGTAAAGCCGCTTTGCGTCCTCGTCAGTTCCTCATATATCGACCATCGAGCGCCGGTTCTTAAAGAAACTAACCCGTCACCGCTTTGAAATCCTAGCCAAGCAGGGCGCTCGCGCACTACAATGACAGGCTTTACTTCAAGGGTCCTTGGGTTGGGCCGCTTGGGTGTGGTAGAGATGGTGCCGGCACGCCCCTCAATGAAGACTTTGGAGCGGAGGGGTGCTTCGCCGTCCTGCCCCTCGGTTGAACGATTGCCTTTTCACTTTCGGATATCAGCAGCAGGATAGAATCCCGAGATGGGAGAAGAACTAGATGAGGAGCTGGTCCGGCGGGTTCAGCGGGGCGACAAGAAGGCATTTGATGCGCTCGTCATCAAATATCAGTACAAGATCGCCCAGCTAATCAATCGCTACATCAAGGATCACCATGAGGCCATGGATGTCGCTCAGGAGACCTTCATTAAGGCTTATAGAGCCTTGCCGGGGTTTCGTGGGGAGAGTGCCTTCTATACTTGGCTCTACCGGATCGCGATCAATACGGCCAAGAATCATCTCTCGATGAGGAGTCGCAGACCCTCGGATGATGAAATAGAAATCGAAGATGCGGAACAATTTGAGACCGGGACACGTCTTAGGTCCTATGAGACTCCGGAGGGTCTCTTGTTGACGGATGAAATTGCGCGCGCCATTCAGGATGCGCTCGATCATCTTCCCGATGAATTGAGGTCAGCGATCACCCTTCGAGAGTTTGAGGGCCTGAGCTACGATGAAATAGCGCAGGTCATGGCCTGTCCGGTGGGAACCGTTAGGTCCCGGATCTTTAGGGCCCGGGAAGCCATCGATAAGCGACTTGAACCCTTGCTACGTTAGGACACACGATAATGAACGAAGATCAATCTGAAAAATTAAGCGCGCTGTTGGATGAAGAGCTCGATCTCAATGGCGCTCTGGCTTTATGGGGGGCCGTCAGGAAGGATCCTGAGATGGCCGTTAAACTTCACCGATATGGCGCGGTCAGCCAGTACCTCAAAAGTGGTGCCAGGCTGGTTCCTGATCAAGGATTCAGCGGCCGTATCAGTCAGTCACTGGACAGTGAGCCTGTCGTCTTGGCGCCGCGGGTGGTCCGTCACCAGGTTCGTGAAAAGGCCGCCACCTATGCGCTTGCAGCCGCTATTGCGATGTTGGCCGTTCTCGTCGGTCGCTCGGTCAACGTGTATTCGCCGATGAAGGCCTCTGAAATTCTGGCGAGCGTCGATCTCGATACACCGGTGGTGAAGGCCTCGATGGAGCCTGACTTCAGGGATTATCTGACCATGCACAACGAGTCCACGTACCTTTCGGGTGCCCAGGGGATGCTGCCATCGGTGAGACTGGTCAGCAGCGCTGCACATCGCTGATATTGGAGATTCCTCTGACGTGATGGCGATTCAAGGCAAGTTGAGATGGGAACCCGTTTTTTTGGCTCTAGGCCTTGGATTGTCAGTTGGCAATGTCTTTGCTAACGAGGCGAACCGCCCTGAAATGACTGGGATTGAATGGCTGAAGTCGATGCGACAAGCCGCCAGCAGTCGCACTTACCAAGGGGTCGTGTCGTATGTGAAGGACCAGCAGATGGATAGCTTCAAGCTCTTTCATCGTGTCGTTGACGGCCAGGAACGAGAGCGGCTGATCTCAATGAACAGCCCGATTAGGGAGGTGGTGCGGACGGGTGGCACCGTATCGAGGTATTCTGCCGACAGCCAGCAGGTGGTGGTAGAGACCAAACCCTCCGGCCAATCCGTGTTGATGAATCTGCCGGAGGATCCTGCACTCCTTGAGCGATATTATCGGATCCATCTTCGCGGTCAGGAATACGTTGCGGGCGCTTTGACCCAGGTGGTCGCTCTTGAGCCGCGTGATGAATATCGTTACAGCCGCCTCATCTGGATCGATGCCGACACGCGCTTGCCGCTGAAGCTCGATGTCCTCAATGAGGACGGCCAATCAGTTGAGCAGATGGTTTTCATGACCATCAATACCAAAGATCCGATCGCGCCGACTGATCTTGAACCGACGTCGGGTGCACGTTCCGCGATTACCCAGATTTCTCATCGGGAGACCCAGCCGGTCAAGGGCTTGAAGTGGTCGATCAAGGATGTCCCCTCAGGTTTTCAGATTGTCTCCTATTCAACGCTCAAGAGGCCACCGTCGTCCATGCCGGTTGAGCACATTCTTCTGAGCGATGGCTTTTCTGCGGTCTCGATCTATATCGAAGGAGGCGAGGGACGCAAGGCCACGGGGACTCGCAAAATGGGGGCAATCAATGTGGATTCGGTCGAACTGGATGGCCATCTGGTGACTGTCATGGGAGAGGTTCCCTTGAAGACCGTTTCGATGATTGTTCATGGTGTGACAGAAAAGTAGCGCATTGGCGAAAGTCTCATACGATTTGATGGTGCCACCGGCCTTCAGTCCTTGTGAAGCTGGCATGCCGTCCCTATATCCCTGCTGAAGTTGTTATTAAACCGTCCACAGACCCTGTCACGCATTCGAACGAGTGCCAAGTTCGTGTTGCAAGGGGGGTACCCTTGATTTTTCCTCTTCGGAGTTCCTGATGCGTCAAGCTTATAGGTCGAATTTTTTTGTGATAGCACTGATGATGGTGCTGTCCCCGATCCTTCATGCCCAACTGCCGGATTTCACGGGCCTCGTTGAAGACAACAATGCGGCGGTAGTGAATATCAGCACGACCCAGAAAGTCGCCGCGAGCGATCAAGGTTCAGCGCTGCCCCCAGGGATAGAGCTTCCCGAGGGGGTGCCCCTTGATGATCTTCTGAAGCGCTACTTCGGAGAAGGTGCCCCTGGAATGCCCCCGATGCCGGGCGTCCCTCAGGCGCCCCCTGGTGGGCCTGAGGGTGGCGATCCTAGTGAATCAAAGTCGCTGGGTTCAGGCTTCATTATTTCTGCAGATGGCTATGTCATCACGAATCATCACGTCATTCGAGACGCCGATGAGGTCGTGGTTCGGCTTCAAGATCGGCGGGAATTGGTCGCCAAGATTGTCGGCTCTGATAAACGCAGTGATATCGCGCTGTTGAAACTGGAGGCCAAGGATCTCCCCGTGGTCAAGCTCGGCTCTTCAGAGGCCCTTAAGGTGGGAGAATGGGTCCTTGCCATCGGTTCACCTTTCGGATTTGATCATTCCGTCACGGCAGGGATTGTCAGCGCCAAGGGGCGCAGTCTCCCCAGCGATAATTATGTTCCCTTCATTCAGACCGATGTGGCCATTAACCCTGGAAATTCCGGTGGGCCCTTGTTCAATCTCCAGGGTCAGGTCGTGGGGGTCAATTCCCAGATCTACAGTCGGACCGGAGGCTTTATGGGTTTGTCCTTTGCCATTCCGGTCGACGTAGCGATGCAGGTCGTCGACCAATTGAAGTCGCAGGGGAAGGTCTCAAGGGGCTGGTTGGGCGTTCAGATTCAAGATGTCACCCACGAGCTGGCGGAATCCTTTGGGATGAAAAAACCGCAGGGTGCCCTGGTCGCCAAGATTCTGCCAAATAGTCCGGCGCTTGAGGCCGGGCTCCAGATTGGCGACATCATCGAGGAATTTAACGGCAAGGAAATCGCAACCTCCTCGGGCCTTCCACCGATGGTGGGGGCGACCAAGATTGGCGAAACCGCTCAGCTTAAAGTATTACGCCAGGGGAAGAGTATCGAGTTGCCGGTCAAGGTGGGGATGCTGCCTGATGAAGAACCCAAGGTCGCGGCAGTGGGGGAAACCACGAAGGGGGATCAGTTGGCTAGGCTCAATGTTGCCGCAGCCAACCCCACCGATACCCAACGCCAACAGCTCCAACTTCCAAAGACAGGCGGGGTGTTGATTTTGGGCGTCAAGCCGGGTCCCGCTTTAGAAGCCGGCATTCAGCCGGGGGATGTGATCCTGAGGGTTCAGGACCAGTCTCTCAAGGATCTGAAACACCTTCAGGAGCTCGTCAAAGGCCTCCCCAAAGGAAAGACGGTTGCCCTTTTAATCCAGCGCCGCGGAGGATCTCAATTCCTCGCGCTTAAGCTCAAGGATTGAGTGACGTGACCGATCAAAAAGATATACGCAATTTTTCCATCATCGCGCACATCGATCATGGCAAGTCGACACTCGCCGATCGCTTCATCCAGACGTGTGGTGGACTGACCGAGCGGGAGATGTCGGCCCAGGTTCTCGATTCGATGGATATCGAACGGGAACGGGGCATTACCATCAAAGCTCAGAGCGTAACCCTCCGTTATAAAGCCAGAGATGGGAAGACCTATCAGCTCAACCTGATTGATACCCCAGGCCATGTCGACTTCTCCTACGAGGTGTCCCGCTCGTTGGCGGCTTGTGAGGGGGCTTTGCTGGTGGTAGATGCAGCGCAAGGCGTTGAGGCGCAGAGCGTTGCCAATTGCTACACCGCCATCGAACAGGGCCTCGAAGTGATTCCGGTTTTGAACAAGATTGATCTTCCCTCGGCGGAGCCTGAAAGGGTTTGCGCCGAAATTGAGGAGATTATCGGTGTTCCTGCTGATGAAGCGCTCAGAATCAGTGCCAAGACCGGTCTTGGCGTTGATGAGCTGCTTGAGCAGTTAGTGGCGAAAGTGCCGCCACCAAAAGGGGATCCGAACGCCCCGTTACAAGCGCTGATCATTGATTCATGGTTTGATAATTACCTCGGCGTGGTCTCGCTGGTGCGCGTGGTCAATGGTTCGATTCAGCGGAAACAGAAGGTGGTGTTGATGTCGACAGGCAAAAGCCATATCGTCGACAAGCTCGGTGTGTTTACCCCGAAGCCGCTGAATCAAGAGATTCTCAACACCGGTGAGGTGGGCTTTGTGATTGCCGGTATCAAGGACATCTTTGGTGCCCCAGTGGGTGATACGATCACCGCAACCGATGATCCTTGTGAGGCCCCATTACCCGGCTTTCAGGAGGTCCAGCCACGGGTTTTTGCAGGTCTTTTTCCCGTAGAATCCGATGAGTATGAGAATTTGAGGGAGGCCCTCAACAAGCTTCATCTCAATGACGCCGCCCTTCAGTATGAGCCTGAAACCTCGCAAGCTTTGGGCTTTGGGTTCCGCTGCGGATTTCTCGGGATGCTCCATATGGAAATCATCCAAGAGCGGCTGGAACGAGAATATGATCTTGATCTCATTACGACGGCCCCGACGGTTGTGTACGAGATTTTAAAATCCGATGGGACCACCCTCGAGATCGATAATCCCTCAAAGCTGCCGCCGCCTAATGAAGTGGCGGAAATTCGAGAGCCGATCATCGAGGCGAACATTCTGGTTCCCCAGGATTACCTCGGGAACGTGATGACCCTTTGCATCGAGAAGCGCGGGGTGCAGAAGCGGATGCAGTTCATGGGGGGGCAGGTCTCGGTCAGCTTCGAATTACCGTTAAGCGAAGTGGTGTTGGATTTCTTTGACCGACTAAAATCAGTCAGTCGGGGTTTTGCCTCCTTCGATTACGAATTTTTGAGGTTCCAAGATGCGCCGCTGCTCAAGCTCGATATCCTCATCAATGGCGAGCGGGTCGATGCCCTCTCGTTGATTGTGCATCGAGATATCAGTCAGTCAAGGGGACGGGATCTGGTCGAAAAGATGAGGGAACTGATTCCACGTCAAATGTATGAGGTGGCCATTCAGGCCGCCATTGGTGCCAAGATCATTGCTCGTTCCTCGGTAAAGGCGATGCGCAAAAACGTTCTGGCTAAGTGTTATGGCGGTGATATCTCCCGCAAACGCAAGCTGCTTGAAAAGCAGAAAGCCGGTAAGAAGAGGATGAAGCAGGTCGGGAAGATCGATATTCCCCAAGAAGCATTCCTCGCTGTATTGAGAGTCAACAAGGATTCCTGATGGATTACGATTTTTCCTTTTTCCTGGTGGTGGCGACGGGGGTCACTGGATTCATTTCTGGGGTCTATGCCCTGATGACGCGAAACAGGCCCAGGCTACCCGATGCCGAATTACCGGTGATCGTCGAGTACGCTCGATCCTTTTTTCCGGTGGTCCTCATCGTTCTCCTGCTGCGCTCGTTTCTCTTTGAGCCTTTCAGAATCCCCTCCGGGTCGATGATGCCGACCCTCTTAGTGGGTGATTTTATCTTGGTCAACAAGTTCACCTATGGGGTCCGCCTTCCGGTTCTCAACACCAAAATCATCGAGAATGGTTCGCCGAAGCGGGGTGATGTCGTGGTGTTCCGATTCCCAAAGGATCCCACCGTTGATTACATCAAGCGGGTCATTGGTCTTCCCGGCGACCGCATCGGGTATTTCAATAAGCAAGTCTATGTGAATGGCACCCCGATGAAAAAGGTCAGCCTTGGACGCTACATCGGGGGCAGTCAGGGTGAATCGATGGACGGTGAGGGACTTTTCAATGAAGAGCTTGAGGCGGTGCATCACGATATCCTGGTTCGAGAAGGGGATCCTTCGGCGAGAGAAGGGGAGTTCGTGGTCCCGGAAGGTCAGTATTTTGTGATGGGCGACAACCGTGATAACAGCAATGACAGTCGTTTCTGGGGGGCGGTCCCAGAACAGAACCTCGTTGGGCGGGCCTTCTTTATTTGGATGAGCTGGGATGCCCAGAAACCGGGTATTGCCTTTAGTCGCATCGGAACGGTTCTTGAATAATCCTCCGGCTGTAGGGGCTGTGATCCCTTGATCCAAGATCCTGACAAGCTGGCCCGGAAAATCGGGCTTCAGTTCAAGCAAGCAGGCTTGATTCGGCAGGCGCTCACGCATCGAAGCGCCCATGCTGAGAACAACGAACGCCTCGAGTTCTTAGGTGACGCAGTGTTGGGGTTCGTGATTGCAGAGCGGCTCTACCAGAAGTTTCCCGATGCCGATGAGGGGGTTCTCAGCCGCCTTCGAGCGACCTTGGTCAATCAGACCTCGCTCGCGCTGATTGCCCGTCAGCTGGAACTGGGGGATTATCTGATTCTGGGGTCGGGGGAACTCAAGAGCGGTGGCTATCGGCGCGACTCGATCTTGTCAGATGCCATGGAGGCCCTGATCGGCGCCCTCTTGATTGATCAGGGGATGGATGCCGCAAGACGTTGGATTTTGGAGCTCTTTAACGACCAGATTGAGCGCTTGTCGTTAAAGGACTGGATGAAAGACCCTAAGACCCGACTGCAAGAATCGATGCAGGCCCGGGGTCTTGAATTGCCTCTTTATACTTTAAAATCAGTCGTCGGCCAGCCTCACGACCAAAGTTTCGTGGTGGAGTGTCGGGTGTCGCTGACCGAGGAATCCTCTGAGGGGCGAGGATCTTCAAGAAAACGCGCCGAGCAAGAGGCGGCTGAAAAAATGCTCGGTAAACTGGCCGAAGCCTTTGGTCTCAAGGGCTGAGGGCTTGAAGATGCCCCGTACCTCCAGTGGACTCGCTGAGCCGTTACACTGTTGCCACGTTTTTTCGTTTGAACCTTTTTTATTGATGAGGTCTCTCCTATGACCCTAAAGATGATCGTTCCTGCACTTTTGGCGATAAGCCTCTGGTCGGTAGGCTCTCTGGGCCATACGGCCGATAGTGCGCTTCGCCTCCCGAATCATGTCCAATCGACAGCGATCAGTCAGGCAGTGAAGCTGGGTCCTGTGGCCGCTGAGGATCGTTTCACCCTGGCGGTGGTCTTGAGACTCAAGGACCCGATCGGTCTTGAGCAGGAGGTGGGCCGCCTCTCAAATCCAAAAGACCCCGCCTATGGTCGGTATGTGACCCCGGCGACCTTCGCTGACCAATTTGCCCCTAGCGCTGACGAAGTGGCTCAGGTGGTGCAGTTTTTCAAAGATCAGAGATTCGACGTTCAAGACGTGGCCGCGAACCGTCTCTTGTTGGTGGTGTCAGCGCCGGCTTCAGAGATTCAAAAAGCCTTTGATCTTCGCCTTGATCGTTACCAAGGCGCCACCGGAACCTTCATCGCCAATGACCGGGCGCCGCGGGTTCCTGCCGCGTTGAATCCTTTGATTCTGACTATTCAGGGCTTGGATGATGTGCATCACCGGGTACCGAGATCAACGCTCGGCAGCGTTCCTTCAGCGCCAGGTCTTGGACCTAAGGAGATGGCGTCCCTTCATGGTCTTGAGAACCTTACGACCCCCTCCAATCAGACTCTGGCGTTATTGGAGACGGCCGACGTTGCGTTCGATGACATCGATCGTTACCAAGCCGCCTTTGGTCTCCCCAAGACCCCCGTTGAATCGCGCCGGTTGGGTGATTTCAAGACCTCAGACGCCGCTCAGCGTTTCATGGCGACCGCAGATGTCGAATTGGCTCTAGGCACCGCGCCAGGGCTGGGCCGGATTCTTCTCTATGAGGTTCAGAACACCGATGTCGGGATGCTGTTAGGGATGAACCGAGCCGCCGCGGAGGATCTTGCCCAGGTGGTGGTCAGCTCTGAGGGTATTCCTGAGGCGGATCTTCTAAAAGATTGTGGGGGCTGTAGCCAGTTTCTTGAGGCGGAGAGTCAGATCCTTATGGAAATGGCGGCCCAGGGTCAGTCCTTTGTCGCGGCCGCCGGTAACGTGGGTGCCGGGGATCCATCACAGAACAGCTCTCTTACCGCGGTGGATGATCCGGCCGCCCAGCCTTATGCGACGTCGGTTGGCGGGACGCAGGGTCGTCCTTCGGGTTCAGAGGTGGTCTTGAATGATGGCCATGGCCTTGCTTCCGGTGGCGGTGTCAGTGCCTTTTGGCCGTTACCCCTCGAGCAAGCAGGGATCCTGACGGCCCTCTCTCAAAGTCAAAGAAATGTCCCTGACCTTGCGCTTCATGCCGATCCCGAAGCCGGCTATGCGATCGTGGCCCAAGGTGCTTGGAAAAAAGTCGGGGGCACCGGCTCTGCTGCGATCCTTTGGGGTGCTATCACAGCCCGGCTGAATGCAGAACGAGAGGCCCACCAGTTACCGCCTTTGGGGCATGAGAACCCGGCCCTTTGGCAGTTGAACCAAGAAAAGGGACCAGCTGGTGGATTCAAAGATATTACCCTCGGCGGCAATGGTCGGTATATCGCAGGTTTAGGCTATGACAATGTCTCAGGATGGGGAGCGCCAAAGGGTGATCTCCTGGCGTTGGCTCTGTCAGGAAATACCTTGGCGGTTAAACCGCATCAGGCGGGGCCTAAGGTCATCCCGACGGATAAATTCCTGATTACGGCCACGCCTCCCACCACGGTGGTCGAGCAAAAAGTCGCCTTGACCACCATCGGCGGCGCTGGAACCGGAGTCGTGACCTACCAAATTACCCAACAAACGCCCAATCTTGAAGTGGCGACCCTCGAGCCGAACCTTTTTAAATGTGTGATTAGAAATAAGACTAATCTCGTCGGCCGATTTTCTGCGGGAACCTGCACCGTCGTCGCGATTAAAGCCGCAGATGGCACCTATCCCGAGCAGACATCGGACCCCATCAATATCACGATCAATAAAGCCGACCAGCTGAGATTAGGGATCGGTACAGATCCTAATCCGGTGCCCGTTGGGGCGACGACGTTCCTCTCTACGCTCGGTGGATCAGGTATCGGACAACTGAAACTGAAGGTGGTCAAACGGACAGGCTTTGCCTATTGTGAAATCTATATCGGCATCCTCTGGTCGAGGGGGGGCGCAGGGAGCTGTTCGGTACAGGCAACCAAGGATGGCGATAACGCCTATAACGCGGCTAAGCCAGTGATCTTACTGATCAACACCAATTAGCCTTGAGCGGTCGACTCGATGAAGTGAGCCGAGTGTTACCGCCCCCACTGAGATTCCCACCCCCGATGGGTGGTTTTCTGGCTTTTTCCCATGGAGAGACGACCCCATCATGAAATCCGGATTTGTTGCCATTGTCGGTCGTCCGAACGTCGGGAAGTCGACCTTGGTCAATCACTTGATTGGCCAAAAGATCTGTATCACCTCAAGACGCCCGCAAACAACGCGGCACCGGATCTTCGGGATTAAGACAACGGAGGCAGGCCAGGCAGTCTTTGTCGATACGCCCGGTATTCATGCCAGTGAAAAACGGGCCATGAACCGTTATCTCAATAAGGCCGCGGGCGCTGCCTTGGGTGATGTGAACGTGGTGGTCTGGGTGATCGATCGACCGGCGTTCCTCTCTGAGGACGAGTTGGTTTTGCAGCGCATTCAGCGCACCGGAGCCCCGGTGATTCTTGCCATCAACAAAATTGATCGATTGGAAGACAAGGACCTGCTGCTGCCCTTCCTTCAAGCAGCCGGTGAACTTCATGATTTTGCGGCGATGATTCCCCTGTCTGCCCTTCGAGGCGCTAACCTTCAGGAACTCGACCGGATGATTATGTCCTTGTTGCCGGAAGGGGAGCTCATTTTTCCAGAGGATCAGGTGACCGATCGCTCGATGCGCTTCATGGCAGCTGAAATCATCCGCGAAAAGCTCATTCGCTCGCTCGGTCAGGAAGTCCCCCACGCCTTGACGGTTGAAATCGAGGAATATCAGCTCGAAGGCGATCTGACCCGGATCCGGGCACTCATCCTGGTCGAGCGCTCGGGTCAAAAAGCCATCGTGATCGGAAAAAAAGGGGATGGTCTCAAGAAGGTGGGTGAACGCGCCCGAATGGATCTTGAAAAGCTCCTCGAAGGGAAAGTGTTTCTCCAGCTCTGGGTCAAAGTCAAAGAAGGTTGGTCGGATGATGAGCGGGCACTAAAAAGTCTTGGGTATGCGGACTGATGAGCCGTGGTAGGACCCAGGCAGCCCGGATTACTTGATAAAGGACTGGTGCTGCATACCCGCGCCTACCGGGAAACCAGTCTCATGGTGGATGTCTTTACCCAAGAGCACGGGCGTTTTCGGCTGATTGCAAAAGGGGCCCGCCGAGGCCGCGGTCCCTTGATCCAGGTGTTAAGGCCCTTTGCCCCGATCCGTTTGTCCTTTACCGGCCGAGGAGAGCTTAAGACGCTGACGGCGGCTGAATCCCTAGGGTCCATGCGCCCTCTGTCGGGGAAAGCCCTTTATTGTGGGTTTTATATTGCCGAACTCCTGATTCGCTTGTTACCGACTGAAGATGCCCATCCCGATCTTTTCGAGCGAACCATCGACTTGTTTCAGGCGTTCGCAGAGAGTGCTGCCCTCGATCAGCTCCTAAGACACTATGAGATCGCTCTCCTTGAGGAGCTTGGCTATGGCCTGAGACTGAATGAGGATCGAGGGGGGCTCGCCATCGATCCTCAGGGCGATTACCTTTTTGATCTTGAAAAAGGGGCGCTCAAGGTTCAAGCGGCGACGCCGTTGAGTGTCAGTGGGGCCACCCTGTTGGGTCTTGAACAGGGCACTTTAGCAGGCGATAGAGAACGCCTTGAAGCCAAGCGGCTGATGCGGAAGATGGTGGATCACCTTCTGGAAGGGCGGCCACTTCGGAGTCGAGAATTGTTTCAATCATTGAAGGTCCGATCGCTGGACTAGTCCCTTTTTTAAGCGGTTCCGCCAGCTTTTAACGGCACAAAAGAGTGTGACATCTGCCCCGGCCTAAAGGCCCTGAGATTCCAACGGCGCCTGGATTTGGCCATGTGCCATCTCCAATCCGCCTCAGTGGGTTCCGGTTGCGGATGAAGTGCATGGATAGACACCGACCCCCGCGGGCCTTTTCGTTATGTATCCGGCCGGTTTAATCCTTTAACTTTTGAGGGGGTCGGGGCTCTGCTGGGTAAGAACTTTTCTGGACTATCAGGGAGGCTAGTCCCTAACGGACGGTGTGTAAGGACGCCCCCCCTGTGGGTCGCACCATGACCGAGACATCCATGCGGCCAGGCAGTTCCTGACCTTCTCTTTAACCTAAGGGGCGGGGTGAGAGAGCGTCTCCCAAGGATCGTCAAGAGGGAGACCCCCTAAGGTAAGGCGCTTTGGCGCCTTCGCCGAAGGATTTTTGTGAAGCGAGAACCGAAACCCAGAGGTCCCCTCTTTTCGGAAAGGTCATGTCGCCTGGGATCTTGGCGATCCAAGGGTGTCATGACAAGGCCGGATCCCAATTAATCCTGTTAACGATGGGTATTGGGTTAGACTGTCGACTCGGCGATTTTTATGGAGAGGTTTCTCCCGCCTGGGATTGTCTGAAGGTGATTGTCTCGAGGTAACCCATGAACCCATCTCTGCCCATTTTATTGGGTGTCAATATCGATCATATCGCGACCGTTCGGGAAGCTCGGGGGACTCGGTTCCCGGAAGTGATTCAGGCCGCGTTGGTGGCAGAGCAGGCGGGTGCCGACGGCATTACCGCCCATCTCCGAGAGGATCGCCGCCATATTCAGGATCGTGATATTGATCTCCTATCAGGTCTTCTTGAAACCCGTCTGAACCTTGAAATGGCCGTGACCGATGAGATGGTGGCCCTTGCCGCTAGGGTTCGTCCTTCTGCTTGTTGTTTGGTGCCTGAAAAACGCGAGGAACTCACCACCGAAGGAGGGCTTGATGTTGTGGGCCAGTTCGAACGCATTCGATCCGCCGCTCAAAAACTTCTAGAGGCGGGGTCTGAAGTCTCGCTTTTTATTGATGCCGAGGAGCGCCAGATCGAGGCGGCTCTGAGGACTGGGGCGCCTGTGATTGAGCTTCACACGGGGCATTATGCGGATGCCCTAACGCCTGAAGCCCGCGATCATGAACTGCAGCGGCTGATGGAGGCCGCCCTGTTGGGTGCCCAAATGGGTCTTCGTGTCAACGCAGGTCATGGCCTCCACTACCATAACGTCGATGCCATCGCCCGCATTCCCGTCATTCGAGAACTCAATATCGGTCATGCGATCATTGCGCGTGCCCTTTTTTCAGGCCTCGATCAGGCCGTCAGGGATATGAAGGCGCTCATGGTCGCGGCGCGGGCTTCAATTGACCCTGGCTAGTCATTCTGCGATAGTTATCAGCCAGAGAAACCTTTTTTCGAGGATTCGGCAGGACCTTTCTTTGCCTGCGAAACATTGGCATGCCCACATCACGACAGGGAGAACAGGACAACGGCAGAGGAGCCCGGCAGCGACAGCTGTCCGGACGGTCTTGGCCGTTAGCGACCACACCATCCTTGACGATGGTGGGCTTGGGGCTTTTTTTGATGATGGCGATCGTCGCGGTTTTCTATCAGCTCCATAATGACCTGGGGATGCTGGAATCAAAGCTTGCGACCGTCGGCGGCGGTGAGCGGCTGCAGGCGATGAGCCAACAGATGGATGGCCTTCGACATCGCCTTCACGGGCTGATGGCCGACTCGGTTGACATCCGCCTCAAGGGGCTGGAGCGAAACCTTTCTTCAGGCCGCGTTACGGCGGACGATCTGAAACTTTTTGATGTCCTTCAGACTGACATAAGGGATCTCGAAGCGTATTCCAATCAGCCTGGATCACTCGGTCTCAACGATGAAGTCCTCGAGCATCCTCGGTATCAGGCGATGGCTGCAGCAGGAGGGGGCTCGGATGTTCTCTTAACCAAGGCCGACATGCTGAAGGAAATCAGTCGATTGCGAACCTTACTCTATCTTTGTCTGACGGGTTTTGTCGCGACCGGAGGGATCTTTGTGGGTCGTTATTGGTTGGGTGGTCGAAGGCCCGAGGCTTTGCCGCCGCCAAAATTTCCTCGCCCCCCCTTGTTGACCCGCCGCCGCTCCGGCTGATGCCCGCTGAAAACCGCTGAAGTCCCAAGATGAGCGCAGTCTTTTGTTCGGCGACTTGGTGAACGAGAACAGCTCCTAAAGCGGCGATAGGGAACGTTTTAACGGGGTTTAACGCTTCAAGCCCAGCCACGATCGGAGGGTCTGAGGCCGAGGCAAGACTCGGGCGATCAGCGATGGGCTGTCGTCGAGGAGGGTGAAAACCGGCGGAATGACGATCAGGCTAAGAATCGTGGAGGTGACCAAACCTCCAAGAACCGCAAAGGCCATAGGGCTTCTGAAGGAGGGGTCGGCCTCACCGAGGCCGAGAGCGATCGGGAGCATCCCTGCACCCATAGCGAGGGTGGTCATGACGACCGGGCGCGCTCGTTTACTGCACGCATCGATCAGTGCCGCGGTGCGGTCCATACCGAGATCCCGCTGGGCCATGATGGCGTACTCGACCAAGAGAATCGAGTTCTTAACGGCGATGCCCATGAGCATGACCAGCCCGATCAGGGAAGGCATCGAGAAGGATTTACCGGCAAGGAGTAGCGCCACGAAGCCACCACCAAAGGCGGTGGGGAGCGCTGCGAGGATGCTGATGGGTTGTAACAGGTCCTTGAATAATAAGACCAGTACGACAAAAATACATAAGACCCCCGTCAGCATCGCAAGACCGAAGCTTCCAAACAGTTCAGCCATCATTTCGGCATCCCCAACGTCCACTCGCTCAACGCCTAAAGGAAGATTTTGGAGGCTCGGGAGCTTGCCGACTACCGCTGTGACATCCCCTAAAGGCAGTCCAGCAAGTTCGATCTCGAAATTGATGTTTTGGACGCGATCATAGCGTCGAATCACTTGAGGGCCGCTTGAAAGCTCCAGTGTCGCGACTTGACCCAGCAACACTGAGCCCACGCCAGGCTTGGTGGAAGGGATGGATAGTCGCGACAAAACCTCAAGATTATCTCGCCCCTCCTCGTTCAAGCGAACCATGACAGGAACCTGACGACGGGCCAGATTCAGTTTTGGCAGCGACCAGGCATAATCCCCCAGCGTTGCAAGACGGAGGGTCTCTGAAAGGGCCGCTGCCGTCACTCCAAGATCCGCAGCCTTACCAAAATCAGGATGCACGGCGATTTCTGGGCGGGTCAGGGCAGCGCTCGATGCGATGTTGCCAATCCCAGGAATGGTTCTAAGGTCGCGTTCGACCCTTCGGGCCGCTTGGGTCAACTGTTGCCGATCCTCGCCGCTCAGGGTCAAGATGTATTTTTCGCCAGAGCCGCCAAGGCCTACCTTGGTTCTCGCTCCCGGCAGCTTTTCAAGACGTTGCCGAATCCCTTGTTCGATCACTTGCTTTCGAACCGAACGCTGCTTCCGGCTGGCGAGGGTCACGGTCAGCGTCGCCTTGCGAACTTCAGCCTCAGAGGGCAACGCCATCGGATCGCTGCCGGCGGCACCGCCGCCGATGGTGGTGTAGACACTGAGGATCTCCGGAATATCACCGATCAGCTGGCGTGCTCGCTCGGCAAGGTCACTGGTCTGTTGGATGGTCGCCCCCGGGGGGAGTTCGATGAAGACCTGAGTTTGCGGATTGTCATCGGCTGGAATAAAGCCTTGTGGCAGCAAGGGGATCAGCAGTAACGATCCGATAAAGAAGGCGACAGTCCCGGCGAGGGTCGCCCAGCGGTGGTTAAGGGCGACTCGGACCAGCTGGAGATAGCGAGGCATGAGGAAGCCACCAGGGGCTTCAGAGGCTTGGTGATTGGTGAGAAGATAGGCCGCCATCATCGGGGTGAGAAGGCGAGCGACCAGCAGAGAAGCGAAAACCGCCATGGCTGCGGTCCAGCCGAACTGTTTGAAAAAACGGCCGACAATCCCGCTCATAAAGGCAGTAGGGAGGAAGACGGCGATCAACGCAAAGGTGGTTGCGACCACCGCAAGACCGATCTCATCAGCCGCTTCCATGGCCGCACGATAGGGTGATTTTCCCATTCTGAGATGGCGCACAATGTTTTCGATTTCGACGATGGCATCGTCAACCAAAATGCCCACGACCAAGGAAAGGGCCAGGAGGGAAACCACGTTCAAGGTGAATCCAAAAAGGTACATCCCAATGAACGTCGGGATGGCGGATAAGGGCAATGCCACGGCCGCGATGAAAGTGGCTCGAAAGTCCCGCAGAAAAAGCCAGACGACCAGCACAGCCAGTGCGGCGCCTTCATAAAGCAGGGCCATCGACGCATCAAATTCCTCTTGGACCGGATCAACAAAGTTGAAGGCTTCTTTGAGCGTTAGGTCTTGATGTCGCTCTTGAATGTCCCTTAAAACCCTTAGAACCCCTTGACCCACATCGATCTCGCTAGCGCCCCGGCTTCGGGTGATTTCGAATCCGACGACCTCTTGACCGTTGAGCAAGGACAGGGTTCGGTGGGCAGAGACCGTATCCTTGATGTCAGCCAGCTGGTCCAATTCGATGCGTCGCCCATCGGGGAGAACGATGGGAAGCTCGCGAAATTCATTGGCGCTGGAGAGGTTTGCGAGGGTCCTGACGGGCTGCTCACCGCCACCAATTTCAGTGCGTCCGCCAGCACCTTCCCGCTGCGTCAGACGAAGCTGGCGCGAGACATCGGTGGTCGTGATACCCAGTGACTGGAGTTTAAGAGGGTCCAGGCGAACCGCGATTTCACGGTTGCCGCCTCCGATGCGGGTGACCGTGCCAACGCCTTCGACGGTGAGCAGTTTTCTGATAATGACGTCGTCCACCAACCAGGAGAGGGCCTCTTCGTCCCGCTCCTTTGAGGTGACCGTATAGGCGAGAATGGGGGCTGCCACGACATCCAGTTTGGTGACCAGCGGCTCCCGAAGGTCACTTGGGAGATCCTGACGAACTTTGGAAACGGCCGAACGGGTGTCATCGAGCGCCTCTTCCAAGGATTTTTCGAGTCGGAACTCGAGCGTGACGGTGACACTTCCATCCTGGATCTGGGTGGTCGTGTGCCGGAGCCCTTGGAGGGTGGCGACCGCGTTTTCAAGGGCTCTGGCTACCTCGGTTTCAAGCTGAGGCGGCGAAGCTCCCGGTAGGCTCGCTGAGATAGTGACGGTTGGAAAATCAAGGTCCGGAAAGTTCTGAATCTTCATGACCTTGAAGCAGTAGATCCCGCCAAGGGTCAACAAGACAAAGAGCATCAACGCCGGCAGCGGGGTCCTTATGCAAGCGGAAGAAATATTCATGGGACGATGGAGACCAGGTCGCCATCGGCCAGGAAGGCGCCGCCCTGAAGGATGAGCGTGTCCTCAGGGTGAATTCCTTCTAAGACTTCGATGAGGTCCCCTTCGGTGCGGCCGAGCTGAAGCTTTATTTCCTCGACGTGTGCCCTGCCTTCAGGGTCTTCAATGACCCTGAAGGCAAAGCTGAACCCATCACGGAGCGTGATGGCTGTCCTTGGCAGGGTGAGGGCTGAGGATTGGCCAAAGAGGACACGGCCCTCAGCAAACATCCCGGGCTTAAAGCCTCTGGTTGCGGCGGCTGGAAGATCCACATAGACGATGCCGAACCGGCTTTCAGGGTCCAGTCCAGGGCCGACCATCCGGACGATCCCTTGGATCGTTCCGATATCCGGTACCTTGACGTCGACCTTCGCGCCGATCTTTAGTTTTGGGATCTCAGAGGCAATGACCTCGGCGCGCCATTCGAGGCGCTCTTGACGGATGAGTCGAAAGAGTTCCTCACCGTCTTGGGTGACCTTGCCCAGCGTGGCGGAGCGTTTGGCGATGATGCCATCATCGTTGGCAACCACTTTGGTATGCCGCATCCTTTGTTTTTGAATCTCGACCTGCGCCTTGGCTGATCGCATCCGCGCCTCGGCGGTTTTCTCGTTGGTCAGATACTGCCCCGCCTGGAGTTGGCTCAAGGCCCCCTCGTTGATAATCTGGCGAACTCTCCGAGCATTCTCGCGGGCCTCTTCCAGCAACGCGGTGGCTTCCAGTAAGAGAGCCTCGCTGTTGGCGAGGTCCATGGCGACACGCTCTTGGTCAAAGAGGGCGAGGACCTGACCTTTTCGGACCCGATCGCCAACCTCGGCGTGGATGTCCGCCAAACGAATCCCTGCAAGCTCCGAACTAATCAAGGCTTCCTGCCAAGCGGCGATGGAACCATTGGCCGACAACGTCAGCGGAATGAGGGTCATGACCGGCGTCACTACTTCTACGGTTAAAGCGGCTCGTTGGGGTCGATCTTGAGGGTTGGCGGTCGATTCCTCAGTCGGTGTCATCGTATGCCATAGAAAGATCACGCCGAAGAGTGCGGTGATGATCCAAGGGGGGGTGAGGCGCCTGAGAGTATTCATGATGATCGGGGGTTCCTCAGGATTTTTGGCCGGTCAGGGGGTTTTTGGGGTCATCTCGGAGCGGCAGGGTAGGCTGCTGTCCCTCAGGATCTTGCCAGCCACCCCCGGCGGCGCGGTAGAGCGCGATCCAAGCCGCAACCCGTTCTTGTTCGAGATCCGCCAGTGTCCTTCGGGCGTTCAAGGCTTGCCGACGCGCTTGCTCGAGTTCCAGAAGATTACCGAATCCAGCCCGATAAAGCTGATCGGTGGCCCGAAGGTTCTGTTCATATCCTTTGAGAGCATCGCTGGCGGTGGGCCAGCGGGCGGCAGCGGTTTTAAGCCGGATCAGCGCCACTTCAACCTCCTTGACCGCGGTCCTGACCGTGGACTGAAATCGGGTTTTGGCCGCCTCGAATTGAATCTGAGCCGCTTCGACATCGGCGAGACGTTTACCGGCATCAAAGATCGGCATGGTGAGGGTTGGGCCGAATGACCAGGTGTTCGCAAAATAGGTGCTGGCCATTTGGGCGCCCGCAGCGTAGGGACTCAAGGCGGACATCCCACTCACGCTTTGGAGTTGCGGCGTGATATTGCCGGTGAGACTCAAGCGGGGATAACGCCGGGCTTCTTCAACACCAATGCGGGCGCTTGCTTCTTGAACCTGTTGCTCGGCGGCGGCCACGTCAGGTCGCTGCAAAATGGTCTCGATGGGAAGGCCTTTAAGTTTAAAGGGGGGTGGGTCTGGAAGGCGCGCCTGTGAGGGGGAGTTTGGCGTCAGGCGCGAGCGGACTTCGTCCTCTGAAAGGGCGGTCAGGGCAACCAGCCCCTTGATCGAGCGATCGCACAGCCCTTGCTGTCGAATCAGGTTCTCCTCGCTTTCAGAGAAACTGGCTGTTGCAAGGGCAACCTCGGCCGGCGGCCGAAGACCGACTTGGCCCGCGAGTTTGACCAGCGTTAAGGAGGCCTGCCGGGATAAGGCATCCTTTTCACTGATCTCCATCAGTAGGGCGCAATAACGAAAGTCGAGATAAGCATTGGCAACCTCGACCGCGATCGCGACGCGGGCGTCATGCCAGTTCGCATGACGCGATTCAAGTTGGCCCCGCGCCGCTTCCTTTTGGCGGGCGATACCGCCAAAAAGGTCCACTTCCCAGTTGGCCTGAAGGCCTGTTTGGTAGCGGGTCCAGTCAAAAGGAGGCGTCCCGAAGGTGGTGCGTGCCCTCAGCATGTCGGTTTGGGTATCAAGGCGAGGAAGTCCTTGGGCTTGGGCGGAGACCATCCCCGCCCGAGCTTCCTCAATGCGGGCTCTCGCCTCTGCCACGGAGGAACTAACCCGCTGCGCGGCTGAGAGGAAACGGGAGAGTTCAGGGTCATTGAATTGCTGCCACCAGCCACGAAGATCCGCTGGATTGGCCGCGTGGGCCTTGAGGTGTTCGAGTTGGGGCGCCTGCCATTTTTGTGAGGTTTGAGGCTCTGGTGCGACATAATCTGGGCCGACCGTCGTCAACAGGCCGCCTGAGCATCCCTCGAGAAGCCCGAGACTCACCGCGATCAAGAGGCCTAAAAGGCAACGCCGACCCTCTAGGGGTTTATCCACCATCATGAATCGAGACTGGAGTGGGGATGAGCCTTCGGTTTAAAAGCCATGGGACAATAGCCCTTTATCTTTAAGGATAAGACGGTACAAAAGGGGTCTTCGGATCACCTTGGCTCGGATGCCCTCGCTGGAAAAAAGTGGGCCTAGAAAAGGGAAGATCATAGCATTCGGGTTCTTGGCCAGTCGCCTCATTTCTATTATGACGCCGGGATTGTTTTGGCAAACCCACCTCCTTCTAAAGAGCGCTCGGAGAAGCCCCTTCGCAGGCTCTGTGTTATTTTGCTTGCCTTTATCATTAAGGTTAGGCTTGGCCTCCCTAACAACGCAAAAAATAATCGGATGGATCAGTTACGATCGATAGAGACCTCCCCGCTGATGCAGCATCGCTTTAGTGTCGCTCCGATGCTCGATTGGACGGATCGGCATTGCCGCTACTTTCTTCGTCAGATGTCAAGGAAGGCTCTCCTTTATTCCGAAATGGTGACCACCGGGGCTGTCCTTCACGGGGACCGTCAGCGACTTCTCGGGTATACCCCTTGTGAAAAACCCCTGGCCCTCCAGTTGGGCGGCTCTGAGGCGCTTGATCTTGCGGAGTGCGCAAGGATCGGTGAAGGGTTTGGCTATGATGAAATCAATCTGAATGTTGGTTGCCCGAGTGATCGGGTGCAGCGGGGCCGTTTTGGGGCCTGCCTCATGGCCGAACCGCACACGGTGGCAGCGGGCGTCGAGGCCATGAACAGGGCGGTCAACATCCCGGTGACCGTCAAATCCCGTATCGGCATCGATGATCTCGATTCCTATGAAGCCCTTCATGGATTTGTCCAGGTGGTCGCAGATGCCGGCTGTTCGACCTTCATCGTGCATGCAAGGAAGGCCTTTCTTAAGGGGCTCTCGCCGAAGGAAAATCGGGAGATCCCACCCCTCCGCTATGACGTGGTCGAAGCCCTTAAGGCCGACTTTCCGGCGCTGACCATCGTGCTCAATGGCGGGATCGAAACCATCGATCAGGCGGCTCGTCACCTGCAGCGATTCGATGGGGTGATGCTGGGTCGGGCGGCCTATCATCACCCCTATCTTTTGGCAGAGGTCGATCAGCGGCTCTTTGGTTCTGAGGAGCCACCCCCGACGCGCGAAGCGGTCGTCGGTGCCATGTTGCCTTATATCGAGCAGCAGCTTTTAGAGGGTTCCCGTCTTCATGCCATGACCCGGCATATGCTGGGTCTTTATTACGCTCAGCCAGGTGGACGACTATGGCGCCGCCATTTGGGCGAAGCAGCGACCCGACCCCATGCGAGTGCAGTCGCTGTCGAAGCGCTTTTGAAAGAAGCCATTTGTCAGGCCGGTGAGCGCTCGCTGTATACTGATTTTATTGAACTGGAGGCTTAACCTTTATGCAAAATACAGTAATGGAAGACCTGTTTTCTCGTCTGATTACCGAGATTGGTGAGGATGTTGGGAGAGAAGGGCTGGTGGATACACCGAAGCGCGCGGCTTCAGCCTTTCGATTTCTCAACAATGGTTACCAGCGGAGCCTCGATGATGTCCTCAATAATGCGATTTTTGAGGCGGACACGGAAGACATGGTGATCGTCAAGGATATTGAGCTTTATTCGCTGTGCGAACATCACCTGTTGCCTTTTATCGGGAAATGTCATGTGGCCTATCTTCCCAGAGGGAAGGTCATCGGGCTCTCGAAGGTGGCGCGGATTGTTGATATGTATGCGCGGCGCCTCCAGATTCAAGAGCGTCTGACCAATCAGGTCGCAACGGCGCTCCAGACCGCCATTAATCCTGCAGGGGTTGCTGTCGTGATCGAGGCCAAGCATCTTTGTATGATGATGCGGGGTGTCGAGAAGCAGAATTCCGTGATGACCACCTCGTCCATGCTGGGTCTTTTTAGGAAAAAGACCAGTACCCGCTCGGAATTTCTAGATCTCATCAATCGGAGATAGGGGGCCTTTGGATTCTGTTCGGCTTGAACGGGACCCCTTTGTCTTCAGTCAACCAAGGAACTCCCTGAGGCGAATTCATGCGGCAAGCGAGGAAGCGCGGAACGAACACCCAGAAGCCTCAGCATTTTGGGCTGCTCTCGCTGTTCGCCCCCCTGTTCTGGTTTCTTTTGATCCTTACGCCTTTTTTAGTGGCTGGGGGTGCGGCCTATTTGGCCTATCAGGATCGGGTGGTTCGCGAGCAGTTTGAAGGGAAGCGCTGGGCGCTTCCTGCAAGAGTCTATGCTTCATCTGCTGAGATTTTTGTCGGCTCCCCGTTTGATAGCGATAGTTTCGAATGGCTTTTAGGCCAGCTTAAGTTCCGGAAAGATGCGCAGTTATCCACCCAGGGCAGTTACTTAAGGCTCGGCGATGAACTGGTCTTTAAAACGCGTGAGTTTCAGTTTCCTGATCGTCATGAGCCGGCCAGGGAGGTCAGGATCCAGTTTGCCGATCACCAGGTCATCCTCTTAGAGGCGATGGACGACGGTCAATCCGTGCCGCTCCTGCGGATGGAGCCGCCCCAGATCGGAAGCTTCTACCCGGCTCGCCGTGAGGATCGGGTATTGATCAAACTGGAGCAGACTCCTGAAACGCTCCTCAAGGCGCTCTTTGCCAGTGAAGATCATAATTTTTATGGGCATCACGGGGTCTCCCTCCGCGGTATTTTAAGGGCGGTCTATGTGAACCTTCGAGCCGGGGGGATCGTTCAGGGGGGGAGTACCCTCACCCAGCAGTTGGTCAAAAACTTCTATCTTTCCTCTGAAAGAACCTGGTGGCGAAAGCTGAATGAGATCGTCATGGCGATGATCTTGGATGCCCGCTATGCCAAAGAAGAGATTCTGGAAGCCTACCTCAATGAGATCTATCTTGGGCAGGATGGATCAAGGGCTATTCATGGTTTTGGGCTGGCGAGTCAGTATTACTTTGGACGCTCCATTGAGGAGCTGAAGCTCCATCACATTGCCTTCCTGGTCGCGCTGGTTCGAGGGCCTTCTTACTATGACCCCTATAAGACCCCAGAGCGGGTGCTGAAGCGCCGAGATTTGATCCTCGATGAAATGGTCGATCAAGGGTTTATTGGGCGAGATGTTGCCGCTGAAGCCCAATCCCATCCCTTGGATGTCGTCCTCGACCCCCATCAGTCGGTCAGTCGCTACCCGGCCTTCATGGACCTCCTCAGACGCCAGTTGGACAAGGAATATCGGCCGGAGGATCTCACGTCAGAAGGCCTCAGAATCTTTACGACCCTCGATGTCAATGCCCAGTACCAGTTACAAAAAGCCATTGATGATCAGTTGCCGAAGCTTGATCGGCGTCCCCAGAAATCGCCTCTGGAAGTAGCGGCCATTTTGACCCGACGCGGGACGGGGGAAATTGCGGCGCTGTGCGGTGGCCGCAATGAGGAATCCTCGGGCTTCAATCGAGCGCTCGATGCCACTCGCCAGATTGGTTCGCTGTTTAAGCCGGTGATCTATCTCGCGGCCCTTGAACAGGAGGGGCGCTATAACGTGTCGACGTTACTGGAGGATAGCTCGATCACGATTAAGCTTCCGGGTAGCCATTGGACGCCGAAGAACTATGACGGCAAGGAGCATGGGGTCGTCCCCATGTTTAGCGCACTGGCGCATTCTTATAATTTGGCGACCGTCCGCTTGGGGATGGCCGTCGGCGTCCCTGAGGCAGCGACTATGCTGCGCCGACTGGGCGTCCAGCGTCCGGTTGAGACGGTCCCTTCACTGCTTCTCGGGACCGCCGCGCTATCGCCGATCGACGTGGCTCAGATGTACCAAACGATCGCCAGTGATGGTTTTTTGACCCCGCTCCGAGCCATCCAGGAAGTGATTTCCCCGGAAGGAAAGACCCTGAAGCGCTTTGGTATTGAGGTTCGGCAGTCGGTACCCCAAGCCGCGGTCTACCAGCTCAATGCGATGCTGCGGGAGGTGTTTAGGCGGGGTACGGCAAAACCTGCCTTTACTCAGATGCCCGCCAGCCTAAAGCCTGCGGGCAAGACCGGGACCACGAATGAGCTCCGCGATAGCTGGTTTGCAGGCTTTACCGGCGATTATCTCGGCGTGGTCTGGATGGGCCGAGATGATAATCAGCCTTCTGGTCTGACCGGTGCCGAAGGCGCCTTAAAGGTCTGGTCCGCCGCCATGAATGCGGTCAGTCGGGAGCCGCTTGATCTTGATCCACCTGAGGAGATTGAGATGATCTGGGTGGATGGTGTTCGAGGCGGCCGGGCGGCTGAAGGGTGTCCTGGCGCGATTGAAATGCCGTTTATCAGAGGTCATGGCCCCAATCGGTCTTCCGGTTGCGGTCCTTCGGTGGAGGCCCATGAATAGGGTCAATGCAAGCATTTTCGGAGGAAGAGTCGATGGTTGATCATGCCAAGGGACGGTCGATTCTGATCACTGGATGCTCCTCGGGGATCGGACGCTGCTGCGCCCTCACCCTGAAGGCGCGGGGTTATCGGGTGTTTGCAACCGCTCGCCGGCCAGAGGATGTTGACACCCTCAAACAGGAAGGCTTTGAAGCCTATGTGCTCGATCTTCGATCGTCCGCCTCCATTCATCAGGCCGTCGATAAGGTCCTTGAAGCGACCGGTGGCCGCCTCTACGGACTCTTCAATAATGGGGCCTACGGTCAGCCGGGGGCTGTCGAGGATCTTCGCCGAGAGGTTCTTGAGGAGCAGTTTGCAACCAATTTCTTTGGCACCCACGAACTGACCGCACGGGTGATCCCGGTGATGCGTGGCCAGGGCGAAGGGCGGATTATTCAAAATAGCTCGGTCCTTGGCTTTGCGGCGATGCGTTATCGGGGGGCTTATAACGCCAGTAAGTTTGCACTTGAGGGCCTAACGGACACCCTTCGTTTGGAATTGAAAGGGAGTGGGGTCGAGATCTCGCTGGTGGAGCCTGGTCCGATCACGAGCCGCTTTAGGGAGAATGCCTTCGCTCAATACCTTAAACACATCGATCGAGATCTCAGCATTCATCAGACGACCTATCGAGAGATGGAGGCGCGTCTTTTAAAGGACGGTCCGGCTGTTCCCTTTACGCTGGGTCCTGAAGCGGTCGTTTCAAAGGTGATCCATGCTTTGGAGTCACGGCGCCCTAAGGCCCGCTATCACGTGACCTTTCCCACCACGCTATTTGCCGTTCTCAAGCGTCTATTGCCGGATCGGGCGCTTGATGGACTCCTCGGGAGAGTGGGCTGAGACTTGTGAGAAAATAGCGTCATTTGATCTTGAGGTTTCATGTCAGCTCCCCCACGCCACCTTGCCCTTTTTGTTGCTTTTTCCGGAACCGGAGGGGTTGAGCGGGTGACACTTAATCTCCTGCAGGGGCTCGCGGCCCATGATGTTCGGGTCGATCTCCTGACCGTGGTCACCCGGCGGGGAACCCCACCCTTGGTACCATGGCCGAATGTTCGGGTGATTGATCTTGGCGTCAAACACTCCCAGCACGCTATCCCGGCGCTGGTTCGCTACCTCCAGAAGGAACGGCCGGAGGTGTTGATGGTCGCCAAGGATCGTGCCGTGAGGACCGCCATTGTCGCCCACTGGCTCGCCAAGGTGCCCACCCGTCTGGTTGGTCAGCTTCACATGAACATGACCGGTTTTTTGGCGAACAAACCGTTCTATCAGCGCTGGCTCCGAAAAGCCCCCATGAGGGTCTTATTTCCTTCGCTGGACTTGATTATCGGTGTCTCAGAAGGGGTGGCCGATGACACTCGGCTCGTCACCGGGGTTCAGGGGGAGAAGGTGATTGCCATCCGCAACCCTGTTATTACCCCTGAGCTCTTCAAAATGGCCGAGATTGCGCCCCAACATCCCTGGTTTAAGGAGGATATCCCCATCATTCTGGGGGCGGGGCGGCTGTCTCCTGAAAAGGACTTCCCGACCTTGATTCGGGCGTTTGGGCATCTTAGGAAGAGCCGAAAGGCGCGACTGATGATCATCGGGGAGGGTCCCTTGGAAGGAAAGCTCAAGTCATTGGCGGCGTCTTTGGGTCTTATAGAAGACGTGGCTTTTCCAGGGTATGAGGCGAATCCTTTTGCCTATATGAAGCGGGCTGCCCTTTTTGTGATGTCCTCGGCCTGGGAAGGCTCCGGCAATGTCCTGGTCGAGGCCTTGGCTCTTGGCACTCCCGCTGTCTCAACCGACTGCCCTTATGGTCCCCGGGAAACCCTTCTCGGGGGGCGCTATGGGGCTTTAGTCCCCGTTGGAGATGACCTTGCGCTCTCAAAAGCGATGTTAAAGACCCTCGATGCACCGTTGCCTCCGGCCTTTTTAAGGGAGGCGGTGACGGATTTTACCATTGAGGCCAGTGCGCGCCACTACCTTGATGCGCTGTTGCCCCCCCTGGATGTCGAAGCCGCCGGATGACGACCCTCAAGGACATGGGATGGCTCAAGGTCGATGGGCTTTTGACCCTGGGCCTTTGGATTTTTTTGCTCTCGCTCCTGATGGGCCGCGGTACCTACACCATCGGCCTGGTCTTGATGGGGCTTGGCGTCTTGCTCGGCGGGCTTTATCAGCAAGAGCCCTTCAACTGGACCCGCGCGCTTGGGGTTTTTATGGCGCTGATGACAGGGTCGGTCCTCCAGGGCGTATTGATGGCCACTGATTCGCCGGGCGATATGGTCGTGCCCCTGTTTGGATCAATGGTCGTGGTGGCGGGGATACTCCAGCTGTCTCCAACGCCAGGATCTAGGATCCGCTGGGAACCTTTACTGACCGCCGGCCTGGTTTTTTTTGTAACCCTTCACCTCAGCTACGATGTCTTTTGGACGCGCTGGCCAAAATTTGGCAAGTCGGCGCTGTTCACGAATATTCACTACATGGCGCAATTCGCCGTCTTCACGTTACCGTTCCTGGTGATGGAGGCCTTGAGGACTCTTGGGCGGGTGCGCTGGCTTTTGGTGTTGGTGATCTTCGGGGATCTCTGGTTGTTGCTGGAATCCCGCTCACGGCCGGGGTATTTGAGCCTCATTGCTTCCGTTCTGGTCCTTCTTCCTCACCTTGGACGAGGGCTGCGCTGGCAAAGTCTGGGTCTTTTACTCGGGGTGCTCGGGGCCCTCTATTTTGGCAATGTTGCGCACTTTCAAGAACGAATCAATGAAATGCTTCTTCATTTTTACGAGGATGAGCGCGGTGAGATCTGGCATGAAAGCTGGCTTCTTCAAAGTAAAAGTACGCCGATGGAATGGGCTTTGGGGCATGGTCTCGGCCAGTTTGCTCATGATTATCAGGTGGTTTCCCTCCTCAAACGGATCAAACCTTATTGGTCGCCACATTGTTTCTTTTTCGAGATACTCTACAGCCACGGACTTTTCGGGGTGATGGTGATGGTGGCCGCTGGCGTGATTTTTTTTCAGCAATTACTCAAGGCCATAAAGGGCTCCATCGGCGCCGACAGAACCTTGGGCCTCCTGCTCCTTTCTACGGCCACCGCGGAGTTGGTTGATGGGTTCTTTATCATTCCTTTTTGGTCCCGTAATTTTCTATATCCCATGAGTCTTGTGGTCGGTGCCAGCTTCCTTTACTTTCAGAGGCTCTCCGTGACCCAAAAGCCTTTGCCCAGACCCTGATGAATGCCTTACCTCCGGTCACGCTGATCATCCCTAATTTCAACGGTGAGACGCTCCTCCGCGAGAACCTTCCCTCCGTCATGGCAGCCCTTAAGGCTTATCCTGGCGGTGGCCGCATTGTGGTGGTGGATGATGGCTCTACGGATGAGAGCGTCGCCGTCGTCAGGGACCACTTTTCAGCGGTGAGCCTCATCCAGCACACGCAGAATCAGGGCTTTTCTGAAGCGGTGCATTCAGGGGTCCGGGCGGCGGCGACCGAAGCGCTGATCTTCCTCAATTCCGATGTGGTTCCGGAGGAAGATTTTATTTTGCCCCTGATCAAACGCCTCCAGATGCCTCAGGTCTTTTCTGTCCAGTCAGCGATTCGGGAAGAATCGGGCCGTCTTCATCCTTATTGCCTGACCCGATTCCGATACCGTCTTGGGACCTTAAAGCGACTGCCGACACCGGAGCTCGGCCATGAGGGCTGGTTGTGTCTTTACGCCTCAGGAGGATCGATGGCGGTGGTTCGGTCTAAATTTCTGGAACTGGGTGGTTTCTTGCCGATCTACAAGCCGTTCTACTGGGAAGACTTTGATCTTGGAGTCAGAGCCTGGCGGCGCGGCTGGCAAAGTTGGCTTGAACCTGCCAGCATCGTGCTGCACCAGGAGCGGGGTTCCATTCGAGATCATGTCAAACGTCAGCGCATTCGTTGGGCTCTTGAGCGCAATAAGCTGATTGCAGAAGGGATTCATCTCCCCTTGGGGGATCTTCTTTTATGGTGGCCTCCTCGGGTTTTGGGGCGAGCCCTTTTAAGGACCCTTGGCGGTCATCTTGGATACTGGACCGGCCTTTGGAACGCCCTCTCTATGGGGGCGGAAGTGAGTGCGATGCGGCGATCGATCAAAGCGAGCGAGCGCCTGTCTCTTGAACGGGTGCTTCGGGAGATTAACGCCCAGAATCGACCGCTTCTAGAGAAAGCGAGATCATGATGACGCCGTCGACGCCACTTTTATTGATTCGCGCGGGTCGGCGGGAGGATCAGGCCGCGATCTTGGCCTTGATCGCTGAGGTCTTCGGCAAAGAAGAGGCTGAACGCGCGGGTCGGCGCTGGGACTGGCAATGGCACCAGGATCCAAGGCTCAAAATACCCGGTTATTCAGGGGTGGTTGCGGAGTGGGATGGACAGCTGGTTGCGGCCATCGGCTGCATTCCTGCGGGTCTTTATCTTAAAGGGGCCGCGGTCGAAGCGTTCTGGTTTGCTGATGCGCTGGCCCACTGGGGCCTGATCCGAAAGGCCATGCGTGCCGCCCGAAAGGCGGGCGGTCAGCTAACGGGGGCGGACCTTTCAAAAGGCGTCGTGGGCGCCCTCTTGAATGATCCTGCCGCGGGGGTTTACCAGCTCGGTAAACACTTAACCGACCCGATGGCCGTCGTCGCCTACAAGATTGGGTCAGCGGATTTCTTAGGGACGGGGAGTTTCACCCGCCTCCTGACTTTTCGTCAGCCCATCAGTAAGATTCTAGGGAAACCCCTCGGCCTCTTTTTAGGGTGGTGGGCGGACTGGTTCGTTCGGGGCCTCCCGAAGCCGACACGCGCTGTTCGTGTCCTTGAAGGCGATTTTGATGAGCGCTTTGATGCCCTCTTTGAGAATGCGAGAAGGATCCACCCAGCGATTACCCGCCGCGATCGCGAGGTCCTCCAGTGGCGATATCGCCAGCACCCAGATACGGCTTATGAGGTGATGGTCGCAGAAGACGAAGGCGCCCTTGAGGGCTACCTCGTGGTGACGACCTTTCATCGCCATGGCCAATTCAGGGCGCACATTCTTGATCTTCTGGCGCGGGATGATGATCCTTTGGTGCTGGATGCCTTGCTGGTTTTTGCGCTGCGCTCGCTCAAAAAAGCCGCGGTCCATCGGGTTGAATGTTATACCGGAGGAAAGGCGGTCGTCGCTGCGCTTAAGCGCTTGACATTCAAAGAGCGGCTCAAGGATGGCCGGCCTATATCGACCTTGGTTCGTCGAATTGTCACGGACGAACTTTACATCACGCGAGGCGATGGTGATGGCGGCTGATGGCTTAATGATGATCTTAGGGGTCGCCTGATGCAGGGCCTTCAAAAGCGACTGACGCGTCTTTTTAGGCGGCGAAGCGATGTTGAGCGGGAGCCTTTTCAGTGGTATCTCCTTCTCGGGAGGGCCCCTTTGGAGACCCTTCGCTCACCCGATGTTTCAGCATTGACCCCGATCTATCCGCCTTCTGATCGCTTCTTTGCCGACCCTTTTCTCTGGAGCGAAGGCGGCGAGACGTTCGTCTTTTTCGAAGAGTATCCCTTTCAAACGCGGCGCGGCCATATCAGTGCCATGGCGATCGATGCGTTTGGACAACCCCTTGGGGATTCAAAGCCGGTCCTTCAAGCGCCTTATCATCTCTCCTATCCCTACCTCTTTGCCTTCGGGGATCACCTTTACATGGTTCCTGAAAAGAAAGCGGTGCGCTGTGTCGATCTTTACCGCTGTACCCGATTTCCGGATCGATGGGAAAAGGTCAAAACCCTCTTCAAAGGGCCCCGAATGGTGGATTCGACCCTCTTTGAATATGAGGGGCGTTGGTGGCTTTTCTGTTCAGTGAAGGGGCGGGGGGTGCGTTACGATGAAAGCCTCTTTGCCTATTACACCGATCATCCCATTGAAGGGGATTGGTTACCGCACCCCTTGAATCCCTTGGTTCGGGATCTGGCTCTTGGACGCTCGGGTGGACGCGTGATAAGGGATGCCGGCGGCGTTCTTTTAAGGCCGTCGCAGGATTGCACCGGGCATTACGGTGCCGGCCTTAATCTGAGTGAGATCGTGACCCTGACTCCTTCGGCTTATGAGGAAAAGAGAATCTGGCATCGGCGCGGGGAGGAGACGCCTGGGGTTTTGGGGCTGCATCATCTCGATTGGCATGAGGGGTTCTTGGTGATGGATGCTCAGCGCCAAAGACTAAAGCCTCAAACCTTGGAATAAGCCATGAATTTTGGGAGCCATTCTATGCTCGGCGACCGGCTTCAGGGTCGCGACAATAACTTTAACCTCATCCGTTTGGTGGCGGCGATGGCGGTCCTTATTGGACACTGCTACCCCCTGGCGCTCGGGGTGGGGGCTGAAGAGCCTTTGAGTCGTTTGTTGGGCCAAAGTCTGGGCGGTTTCGCGGTGGATACCTTTTTTATTATCAGTGGCTTTCTGGTGACCCAGAGCCTTCTTTATCGCCAATCCGTTCGTGCCTTTCTCCTTTCGAGGCTGCTGAGAATTTACCCGGGGTTGATCGTCATGGTGGTTTTGACGGTCTTTGTCCTTGGGCCCTTGGTGACCACGGTCTCTCTTCGGGACTATGGGGGATCGCCCTTGACGTTGAGTTATCTTCTCAAATGTTCGACGCTGATCGGAGGGCTTCGTTTCCAATTGCCGGGGGTCTTTGAGGGGAACCCTTTTGCGCTGAAGGTCAATGGCTCTTTGTGGACCATGCCTTATGAAGTCAAGATGTACCTCTGGCTGGTTGGTTTTTGGGGGGTATTGGGCGTCCATCCCCGCCTGCGGGGTCGGCTTTTTGCCTTCGGGATCAAAGGCATCGCTCTTTATGCGGTCTTTATGGCGTCAAAGGCCCTCATCTGGGGCCACGAGGTCACGCCCTTTCTAAGGCTCACCGCAGCCTTTTCCTTAGGGTCTTCGATGTATCTTTTAAGGGACCGCATTCCAGTTTCTGGGGGGCTTTTGGTGCTGGCGCTGAGTCTTTTTGGGCTGTCGATGTTCCGAAAATCTTTCTTCATGCTGATCTATCTCCCGTTGATGCCGTATCTGGTGTTGTCGCTGGCGACCGTCCCTGGGGGGCTGATTCGCCGATTCAACCGGCTTGGAGATTATTCTTATGGTGTTTATATCTACGCCTTTCCCCTCCAGCAGATCCTCGCGATGGCCTATCCTGGGATCACCCCCCTGGAGATGATGCCCCTGGCCGCTGCGTTGAGTCTCCTCTTCGGGATCGTCTCTTGGCATGGGGTTGAATCGCCCTGTCTTCGTCTAAAACGTTCTTAAAGCCAGGTTCGGCGCTGATCTTTAAAGCCCTTTGTCTTGCGGGGGGGGTGGGGCAAGTGGGACAATGTATCGCTGATGGGGCCGATGAGGCCTTTGTGGACCCACGAGGGCGCTTCGATGCGCGCCGGTTACTGAGAGCGAATGTTATGAATACACCCTGGATTGCACCTTCCATTCTTTCTGCTGACTTTGCCCGTCTCGGTGAAGAAGTGGACCATGTCCTCAAGGCCGGTGCCGATGTCGTCCATTTCGATGTGATGGATAATCATTATGTTCCGAACTTAACCATTGGCCCCTTGGTGTGTGAAGCCCTCAGAAAGTTTGGGGTCACTGCGCCCATCGATGTGCATTTGATGGTCAAGCCTGTGGACCGGATCATTCCAGATTTTGCCAAAGCCGGCGCCAGTTTCATTACCTTCCACCCGGAAGCCTCAGAGCATGTCGATCGGACGCTGGGTCTCATTAAAGAATCCGGCTGCAAAGCGGGTCTCGTCTTTAATCCAGCGTCTTCTCTCGAGGTCCTTCAGTACACCCTCGATAAGGTCGACATGATTCTTCTGATGTCCGTCAATCCAGGATTTGGAGGGCAAAAGTTTATTCCCTATGTCCTTCAAAAGGCGCGCGCGGTCAGTCAGATGATCCGGGCCTCGGGTCGTGAGATTCGCCTTGAAATTGATGGCGGTGTCGGACCTCAAAATATCCGCGAGATCGCTGAGGCGGGGGTCGATACGTTTGTTGCAGGTTCTGCTGTTTTTGGGGCTTCTAAGGACAGTGATCCCCATCGCTATGACACCATCATCAAGTCCTTGCGTGAGGAATTGGCAAAGGCCAGAGCGACCTGATCCCAGGGCCGGCTTATGTTACGGCGGCGGCCATCACTGATCGCCTTTGATCTTGATGGCACGCTCATCGACAGTGCGCCAGATATTGCCTATGCGGTCGATCAGATGCTGCTTCGTCTTGGCCTTGAGCCTCAGGGCGAAGAGCGGGTTCGTTGCTGGGTCGGCAGGGGCATGGCCATGCTGGTTCGAAGGGCATTAACAGGGTCTCTTTGGCCCCTGGAGGATCCCCCTCAAATGGCCGAGGCGCAGGCGATTTTTATGGCGATCTATCAGGAACACCTCGCAGAGCGCACGACGCTTTATGAAGGAGCGCTGCCCTGTCTTGAAGCTCTGAGGGTCGAAGCCATCCCGCTGGCGCTGATCACCAATAAGCCGGCCCGATTCACGCACGCTTTGGTTAAAGCGATGGGCCTTGAAGGTTTCTTCGAGGTGATCGCCTCCGGGGATGATTTTGCCCATCAAAAGCCACACCCAGGGCCGCTCCTCAAAACCGCTGATCGGTTGAGGGTTGATCCTGATAGGAGTCTGATGGTCGGCGACTCTCAGGCCGATGCTGAAGCGGCCCGCCGCGCTGGATTCATGCTGGCCTTGGTGTCTTACGGGTATCATGGCGGCGAAGGGGTGATGCGCTTTGAGCCGGATCTTCTTCTTGAAACCCTGGAACATTTGCCAGGCCATCTTTTGTCCATGTCAAAGGGGTCTCCTTAGGAACCCTGATGAAGACCGCTTCCCACGATGTGATTCCAACGGCAGATATGTCATGACACCCGCTCAATTTGAGGCCTATCAGCAGCAAGGCTATAACCGGATCCCCGTGACCCGCGAGGTGCTCGCGGATTTGGATACCCCCTTGAGTGCTTATCTCAAACTGGCTGCCTCCCCTTATTCCTATCTCTTTGAATCGGTCCACGGCGGCGAGCAGTGGGGTCGTTATTCCATTATTGGGCTGCCGTGCCGAACAGTTCTTAAAGTGGTTGGCCACACCCTGTCGATCGAACGTGACGGCGCGATGATCGAGTGTCTTGACGTAGAGGACCCCTTGGAGCGCATCCGAACCTTCGCGGCCGAATTTAAGGTGCCGACGATCGAGGGCTTGCCGCGCTTTAGTGGGGGCTTAGTCGGTTATTTTGGCTATGAGACGGTCCATTTTATTGAGCCCCGACTTAAAAGCACGAAGCCTGATCCGATTGGGGCCCCGGATATTCTCCTGATGGTTTCTGAGGACGTCTTGGTCTTTGATAACCTCAAAGGACGTCTTTTGGTGATCACTCATGCGGATCCCTCCATACCTCAGGCACTTGAAACGGCCGAGGCTCACCTTGAAGGCCTGATTAAGGCGCTTCGGGAAACGGTTCTTGAGGCGCCAAAGAAGCTGCCGCCTAAAGCCGTCGAGGAAGCCGATTTTGTTTCGGGATTCACGCAGGAGGGTTTTGAAAAGGGGGTCCGCCTGATCAAGGACTATATTCTTCAAGGGGATGTCATGCAGGTGGTCCTCTCCCAAAGAATGTCGATCCCCTTTCGTGCGGCACCACTTGATCTTTATCGGGCCTTAAGGTGCCTCAATCCCTCGCCCTATATGTTCTTTCTGAATCTTGAAGCCTTCCAGGTCGTGGGGTCTTCCCCTGAGATTCTGGTCCGGCTTGAAGAAGACACGGTCACGGTTCGGCCGATCGCAGGCACCCGGCGGCGAGGGGGGACGCCAGAAGAGGATCTCGCCTTTGAGGAAGATCTCCTTAAAGACCCCAAGGAGATCGCTGAACATCTTATGCTCATTGATCTTGGCCGAAACGATGTGGGCCGTGTCTCAGAAACCGGGTCGGTCAGGCTCACCGACAAGATGATTATTGAGCGGTATTCGCATGTGATGCACATTGTTTCCAATGTCACCGGCCGGCTGCTTCCGGGTAAAAACGCCTTTGATGTGCTGCGGGCGACGTTTCCAGCAGGGACGGTCAGTGGTGCCCCAAAGATCCGCGCCATGGAAATCATCGATGAACTGGAACCGGTCAAACGGGGGATCTATGCCGGAGCCATTGGGTACATTGGCTGGTCCGGGAATCTAGATACCGCTATCGCAATAAGGACGGCGGTGATCCGGGATGGCCTCCTCCATATTCAGGCCGGGGCCGGCGTTGTTCACGATTCGATTCCTCTTAATGAGTGGGAGGAGACCCTTAATAAAGGGCGCGCCGTATTCCGTGCCGTTGCTATGGCAGAAGGGGGGCTTGATCAGGCCTCATGAGAGGCTGGGTGTTGGGCGTGGATGAAGCCTGTCGATGAGGGCTCAGAGTGGGCGTTTATCCTTGAGGTTTTTGAGAAGTTCCGCGGCAGCATTCGACATCTGAACGGCTTTAACGGCAGCCTCGGTGGCTCGTTTCGTGGCTTCAGCGGCTTCTGCTGAAGCCTGTAATGAGATGGCTTCAGCTTGTTGCGCCACGGCATGCGCGGCGGCGGCTGAGGCCGATGATGCAGCCGATGCCGCCTCGATGGAGGCTTGTGCGGAGGCGGCGGCGGCTTTGACCGCCGCTTCAGCGGCTTCGATCACCTCCCTGTCAGCGGCCATGGTGGCGGCTCTGACACACTCCTCGGTCGCAGTGGACGCCCTTTCTGCCGCGATACAGGCGCGTTTGGCGGCTTCTGCAGCACTGATCGTCAACGCTCTTAAGGAGGCGAGGGCGGCCGTGTAGCGTTCGTTGACGAGCATGTACCCCTTTCTTAAGTTCATGATCTCCGTTTCATGAGTAATCAGCTTTTCTTGGATCTCATCGAGGGTCTGTTTCATCAATTTTATTTCCTTTTGGGCAAGGATGTGTCGGGTCAAAAGGGAGTATAAGTCATATGGAAATGATCATACCGAATGAAGACCCCCCTCTATGGCCGTAACGACCGATGTGTTGCATCTGGGTGTCGTCGATAATATTGATCGCAGAACCGAGATTGAAAAGCTTCAATGGGCTCTCCTCGCGCATCATAAAGCCGCCCGAACCTTGCTTGTTGCGGAACAAAAGGACCAATTGCTCGAGGGGGTTTGCCAGTCGATCGTCACCCAAAAACCTTATGAACTGGCTTGGGTGGGTTTCCGCGAAGAAGATGCCTCAAAAACCGTCAGCCTGCAGGCGAAAGCGGGCTCTAAAGTGGGCTATACCGATCATTTTGAGGTCAGTTGGGCTGAAGAGTCGCCCTTCGGGCTTGGGCCGGCGGGTGTCTGTGTTCGAACGGGAAAGCCTGTCATCATCAAAGACGCTTCCAAGGAGGCTGTTCTAGTGCATGCACTAGAACGCGCAGTATCCTTTGGCCTTCAATCCATTATGGCGGTCCCGATCTTCAAAGACCCCACAGCGGTGATTGGTGTCCTCTTGGTCTATGCCACCGTGCCTAATGCCTTTGGGGATATTGAGCTCCATCTTTTTGAGAGTCTGGCGGACGATATTTCGATCGGTCTTCGAAATATAGAACGGCAGCGGTCTTTGGATGATGAAATCAATAAACGAGAGGCCGCTCAGCAGCAATTGGGGGATGCACTTCGAGCGACGGTCGAGGCCATGTCAAGAACCATGGAGTCACGGGACCCCTATACGGCCGGCCATCAAGCCCGGGTGGCCAATATCTCGATCGCCCTCGCAGAAAATTTGGGATGGGCGCAGCACGACAGGGAAGGCCTGTATCTCGCGGCCATGGTGCACGATATCGGGAAAACTGGGATACCGTCCGATATCTTGACCAAGCCTTCGGTCCTATCCCCTCTTGAGATGCAGTTGATTCAGCAGCACGCCGAATTGGGCTATCAGATCTTGAAGGATATTCCTTTTCCCTGGCCGATTGCCGAAATGGTCCGGGAGCATCACGAACGACTGGATGGCTCGGGTTATCCAAGGAAACTTAAAGCGAATGACATTCTCATGGGGGCTAAGGTCATAGCCGTTGCCGATACCCTTGAAGCCATGGCGTCACACAGGCCCTATCGGCCTTCTTTAGGACTGAGCGCTGCGCTGAAGCAAATTCAGCGTGACGCTGGCGTTACACTCGATGCCTCGGTGGTCAAGGCCGCCTTAGACTTGGCAAAAGGGGATAATCCGTTGCAAGCCATCCTCGATGCGCGTCATGGGTAAAAAGAACCCCATGGGGCGTCTTAAAGGGCCTATATGGTCGTCATCTCAACGATGACCTCTCTTTGTCGACCCCAGAGGACTTCTGGGTGAATATCCCTAAAGAGCTTTTGGATCGATCCCTTTTAAGGTCAGGGGGGACTGACGCAATCCTTGAAAAGGGGGGTCTTTTATCGCCTCACGGGCGATGGGATCAGGCAAAAGACCTCACCGATCTTTTTTATCATCAACCAGAGGGCTGGTTGATCCTCGATCGATCACTGAAGGTCCTTGGGGCGACGCCGTCGGCTGAAGGGCTTTTCAGAATCGAGATCGGTCGCTTCCCTGGGAGGTCTTTCATGGCCTTCCTCGATGAGACGCATCGAGAGGCTTTAGGGAAAGAACTGCTGGAACTCCGAGGGGACGCCGCCTATCGCGGACACTTGAAGCTGGTGGCCGCTGATCAAAGTCCTCTTGAGTTGAAAATCAGGGGCTATCGACTCCACAGTGGCCACCTCGCCCTGTCACTATCCAAGCTGAAGGCAGGCTCTAAAGCGGCTTACCCTGACACGAATCATTTTCAAGCGCTTCAGCTGCTGATCAGCGGCTCTTCGCTCAAGGAGGTGCTCAATGGCCTCGTTCTGGATATCGAATCATCCAATACCGCTTTGCTCTGCAGCATCCTCCTGATGGATCCTGAGGGGCAGCACTTACTCTTAGGCGCGGCGCCGAGCCTTCCTGATTTTTATAACCAGGCGGTCCACGGGATCTCCATTGGGGAGGGTCAAGGTTCCTGCGGAACCGCGGCGGCCAGAGGAGAGCGCGTGATCGTTGAAAATATTCAACAACATCCCTACTGGTTGGCCTATCGGGATCTTGCCTCAAAAGCCGGGCTTGCCGCTTGCTGGTCTCAGCCTATTGTCTCATCTAAGGGATCCATTCTTGGAACCTTCGCCATCTATCATCGGACGCCGACCCCGCCTCTGGAGGAGGATCTTGAGGCGATTAAGACCTTCGCAGCCATTGCGGCGATCGCTATAGAAAAAGATCAGGATTTGGGGTTACTGAGGCGGAGTGAGGAGCGCTATGCACTCGCCATGGAAGCCTTATCCTGCGGGATCAGAGACTGGGATCTGGTCTCCCAAAGCGTTCGTTGGAATACCGCTTTTCAGGCGGGAAGAGGTAATCGATGGGCCGCCCTGAAATGGGTGAATCCCGCGCTAACGAGAGCGCTGCCGATGACGCTTAGACTGAACCAGCCGATCAACCATTGCGGGCTGATCGCGGTGCTCGCTCCAAAGAGGTAGAGAAGAGCGGCCGTGACCAGCAGGGCCTTGCTCCAAGTGATGAGCAAACGCTGGATCAGTGAGTGGTGGTCAGACTCAAAGTGTGTTTGTTTGAAATGAAAAAAACACGCCATGAATGCGAGATTGACGCTGGTCACGGCAACGTAGGGGAGGCTGATGAGAAGAGAAGGGTCTCCCCAAAGTGCATACGCTAAACCTGCCGCCAAAATCCCTACGAGGACATGAATAATGATGGGCACGAGGTGGTTTTATTATTGTGGTTCAAGGACAATGATTGACTGATCTGCATCATGTTGTATTTCTTTGGTCAGCACCATCCTTTTCTTCTGGTGTGACCCTTTAAGCTTAATTCCTTCCGATCGAAGCGATATGCGTGGCCAGTCCCGTTTGCCCCTTCTTTCCTCATCAGCCCCAAACCCCCCCTTCTTTAGCCCGCGTGAATTGGATTAGAGCGCTCTCCCTGGTCTTATCTCTCTTGTCCTCTGCCCGGCTCCTGGCGGATTCGGCTGAGCCGAGTCCCCACGAGGAAGATGAATGGGACATCATGAACGTCCTCTCCAACGCAGGACTTCATGATCTCGCCGATGAATCCTGGAATGTTTATGGTCAGGCGACCTATATTTATCAGTGGAAGCCGCCGTTCCACGCGCTTTATACCAACTTGAATGGTAGCCCCAATTCTCTTCTGCCGAATCATGAGACGACCTTTACGGGGACCGCCAGTGCTTATGTGGGGGTCAAGCTTTGGGATGGGGGAGAGGTCTATGCCGCGCCTGAAATCATTTCCGAGCGTCCCCTCTCGAACCTCAAAGGTTTGGGGAGCGTGATCCAGAACTTTGAGCTTCAAAAGAATGGCCAGGAACTTCCCGCGGTCTATTTGTCTCGGGTTTATTACAAACAGAGTTTTGGGTTTGGAGGGAGTGACGTCTTCATGGAGTCGGACCCTCTTCAGCTTGGAACCACAGAGAAAAGCCAGCGGTTGGTCCTCACGGCCGGCAACTACAGTGTCCTTGATGTCTTCGATAAAAACCGGTTTTCCGGGGACCTTCGGCGACAGTTTCTCAATATGGCTTTTTTAAGTTACGCGGCCTTTGACTTTGCAGCCGATGCCCGTGGCTATACCTGGGGTCTCACGGCGCAGTATTTTCATGATGAGTGGGCACTTCGATGGGGGCGATTCATCGCGCCTTATCACCCAAACCAGCTGACCTTGGACTGGAATATCTTTCAGTACTATGGCGATCAGATTGAAGTGGAGCATAACCACGAGCTGTTTGACCAGCCGGGTGTGATTCGAATTCTCGGATTCAGGAATCGTGAAAATATGGGGACCTTCAAGGATGCGATCGCGATCTTTGATTCAAATCCCCAGAAATATAACGCCACCACCTGTACCAGTTTTAACTACGATTCTCAAAACAGTGGCGCCCCTGATCTTTGCTGGGCGCGGAAGGCCAACATCAAGATGGGCATCGGCATCAATTTTGAGCAGCAGCTGACCTCGGACATCGGTGTTTTTCTTCGAGGGATGTACAACGATGGTCGCACCGAGGTCTATTCCTATACCTCGACCGATCGCTCACTGTCCCTTGGGACGTTGATCAAAGGGGAGCGTTGGGGCCGCGAGCGAGACTTGGTGGGGCTTGGCTACTCCCAGGGCTGGATCTCCAAGTCGCATGCCCAATATTTGGGGATGGGCGGTATCGACGGATTTATCGGTGATGGCGCCATCAAGCAAGCCTCAGAACACGGCGTCGATCTTTTTTATAGTTACAACGTCTTTAATCCCGTTTGGATTAGCGCCGATTACCAGTTCATCGCAAACCCTGCCTACAACGCCGATCGCGGCCCAGTCAACATCTATGGCCTTAGGGCCCACGTCGAATTCTAAAAAAGGGCTGGCCCTTTAAGCCCCCCCCTCATCGAGTGAGGGGCAGGGGGTATCAGAGCGCTGAATGGCTTTACGATCCCTCTTGGATCAATGGCTATGAGAGACCAAGTCAGCATCGGCGGCCCTTTGAAGCAGGAAAGGAATCTCCACTCTTCTGCGAGGGTGAATCGCATTCGCCTTGCGCACTCAAGGGTACACTCCAAAATATTCGAGGATGTTTGTCGTTGCATCGAAATCCATATTGGGGGAGATGCCGGATTCAGGTCCACTGTTCCTATGGCCTTCCCAGACATGATTCCCGCCTTTAACCCATATCGTTCGGAACGGCACCTTGCAACCGGTCCAGGTGGTCTCAAGGCTTGCGCGATGAATGGGCTGAACCTGCGAATCCCGACAACCTTCTGTGTCCCGCGCGATGGCCTCGGCATAGAGAGGAATATCCGCCGTATAGGTATTACTGGATTCACCCTGCACTTCAGGATCGATCTGTGACCAATATCCATGGCGATGGGCTAGGGCCTTTGGATTTAAAAAATGCTGTCCATTGAAAGGCATCACCGAGTCGGCTGTGCCATGGATCATGAGGATCGGCGTAGGATCGATCGGCAGACAGATCTTATCGCTCGATGCTCCCCATGAAGTTGCCGAACCGATGCCAAAAAAGGCGCCGGAAACCAACGCAAGCCCCGCTAAATGATAAGACTTAAGGGGTTTGCAGGCGAGGGACATTGCAAACCCAGCACCATCGGATTTTCCAAGGGCAAAGATGCGTTCAAGGTTGATGGGGGGGATATCTTTCCTTCGCTGTATGGCCACCAAAAGCTGTTCAATCAAGGCAAAATCATCGAAAGGATTCGACTTCATCCAGGGAAAGGCATTGATCCAGCTGTGGCCGTTCCGACTCGGATTGCCTTCAGGAAAGACGACGACTGCTGGGGCTGATGCAAGGCCGGTATAGTCTATAAATCCCGTCCCTCTTATATTGTGGAGTTCCTGTCCCCCGCCATGGAACGCAAGGATGAGGGGGAGACCTTTGGGATTTAGGTGGTCGGCGCACCCTGCCACGATGAAGTTGCGAAGGTTGCCTTCAACACGAATGGTCGACGGATTCAGTCTTTGATTGATAGGCTGTTTGCAAGATGGGGCTAAGATCGAATGAGTCGGTGCGCAGGCCGACAAAAAGAGCAAGACAGAGAGCAGAACCCGCGTCATCCATGACCTAGCCCTTTGATTCAATGGAAAGCTTGAGTTGAAGGAGTCAAAGGACTGTAAGGGCGGATGCTGACCCTTAGGGTTTAGCGTCATTCGCATGGAGACATTTCCGCTGGTGCCGTCGATGCGCACAAGATTACCATGGGACTTTACCTTGGCCCTCCCTCCAGGAGGCCATAAAAGAATGTGAGCGACTGAGGGAAAAGAGAGGTGCAGAACAATAACTTAGAAAGCACTCAGTTCAGAGTCCTATTCTGTCTGTGGATAAGCCTTTTCCTCATGGTCATGTCGCCGATTTCAGCATCCGGCGCGTCGTTCGATATGAATAACATTCGTCATGTGGTCATCACCTATCAAGAAAATCATAGTTTTGATAGCTGTTATGGTGGATGGGAGGGTGTGAATGAATGGGATTAACGGCACCTCCGTTCCACAGGTGGATCAACAGGGCCAACTCTCCAATGCCTGCCTCAGAGCCAACCAAATCTGGCGTCACCGCCGCTGCACGCCGCTTGCATTGATGCCACTCATGGCATCAAAAGTGCGTTTCCTAATCAATCATTCCTAATTGACCTCTGTTGGCCAAAATGTGCCGGGCAGCTTGATTGTCGTTTTCCCTCGGCAAGGTTGACCACACCTTTTATGAAAACTGGCGCCATGTGTTGTTTAGGGTCGCAACTGACCCGCCTCAAAGCCCATGCGTAGAACCCAAAATAGTGATAAGGGCGCTTTTGAGATCGAGGGGGTGTGAGCTTCCGCTTGCTTGGTTGACAAACAAGGGGAAGCTCAAAGGTAAAAAAATCGCCATGTCGATTGACAACAACGCACGCCAGACATAATGTAGTGCACATCACTACTTTTTATGGGGGGGTTACCGTGAGTTCCATAACGGCCAGAGATGCAAATAGACATTTTTCAAGTCTCCTACGCGATGTGGCCTCTGGAAAGAGTGTAACGGTGTTATCCCACGGGAAACCCGTTGCAACCATCTCTCCCGTTAAATTAGATGAAAAAGAACGAGAAAGTGCTAAAGTCAATTTACTTGATCGCCTTCGTCTACAGCAGCCCGTCGGCATGCGAGATTGGACTCGCGAGGAGCTCTATGAGGCGGATGAGTGAGGGTAGCGCTTGATACCAATCTGCTTGCCTATGCGGAGGGTCTAGGTGATTATCTCCGGTGCGAATCCGCACTCTCTCTGGTCTCTCGCCTTCACTGCAGCGATGTGCTGATTCCCTCACAGGTGCTCGGCGAGCTTGCTCGCGTCCTTACACGCAAAGCGAAACGCACACCCTCACAGACACGTGATTCAATCCTAGGCTGGGCGGATACATTTGAAGTCGCTGATTCAAGTTGGTTCGCCATGCAAGCAGCATTGGATCTTACTGTTGACCACCAGATACCGCTGTGGGATGCATTGATCCTCGCCGTCTCGGCGGATCATCATTGCCGCCTACTCATTTCAGAAGACTTCCAACATGGCTTTACCTGGAGAGGTGTGACTGTTGTTAACCCATTTTGTTCAGAGCCCTCTTCCCTTCTCAATTCATATTTGAAGTGACACCAGAAGCATTGGGACAAACACAAGTGACGTGATCGGTTTCATTTCGTTCTCCTCTGTAGATTGTTTATCATGTCGGGTTATTGATGATCAATGGCACCGTTCTGTCATTCTTGGACTCTGTGATGCATTTGAAAAACCGGCACAAACGCCGGGACAAAAAATGTCACGTTAGCGAAGAACCTAGTAATACCAAGGAGTCTCGACTCTAATGCTCCTCATGATCGACAACTACGACTCCTTTACCTACAACCTGGTTCAGTACTTTGCGGAATTGGGGGCTGAGGTCAAAGTCGTTAGAAATGACCAGATCGGGATCGATGACATTGAGGCTTTGAACCCCTCGAAGATTGTGATTTCCCCTGGGCCCTGTACCCCAAAGGAGGCCGGCATTTCGGTGGAGACCATTCGCCGTTATCAGGGGCGTTACCCCATACTGGGTGTCTGTTTGGGGCATCAAAGCATCGGCTATGCCTTTGGCGGCGAAATCATTCGAGCGAAGTCGATCATGCACGGAAAAACATCGATGGTTTATCACCATGACCTCGGTGTTTTTGAGGGCCTTGATCATCCTTTTCAGGCGACCCGCTACCATTCCTTGGTGATTGAGCAAGCGACGCTGCCTGATTGCCTCGAGGTCACGGCTTGGACAAAAGATCCAGAGGGGGGAGTGGAGGAAATCATGGGTGTTCGTCACAAGACGCTTGATATTGAAGGCGTCCAGTTCCATCCGGAATCCATTTTGACCCACCAGGGGCATGATCTTTTGGCTAATTTTTTGAGGCGGTAGTGGTTTCCTCTTTGGATGCCGTTGATGCGATGACTATCCCCAAGGTCCTTGAAATCCTCTTGGCAGGGGGCCACCTCTCCTCATCACAGATGCGGCAGGTGATGCGCTTGATCATGTCGGGAGGGGCGACACCCGCTCAGATCGGCGGCTTTTTAATGGCCTTGAGGGCCAAAGGCGAGACGATTGAAGAAATCGTCGCCGCGGCGGAGGTGATCCGCGAAATGGCAACTCAGGTCCCTGTGACTTCAGATTATTTGGTCGATACCTGCGGCACGGGTGGCGATGGCGCTCATACCTTCAATATCAGTACCGCTGCGGCGTTTGTGGCCTCAGCTGCAGGCGCAAGGGTTGCAAAACACGGCAGCCGTTCTGTCTCCAGTAGATCAGGGAGTGCCGATGTGCTTGAGGCCGCAGGGGTCCATTTAGCGCTTAATTCCGATCAAGTTCGAGCATCCATCGACACGGTCGGGCTTGGCTTTCTCTTTGCTCAGCATCACCACAGCGCGATGCAGCAGGCCAGTCAGGTGCGCCGTGAGCTCGGGGTTAGAACGATGTTTAATCTTCTAGGGCCCCTCACCAATCCCGCGGCTGCCCCTCATCAAGTGGTGGGTGTCTTTTCAAGTGATTGGGTTCAACCCTTGGCGCATGTCCTTAAAGCCTTAGGAAGCCATCATGTGCTGGTCGTTCATGCCGAAGATGGTCTCGATGAAATCAGTCTTAGCGCCCCCACCCAAGTGGCTGAACTCAAGGGTGGGGAGATTACGATGAGGACCTTAACCCCTGAATCCTTGGGTTTTGAACGGCAATCCCTTGAGTTATTGGCGGTGACGAGTGCTGCTGAGAGCCTTGCCATCATTCGTTCCGTTTTTGATGGCGCGAAGGGCCCTGCACGCGATATTGTCCTGCTGAATGCTGCAGCAGCCATTTATGTTTCAGGCGTTGCCCCAAGCCTTGAAATAGGGGTTGAAAAGGCGAGGGCGGCGATTGATTCAGGGGCTGCGGCACAGAAGCTTGAGGCGCTGATTGCCTTCACTCATGCCACATCGTCACCCTGATGGATTCCTGATCATGAACGCATCCACCCCTGATATTCTCATCAAGATCCTCAACCGGAAGATCGAGGAGGTCCAAGAGCGGTCACTCAACGTTCCTCTTGAGGTGCTTTATCAGCAAGCGGAGGCGCAGGACGCCCCCAGAGGCTTTGTGAAGGCGATTGAGGCCAAGCTGCGTGTGGGTCTCCCGGCGGTCATTGCCGAGATCAAGAAGGCGTCCCCCAGCAAAGGGATTATGCGCCCTGATTTTCATCCCGCCGATATTGCAAGATCCTACGCGGATCATGGTGCGGCCTGTCTTTCGGTGCTGACCGATCGTGATTTTTTTCAAGGGGCTGAGACTTACCTTGAGGAAGCACGAGCGGCCACAAAACTTCCTGTGATCCGAAAGGATTTCATCATTGATGTCTATCAGGTGGCAGAAGCCCGCGCGATTGGGGCTGATTGTATTCTTTTGATTGTTGCAGCGCTCGATGATGAAGCTTTGGAGACCTTGTCGGAAGCGGCACATGCTCTTGGGATGGATGTTCTCGTTGAGGTCCATGATCGGGTAGAACTGGAGCGGGCATTACGACTTGATCTTCGGCTGATCGGGATTAATAACCGGAATCTTCGAACCTTTGATGTTCACCTCGACACCACGTTTGACCTGCTTAAAGCCATTCCCGCTGACCGAATCGTGGTGACCGAAAGCGGTATTTTAGGTCCTGAGGATGTGGCCCTGATGCGTGTCCATGAGGTTCATGCGTTTTTGGTGGGGGAAAGTTTTATGCGTGCCGCAGATCCTGGCGCTCGACTGGCCGAGCTGTTTGGGTTCTAGCCCATCGGTTTGGGTCCGCCATCCTAGGTGGTGGTTGGCTTCCCCCTTATTCGCTATGATGAAACCCCATCAAGCCTAATACCGGCTTGACGATGGGGCTCTGCTGGGTTCTTTGTTCATCGATACTTTTGGGAGCCGTGTTCTCGAATGGCAGCGTTTCTCAATGTCCTTGAAAAAGTTCTGACCTGGTTCTTCTCGCTGGCCTTTGCCGCCATCTTGATCTATGGCTACATGCGCTGGAGTCACCACCGGGAGATTGAGGCAGATCCTTGGCATCAGACCCAGAAAAAAAACACCTTGGAAGCCTACCAGGCGTTCCTCCGTCAGTGTCTCTCTTGCCCCCAGGAAGCGGCGGCCCGAAGCGCGCTGGCGGCCCTCCAACGACAAGATGGACTGATCAGTCAGCTGGCCCGTGAGCATCTTCCGGAGCGCTCAGCGATTGCGCTTCCGGCTTTTTCCTTGGATGGTAAGCGTATTCTCGCGACGTGGGGGCGTGGCCCTGATTTCTGGGATGCTGAAACGGGCCGTCGCGATTCCTTTGGCGATAAGACGTTCGCCAAGGAGGGGGGGCATCTTAGAGTGGATGCGCTCGATTACGCGCCGAACAGCCGCCGCATTGGAACTGGCCTTGCCGGCCGAGAGGGTGGGCGCCTGATGATGTGGGATCTTTCTACGGAGGCGATGGTCGGCTCCCATGTGGTTGATGGCTATGACGTTAAGATGGTCATTTTTTCACCGGATAGCAACTGGCTTGGTTGGCGAGGGGACGGACCTATTGGGGTCTGGAACGCTCAAAGTGGCAAGTTTTTTAGAGGTAATCATGAGGGAGTTCAGTCGATCGCCTTTCTCGATGCGGGCGGTGGTGAGTTATTCTTCCTGACGGCCGGAGGACGAGATCTGTGGATCTGGGAGGCCGTCACCTTGACCTTGCTCCATGAAGTCCGCATCGATAGTGATCGAACTCTTTTAGGCTTAAGTTATGATGGCCGCGTCGTGGTTTACACCGATGGGCGGGTTCTTGAGGTCTTCGACACGCAGACCGGCGCTCCGTTGGCTACCCTTCGAGATCTCGAAGGGGACATTCTTTCTTTTTGTAGAGATGCTGAAACTGGATATCTCGCCATCGGGACCCGAAGCGGCTTTCTCTACCTTTGGGATCCCAAAGGATCACCACTCCCCATCGGCCGGATTGCCGCCCATGCGGGGCCACTTGAAGTGCTGGCGTGTGGCGGCCAACATCGAGCCGTCTCGGTCGGTTGGGATGGCGCCAAAGTCTGGGCGCTTGAGAAAATCGCCGAGGGGACATCGCCTGATCGCCGCAAAGACGCCCCTCAAGATGCCCTCAAAATCCCCGCATCGGAGCGCTCTATGCCTCGGCGAGAAAATAATTGATATCTGCCTATCCTGCACCTGCGCCTGTTTTTAGAAGTCAGTGGGTTTCGGTCTCATGAGGGGTGACTTTGGTCTTTTCTTATTGATCGAAGCGAGCCTTTTCTGAGTGCACGAGCTCTCCCTTTGCGCGAATCTCATCGAGCAGCTTGAGCAGCTTGCGGTTGAGGCTGCGGCGGCTAAGGTAGGGCGGATTGAGCTTAAGATAGGGGTTCTTTCAGGTGTTGAACCGCAACTCATGGCGGCTGCCTTTGGCATGGCCCAAGTGGGGACCATCGCTGAAAACGCCGCGCTTTTTATCGAGGTCACACAGCCGGTGATCCATTGCCATGACTGTAATCATGAGGGTGAGGTCAGCCCTCAAAACCTCCTTTGTCCCCACTGTGGGTCTGAATCCACCGAATTGGTGGCGGGTCATGAGCTCATCCTCGCCCGGGTGGAGCTTTTGGGTTCTTGGCCCGATGCCCGCGTTAATCCCCTATAGGAATGCCCATGTGTACTGATTGTGGCTGCCAAATTCGAGGACACCAGCAAATCCTGGCCAAGCCTTCTAAGGCCCCCGATATATTCCTTGGGCGTCCCGAGCGGGTGCTACAGGGATTGCTTCAAAAGAATGATCAACAGGCGGATCAAAATCGTCAGCAGTTTGAGCGCTATGGGGTGTTAGTGATCAATCTGATGTCATCGCCGGGTTCTGGTAAAACTGCGCTGCTTGAAGCGACCCTGAAGGCGCTTAAAGGAGAGCTCCGGATGGCGGTCATTGAAGGGGACCTTGAAACGGAGAATGATGCCAAGAGGATCCGGGCACTCGGCATTACCGCCTACCAGATTACGACAGGAACTGCCTGTCATCTCGATGCCCATATGGTGGCACAGGCTCTTGATCATCTTCCACTCAAGGACCTTGATGTCCTTTTTATAGAGAACGTTGGAAACCTTGTCTGTCCAGCCAGCTTTGATCTTGGGCATCATCTCAATGTGACGCTCCTCTCGGTCACCGAAGGTGATGATAAACCTCAAAAATATCCCGTGATGTTCCGGGCGGCAGATCTATTGCTGATCACCAAGACCGATCTTCTCCCTTATCTCCCGGAATTTTCAATAGCACGGGCGACAGCCTCTCAAAGAGCCCTTGCAACCAAAGCCAAGCTTTTTCCCCTCTCCGCTAAAACCTCTGAGGGACTTTCCTCATGGACGGATTGGATGAGACGTCAGCGCGCCAGCTACCAAGCACTCCTTGAAAAGGGCCTCAGCTTAAAGCCGCGCGTGGCCCAAGAAGGCAAAGCCCTTCATCTTGAGCGGCCGGAGATCACCTTTAAACCACTGACCTTATGATCCTGACCCTTCAAGGTGATCCCACGGCTCGCTTCTTCCTCTGGTGAAGGTCGGCGCGTCATCATCGGCCGCTGCCTTTAGGATCCTTATTGAAGGGCGGGTTCAGGGCGTTGGCTTTCGCCCTTTTATCTCCCGTCTTGCTGAAGATCTCGGGCTTTGTGGCTGGGTCCTTAATGATGGTGGTGTCGTGAAGGTGCACGTCGAGGGCCAGATATCCGATCTCAAGATGTTTCAAGAGGCTCTGATCGATCAGGCCCCCCCTTTGGCCCTTCCCTCTATTGGAGTATCGCAAGCGATACCCCCTGAGGGTTTTCACCATTTTGAGATTCTTAAGAGCCGAAATGATCACCAAGGGGATCGGGTGATGGCTCAAGACCAAGGCGTCTGCAAGCCCTGTCTTCTTGAACTAAAAGACCCGAAAGATCGGCGTTACCGCTATCCCTTCATCCACTGCACGCAATGTGGCCCGCGCTACACGGTCATTCATGATTTTCCCTATGACCGTCTCAATACGGTCATGGCGGACTTTCCCCTTTGCATCTCATGCCAGAAGGAATATGAGAATCCGATCGATCGCCGTTACCATGCAGAAGCGATGGCCTGTCCCCGATGTGGCCCTGTTCTTTCTTATCGCAAAGGGACGGATGGACCCTTTCTTTTGGGGGAAGAGGCCCTTCAAGCGGCCATCGATGCTTTAGGGGCGGGGGATATCCTCGCCGTCAAAGGCATGGGGGGCTACCATCTTATGTTGGATGCCCACGCTGAACAAAGTATCGAGCGACTTCGCCTTAAAAAAAATCGTCCTCAAAAACCCCTGGCGGTCCTTGTGTCTGTAGCCTTGATGGAGGAGCACTGGCCGGAGGATGGAACGGATGCTCGGCGTCTTGCCCGTGAAAAGCTCCTATCGCCCGAGCGTCCTATTGTCTTGATGCCCCTGGGTGATCGAGCCTTATTTCCTTCAGGCATTGCGCCGGGACTTCAAGAGATCGGTATCTTGCGCTGTTCGACCCCCCTGCAGGCGCTATTACTCGATGGCGTCGGTCGCCCCCTGATTGCGACTTCCGGGAATATCAGCGGAGAGCCGGTCTTCATCGATCCGAAGGCGGTTGATCACAGACTTTTAAATGTGGCCGATGGCTTTTTGCATCATGACCGGGACATTCTTCGTCCCGCGGATGATGGGGTCTATAGAGTCATCGAAGGGAGGCCCAGACCTTTAAGGATCGGCCGGGGAGGGGCGCCTTTGGTGTGGCGATTAAAACGTCCTTTGATGGAACCCCTTCTCGCTGTGGGTGCCGATCTTAAGAATACCTTTGCTCTTTGTAAGGCGGATCGGGTCATCGTCTCTCCGCATCTTGGCGATCTTGGAAGTCCTCGAGGTCTTGAAGTATTTGAGACGCTGGTGAAGGACTTTGAGCGGCTTTATGGCATTGAGCCTCGGCAGGTGGTCGTTGACCAACATCCGGGTTATTTTTCAAGACAATGGGCATTGGATCTTGGGCTTCCACTCATCAGTGTCGGCCATCATCACGCTCATGCCTCAGCCGCTTATGGGGAGTGGGGCGGGGAGGGTGCGCTTCTCGTCTTTACTTTCGATGGTTTGGGGTATGGAGAAGATGGCACCCTTTGGGGCGGTGAAACGCTTTTGGGGCGCCCTGGGTGTTGGGAGCGGGTGGGATGCCCGAGATCTTTCCATCTCGTGGGTGGAGCCTCCGCGAGCCGAGAGCCTTGGCGATCGGCCCTGGCCCTCCTTTTTGAGACCGGACGCGATAGCTTCAGAGATCTAGATCCTAAGGCCCTGGTGAAGACGGCCTGGCGCCTTAGAATCAATACGCATGAAACAACATCCGTAGGTCGTCTTTTTGATGCAGCCGCCGCACTGATGGGGCTTTGTATGACCTCCCGTTATGAAGGGGAAGCCCCGATGCTTCTTGAGGCCTTGGCTGAAAAGATGACAGGGATCGAAGGGCTGTCATTACCGATCGAAGAAGAGAGGGGCCTTTATCGGTGGGACTGGTCCCCGCTGATCGATCCCTTGATGGATGAGGGGCGTCCTTTATCAGAACGGGCCGGCCTTTTTCATGAAACCCTCGCACGGCTGATCGGGCGTCTCGCTCTAAGGATTCGTGAGGGCCACGAAGGGATCACAGCGGTTGCGCTCACCGGTGGCGTATTTCAAAATCGGTGTCTCACGGAATCAGCCATAGGGCATCTTAAAGCGGCGGGGTTTAAGGTCTTTTTGCCCGAGATCTTTCCAGTCAATGATGGAGGGATTAGTTTTGGTCAGGTTATCGAAGCACAGGCTTTGATGTCCTTCAATGAGGGGCAAGGAGAGGGTTATGGAGCGGGATGAGCGTTTAGATGATCAAGGTTTTGGTGACTTGGCGAATGCATCAGGAGACCTTCGTTGGCCTTTCCTTGAGCGGCATTTTGCGCGAGGGGTGGTGGTCGTGGTGTTAAGTCCCCTGGACCTTTTGGCGGTCGCCAAGGTGATGGCCCAAAACGAAGCGGACGTTTTAGCGGCGTGGATGGCGGCGGGATTGGTGCGAAAAGCCACCGATGAGGATGCTAAAACGTGGGCAGATCAAGATCCCCTCCTCAACGCCGTGGTGGTGGCTCCTTGGGTTGTGGTCCAGATTAACCACAGCACCTAGAGGCGAGAGCGTTTTTGGCTTCAAGGCAGGGACCCACAGTGGCTCCCTTTACCTTTTTTTGAAGAAGAGCTCAAACGAGCGTTTTCCCCCGATGACCCCAATGAATTCGGAGGCTGCGGTAAAAAGGAGCAGCCAGAAAAAAAGGAACAGGTGGTTCGCGAAAAAGAGGGGCCAGCGGATTTCGGATCTGTATTCCATGAGAGCGCTCAAAAGTCCATGTCCCTCAAAAAGATGGGGAAGTACTTCCTCGAAAACCAAGGCTAGAGTTCCCAGAAAAAAATAGATCACGGTCTTCCACAAGGTCCCTACTATCAAGGGATGTTCCCGGTAGCGCTCAAGAAAGTCTCGTCCATCAAGGACAAGGTAAAGCTTTCCTAATACCAACGCACTCAAGGTGGCGCTGGCGGAGCGCTCTGGGGTCACGCCAAAGCTCTCTTCATCGAGATGGCGGATTAATAAAGCCAGATGGAAGACGACCAGGAAGAAGAGCGTCGGTGGGAAAGCCTTCTTTCCTTCCTTTAAGATGACGTGAAACCATTTTTTCATGCAGGTGGCCCAAAGGTTTTGATGGAAGGCGTGCGGTTATCTTAAAGGGGTTTAGCCTCGGCGCGGCGAAAAGCGCCCAAAGCCAAAAGGATCCATCCGATCATAAAACTGAGGCCGCCGAGGGGCGTGATCATCCCGAACTTTCGGATCCCCGAGAGACAGAGCACATAAAGGCTGCCTGAAAAGATAAGAAGGCCTATTCCCATCAGAACCCCCGCCGCATAAAAGATCTTTGAGGTAGGGTTCCTTTCAAGGAGAAGGCCAACGGCGATGATCGCTAAGGCATGAGCTAGATGATAATCCACTGCGGTCTGCCAGATCGTTAGATCGCCTTCGGTGAGTGACCCCTTTAAAGCATGCGCACCAAAAGCCCCGAGTAATACGGCTAGGAACGCCAATAAGGCTCCGATGCCGATCAGGCGATAAGCTTTTGCGACATCAGGGTGAGACGACATGACTTTCTGTTTGAGGGGGGTGATAAGAGGCGTGAAGCTGAAAGCACATCATCAGCATCAAGTAAGGCATTCTAATCGATCCTTATTGAGATACGGCGTCCTGTCTTCTGTTGCAACCGATCAGGGGGTATGCCGCCGGAGTAATAAAAGCGGCATGCCCCCTTGGGGTATGAGATCGATCAGGTCATGACTGACTTATTTGAGCGGTCTTATCGATTGGTGATACCGAAACAATTGGTGCGGATCGACCGCGGCCTTGATGGCCATTAGGCGGTTGAGATTCTCTCCATAGTAAGAGGTGGCCCAATCCCTGAGAGAAGGGTCAGGAAAGTTCTGGTAAGCACCACCTCCGCATAAAGGCGTAATCGCTTTGTAAAATTTATCCTGCCAACGGTGCGCGAGCATCCGCGAAGGGATCGTTTGTCCGGGCGTCCAAGTGATTTCTATCGAAGAGAGCCACTGGCTTTGTCGATGAACAAATGCCGTATCCGTTGGTTTCAATGCATTGGTCTCATGACCCATTTGAAAAAACTTAATCGAGCCAGAACCTTGAGCATTGGGCCATTGAGTGAGCCACTCCCGCATCGCCTGAAACATGGAGCTCGGCATGGGGCCATTCACGAAACGAGATCGCTCTTGATAGTATCCTGGTGTACCAGCTTCTGAAAGAAACGAGCTCGCGTTCCAGTAAGCCATCAATTGAATGACTTCTTCATCTGGAAGTGCTTGTTGGTAGATGGGCGCCAAAATTTCCCTAAGATCGCGAGATGAACCAATGTACTGACCAATCACGGAGACATTCATGGGTCGCTCTTGTCCTTTGAGTGCTAATCCCGGGGTCAAGGTGACTTTAGAGCCTAGTTCCTTCGGTGCCGCCTCAAAAGTCTTAAAATAGACTGCGAGGAATTCATCACTGACGTTGGACCAACCCAATTGGAATTCCACGCTTTGATCAACCGGGAACGTATTCAGCGTGAACGACGTGTTGATGCCGAAATTTCCTCCAGCGCCTCCCCGCATGGCCCAGAAGATGTCCGGATTGGTTTCTGCAGTGGCCGTCACTATGTCGCCATTCGCTAGAACGACATTCGTCGCCATGAGATGGTCACTCGCGATGCCATGCCGGCGCATATCAAAACCTATTCCGCCCCCAAGAAGAAAACCACCCGCAGCAACCGTTGGGCAGCGACCATGCGTTATCGATCGGTTGACCTTACTTAAGGCGGAATAAATGGATCCATTACGAATCCCGCCACCGACAGTGATCGTGCCATCCTGAGGAGTATAGGTGGCGGTATTAAAGTTCATGAGGTTGATCATCAGACCCTCGGTTGAAGAGTAGCCTGCGTAGGAATGTCCACCACCTCGGGTAGCGAGGGGCACACCCCTCTGGCTACACCACTTGAGGCACTGGGCGATATCTTCCGGTGACTGACAGAGCGCAATAGCTCCTGGGCGAATCGCGCGATAACGGAGGTTATTGGGTAACGCTAATTCATTGAATCCCTGATCACCGGGTGTTAAGAGGGGCCCTGAAAGTGAGCGCCTGAGGGATTGCAAAGCCATGTTCGGAATTTGGGCTTCACTGGTCTTCCCAAAGACCGATGGGCTCAGAAAGGCGCCGCTCCATAGGGCGCTAGAGGCTAGAAATTTCCGACGACTCAATAGTTCATTCATTAGTGATCCTCAACCAAAGGGGGTTTATTTTATTGTAATATTTTTTGCCATTGCGATACTGAAAATGAACAGTCAGCCTGAGGGCTTCGAGATCTGAATGATTTTCATCTTGAGGCCTTTGGTCGAGTCCTTAAAGAAGCCGGTTACCGAGAGTGTGACTGAAGATATTCTTTAAGCTTGATCTAAACCGATGGTTGACGGGACAGTGATAAGCTTTAAGTGCAGTGATTCACCCATAACACCGAGTCCAACGATGCCAAAATCAGATTCAGCACATTCTCGTCGTCTCTTTTTGAGAAACACCGCAGGAATCTTGGGCGCCACGGCCCTCCCCAAATTGCTGGGCGCCGCGGAAGCCCCCCTGCTATCTAGCCTTAGATCAAACAGTACGCGGTTTACAAGGCACAATGTCACAAGTGCTCAAGGAAAAAAGGCCCTTGAGAGTTACGCCAAGGGCATCAAGGTGATGCTTGGATTACCGCCAGATCACCCGCAAAACTGGTTTCGCAACGCTTTCATCCATTTCCTTGACTGCCCTCACGGAAATTGGTGGTTCTATGTTTGGCACCGGGGTTATCTCGGCACTTTTGAGCAGACCATTCGAAAATTGAGTGGGGACCGTGAATTTGCCATCCCTTACTGGGATTGGACCGAGCTTCCGAGAATGCCTGCTGAAATGTTCAATGGGGTTCTCGATCCCCATCAGGCCAGATATTCGTCTTCAACAAAAAACCTTTCGGTTTTTTCAGGCTACTTTAAAACTGCGCTGCAGGCATTCTGGATATCCCTATCAGACGCACAAAGGGCGCAACTCATCCTGCGCGGCTATGCTGATCTGGATACCCTTTGGAACGATGTGACGGGCTACTCGACCGAGATAAAAGAGGGTATCTCGGGCAATATGGCGTACGCCAATCCTTGTGGTTCACGTTATCTCACTAGAGACAACCCACACCTCGATGATAAGACCTCGTACAACGTCTCTCAAGCCGTCATTTACTCTGGGCTAAGTGCCCCCTTCTTTTATAACGCATCTGAGCAATCCTTGAGCTTTAGCAGCAGCCGGACGCTATCCCACAATACGGCGCCAACGTCGACGACCAAGTTCTCCATTCTCGAAGGTCTTCCTCACAATAAGGTGCATAACTTTATTGGGGGGGTAGGGTCGCTCTCGCCGGGTCCCTTTGGCAACATGGCGAATAACCTCTCTCCGATTGATCCTATTTTCTTTCTCCATCACTCCAATATGGACAGATTGTGGGATCTTTGGACCCGAAAACAGCAGATGCTGGGATTACCTTACCTGCCGGAAGGGGAGGACTATAACGTCTACGCTTCAGAGCCTTTTCTTTTCTTTGTTAACGGAGAAGGCCGATATTTGGGACCAGCAAAGGCGGGCGATTTTATCAGCACCCATCCCTTTGACTATGATTATCAGCCGGGTTCTGGTGAGGCGATTCTCCAGAATATCAGCCTACAGCCTAGGGGAGACAAACCCATGAGTGCCCTGACGGCCGTCGTTCAGGAAAATATCGCAGCACTTTCTGTGTCTAGTTCCGATATTAAGCGACACCTCTCGGCGACGACTGTCCCGGTTATACTGCTAGAAGTTACCCTGCCCCACGATGTCGTGATGTCATCGATCCGTGACTTTGATGTATTGATCGGCTCGCCGGACAAGCTGGTGGGAATTCGTTCAGACAGTCCCTACTATGCGGGGACCGTTTCTGTTATGGGCCATTCCGGCCATTCCGGCCACTCAGGCTCAGAAGGTGCTGGGGTTTCCTTTACCTTGCCATTGCCAAAGACGCTTAAGGCGTTTGAAGCGATCGGTTCCAATGACGTGACCCTGAAGGTGAGTGTCATTCCTTCAGAAGGTTCCAATCATCTCGTCCCCCTTGAGAAAGCATCCCTTCGGGTGATTCCTTAAGTGTTGTGAGGAGAGATTCAAAGGCCAAGAAGACTTGGAACTTTGGAAAGAAGGTGAAAGTTGCTAAAGCCTTTCGTTCTCATCGACAAGAGAGCATGCCGCAGGACAAAGGAGTCAACAGCGGCATGCAGGCTATCGTTTAGTGATCGATTAGGTCATGACCTGTTGCAATAATCCATTCAGCCTTCTAACAAAGGCAGCAGGATCATCAAGCTGAGCACCCTCACCGAGAATGGCCTGATCGTAGAGGATGTTAGAGAGATCCTCAAAGCGGGTGTCGTCCTGCTCACTTTGGAGCTTGATGACCAAGGCATGATCGGGATTAATTTCAAAGACGGGCTTACTCATCGGCATGGCCTGACCCGCTGACTTCATGATCCTCTCCATCGTCCGGCTCATGCCAAAACCTTCAGTGACGAGGCAGGCCGGCGAATCGGTCAAACGCGCGCTGATTTTGACATCAGCTACTCGGTCACCCAGCACCTTTTTGATCCGATCAATGAGGGGTTCTAAGGCCTTGGTGGCTTCTTCTTGATGCTGCTTGTCGGTGTCATCGGCCAACGTTCCAAGATCGAGATCCCCCTTGGCGATCGATTGAAGGGATTTTCCTTCAAATTCGGTCAAATAACCCACCAGCCAGTCATCAACCCGCTCATGCATTAGGAGCACTTCCAGTCCTTTTTTCTTGAAGATTTCAAGATGAGGGCTGTTCTTAGCGGCGGCATAGCTTTCTGCGGTGATGTAATAGATTTTCTCCTGACCTTCCTTCATCCTTTCGATATAGTCCTCAAGGGAGACTGTTTGCTCCTCCCCAACGTTGTGGGTTGAAGAAAATCTTAAAAGCTTCGCAATGCGGTCCTTGTTCTTGTGGTCTTCAATGGGCCCTTCTTTAAAGGCCTGGCCAAATTCCTTCCAGAATAGGCTGTATTTCTCAGGATCATTCTGGGCCAGATCCTCGATGAGACCGAGGACCTTTTTGACGGCCCCGGAACGGATTTTTTCAAGCAGCGCGTTTTCCTGAAGGATTTCCCTCGAGACATTGAGTGGCAGTGAATCAGAATCAATGACACCGCGAATGAATCTCAGGTACCGCGGCATCAGCTTATCGGCTTCCTCGGTGATAAAGACCTTGCGGACATAGAGGCGCACACCATGCTTTGCATCCCGCTCCCAAAGATCAAAGGGTGCTGCCGATGGGATGTAGAGGAGAAGGGTGTATTCATTATTCCCTTCAACCCGGCTATGAACACGGGCTAAAGGCGCCTGAAAGTCGTGGGAGACGTGCTTGTAAAAAGTCTCGTAATCTTCATCTGAAATCTCATCGCGGCTTTTGGCCCAAAGCGCTGAAGCACTGTTGACGGTCTCCCATTCTTCCTTGGGGGCTTCTTCATCCTCTTTAGGGTCGCCGTAATGCTCCTTTTGCATCTCGATCGGGAGTGCAATGTGGTCTGAGAACTTCCGGATGATGCTCCGAAGCTTCCAGCCATCCAGAAATTCATCTTCGCCCTCTCGGAGATGGAGGGTGATGGTGGTGCCGTGTGTCTTGAGATCAACTGCTTCCAAGGTGTAGTCGCCTTCACCCTTGGATTCCCAGCGAACGCCATGATCGGTCGCGCTTCCAGCCTTCCGGGTCTCAAGGACGACCTTATCAGCGACGATGAAAGAAGAATAAAAGCCGACGCCGAATTGGCCAATCAGCTGACTGTCTCTGGCCTGATCCCCGGTCAGTGATTCGAAAAATTGCTTGGTGCCTGAGCGGGCAATGGTCCCAATGTTTTCGCGGACTTCATCCCGGGTCATGCCGATGCCATTGTCCGTGAGCGTCAGTGTCCTCGCCTCTTTATCGAAGCCAATCCTGATTTTAAGGTCAGGATCACCTTCATAGAGCGCATCATCACTTAAGGCATTAAAGCGGAGCTTATCGGCCGCATCGGAGCCGTTTGAAATCAATTCCCGAAGAAAGATTTCCTTGTTGCTGTAGAGCGAGTGGATCATCAGGTGCAGAAGCTGTTTGACTTCCGCTTCAAAACCCATCGTCACCTTGTTGTCCTTCGTTGTCATAGCGAGATCATGCCTCCAGAGGTTGAAACAGGTTAAAAACCCTTTGTACGGCGAGGTGTGGGGGCAATGTCGCCTCTTTTCAAGAGGGCGTGGGTGGCTCTGGTTCCTGAAATCCGCCATCGCGGACCATTTGGGCAAAAAGGCCATTGAGGGCAACCAGTTCTCTAAAGGTGCCCCGCTCGAGGATCCGGCCTTGTTCAAGGACCAGAATCTGGTCGGCATGCGCTACCGTGGAGAGACGGTGGGCAATGATAAAGGTGGTTCGGCCTCGGCGAAGGGCATCGAGGGCTCGCTTGATTTTAGCTTCGGTTCCCGTATCAAGCGCGCTGGTCGCCTCATCGAGAATCAGAATGGGGGCATTTTTGAGGAGCGCTCTTGCAATGGCCAGGCGCTGACGTTCACCCCCTGACAGGGCGCCGCCCCTTTCGCCAATGACAAAGCCGAAGCCCCCAGGCTTTTTCTCGATAAATTCTTCCGCTTCAGCGAGTCTTGCTGCAGCGATAACCTCATCCTGCGTGGCGCCAGGCCTTCCGATCAGGATGTTTTCAGCAATCGATCGATTGAATAAGCCTGCTTCTTGGAACACGATACCCATCGAATCTCTCAGGGATTTTAGGGTAACCTCCCGGATATCTTGGCCATCAATCGTGATCCGGCCTTGATCCGGATCTCTGAGCCTTTGGAGGAAAGTAAGGGTGGTGGTTTTGCCGGATCCTGTCGCCCCCACCAAGGCTATAGTCGCCCCGGGGGGCACCTCAAAATCGATACCGAAGACACCTTGTGTACTGCCTGGAAACTGAAAGGAGATGTCCTCATAAATGACGTGGCCTCCATTCACCTTTAATTCAACGGCGTCGGGTGCCTCGATGGTGGCGCCTGGGGCTTCCAGAAGATGAAAGAAATTCTCAATGGTCGGGGTCTGATTGAAGATCCTCGATACGAAACTGGAGAGTTGGTCGAGTTTTCCGATCAGAAGGGTCGCAAAACCCACAAAGCTCACAATTTCACCGACCGTGACGGCGCCTTGCTCGGCGAGCAGGGCGCCGACAGAAAAAATGGCCACCATGGTAATGGTGGCAGAGGCTCTGGTCATGACGGTCAGGATGGCCCACCAGGTGAGGACCGGATACTGCACTTTTAATAAATGGCCCATCAAGGATCGGAGCGCCGATGTTTCAGCGTTGAGTCGTGCAAAGCTCTGGACCACGCTGACATTTCCAAGGACATCGCCGACCCGCCCAAAGACATCTTGATTGTAGCGTTCAACGGCATCTTGGCCCCCGGTGGTGCGCTGGACCACGATCACATTGGCAACCACATAAATGATCGAAAGCACTCCAAGGATAGCCGCCAGAAGGGGTTGCATCGCGATCGCCGTCGGAATCAGGAACCCAATACTGACCAAAGCGGCTAGGTGTTCCCGAAGGAAGGTGAGCCACATCCAGAAGAGCGCATCACTGCCCGCAAGGAGGGTCCGAACCAAGGTGCCGGAGCCCCGTTCGGCGTGGAACGCGACCGGGAGGGTAATAACCCTTTCAAAAACGTTTGCGAGGACTGAGAGTCTTTGCCGGTGGGCGAGACGGTCGGCGGCCACGGCAACGACCACCCCCCCTAAGATGCTAAAAAGGCCCAGTCCAGCCCAGAGGCCGATCAGGGGGAAGGCCGCTTTGCCTCCTGCGAGTGCATCCACCACGCGGCCAAAGAGGATCGGCTCCAGGAGTTGGACGAGACCAATAGCGACATTGGCCAGGACGAGACCTGATGCCAGCCTTTTTTCAGGGGCGAGGAGGGCGAGCGCTTTGAGATAGGTTTTTAAAAGGTTCACAGGGCTCCTCTCATCAAGGCCTGGTTTGTAAAGCGACCTTGGTGATGCCGGCATGCTGGGCGATGGCGAGAACCTCTGCGGCCTTGCCGTAGGGCACCTTTTCATCAATCTCAAACTGAACCGTCAAATCGGCATTTTGGCTGAGACGTTGCTGCAGCAACGTCGCCAGAGATTCAGCCGTCTGTGGTGTTCGATCGAGGAAGATCTGCCCCCCGGCATCCACGCTGATCAGGGTCAAAGGCGGGTTAGGGGCGGGGGCGGCCGAGACGGTTTTAGGCAGCGAAACGCCGACAGATTGGGTTAAGAGGGGGGCGGTGACAATGAAGACCACCAGCAAGACCAACATCACGTCCACTAAGGGCGTGACGTTGATTTCGCTCATCATGTTCTGATCGTTCTTGTTGCCAAAAGCCATCTCAGCCACCCTTCTTTAATGAGAAACCTGTTTTGAGGGCGAGGTGAAGGAAGTCGGTGGCGAAATTCTCAAGATCGGCCTCCTCCAGTTTAACCCGTCTCAAAAAGTAGTTATAAGCAAGGACCGCGGGGATCGCCGAAGCGATGCCGATGGCGGTGGCAATCAAGGCTTCGCCAATCGGGCCAGCCACGACATCAAGGCTCGCCGAGCCTGCTTTGCTGATATCTTTGAGTGCATGCATGATGCCCCAAACCGTCCCAAAAAGGCCGATGAAAGGCGCCGTACTGCCAATACTCGCAAGAATGGTGAGGCCCTTTTCTATTTCATGACGTTCCTGCTGGATCCTTTGGCGGAGGCTTCGCTCGAGGATGTCTTGGCGGTCGCCGCTCGCCGCAAGCCGCGGCGCATTGTCAGCGTGCGTCTCCTCTAGGACGTCAAATCCTGTTTTAGCAATGCGGGCAAGAGGTCCCTCAAGCGTACTGAGATCGCTCGCGGCAGCAAGGCTTGGCGCGCTCCAGAAGGCTGTGCTATAGGCGCGGTTAGCTGCCTTCAGGCGCCATTGCTCGATGGTTTTCATCAAGATAATGGCCCAGGCCAGAACCGAGAAGCCGATCAGCAGCCAGAGGGTGAAATTAACGATATGGCTCGATGCAAATTCGCTCATGATGTTGTCCTCATAGGGTTATTGGGTGTCCAACAGGTTGAAATTAATGGGAACGCCAACCCAGCTATCGACCGGCTGCCCGCCCCTTTTGGCGGGTACAAAATGCCACTGCCTGACTGCCTCAAGGGCGGCCTCGTCCAATAGGTCATGGCCGCTGCTGGTTTGAATACTGACCTCACTCGCCGCCCCGCTGGCGAGCACTTTGACCTTGAGGATGACCTTGCCCTCCCATTGGCGGCGCTTTGCTGTGGCTGGATAGACAGGCTTTGGGTTGTGAAGATAGGCCGCATTCGCCTTAGGGCCCTCATAGGCGCCGCTCCCTGCAGTGGGGTCCTTGGGCGTCGCTGAAGGCTTCGATGGGGTGTTGGATGGGGCACTCTCCTTCGGCCGTACGTCAGTCTCAGAGGCTTTCTTGGGGACGTCTGACTTCTCTTGGATGGGCCTATCAAGGGGCGGCACCGGCGCCTCTTGAGGTGGTTTCGTGACCTTCGGTTTTGAAGGAACAAAGCGGTTGGGATCCTCTTCGAGAGGTTTCCTAGGTAGCGGCTTTTTAGCAGGCTCAGAAGAGGGTGCTTTTTTTGGAGGCGGTGGCTTAGGGGGCGCCACAGTAACGTTTGGTTTTGGAGGCGCTGGCTCTGGACTGGCTGCGGGGGGTCCAGGGCTTGGGGCTGGCAGCAGGAGGACCTCGATCGGTGCCTTAGGCTTGGGGAGCGTTTCAGGGGCTAGGTCCCCTCGCTGTGACCACCACCAAAGGGTGCCGTGGATGCCGAGTGACAGCAAGACAGAAAGGCCAAGCAGACCGAATCCTTTATCACGTGCTGCGCGCTGTCGGTGGGCGAGCCTTCTTTGATCCATGCCACTCGCCATGGTTAGCGCCGCCAGAAAGCGGGGGTCAAGAGAATCAACGCGGTGAAAATTTCAATGCGTCCAAGGAACATGGCCAGCGTCAGGGTCCAGGTCTGATAATCGGTGAGTCCTGAGTAATTGCTGGCGGGGCCGAGGTCTCCGAGCCCGGGGCCTGCATTATTAATGCAGGCGATGACCGCAGAGAAGGCGGTGATGAAATCAAGTCCTGAAATAATCAATACAAAGGTCAGGATCACGACGGTCATAAAGTAGGCAAAGATAAATCCAAGGACCGACAGAATGATTCTTGAATGGATCACTTGTCCTGCCAATTTAAGGGGATTTACCGCATGGGGGTGGGAGAGGAGAAACATCTGCATTTGGCACTGCTTCAGAAGGATCAGTGACCTCATCATCTTGATGCCGCCGCCGGTGGATCCCGTGCAAACCGCGATGCAGCTGATAAAGAGCATCCAAAGGGGGGCAAACAGCGGCCATTCATTAAAATCTTGGCTTGCAAAGCCGCAGTCGGTTCCTATCGACACTAAATTAAAACTGGTCTGCCGAAGGGCTGTCCCAAAACTATCGTAGGTCCCCATCTGCCAGAGATAGAGGCTAATACCGAGGCAGCTGCCTAGAATCAGTATCAGATAAGGCAAGGCTTCTAGATCCCGTTTGTAAGGATCGAGGCTTTTGTCCCGAAAGGCCACAAAGTGGGTGGCGAAGTTCATCCCAGCGATCAGCATGAAAACGATCAGAACCCCCTCGATCTCGGGCGAATCAAAGAATCCAATGCTGGCGTCATGGGTTGAGAACCCGCCTAGACTCATGGTCGCAAAGGCATGACAGATGGCGTCAAGCCAGTCCATCCCCGCCCACTTCAAAGACAGCATGCAGGCAAGGGTAATCAGTGCGTAGGTGAGCCAGAGATTCTTTGCCGTCTCGGTAATGCGAGGCGTCAGTTTGCTGTCCTTGACAGGACCTGGTGTTTCAGCCACGTAAAGCTGTCGTCCGCCAACCCCAAGGATAGGCAAGATAGCGACGACCAGAACAATGATCCCCATACCACCAATCCAGTTGAGTTCGTGGCGCCAGAGGTTGATGGCTGCCGGGAGGTAGTCAAGGTTGGTCAGAACCGTGGCCCCGGTGGTAGAGAGGCCTGACATGGTCTCAAAGTAGGCGTCGGTGAAGCTCAGAGACTCGAGGGATTCGGTTAACGGGAAGGTTGAAAAAGCCGCCATGCCCAGCCAGGCAAAAACGACCAGCACAAAGCCATCCCGAGATTTTAGTTCCGTCTGAAACGAACGGGTCACAAACCACAGGAGAAGACCCGCACCCAAAGTCAACGTCATGGCGGTGATGAAGGCGGTCAAACTCCCATCGTCATAGATGATCGATGTCGTGATCGGGAGCAGGTAGGTCATACTAAAAACGGCCAGCATCAGGCCGAAAATTCTGATCAGAGAGAGGAATCTGATCATGGTGAAATCGGGGCCTTTTGGATCAAGGCGTCAGCGTCTGGCTTCAGCGCGGTCACCTTGGTGTTGGTCATCAACCCCTGATCGTCAAACCAAACGGTTACGGTCTTTAAGGCCTTACTTGATTCAAGGTTGACGGTGTCGGTCATGAAATCCTGATCAAGGTATCGGTTTTCTTTCTTGGGCTTATCCTGTTTGGAGCGCTGTCGAGTGATCGAGGTTCCAAGGGTCCAGATCAACCAGGCGATCAGTATGCCAAGGATCGTCATCCCATAGATCTCCAAGAGTTCGATGAGACTCTTATAACCCCCGAACCAGCGGACTTCGGCGGAAAACTTCCGCACCCCCATGAGCCAACCACTGAGAGAGACCAGCGGGATCAGAAAATAGCCCCAAAGGCTCCAGCAGGCGATGGCGACGAACAGCGAGCCGAGGCGCTGGCCAAAGCTCTGAAGGTGGGGCATTTCAATGATCAGATCGTCCTGTTTCATCGCTGACGAAGCCCTCGGTCGACGGTGACCCAAACGGCACGTTGCCCGCGCTTCTTTCTGACGGCCTTAAAAAAGCCGTTGACGGTGGTGCCAACATTGATCAGCCAGTAGGCGATTGGATACCAAATCATCCAGAAGTAATACCGTGCCAGCCCGCCGGCACGACGCTCATAGCGGGAATCAATCACTAGGCTGGTAGCGAACTGAATCAGGCAGGTGATGCTGAGGAGCATGCTGGTCCAGCTAGGAGAAAGATCCTCGAGTTGTTCCTTGCGGGTTTCATGAAACAGTTCAAGGGGCAGCAGTAAAAGCGTTGCAAGCACCATGAACGACCAGCTGATGCTGATGACGGATTCGGCATAAAGGGGCCACATGGCTCTTGAGCGCCATCGGGTGATGGGCTTGAAGTAGCGAAACAGGACCTCGACCCCGCCTTGAGCCCAGCGTGTCCTTTGTTTCCAGAGACCATTGAGGGTCTCCGGCATCAAGACCCAGCAAAGGGCGTTGGGTTCAAAGCGGATAGACCAACCGGCGATTTGAAGTTTCCAGCTGATATCGATGTCTTCAGTGACCATATCAGGGCTCCAGTAGCCGACCTCTCTGAGGGCGCTTTTTCGAAAAGCGCCAATCACGCCTGAGATGGTAAAGACTCTCCCATAAAGCCGCTGAGCCCGTTTGATCATGCCCACGATGGCAGAGAACTCGCCGACCTGGACCCGCCCCAGGAGGGTTGAACGGTTACGAATTCGAGGATTGCCGGTGACGGCGCCGACGTCAGGGTGCTCGAGGAAATGTCGAACCATCCAGCGGATGGCGTCTGGCGATAACAGGGCATCCCCGTCAATACAGAGCAGATACTCACTGGCGCTCAGGAGGGATGCGGTGCGAAGTCCCACCGCCTTGCCTTGATTGGTGGCGAGATTAATCACCCGAAGGTTTGGATGAATGGCCGCCAATTCAAGCAGGATATCAAGGGTGTTGTCGTGACTCCCATCGTTGATGGCAATGATGTCAAAATCGGGATATTGCTGCTGAAGGCAATAGGCGATGGTGTCCCGGATGTTGTCGGCCTCATTGTGGCAGGGGATCAGGATAGAGACCTTCGGCGTTTCGGTGAGGGCAGGGGCATTCCCATTGACGCCATCTCCCTGCCGTTCAAAACGCCAGTAATAGACCACCGCGCCAATCATCCAGACATAGGCCATGAAGAGCGGGTAATAGAACATAAAGCGAGCGAGCGAGTCATCCACCAAGGCCCACTCAGGCCAGGCTGTGAGCTGATGGAGGGCTTGCTTTAAGAAGATCGAGGCCTCTCCAATGGCGGGATCTAATCGCTGCCATAGATTTTCTTTGAGTGATTCCTTCATGCGGGTTAGGGCGCCACGTCCACCTTAAAGATCTTTTGCAACGTCATGATGTCAGGATGATTCGCATAGAGATTATCAGGATAGTAGCCAAGGTGATGGGCCCCTTGCCGCTTCAGCTGTTCCATCTGGTGGGTGAAGATGCTCATAGCAATCGGTTCTTGGGTGTTCCAATCAAAGGGTTGCAATTCAAAGATCACTCGTTCGAAACCCTTTGCTGTTTTAGCCACCTGTTGACCCAGTTCTTTTAGCCATTGGTCGGGATTTTCAGCTTTTTCCATAAATGGCATCGCTTCAATGGCAACGTAATCGTAATGCTTTAGGAAGCCGTCGAGAGATTGTGCATACCATTCCTCACTATCAGGCATCAGGACTGGCAGCGCGTAAAGATTGCGCGCCGTTTTGAGGTAAGGTCTCCACAGTAAACTGCGCTCGGTGAGATAGTCGGTAAACTGCATCATCCAGTCTGTTTTAAGACGCGCCCATCGAAGCCTCATGGCCGGGGTGCCATGAAGGGCCGCAAAATCGTCTGGAAGTCCCCACACGTCATGCGTCATGGTGATCGCGGCCGGCGAGACATCTTCAAAGTCTGAAAGAATGCCATCGTCATGAAACAGGAGCCCGTCAAAGGAGCAGTGTTTGGCAAGATCTTCAAAGAGATCGCCGACCCAGCGGCGTCCTTCCGGGCTGAAGGGGGAGATCCGCTGATAGATGTGGGTGGGTATTTGGGGTTTGCCATCGCGCCATTCCATGACGCGCCACTCTGGAGGAAGATCCGCCTTGAAAGCCATCATCGGCATCCACGCATAGACCTTCACGCCCGCTCGGGTTTTTAGTTGCCAGGCGGCCCTGCTAAAGAGGTCGCTTTTGACCGGAAGGTGGCGATTGGGGAAATAAAGTGCATCCGCATTGCCATCCCCGTCGGGGTCTGCAAAAGCCTGCAGGAAGACCGTATTGGCGCCACTCCCACGAATCCTCTCGACCAGTAAGCCGAGGTTTTTTTCGGTCTGTTCTTTATCCTTATCGTCAATGGCGTCAAGATCGATGTGGATCACCCGAAGGGGTCTATCGGCACGGAGTCCTTTCACGATCTTAGCGAATTGCTTTTGATCGGGATCGTCGGCGATCAATAGCCTCCGCATGGCCTTAAGATCCGCAAGGGTGTTGGTGCCGTCCCAAAGCGCCATGCTAAAGGGCATCCCTGCTGCCCGTGCCTCACTCAACAGGCCGTCATTGTATTCACCGAAAGGCCAAACCATCACCCGCGGACGAATCCCAGCCTGTTGCCAGATAAAATTGGCGCTTTTGCTGATGGCGAGGTGGACCCGTTGCCGGTATTCCTCATCATCCTCATATTGCCCAAGATCGGTGTCATAAGCGTGGGTGGTGGCGGCGGCCTGCTCATTGCCTTGGGGATTGGCTGTGATGCCGCGGTGAAGGTCATAGCTGTGGGAGGCGATTTCAACCAGCCCTGATTGTTTGAGTTCGCGAACCTCTGCCCAGGAGAGAAGCGCCTTGTTGGGAGGTCGCTCTTTGGCATCCGTGCTTTCCATCCAAGCCCCGACCAAGGCGACGACCGCAGGATAATGGTATTTCTTGAGGAGAGGGAAGACGCGGGTGTAAAAGCTTTTATAGCCATCATCGAAGGTCAACAGGACCGCTTTGTCGGGAAGAGGTTTCCCGCCTTTGGCGGCTATCGTAATGTCTTCAAAACCAACCACCCGATAACCCTCCTTTTTAAGCCAAGCAAAATGGCTCTCGAAGTGGGCTTGACTCACCGCGACCCGATCGAAGGGAGGAACCCGCTCTTCCTCTGGAATGATGTCGTGGTAATTGAGCGCGATGAAGCTGTTGCTGCCGGAGACAGCTGGCGCTCCAAAACAAAAGAGAATGAGAGCCAGAAGAAGGCGAAGATTCATCATAGGGGTTCCGCGAATGGGAAAAGCGACTGGCCTCAAAAAAAGCGGGAATTGATAAAGAAATGCGTGGCGATGCTTGCGGCGTAACCTAAAGCAATGACGGGCGTCCATTTAAGGTGTGACACGAAGGAATAGAGCCCTCGGGTTTGCCCCAAAAGTGCCACACCGGCGGCAGAACCGATGGCGAGGAGGCTGCCGCCCACCCCTGCGGTCAGGGTGACCAGCAACCATTGACCTTCGGAGATATGCGGCTCCATGGTCAGGACGGCATACATGATCGTGCCGTTATCAATAAACGCCGACACAATGCCGACCAAAATATTGGCGACGGTGGGATCAAGATCGGTGTAGAGGACGTTCGAAGCCAGCGTGAGATAGCCAATATAGCTGAGGCCGCCGACACTCACCATGACCCCATAAAAAAAGAGGAGGGTGTCCCACTCGAGGCGAGAAACATTGTGAAAGACATCGAAGAAGTGTCGGTCTTCCTCTGGATCTTTAAGATCCAATGCCCCCTCATTCTCCATCACCAAGGGTTCAGTCGCTAAGATCAGTTCATCCTTGTGGCGGGAGCTGTAGAGATAGTAGAAGTAAAAACTGAGATAACTAAGACCTGCAAGCATCCCGGCGGCGGGCGGCAGGTCGAGAAAGTTTTCGAAACAGACGGCCGTCGCTATGGTCAAGAAAAAAAGAGCAATGATACCCAAGGCTCCCCGCCGGAGCGGCTTGGCTTGTGTTCTCGCGTCGGGGCGACCCTTCGGAATCCAGAAATGCATGATGGAGGCCGGCACTAGGAAGTTCACCATGGCGGGAATCAGGAGCGAAAAGAAATGCGCAAAAGGAACCACACCCTTTTGCCAGACCAGCAGGGTCGTGATGTCGCCAAAGGGGCTGAAGGAGCCGCCCGCATTCGTGGCCACCACGATATTGATGCAGGCAATGGTAATAAACCGGCGGTTGTCCTTCGTCATAGCAAGGACCACGGCGCCCATCAGGAGGGCCGTGGTCAGGTTGTTAAGAACGGAGGACATGAAGAATGACAGGATGCCTGAAATCCAAAACAGCTTCCGATAGCTGAAGCCTCGGCTGAGGAGCCAAACCCTCATATTGTCGAAGATGCCCCGCTGTTCCATGGCATTCAAATAGGTCATCGAGACCAGAATGAATAGGAAGAGTTCGGCATAGACTTCAAGACTGGCCCTAAAAGCGTGACCTGATTTCTCGCCAAGACCTATTTTAGCGTAGACCACAGCGATCAGGACCCAGATCAAGCTGGCCGCGAAGACCATGGGTTTTGATTTTCTTAGAAGGGTGGACTCTTCGAGCATCGCGAGGATGTAGGCCAGAAAGAAGATGATCAGTGAACCATAACCCACCCAGCTCTTGGTGAGATCAAGTGGCGGGAGTGATCCTTCTGCTGCCTGGGTTATCCCCGGCAGGAGGATAGCACCGAGGCAGAGGAGCGTCTTGGCGATCGTGATATGCATGCGTGATGATCTTACTCTGGCGTCACGGGTCAGATGGCTTCAAGGGATGGCCTTAGGGATTCAAAGGCCCCCTTAGCCATCGAATCATACGCCAGCCCATGGGAGATAAAAACAGAGCAGCGCGATTCCTTATTCCGGATCGTAGCCTGGCCGTCCCATGCTGTTGGGATTCGTGATGCCCCAATAGCCCATATTCCCCCAAGCGCCTGAGGGCGCAAAGCCGGCTTGTTGGTTTTCAGAGATTTCATGGCTGATCATCGCGCGGTTGGAGTTGGCAAGCTCCACCGAGAGGAGTTGCAGCTTTTCAAATTCCTGTTGGCGTCCGACATAGAGACAGCTGCAGACGACCGGATCGGGATAGATGTAATAGGTGTTGTCAGGCCTTTGAATGTGACTCATGGTATCCGGTGGGAGGCTCGTGAGCATTTTCTGCCGCTCCTGGGTATCGGCCATCATGATTTTAAAGCCCGCGGCCGTTAGCTGGTTTTCCATGGTGCGCGCATTGGACTCCCGAATCTCATGCTTCACGGTCTCACAGCCGGAGAGGATAAGGGCGGCAGCAACAAGGACAGTGGCTAGACATCCGGTCAATACCTTCATATGGGGTGTTCCTTTTAGCAGTAGGTTCATGGGTGTAGAGATCGTATCAGGTCCGATAGGCATGAGCCGCGGTGAAGCCATGGACCTTGGCCCTTGGGCTGAAGCTTGGGGGCTCCCAGGGCGCATCCGCGGGTCCATGGAGGTGTGTTGCAAGCCAAAGGGCCTGATGGCGGATGGGCATCACGTAGGCGTATATTTTGCCGTCGGCGCATTCAGCGGCATCCCCCAGGGCGTAAATCGCGTCATCCTCTGTCTTTAGCCAGGGATTCACGAGGATGCCTCGGTTCACCTGAAGCCCCGCGGCTTCCGCTAATTGGGTTCTTGGCTTGAAGCCGGTGGCCGCAATGATGGCGTCAAATCCAAAGCTCAAGTCGTTTTCGAGTTGGACCCCGAATCGCTCCCCCTGTCGTTCGAGGCCAGTGACCGCCACCTCCAACTGGACTGTGACGCCGAGGGCCTCGAGAACCGCCTTGAGCGTGTCTGAATCTGCCTCGATCAGTTGCCGCTCCATGAGTCTTGGTAAGGCATGGAAGAGGGTCACGGCATCGCCTGATCGGGCCAGGTCGGAGGCGACCTCTGAACCGATCAGGCCGCCGCCGATGATGGCCCAGTGAGGCTGTTGGCCTCGGTCCTTGATGAGGGTCCTCAGCGTTCTGAGGGCTTTCAGATCCCGCAGGCTGTTGAGCCTGTAAAGAAGGTCCTCAAAAGGCTTCAGGGGCGGCGGGATGAAGGCATCGGAGCCTGGCGCTAAGACGAGGCGGTCGTAGCCGATGGCCCCTTCTAATCCTTTCTCAAGATACCGAACGGTTTTCTGCGAGCGATCAATCGCCGTAACCTCACATCCTGTCATGACCTTGATGCCCCCTTGATGAAGGGCCTCAAAGGATTTTAGGATGATTTTGGATTCAACGTCATCCCTTGAAAATCCATGGGAGAGCATCGGCCTTGAATAGTAGCCATCGGTCTCTTGGGTGATGAGGGTGACGGCGGCTAAAGGATCTTTTTTAAGGCGTTCCTCTGCAACCGTGACCCCGGCCATGCCAGAGCCAACGATCACGAGGCTCATGGCTCCTGGCTCCCTAAAGGCCGAATCCCGATGCTGTGACGCACCTCTTTCATGAGGGGTGCGCTGAAGGCGCGTGCCTTTTCAGCACCGGTTGAAAGGAGAGTCTCAATCGCTTCAGGGGATTCCATGAGGGCGTCGTAACGCGCTCGGGATTCTTTAAGGTGATCATTGAGGTACTCAAAGAGAACGCCCTTCATTTCTCCCCAGCCGATCCCCTCGGCATAGCGGATCCTGATGTCAGCCGTTTCTTTGGGAGTGGCGAAGGCCTTGAAGAGGCTGAAAAGGGTGCAGCCCTCAGGGTCTTTAGGTTCCCCAGGTTCCTGTGAGTTGGTCTTGATCTTGTTGATGATTTTCCGAAACGGTTTTTCGGCCATGAAGAGCGGGATGGTATTGTCGTAGCTCTTGCTCATCTTCCGGCCATCAAGACCTAGAAGGGTCGCGGTATCTTCACTGATCACAGCCTCAGGGATGACGAAGTGCTCGCCATAAAGATGATTGAAGCGGCCGGCAATATCGCGGGCCATTTCAATATGCTGGACCTGGTCCCGACCCACGGGCACCTTGTGGGCCTTGAACATCAAGATGTCGGCGGCCATCAGGACGGGGTAGTTATAAAGGCCCATGGTGACCCCTTTGTCAGGATCTGGGTCGCCGGCATCCTGATTGGCCTGAACGGCGGCCTTATAGGCATGGGCTCGATTCATCAGGCCTTTCGCCGTGACGCAGTTCAGCATCCAGGCAAGTTCGGCGATTTCAGGGACATCGGATTGCCGATAGAAAATGGCGTTGTCCGTATCAAGCCCCAGTGCCAGCCAGCTGGCCGCAATCTCAAGGGTCGATTGCTGGACCCTCAGGGGGTCATGGCATTTAATGAGTGCGTGATAGTCGGCTAGGAAAAAGAAAGGTAAAACGTCATGGCGTTTGCTGGCCTCAATGGCCGGGCGGATCGCGCCGACGTAGTTGCCGAGATGCGGGGTGCCGGTCGTGGTGATCCCGGTCAGGACATGGAGCTTTTTCGTCATGATGCAAAGGGAGTTGTGGCCGGAAGAGGCCACAGGATAAGACGCTAAAATCCTATGGCTTTTCACGTGCTGTTTTTTAATTTTCAAAAGATACCACATGGCTGTGGGCTACGCCCATGGTCTCTTAGGAATCTCGGTTGAGACCGTCTGACATCGATTACAATAGATCCTTTATTGTCGCGAAGGCGAGGATCAAGCGGGATGGGGAACGGTGATCGTGAAAGTCAATCAGCGCCGCTTCATTGCAGGCTGGTCTACCGCCCCATCGCAGCAGAGGCCACTTCTCAAGGGGTTGGTATCCGCTGGTCTAGCAACGGGATCGAATTTCGGGGACGTCATCCTCTCTTGGATGGTTCTGCGGCTGAAGTTTGGATTGAGGGCGTCAAAGGCGTCTCTCCTTCTTGGCGGGCCTTTATAGAGGTCACCGATTGCTGGCCCGAAACCGAAGGTGGGTTTCATATTAAAGGCTGGATTAAGGGCATTCTCAGTGACGGCTGATGGTGGTGAATGGAATGTACAGTATTACCAAGGACGTTTATTTCTGTTACGGCCACCGGCTCATGGGGCATCCTGGGAAGTGTCGTCACATCCATGGCCACAGCGTCAAAGCCGCTATTACCGTGGAGACCATGACGCTGAATGACAGCGCCATGGTGTGCGATTTTCAGGACATCAGAGAGGTCGCCTCGGACTTCATCGATGGGGTGCTGGATCATAATCTCCTCTTGCATCGTAACGATCCCTTGGTGCCTGCGCTTGAGGCCGCGGGTGAGCGGTTCCTGTTGCTGGATGAACATCCCACCGCCGAAGTCTTGGCGCGCCTGATCTATGAGGCCTGTCGGGCGAAAGGGTTACCGGTCAGTCGGGTCACCCTTTGGGAAACCACCAGTGCCTCGGCGACTTACGCCGATCGCTAGCCGGGGTGAGCTAAGGTGGTCTATCGATTCTTTCCCGAAGAGAAGGCGCTTTGGCTGCACCACCTCTGTGAGGCCAACTTTAGCCGGCTTGAGCGACTGATTCCGAGTTTTGGTGAGATTCAGGAGGAATCAGTAGGTCGTGCCACAGGGAAACCCGCGCTCTATTTTCGCCTTCTGGAGCGATCCCCTTTTACCCTGGTGATTGAGCTGACGCATGATTTCTCCGGGGAGCCACAACTGATTTTTGAGCCTAATGTCAGGATTAGGGTCTGCCTTGATGCGAGGACGGTTGAAATGCTGAGTGACGATGAGCGGCCTCATGTTCATCTGGCCTTAAGGGACGCGGAGGCTCCCGAAGCGATTCTCGATTACAAGTGGGAGATGAATTACTTTCTGGCGCGCTGGCTCGACCATTGTCTTCAGGCAGACTATCGATTTCCGGCGCGTCAGGTGTCCCGCGATCTAGCCACCGCCTAGGATTTTTCGTATTCCAGAATCACGCGGAGGAAAGGTTGCCCGTAGCGAAGGAGCTTTTTCTCCCCAACCCCAGACAGTAAGGCAAAATCGCCCAGCGTCTTGGGTTTTCGTTCCACCATCTCCATCAGAACGCTGTCCTGAAAAATGATGTAGGGGGGGACCCCTTGCTCGTCTGCCAGTGTTTTCCGGAGTTGTCTCAAGGCGGACCAGAGAGGGTGTTCCGAGGGGTTGAAGGGTCGAGGAGCCCCACGTGTTGCCCCCCCCGAAGACCGGGCTTGACGCTGATCGTCATCCCATCTCAAGAGGAGTTCTTTTTCCCCTCTTAGGATCTGTCGGCAGGCCTCGGTTAATTTCAAAGCGCCATGCTGTGCCTGGTTGACCTCTAGATAGCCGTGGGTAATCAACTGCCTAAAAACCGAGCGCCATGGCTTCTCGCCAAGATCACGGCCGATACCGAAGGTGCTGAGGTGCTGATGGCCGAAGCGTTCCAGGCGCTCATGTGATTTTCCCAGCAGAATATCGATGAGGTGATGGGCGCCGAACCGTTGGTGAGTTCGATAGCAGCAGGAGAGGGCTTTTCGGGCCGCTTCCGTCCCATTCCAAGTGGCCGGCGGTGACAGGCAGTTATCGCAATTGGCGCAGTGATCGGGGGCCGCCTGATCGAAGTAACGCAACAACACTTGGCGGCGGCAGGATGTCGTCTCACAAAGGCCCAGCATGGCATCAAGCCGCTGACGCTCGAGGCGCTTATGGTGCTCTTCAGCCTCCGAGGCTTCGACCATCTGGCGAAGCGTGACCACATCTTGCAGCCCATAGACCATAAAGGCATTGGCCGCTTCCCCATCCCGACCCGCTCTTCCCGTTTCCTGATAATAGGCCTCAGGGCTCCTCGGGAGATCAAGGTGTGCCACAAAACGAACATTGGGCTTATCGATGCCCATACCAAAGGCAATGGTGGCCACGATAATAATGCCTTCCTCCCTCAGGAAACGTCTTTGATGCTGCTGTCGATCTTCTGCGGGGAGTCTTGCATGGTAGGGCAGGGCTGTGAGTCCCTGTGCTTTGAGGAAGGCCGCGGTTTCTTCGACCTTGCGGCGAGACAGGCAATAGACGATGCCAGAATCCCCCGGATGTTCGCTCTTTAAGAACTGGAGAAGCTGGTTGCGGGCATTCTTTTTTGGAGTGATTCGGTAACGGATGTTCGGTCGATCGAAGCTTCCTAGAAAGACGCGTGCCTTTTGAAGGCCGAGGCGCTGGATGATTTCCTCCCGGGTCTTAAGATCTGCCGTTGCCGTCAATGCAAGCCTTGGAATCTCAGGGAAACGTTCGTGGAGAAGCGAGAGCTCGAGGTAGTGGCTCCTAAAATCATGCCCCCATTGGGAGACGCAGTGGGCTTCATCAATGGCAAAGAGGCTGATTCTGACGTTTCTAAGAATCTTTAAAAAGCGTTCGGTGTTGAGTCTTTCTGGAGCGACGTAGAGGAGGTCCAGTTCGCCCTTGGAGAACGCTCTTTCGGTGGCCTTCTGATGGTCAATATCGAGCGATGAATTGAGGAATGCCGCTTTGACTCCGAGTTGGCGCAGCGCCTCGACTTGATCCTGCATCAGGGCGATGAGTGGCGAAATAACAACACCCGTCCCGGGACGAGCGATAGCAGGGATCTGATAGCAGATGGATTTGCCGCCGCCAGTCGGCATCAGCACGAGGGCATCGCCCCCTCGCATGATCTCTTCGATGATCTCTTGTTGCAGCCCTCTAAAGCCCTGATAGCCGAAGGTTTGTTGGAGTATGGCAAGCGGTGCTGTGGGCATCCTCAGCATTCTATTGGATGGCGGCGGCGGATGCCTAAAGCGTTCGCCCATGGTGCGCTTCTTGGAGGCTTGGCACTTTCATGGTGCACCTTGTTGCGCGAGCGCTGTCATTGTTGTTGAAAATACAGGTCTTTGCGGTTGGCACAACTTCTGCTTTAAATCCCCATGAACGTCACCCATGGAGACCCTCAATATGAACAGACGCCCTTTTACACCGTTCCAGCAGGTCGCTGGATGGGCTGCGTTTAGCCTAGCCCTGAACCTCACCCCCGCTTTAGCCGAAGAGATTGAGGAGACCACGGGACTTGCCGACTACATCGCAGGGAGCTCCGAGCATCAGCCCCTCAAGGACTATGGCGTGACCTGGGGTGGTTGGCTCAATGCGGGCGTGACGGCCAATGCCAACAATCCTGCCGACAAATTCAATGGCCCGGTGACCTTTGGTGACCGCGCCGGCGAATTACAGATGAATCAACTCTACGCCTTCGTCCAGAAGACGGTGACAGCGAGCGGTGATGATTTTGATTTCGGTGGCCGTTTTGATATCAATTATGGGACTGATTCTATCTTTACTCAGGCCTATGGTGTTCCAGCAACCGATGTCAGAACCGGTGCTGCATTGAACCGTGGTAACTACGACCTGCACCTCACCAGTTTTGATAATCGTTTCTATGGGCTCGCCTTGCCGCAAGCCTACGTTGAAATGAACCTTCCCGTTGGCAACGGCCTGACGGTGAAGGCGGGTCACTTCTATACCCCGGTTGGTTATGAGGTGGTCACGGCGCCAGATAACTTCTTTTACACCCACGCCTACACCATGCAATATGGCGAACCCTTCACCCATACCGGCTTTTTGGGCAACTACGCCTTCGATGATAATTGGTCTGCGATCTTGGGTACGGTCACCGGGAGCGCGACGGGTGGTTGGGACGGCAACTTCAATACCCAGCTCAATAACTGGGACTTCATTGGCGGTGCCACTTGGACCAGTGATGAAAAGGACTACTCACTCAACTTAACCTCAACCGCGGGTCCAACCTCGGCGAAGGACAGCGACACGTGGGCGCTTTACAGTATCGTGGGTAAAGCGAATTTCCTTGATAGTACCCTCCATTACGTGATCCAGCATGATCATGGCTTTGCCAATAACGTCATTACCGGTAACGGTCTTGCCACCGGTGCTGCAGCGGGCAGTCCAGGTAGTCGCCAGAATGCCGAGTGGTACGGTATCAACCAATATCTCATGTACGACGTCTTAGATAACTTAGGGGTTGGTGTTCGCGCCGAGTGGTTCCGTGACAACAACGGCTTCCGCGTGGCAGGTCCTGCTCGTTGCCCTGGGAGTTACAACCTCAGCGTTCCGGGTGACACGGCGTCAGGCAGCGAGTACGCCTGTCAGAATACCGGTCCTCTTTACCCTTTCAAAGGGGCTAATTACTATGCGATGACGGCGGGTTTAAATTACAAGCCGCTGAAATGGGTCATGGTTCGACCCAACTTTAGGTACGATTTCTCGAGCCAGAATACGTTCATGACCTCGACCCCTGGAAAGTTTGTGGATTACCAGTTCACCTTCTCGGCTGACGTGGTCATTACATTCTAAGACGCGAAGGACTCCACTATCCAAGAGAGACGTATCCCACACACTTTCGAGAAACATCATGAATACCAATATGCTCCGTTTGATGATCATGCTCGCCCTTCCAGGTGCCGCCATCCTGTCAGGCTGTACCCCTAAAAAGCCCGTCTCTTCTGAAGGGGTCGCGATTGAAAAGACCCTGCAGCAGGCAGAAACGGATGCCCGCGCGGGGAATGAAAAGAAGGCCCTAGAGGAAATCGATGCGGCAGAAAAGGCGTTGATCGAGGAAGATAAGAAGAAACCTTATGTCCAAGGGATCAAGACAGAATCAGGCATCAACCCGAAAGCTGCTGCCGATCAAGACGCCATTAAGGAGTTGAAGCGGGCAAAACGCGATGCCAGTGGTAATCTTGCAGGCGATGCGGCTGACGATATCGACAAGGCCCTTAAAGACGTCAAGGTCAAGGAAGGCAATTGATCGCCTGATCTTTATCTTCGATGACAAAAAAAAGACTCGCTTCGGCGGGTCTTTTTTTATCCGGTGATTCTGTACTCCTTTGGCTTAAGTTAAGGCTTTCAGTCAGAAAGAGGCGTCAAATTTTCTCTCGTGGTCCAAGACAATAAGAATATCTACGGATCGATTTTGAGTGCCACAGACCCCTCAGGTAAGTTGATTGGTTTTGGTGGAGCACTCGCCGCTCATCGGCAGTAATCATCCATTTCACATCGAAAAGACGCTGGATGACGGACGGGGAATGTCTTCGAGCTGTAAGGGTTAACCCATGACGTTCAGCACCGCGTTGACCATCCCCTCTAGAGGCCCGTTTTTTTCGATGTTTAGATTCTGTGAGATATTGGTGCGTCCTCGCGACCGAGGGGCGCACCAATTCTGAGCAAAAGCGGTTCTTTCATCATCCCTTCCATCTCGATTGCTTTCGATCCCCCGCCTTCTGATCCCTGCCTGAGGAGCGATAGCGCTCTTCGGCGCCCCATCTGTGCCTTTATTTGAGGCTTGTGACGTGTCTGCACTTTCTTTGGCACGTCTTCTGCTTTAGATCTCCATTGAGCGATTTGACACATTGTCAGACGGATTCATACAAGGAGAAGAACTTCCATGAAACTTGTGACCGCTATTCTCAAACCATTCAAGTTGGACGATGTCCGGGAAGCCCTTTCGGAGGCCGGGATCCCTGGGATCACCGTCACCGAAGTCAAGGGATTTGGTCGTCAAAAAGGGCATACCGAGCTGTATCGAGGGGCCGAGTACGTTGTCGACTTTTTACCCAAAATCAAGCTCGAGGTGGCTGTGACCGATGACCAGCTTGAAGCGGCACTCGATGCCATCGCAACCACCGCGAATACCGGCAAGATCGGTGATGGCAAGATCTTTGTGACAAACCTCGAACAGGCGGTCCGGATCCGGACTGGCGAGACGGGTTCTGACGCACTTTAAAACGGAGGATCCCCTGATGAAACAAATTAAATTTCATGGCCTGATGGCTGCCCTTTTATGGTTTGCTCCCTTTGCGCTCGTGCATGCGGAAGATGCCGCACCTGTTCCTGATAAAGGGGATGTGGCCTGGCTGCTTATTTCAACCATCCTCGTCACCCTGATGGTGATACCGGGTCTTGCCCTCTTTTACGGCGGTATGGTGCGGGCCAAGAACATGTTGTCCTTGCTGATGCAGGTTTTCATCATCTTCTCGATGATGGCAATTCTTTGGGCGCTCTATGGCTATAGCGTCGCCTTTACAGAGGGCAACCCCTTCTTCGGAGGCTTCAGTAAAGCGTTCTTGATCGGTGTCAAGCCGGAGTCGGTGGCCGCCACCTTTAGTAAGGGGGTTGTCGTTCCCGAATACCTTTACATCGCCTTCCAGCTGACGTTTGCTGCGATCACCCCCGCGTTGATCGTTGGGGCGTTTGCTGAGCGTATGAAATTTTCGGCGGTCCTTCTCTTTACCTTTTTCTGGTTCACTTTTGCCTATCTTCCGATGGCTCACATGGTCTGGTACTGGGCCGGCCCCGATGCTTATACGAGTCCTGAGGCGGGTTCAGCGGCGGGTGCAACCGCAGGCTTTCTCTTCCAGAAAGGTGCTCTTGATTTTGCTGGCGGTACGGTCGTTCACATCAACGCCGGTATTGCGGGCCTCATCGGCTGCATCATGGTCGGGAAAAGGATGGGCTACGGCAAGGAATCGATGGCGCCTCACAGCGTGGTGATGACCATGATTGGCTCGGCGCTCCTTTGGGTGGGCTGGTTTGGTTTCAATGCAGGCTCTAACCTTGAGGCCAATGCAACCACCGCGCTGGTTTTCCTCAACACCATGTTGGCCGCAGCCGCTGCGACCCTCGCTTGGGTCGCTGCCGAGTGGCTGATGCGGGGTAAACCCAGCATGTTGGGCGGTGCCTCAGGTGCTGTGGCCGGGCTGGTGGCAATCACCCCTGCCTGTGGTTGGGCCGGTCCTCTTGGTTCGATCGTGCTGGGTCTTGTTGCAGGAGCAGTCTGCTTCTGGTCGGTCACCACGATGAAGCGTTCCTTGGGTTATGACGATTCTTTGGACGTCTTTGGTGTTCACGGGATCGGCGGTATTGTCGGTGCCCTTGGTACGGCCATAGTCGCCTCGCCTGCCTTGGGGGGTGCTGGTGTCTATGACTATGTCGCGAATGCGGTCGCCGAATACGACATGAAAACGCAGTTCATCAGCCAGTGCTGGGGTGTCGCTATCGCCCTCATCTGGTCCGGAGGGGTCTCCCTGATCGGCTTTAAGCTGATTGATGCCGTGATTGGTCTTAGAGTGTCCCCTGAGGTAGAACGGGAAGGTCTTGATGTCACGGAACACGGCGAGACCGCCTATCACCTTTGAATCTTTTTCCCTAGCTCTCCCATTTCGGGCGCCATGAGGCGCCCTTTTTTTTCGCCCGGCAGGGGCGCTCTTGGAGGTGAAAGTCCTCAGGTGAGCGGGTCACCGCGAGCAAATTCAAGCGCAACTGCGCGAGAGTGCCCGACCGTAGAGAGGAAGCGTCAACCATGAGCCGATGAATATCAAAGACCGAGTTCGGTATGAGAGCCTAGGCGAACCAGCCTTGGGAAAGTCGGCATTAGGGTTCTCATAAATAAGAACCGTATCTCGTTTGACATGGCCATCACGATGATCATTCCAATCACCGGTCAGGTCATGGTTGCGGTGGCCTGGTTCCAGCGGTTGGTCGACCAGCAATGCCGAAAACACGGCATGTAGATCGGCATCGAGTGTCGCCCGGTGTTCGCGCTTATCATCCCGCTTAAACGACCCAGTATAGTCAGGTGTCCGCAGTGAGATCGGCAAACAGGGCTTCTAGGTCAGCGACTTTTTTGACTTTCCCGGCTCTGGCATCTTTCATGGCCTTGCTCGTCGTTTCGTTGGGAACCAGGGGCTTGATCAGATAATTCCATGAACCCCTCCGGAGTCTTTGGTCTATTTGCATCGACCAGATCATTAGGCTGTAGATTATTAGAACTGCGGAAAGTGCTGTGGTTAAGCCATTAATTCCTTCAGCTTCTTGGGACGACCACCCAACTTGCCATTCTTGCGTGATGCGGCTGCTTTAGCTTCCGTGGAGGCTGAACCACCCCTTTTGCCTCTCTCCGCAGCCATCCAAGACTTCGACCCTAATAATCCTTCTAGGAGCGATGGCAAGTAAATGTCGGCATCCAACCGGGGGAAGTGAATACCAAGGCCGGAAGGGCTAATCTCAGCATCCGACAAATCATCGGGGTGCGCTTGCTCAAGGCCTTGGGCCAGTTTTGGAGAAAAAGCCACTTCCAGCCCAGAATCCAAAGGCGGAAGATCAAAGGTCAGCCGCGTAGCGGCGAGACCTTGATGATTTTCATGCCCCCCCACACCACCCTGCTTCTTGAAGGGCGAGGATTTGAAGATCGGTTTTTTGGTCCGATGTGGGCACGCGAGCATAGCCATAAATCATGGTCACATTTTAGACCAATATACGAGACTCTGGAGGCCATGATTTTGCTGAGCCGCGCGGGAGCCTAAAAACCCTTCGATTTATAGACCCCACTAAAACCACGTCACCCACCAAGGGATTAGGCGATAGCCTCTAGCCCCTTTTTCGCTACCAACGAGAGCAATTTAAGAGATGCGCCTTGTGGATGCTTTTCACCTCGCTCCCACTGGCTAATCAGCCCCGTCGTGACATTGAGGTGCCGGGCAAAAACTGCCTGGCTAGCCCGTTCCTGCAGTCTGATAGCGCGGATTTCTTCTGGGGTTAATGGCGTCACTGGAGTCAGGCACAGTTTGTCGAAGCGCCGCATGGTTCGCTTATCCATCAATCCAGACTCTAGCAAGCCCTCAGCGGTTTCATGAACGGACGCCAATACAGAACTACGGTACTGCTTACTCATCGCAAATCACCTCCACTAACAGCTTATTCTCAATCGCAAGACCTAATTCGGCCTCGTTGTACGCCTGCATGATTGCAGCAAGTTCCCTCAAAGCCACCAGGTCATCGTCGCTGATGTTTGCCTTGTCCTTCTTGGCGAAGCCATGGACAAATAAAGCTCTGCTTCCTAGTCGGAACAGAACCAATGTCCTGAATCCACCAGACTTTCCGGCTCCATCTCTAGCAACCCGCTGCTTAATGACACCGCCGCCAAGGTCAGCATCGATCAGCCCTTTTTCTGCATCGGCAACAGCCTTGCGTAAAGAGGCATCAGCAATCCCTGACTTTCTTGCGAATCGAGCAAATGACTTGTTCTTAAAGATTCGCACGGAAGACAAAATGCGACCTCAGTTCATAACACCAAGTGTCATAGTATACATAGACTCTCAATCACCAAGATAGTGTCAACATGTGGCGTCTTTTCACACCATGATGCCCCGAAGCCTCTAGAGCTGGGGGTTTCAAATGTAGGAAGTATTTCGCCCAGAAACTTTGGATAGGCCGTATTTTAAAGCTCAACAGTTCAAAAGTCCGACAGACTCCTAGTCAACACGAGCGTATTGGGTTTGAGGTGATGGTTTAGGCCGTGATTTAGCAACTAATCGAGGATCAATGAGGGATGTTGGCGCCGAGCAAAAAATGACTCCAGGGAGATAGATTTTCTTGGGCGTCCGCTTTAACGCCAGGTTATTAAGCCCAAGGGGCCGGCGTAGCGCCTTCTTCTTCAACGCGACCCCCTCGACTCACTCGTGCGGGTTGTCGATGCTCCAGATGAGCGCAAAAAAGAGCAAATTCTGGTTGGGAACCAGCTGCGTTGTGGCGCTGCTGGCATTGTAAAACCCCCCTTGGGGGCCGGTGGAGGTGTCATGGCGAAATTCAGTTCGGAGGAGGGTCTGGGTAGGGCCGATAGTCAAACGGTATTCGGCGGTCAGGGTCATCGCGCCGATGAATTGCTGATAGCCGGTCAGCTCGCCATCTGGATCCCAATAGATTTCGGGCCGAGCCGCAATCGACCAAGGTCCGCTGATGTGCCAACGGGCCCAGATGGCGCTCCCCATCCAGAGCGTTTGAAGGCCTGAGGAAGGCCGTTTTTCGGTGCCGATATCGTAGGCCATGGCGACCAGCCAGTCGTCTTTCTTCCACTCAAGGATCGAGTCTGAAAAGCCGCGCCAATAGGCGAAATTGGCATCACTCTGTTCTGCCCCGACAAAGATGTTTTGGGTCAGGGTCCAATCGGGCGCAAATCCCCATTTGGCTTGACTGCCATATTTAGGTTGATGGCCAATGACCGCCAAATAGTAATAATCGGTGAGGAGATAAAAGCTGAGTTTGAGGTTATCTCTTGCTTGGTATTCAGCGCCAGCACCAATCAGAAAATAGGGGGAGTAGTCGGCGAGCCAGGCGCGGGTATAGTTGGGATTGTAACCAGCATACATCGATTCATAGCCGATGAAACTGTTCATGAGGCCTGCGGTGAATTTAAGACCCTTTCCTATCGGGGCGAGGTAGGAGGCGTTCAGTCTTGAGACATAAAGCAAGGCCTTTTCGCCGGGGACGGGGGGTTGCCCGGGTGTTGGCGGCTGACCCACCATATCGTTACCGTCATGAAGCCCGAATTCAAACCCCCAAGGGGATTTTGGTGTCGCTGTCTTGATGAGATAGCCCATCCCCATGTTGGGGTCAAACGCGTTGAGGACATTCGTCGTTAATTTGCTGCGCCAAGGGAGGTTTTTGGTCGCACCACCTAAGTCGTCTGCATAGGAGATATCGAGATAAAGCCCGTAGGTTAGATCGTCCTTTTCCTCTGCCCTAAGCCTCTCGGTCTCGGGGAGGAGTAACAAGAGGGTTAGCAATCGGAGGAACACCAATAGCCCTCCATGATTAACGGGGGTCTGAGGTCAATACCTTCTGCGGGGGACCATTCAAAGAGTCGACAAATAAGTTGGCATGGCTGATCGATCGTTCCATCGCGCCGATGAGGCCTGCGACCCCGGTCGACATCGCGTGGAGTTCATGTTCAAGCGAAGCAATCGCCTTGGCGTTGAGGTTATGTTTGAGGTACAGAACTTGGTCATTGAAGACCCTCAGCACCGGGTCGGTTTTGCCCTCGGCCCGGCGCATAGCCGTCATGAGTTGCCCGTAGTGCTGTTGCGTCAGCTTCATTTTCTGGCGACTGCTGCTCCTTAAGGAGCGATTACTGTATTGTTCGAGTTCCTCTTGCCATTCCCTAAAGAGAGCCTGTGCCACGGTTTCAACCGCATCAATCCGGTCCTTAACGGCCAGTGCTCGTGACAGACTGTAATCGTATTCGATCTTCAGTTGTCGATAGACGCTCTCGAGATGGCCGCCATCAAATTGTGTCAGCTCACTGAATCGGTCTAGCGCGTTTTGAAACTGAACCTTGGCTTCCTCGAGGCTGTCTCTCGCCTGTTCCACCCGGGTGACCAGGATATCCCGCTTGTGGTGGCCCGCAGACTCAAAAGCCCTGAAATAGAAGCGCTGAAGACGAGCCAAGAGGGCCCGCCCCATGGCTTCAATGAGCGACTCAAACGACAGGGAACGGCGGGGTTTGCTCATGAAGGCTGAAGAATCATTGAAGATAGCAATCCTCTATTGTAATCGTAAACCCTGGCCATGCAGCGGCCGGCCTAAAACCTAAGGCCCCTGATCATCATTAATGATGTCTTGGCTGGAACTAAAAACCAAGTAAAAGAGTCAACTAAAAAGGTTTCCAGAATAGCCGGCGAAGAGTAGAATCCCGCGCCATCGCGGTGGTTTAGCATGTGAGGCTAAATGCACCATGTCGGACCATTCGGCGACCGCGAATTTCCCGATGGCAGTGGCTCTGAGATTAATCCAAATGAACGACCCAGCATTCGATAGTGAACGTGTCAGCGGCATCATCGCTGAACTGAAGACCAAACCCGGCGCCCTGCTGCCGATTCTCCATGCGATTCAGGAGGTCTTGGGTTATGTTCCAGGAGAGTGTGTGCCGCTCATCGCAACCGAATTGAATCTCTCAAGGGCCGAGGTCCATGGGGTCATTAGTTTCTATCATTATTTTAGAGGGACGCCGCCGGGACGGCATACCGTCTATATTTGCCGCGCTGAGGCTTGCCAGGCGATGGGTTCTGAGGCCTTGGAAGCCTATGCCAAGTCCAGTTTGGGGGTTGATTATCACGAAAATACCCGTGACGGGGCGATTACCCTTGAGCCGGTGTACTGTCTTGGGAATTGTGCGTGCTCCCCCTCCATCATGGTCGACAAAAAGGTTCATGGTCGGGTCAGCCCTAAGCGTTTTGATGACATTATGAATTTGACACGGAGCGCGTCATGATCAAAGTCTTCGTTCCGCGTGACTCCAGTGCCCTTGGGCTTGGCGCCGAGGAAGTGGCTCTGGCGATTCAAGCCGAGGCGGAGAAGCGACAGGTGGCCATTGAGCTGATCCGAAATGGCTCGAGAGGGCTTTATTGGCTGGAACCACTGGTTGAGGTCGCGACGCCTCAGGGGCGCATCGCCTATGGTCCGGTGACGATCGCCGATGTTCCTCGATTATTTGAGGCCGGATTTCACAACGGGGGTGCCCACCCCTTGGCGTTGGGGTTGACCGAGGAGATCCCATATCTCAAGCGCCAGGAGCGCCTCACCTTTGCCCGGGTGGGGATCACCGACCCTGTCAGTCTTGACGATTATCTCGCGCATGACGGCTATCGAGGCCTGAAGCGGGCGCTGACAATGGCACCTGCCGCCATGGTGGAAGAGGTGACCGAGTCAGGTCTTCGCGGCCGCGGCGGTGCGGCCTTTCCGACCGGAATCAAGTGGCGGACGGTTTTAAATACCTCGTCAGCGCAAAAGTACATCGTGTGCAATGCCGATGAAGGGGATTCTGGAACCTTCTCCGACCGAATGATCATGGAAGGAGATCCCTTTGTTCTGATTGAAGGGATGACGATTGCAGGGCTTGCGGTTGGAGCGACGGACGGTTTTATTTATCTTCGCTGCGAATACCCCGATGCCGAAGTGGCGCTGAATGCGGCCATTGAATCGGCGACAGCTCAAGGCTATCTTGGGGATAACATCCTCGGGTCTGGGAAGGCTTTTCGCTTAGAGGTTCGTCTTGGCGCGGGTGCCTATGTCTGCGGTGAGGAGACCTCGCTTTTAGAGAGTCTCGAAGGGAAACGCGGACTGGTGCGTTTCAAACCGCCGCTTCCCGCCATTGAAGGACTTTTTGGTCAGCCGACGGTGATCAACAATGTGATCTCATTGGCTTCTGTTCCCATAATTCTCGACAAGGGCGCGGCCTTCTATAAAGATTATGGTATGGGGCGCTCCCGCGGCACGTTGCCGATCCAGCTGGCCGGTAACCTCAAGCAACCCGGTCTCGTCGAGCGGGCCTTTGGTGTCACGCTCCGTGAAATCCTCTATGACTTTGGCGGTGGATCACAAAGTGGTCGACCGATTAAGGCCGTTCAGGTCGGCGGGCCGCTCGGGGCTTATCTGCCCGAATCACAATTTGATACGCCGCTTGATTACGAAGCCTTTACTGCGCTTTGGGCTGTCTTGGGGCATGGCGGCGTGGTCGCTTTCGATGAGACCGTTGATATGTCGAAGATGGCGCGATATGGTATGGAATTCTGTGCCGTTGAATCTTGCGGCAAGTGTACGCCCTGCCGTATCGGGTCGACCCGCGGTGTCGAGATTATTGACAAGATCAGAGCCGGTGAAGAGACGGAGCGGCAGGTCGCGCTGCTGCGAGATCTCAGTGATACGATGCTGGCGAGTTCCCTTTGTGCGCTGGGCGGGATGACCCCTTATCCCGTTCTCAGTGCCTTGAATCATTTTCCAGAAGATTTTGGGGTGACATCCGCTCAATAAGCGGTGAACCGGGGGCCAGAGAGCGGCGCAACCCAAAGTCGCCGATGGTCGCCCCGGATGTGGACATGCTGAATTGAGGAGGCATAACAATGGCTGTACGTGATTGTGATTATGGAACGCCCGTCAGCGATTCCAACCAAACGGTTTCCCTCGAGATCGATGGATTCAAGGTGACTGTTCCGGAAGGGACATCCATCCTTCGAGCGGCTGCCACAGCCGGTATTCAGATACCTAAACTATGTGCCACTGACAGTTTGGATCCTTTTGGTTCCTGCCGGCTCTGTTTGGTCCAGGTCGAGGGTGCCCGCGGCCTTCCGGCCTCGTGTACCACGCCGGTCGGTGAGGGCATGAAGGTGTGCACCCAGAATGATCGCCTCGCCGCGGTTCGGAAGGGGGTGATGGAGCTTTATATTTCAGACCACCCGCTCGATTGTTTGACCTGTTCTGCGAACGGCAATTGTGAACTCCAAGATATGGCCGGTGCCGTGGGTCTTCGAGAAGTCCGCTACGGTTATGAGGGTGAGAATCATCTCAAGGCCGAAAAGGACGTCAGTAATCCCTATTTCCAGTTCGACCCTTCAAAGTGTATTGTCTGCTCCCGCTGTGTCAGGGCGTGTGAGGAAGTGCAAGGGACCTTTGCGCTGACCATCGATGGTCGCGGCTTTGATTCGAAGGTATCGCCGAGTCAGAACGAATCGTTCATGGATTCTGAGTGTGTGTCCTGTGGCGCCTGTGTGCAGGCTTGCCCGACGGCTACGTTGATTGAAAAGTCCGTGATAGAAATGGGTCAGCCGGAACATAGTGTGGTGACGACCTGTGCGTACTGTGGTGTTGGCTGCTCGTTCAAAGCGGAAATGAAGGGCGCAGAAGTGGTTCGCATGGTGCCTAACAAGGATGGCCATGCCAATCATGGTCATTCCTGCGTTAAAGGCCGGTTCGCTTTTGGTTATGCGACGCATCAGGACCGCATCACCAAGCCGATGATCCGTCAGAAGATCACCGATCCCTGGCAGGAGGTCTCCTGGGAGGAGGCGATTGACTATGCAGCCAGTGAATTCAAGCGCATTCAGGCGAAATACGGAAGAAGTTCAGTGGGTGGGCTGACCTCTAGCCGTTGCACCAATGAAGAGGCCTATGTCGTTCAGAAGCTGGTGCGGGCCGCCTTTGGCAATAACAATGTGGATACTTGCGCCAGGGTTTGCCACTCACCCACAGGGTATGGCCTCAAGCAGACCCTCGGAGAATCTGCCGGCACCCAGACCTTTGACTCGATCCGGAAGACCGATGTGATTCTTGTCATCGGGGCTAATCCAACCGATGGCCATCCCGTGTTTGGTTCTGCGATGAAGCGCCGGATTCGTGAGGGGGCTCGTCTGATTGTCGCTGACCCTCGCCAGATCGATTTGGTCAAGTCGGTGCACGTCAAGGCCGATTATCATCTCAAACTCCGTCCTGGCACCAATGTGGCGCTGATCAATGCCTTGTCGCATGTGATCGTCACCGAAGGCTTGGTCAATGAGGCGTTTGCTCTGGAACGCTGTGAGCTGGAGTCCTTCGAGAAATGGAAGACCTTCGTGGCGGATGAGCGGCATTCACCGGAAGCCCTTGAGGCGGTGACAGGTGTTGAGGCCCGACTCGTTCGTGAAGCGGCAAGGCTCTATGCAACCGGCGGCAATGCGGCGATCTACTATGGCCTTGGGGTCACCGAGCACAGTCAGGGTTCCACGGCGGTGATGGGTATTGCCAATCTTGCGATGGCGACCGCGAACGTCGGTCGCGAAGGGGTTGGTGTCAATCCCCTCCGTGGCCAGAATAATGTTCAAGGCTCCTGTGATATGGGGTCCTTCCCGCATGAGCTCCCGGGTTATCGTCATGTTTCGGATATCACCACGCGGTCTTTGTTTGAATCCGTGTGGGGTGTGACGCTCGACGCTGAACCGGGTCTGCGGATTCCGAATATGTTCAGTGCCGCGATGGATGGAAGCTTCATGGGGCTTTATTGTGAAGGCGAGGACATCGCACAGTCCGATCCTGATATCCAGCATGTCCATGCGGCCCTCAGAGCGATGGAGTGCGTGGTGGTTCAGGATCTATTCCTGAATGAAACCGCTAAGTTTGCCCATGTGTTTCTCCCAGGCGCGTCCTTCCTTGAAAAGAGCGGGACTTTCACCAATGCCGAACGTCGTATTTCGCCGGTTCGTCGGGTGATGACGCCGTTGGCGGGTTATGAAGACTGGGAGGTGACCCAGCTCTTATCCAATGCCCTCGGCTATCCGATGGATTATCAGCATGCCTCGGAAATCATGGATGAGATTGCCCGGTTGGTGCCGACCTTCACCGGCGTCAGCTTTAAAAAACTCGATGAGCTTGGCAGTGTTCAGTGGCCGTGTAATGACGAGGCCCCCCTTGGGACGCCGACCATGCACGTTGGAACTTTCGTTCGCGGCAAGGGGCGCTTCCTCTTGACCGAATACGTGCCGACCTCAGAACGGACCTCCAGCCGTTACCCGCTGATCCTCACCACGGGTCGCATCCTGTCCCAGTACAACGTCGGCGCACAGACCCGCAGAACCCAGAATTCGCTCTGGCATTCAGAGGATCGCCTTGAAATTCATCCCCATGACGCTGAAGACCGGGGTATCAATGCGGGCGATTGGGTCGGCATTAAGAGCCGCGCCGGAGAAACCGTGCTGCGGGCCACCTTGACCGAACGGGTTCAGCCAGGGGTGGTTTACACCACATTTCACTTCCCTGAGTCGGGAGCCAACGTCATCACCACGGACACCTCTGACTGGGCAACCAATTGCCCTGAATATAAAGTCACAGCGGTCCAGGTGACTAAGGTGACGAGTCCTTCAGAATGGCAGCAGGACTATCGTGAATTCAGTGAGGAACAACAGAATCTTCTGGAGCACCGCCTCGCGGCGGTTGATTGAGGCGGCCCCCTATGGATGTTGGGGCTGAGCTTGGTTGGCCCGGCTATCGGGTTCGGTCAGTTGAGCGTTGGCGGGGCGGTGTTGGTGTTACGGTTGAGGACGCTGTGGCAGAAGAGGCCCCGGTGGCGCTGCTCTACAATGGGGAGCCTCATGTCGTGATGCTAGCGACGCCCCTTGATCTCGATGATTTTGCCTTAGGCTTCAGCCTCACGGAGTCCATCGTGGCTCATTCGGGTGAAGTCGAGGCCATTCGTGTGGTCGAGCGGGCGGAAGGCATCGAGATTCGGGTGAAGATTCCCAGCGCACGCTGTGAAGCGGTTCAAGGTCAAGGACGCAATCTCACCGGTCGCACGGGTTGTGGCCTCTGCGGCGCCAGAACCCTGGCCCAGGCGGTCCGCAAACCGGCCCCAGTCACCTCTCAGCTGATCGTTCCTGAAGACGCCCTGATGAGGGCGCTCCACACCATCGGAGCCTCCCAGCGGCTTAATACGTTGACCGGCGCTGTTCATGCCGCGGCATGGGTGGTTCCAGGCCGGGAGGATCTCGTTGTTCGTGAAGATGTTGGCCGCCACAATGCGCTTGATAAGCTGCTGGGCGCGCTGGCTCGGCGGGGTGAAGATTTCTCCTCCGGCTTTGTGTTGGTGACCAGTCGAGCCAGTTACGAAATGGTCCAGAAATGTGCGGTGATGGGGGTGGGGCTGATCGCTGCGATGTCGGCGCCCACGGGGCTTGCCATTCGTCTGGCCGATGCATCCGGCATGACCTTAGTGGGGTTCGCGAGAGATCGTGATCACGTCGTCTATACTCACCCTGAGCGGCTGATGCACGCGACCTCGGGGGTCGCCGTAGCCTAATGAATGCCTAATCATTGACGTTTTTCTGATACATTCCCGTCCATGGACATAAAAAATCTGGTCAAAATGGCCAACAGTATTGGCGATTTCTTTGCTGCAGAGCCTGATCGCGAGCAGGGGATCGCAGGGGTCACTCATCACCTTAAGAATTTCTGGGAGCGAAGGATGCAGTCCGCCATCATTCGACATTATGAAGCCGGTGGCGAGGGGCTGACGGATCTGGTCAAGGCCGCCGTCGGGCAGCTCGCCAAAAATCATGCGCCGAAGGATTAAGTCCCTGTGAGCGGCCAAGATCCTGCTGCCGCGCTGGGGCTCACCATCTTTTGTGCTCCGGCCCGATACGTTCAAGGACGGGACGCCACCTGGGCGCTTGGAAGCGAGCTTAAAAAACTGGGTCTTGATGGCCCTCTTCTGATCATTGCCTGCCAAAGTGCCCGCCGTCATCTTGACGATGTGTGGGCTAAAACCCTTGGGGATCTTGAGATCCCTTTCGCGGTCTATGATTTTGGTGGGGAATGCTCAGACGCTGAGATTGAGCGAGGTCGTCACGAAGCTCTGAGGGTCGGCGCGACGACCCTCGTAGGTGCCGGTGGGGGCAAGGTGCTCGATACCGCCCGAGCGGTGGCTTTAGCCCTCGAGCTCCCGGTGGCTTGCTGCCCGACGACCGCGGCCAGCGATGCCCCTTGCAGTGCGTTGTCGGTGATATACAGTCCAGATGGGGTGTTTGAGCGATGCCTTTTTTATCGGCGCAATCCGGATCTGGTGCTGGTCGACACGCGGGTGATTGCCAAGGCCCCGGTCAGAACGCTGATCGCCGGGATGGGGGATGCCCTCGCGACTTATTTTGAGGCAGCGGCGGCTGATCGTGCCTGCCGCCGCAACCAGGTGGGCGGTTTGAGTACGCTCGCCGCACAGCAGCTGGCCCGACTCTGTTATGAGACTTTGCTGAAGGACGGTGTGCAGGCCGTTGCGGCCGCCAGGGAGGGCTTGGTGACACCGGCCCTTGAACGCATCGTCGAGGCCAACACGCTGTTGTCGGGTCTCGGCTTTGAATCGGGGGGGCTTGCAGTCGCCCACTCTGTCCACAATGGCTTGACGCAAGCGCCTGAAACCCATGACCGGATGCACGGGGAGAAAGTGGCCTTTGGTACGCTGGTGCAGTTGGTGCTTGAAGGGCGCGATGCGGCGCTGATTGAAGAGGTCCTCGGGTTCTCATGGGCGGTGGGTTTGCCGGTCACGCTCAAAGCGCTGGGCCTTGAGACGCTGTCGCCTGCGCAGGCAGAAGACATCGCCCGACGGGCCTTGGCGCCTGGTGAAACAGCCCATAATGAGCCCTTTGTGGTGACGGTGGACGCCCTTCGTGACGCCCTCTTTGCTGCCGATGCGCTCGGCCGCGCCTTTATAGCTAAAGTTGCTCGCGAATCGTCGATAATGCCCGATCCAACAGCTGAGGCTCCTCGCTGAACAGGACCTGGGCTTCGGTTTCCTTCTGCAGCCAGGTCATCTGCCGTTTAGCGAACTGCCGGGTGGCGATCAATGCGCGCTCGATCATCGCTTCCCGCGACCATGCGCCCTCGAGATACGACCACACCTGGCGATAGCCCACCGCGCGGAGGGCAGGGAGGTCGGCATGAAGGTCGCCCCGATCAAACAGGCGGGCCACTTCCTCAATCAGTCCCTGCTCCAGCATCGCCAAAAATCGGCCCTCAATCCGCTGATATAGTGCGGCTCGGTCGCCGGGACGAAGGACCAGCTTAATGAGGGGGCGATCGCTTTTGTGCTGGGTTCTTTTGATCCACGTCGTCAGCGGGATGCCGGTGAGACGAAAGACCTCAAGCGCCCGTTGGATTCTTTGCGGGTCCTTGGGGTGGATCCTTGCGGCGGCGACCGGGTCAATGTTCTGAAGGTCCCGATGGAGGGCGTCCCAGCCCAGGCGTTGGGCCTCGGCGGTGATCGCTTCGCGGAGCGCGGGGCTGGCCGGAGGCAGGGTCGCAAGACCCTGGCTGAGGCCATGAAAATAGAGCATGGTGCCGCCGGCGAGGATCGGTATTCGGCCGCGATCGCTGATGGCCCCCATGAGGGCTTCCGCGTCTTGATGAAATTGGCCGGTGGAGTAGGCTTCTAGGGGATCTAGGATATCGATCAGGTGATGGGGGATGCCGCCTTGCTGGTCGGGCGCTGGTTTTGCGGTTCCGATGTCCATGCCGCGGTAGACCTGGGCGGAGTCGACACTGATGATTTCACCGCCGAGTTCCTGGGCAAGGCGAATCGCTAAGGAGGTTTTACCTGAGGCCGTCGGACCCATCAAAAGGATCGCCGGTGCCTTGATGGACGTCTGATTCACAAGGGGCTAATGCTTGAAGTTCTGAGCTAATGCCGGTAGACTGGTGGGATTTACTTGGTTCTGAGGGAGAGTAACATGTCGCGTCGTCGATTGGTGGTCGGTAACTGGAAAATGAATGGTGACCGCGCCAGTTCTCAGAGGCTGCTCAAAGAGATCGTCGCGGGTTTGCCGGCGGATGCAAAGACAGATGTCGGCGTGTGCCCACCTGCCATTTATATTGCCGATCTGGCCGCGACGGCAGCCGGTCGCGTGCAGCTAGGCGCGCAGAATGTGGCTGATCACGATGCGGGTGCTTACACCGGTGAGATCTCAGCGATCATGTTGAAAGATGTCGGCTGCAGCCTTGCCTTGGTCGGTCACTCTGAGCGCCGCGCCATCTATGGCGAAACTGATGCCTTGGTCGCTGCGCGCTATGCCAAGGCCATTGGCCATGGGGTGACGCCGATCCTTTGCGTGGGTGAAACGCTCGAGGAACGGGAGTCTGAGCGTACCTTCACGGTGATTGATGCCCAGCTCGATGCGGTGATCGCCACCTCAGGTGTTGGATCACTTCGCCAAGCCGTGATTGCTTATGAGCCGGTTTGGGCGATTGGTACCGGTCGCACGGCATCGGCCGAGCAGGCGCAAGAAGTTCACGCGTACATCCGCTCAAAGATTAAAGCCCTTGATGCCGATGTGGCGTCCACGCTGCAGATTCTTTACGGTGGTAGCGTCAAGGCGGACAATGCCGCAGCACTCTTTAGTCAGCCGGATGTAGATGGCGGCCTGATCGGGGGGGCTTCCCTTGATGCAGCATCATTTTTAGCCATTTGCCTGGCTCCGTAACAGGAAAACAGCATGTATCAGTTCATAATGGTTGTCCATGTCCTGATTGCCATTGCAATCGTGGGTCTCGTTCTTCTGCAGCAAGGGCGCGGCGCCGATGCCGGGGCAGGTTTTGGTGGCGCATCCAACTCTGTGTTTGGTGCACGAGGCGCTTCATCATTTCTTTCCAGAACGACGGCCATTCTGGCAACCGTGTTCTTTACGACCAGCCTGAGTCTTGCCTATCTGGCAGCCAACAAGGATAATAAGGTCCAAGATATTATGGATGCGCCGGAGGTCTTAGCACCTCAGCAGCGCGATCTTCCGCCGATAGCGATCGAACCCCAGCCGCCCGTCAAGAGTGACGTTCCAGCTGTGGTCCCTCCCGCAAAACCCGCTGGCAAGCCATAGGCTTCAGGTTCGCGTAATCGACGTTTGATGATTTAGCCGATGTGGTGAAATTGGTAGACACGCCATCTTGAGGGGGTGGTGACGCAAGTCGTGTCGGTTCAAATCCGACCATCGGCACCAATCATAGGTTCAACGAGAACCGAAGAAATATAAAAACCCGCAGACCAGAAGGCCTAGCGGGTTTTTTATTGTTCAGTAGAAGCCATCAAACCATGAGCGCTCAAAAAGCGCAGAGATATTGTGAGTGAAATATTCTCTAAAGAACCCTATCTTCCGGATGTAAGATAAAGAGTCGGGAAATAATATGGTCACTCACCTTCACCCCAAGCCAAACCAGTTTCAATCCACTGTTTTTAAAAACATCCTGATAACCCTGAAACGATCACGTGTTCAGTCCAAGATCGTGAATGGAGCGCAGGTGATCTTTTCCAATAAGTTTGAGATACTTCACGATGAATCTTTCAGGCAGAAGGGTATGTAGCCATGGAAGAATGAGTCGCGTTCTGCTGTGATCTCCATAGGGGCTATTAAAGAGTGGACCAAAACCCACAAGAGTCGGCCACCCGGCTTAAGAGACTCCTTTGAAAGCTTCATCCTGGTCGGTAAATCCATGATGTGTTCTTAAACTGCCTTTCGAAAGAATCAGAGCAAACGACTGTTCTTTAAGGTCTTTTAGTTCACAGCAAAAGAATTCGACGCGGCCCACTAAATCTGGAAATCTTTCCGCTAAATAGGCCGTAGCAAAGTCAATTCTTTCAGGGTCTTTATCAATCCCGACCACCCGCTTGGCCCCCCTTAATCGCCGCATCACCAGAAAGGCTCCTCTACGGCCGATGTCCAACAAGACTTTGTCATGGAGATTAGGTCGGTCACCGAGCCTTGACCATAACTTCTTATTTGCTTTTTGGCCACGCAGAAAGTAGCTGATATGCGCTTGCCGAATAGTGTCTGTTACGTCGTTGAGCCTCGTCATTTTATTGGGTATCGTGTACCATCAATACCTTACTGTCTGATTTAAATCCGACATCGGCACCCATAATAAAAAGCAATCAGCTTAGCCATCGGCCCGCCTGCAGAAGTAAGCGGGCCGATGGCGTTACTGCGACACTGAAAATGGAATATCGCCTGATTAAGACGGATGGTCGCGCCCGGCGCGGCGAATTATCTTTCCCCAGAGGGACCGTGCAGACGCCGGCCTTCATGCCGGTCGGTACCTATGGGACGGTAAAGGCGATGACCCCTGAGGAACTTCGGGCGATTGGTGCCGAAATAATCCTCGGCAACACCTTTCATCTCATGTTGAGGCCGGGTACCGAGGTGATTAGGAAGCACGGCGATCTCCATGATTTTATGCACTGGTCTGGTCCCATATTGACGGACTCCGGCGGATTTCAGGTCTTCAGTCTTGGGGCGATGCGAAAAATCACCGAGGAGGGTGTCCGTTTTCAATCACCCATCGATGGTGATACGGTTTTTTTGGGGCCAGAAGAATCCATGGCGGTCCAGCGTGCCCTGGGTTCAGACGTGGTCATGATTTTCGATGAGTGTACGCCATACCCTGCGACTTATGAGGAGGCCCGTGATTCCATGGCGCTCTCCCTGCGCTGGGCAGACCGCAGCAAAAAGGCCCATGGCGATAATCCATCTGCCTTATTTGCGATTGTTCAGGGGGGGGTCTATGAGGATCTGCGGGTCACCTCCGCTCAGGCCCTGATGGACATGGGATTCGATGGGTATGCCATCGGCGGTCTCTCAGTCGGTGAACCAAAGGAAGATCGGACCCGGGTTCTTGACGCGGTGGTGCCTTTACTCCCTTTAGATAGACCGCGCTATCTCATGGGGGTGGGGACCCCGGAAGATCTGGTGGAGGCGGTCTGTCAGGGTATCGACATGTTCGATTGTGTGATGCCGACCCGTAATGCCCGGAATGGGCATATCTTCAGCCGTTACGGAACGCTCAGGATTCGAAATGCGACCTATCAGGATGATATCCGTCCGCTTGATGAATCCTGTCGCTGCTATACCTGTCAGAACTATTCAAGGGCCTATCTCCGGCATCTCGACAAGTGTGGTGAGATCTTGGGGGCGCGGCTCAATACGATCCACAACCTTTATTACTATCAGGCGTTGATGGCGGGTCTTCGGGAGGCGATCGAGCAGGGGAACCTCAAGGTTTTCGTCGAGGAGTTTTACCGTCTACGCGAAAGTTTGCCCCCTTCTGTGGCATAATCCGAGGTTTATTCGCCACTCATTGTTAGGAGTAAGTCCATGGGTTTTTTCATCTCAGATGCGCTGGCTGAAGCCGTCCCTGCCGCAGCACAGGACCCCGGCTTTGTCGGTATGATCCTGCCGGTCGGAATCATGGCGGCCTTTTTCTTCCTTTTTATCCTGCCGCAGCAGCGCAAGACCAAGGAACATAAGAAAATGGTCGATGCTTTGGGTAAGGGGAGTGAAGTCGTGACTTCGGGTGGACTTTTAGGTCGTGTCATTGATCTTGATGACAATTTCGTGGAACTCGAGTTGGCCGATAACGTTCATGTCCATGTCCAGCGGAATGCCGTTGTTTCCCTGCTTCCCAAGGGGACCTTCAAGGCCAGAAAAAAGGCCTAAAAGTCATCCTAAGGTTCCTCTCACGTTTCCGCCGACCGCTTTCACGTCGTCGCGCTCATAGGCAGTTAACATGCGTAATCATTTTCCTCTCTGGAAAAACAGTCTCATCTCCCTCATCCTTGTCCTTGCGGCGGTCTATGCCCTACCGAATTTTTTTGGGGAGGATCCTTCGGTCCAGCTGTCACCGCTTCGAGGTGCTCTTTTGGACCAGAATCTGGTCGCAACCGCCGAGAAGTCTCTGACGGCGGTTGGCTTGACGCCCAAGGCGGTCGAGCTGTCGGATAAACGGTTGTTGATCCGGTTTGAGGATACGGACGCGCAGTTAAAGGCATCGGACACCCTCGGGACCACTTTCGAGGGTCGCTACACGGTGGCACTCAATTTGGCACCGGCAACCCCTGATTGGCTCCGACGGATTGGCGCGGGACCTATGTATCTTGGTCTTGACCTTCGAGGTGGTGTCCACTTCATGATGCAAGTCGACATGGACGCCGCGATCAAGCAGGCGGAAGAGCGCTATGCAGAAGATATCCGCACCCTGCTCAGAGATAGCAAAATCCACTATGGTTCGGTCGATCGCAACAACCACGTGATCCAGATCAAGTTCCAAGATGCCAATACCCTGGGGCAGGCTGAGAGTACGCTCAAACGAGAAGTGCGTGGCTTAGTCTTTGATGAAGACGGCACGACCTTGAATGGTCGAATGAGCGATACCGAAGCTCGGGAGATCCGTCGCCTGGCTGTGGCCCAAAATGTGACCACGCTGCGAAATCGTGTGAACGAACTCGGTGTTGCAGAGCCGGTCATCCAGCAGCAAGGCGATGATCGAATCGTGGTTCAGCTGCCGGGGGTCCAGGATACTGCCCGCGCTAAGGAAATCCTGGGTGCCACGGCAACCCTTGAATTCAGAATGGTGGATGCCGACCATCCAACGCCAACGGACGAGACCAAGACGCCGATTGGTTCGAAGCTTTACAAAGACCGCCAAGGCAAGCCGGTGCTGCTGCAGCGGAAGATTATCGTGACGGGTGACCAGATCATCGATGCCTCATCAGGGCTTGAGCAGCAGTCAGGCTCGGCCGCGGTCTTTATTACCCTCAATGGTCCGGGTGCCCGAAAGATGGCGGATACCACGAAGGAGAACATTAATAAGTCGATGGCCGTGGTCTACATCGAGAACAAGAACGAGACCAAGGAAGTGGGCGGTAAGAAGGTGACAACCAAGCGGACGGTCGAAGAGGTCATTAATATCGCCACCATTCGCGACCGCTTCAGCAAGCGATTCCAAATCAGCGGTCTTGATGGCACGGATGAAGCACGTAATCTCTCGCTGTTGCTGCGGTCAGGAGCCTTGGCCGCACCCGTGGACATTGTCGAGGAGCGCACCGTCGGTCCAAGCCTCGGTAAGGAAAATATTGCACAGGGTGTTCGATCCTTCGAGATCGGCTTCCTGCTGGTGGCCTTGGTCGTCCTTTTTTACTACAAAGTTTTCGGGATCGTCGCGAACATTACGCTGTTGTTTAACGTGGCCTTGATCCTGGCCATTTTATCCGCCATGCAAGCGACTCTGACCCTTCCAGGTATCGCAGGGATTACCCTGACGGTGGGAATGGCGGTGGACGCCAATGTTTTGATCTATGAGCGCATCAAGGAAGAAATTCGCAATGGTGCATCCCCTCAGGGCGCCATCTATGCTGGCTTTGATCGAGCTTTTGCGACCATCTGGGATTCTCACGTCACCAATCTGATTGCAGCGGTCATGCTGTTTGGGATTGGTTCTGGTCCCGTGAAGGGCTTTGCCGTCACCTTGACCATCGGCATCATTACGTCGCTGTTCACCGCCGTCAGCTGCACCCGGATGATGGTCAATTTCATCTACGGGCAAAAGCGTGCTGCCAAGCTCTGGATTTAGCCTTGAAGGCGGATTCAGAACGCGGTTTCAACTATATTGAGGAGTAGATAGTCTTGTCAGCAAATACGGTTACCCAACGGCACTACGCCATTGATTTTATGAAATGGCGCGGGACGGCTGTCGTCGCATCCCTCGCGCTGAGCGTCATTGCTATTGGTTCATTGACGATCAAGGGATTGAATTTTGCAGTGGACTTTACTGGCGGGACGGTGATTGAAGCAGGCTATCAACATCCTGCAGATCTCAACGCTATTCGCAGTGATCTCGAGGCGGCTGGCTTCTCAAATCCCACGGTCCAGAATTTTGGGACGACCAAGGACGTCTTGATTCGGCTTGCACCACTGAAGCGGGGCGAAAAAGGCATGGAGATGCGGACGCAGGTCATGGATGCCCTGAACAAAAATGTCGAAGACCGCCCCGATATTAAGCGGGTCGAGTTTGTGGGGCCTCAGGTCGGTGATGATCTGGTGGAGGGCAGTCTCATCGCGCTCTTGGCCTCCACCGTGTTCATTTTGATCTATGTCGCCTGGCGTTTTGAGTACCGATTCGCACTGGGAGCGATCCTCGCGACGCTCCACGACATCACTGTGATTGTCGGTTTGTTTTCCGTCTTCCAGCTCGATTTCGATCTCACGGTATTGGCCGCTGTGCTGACCATTATGGGGTACTCCCTGAATGACACCATCGTCGTCTTTGACCGGGTGCGGGAGAATTTCCGAAAAATCCGCCGTGCCGATACGCTGGAGATCATCAATCAGTCCATTAACGAGACCTTAAGTCGAACCCTGATGACGTCGTTTTTGACCTTCTTAACGGCGATGGCGATGGCGATCTGGGGGGGTGAGGTGCTGCGGAACTTCGGCATCGCCCTGGTGATTGGTATCTTTGTGGGGACTTATTCATCGATTTATGTGGCGACGGCACTGGCCTATAAGCTTGGCGTGAGCCGGGCCGACCTGTTGGTCCCTGAAAAAGAAGGCGCCGAAGACGGTCGTCCCTGATCCTTAGGAAGAAATAATATTCAAAAGGCCGCGATAAGTGGCCTTTTTTTCAGCTATACCGCCGAACCCGAGAACGATTATCGATGGACATCATGGCCCGACTTGCAGACGAACTATCGGTCAAACCGACTCAGGTGGTGGCCGCGGTCCGACTTCTTGATGAAGGTGCCACCGTTCCCTTTATCGCTCGTTACCGGAAGGAAGCGACCGGTTCACTTGACGACAGCCAGCTCAGGCTTCTGGAGACGCGTCTTTATTATCTTCGGGAGCTTGAGGCACGACGTCAAACCATTCTGTCCAGCATCCTTGAACAAGATAAGCTGACGCCTGAATTGAAGGCTTCGATCCTGGCCGCGGAGACCAAAACACTGCTCGAAGATCTTTATCTTGCCTATAAGCCCAAGCGCCGCACCAAAGCTCAGATGGCCCGAGAGGCAGGCCTTGAGCCCCTGGCTATGGGGTTATTGGCAAAGCCTGAGATGGTTCCTGCGGTTTTTGCTCTCCCTTATCTCAATCCCGAACAGGGTATTGGCGAGGTGGAGCAGGCGCTGGAGGGGGCCCGCCAGATTCTGATGGAGCATTTCTCTGAAAATGCGACCACCGTCAGTGGGTTGCGGGAAAAGATCTGGGATCAGGGTTTTTTGATCGCCAAGGTCAAAGAGGGTAAAGAAATCTCGGGCGCCAAGTTTCGAGATTATTTCGACTATGGAGAGGCGCTTGCCCACATTCCATCGCACCGTCTTCTGGCCCTTTATCGGGGCCGTAACGAGGACATCCTCGATCTCACCCTGAAGCCAGGACGGGATGAGGAGAGGGCCCATGCCTTGGCCAAGGGATTCATCCAGGAAGAAGAGGGGATTCGTTTCGAGGGGCGGCCGGCTGATGAATGGCTCATCGATTGTGTTCATTATGCCTACCGTATCAAATTGCTCCCGAAGATCGATCTCGATTTGAAGCAACGACTGAAGGATCTCGCCGAGGAGGAGGCCATTCAGGTCTTTGCCCGGAATCTCAAGGATCTTCTTCTGGCTGCACCGGCAGGGCCTAAGGTGACCATGGGCCTTGATCCTGGGCTTCGGAGCGGGGTTAAGGTCGCCGTGGTCGCTGAAACCGGTAAGCTTTTGGCGACAGCGACTATTTATCCCCATGTTCCCCGTAAGGAATGGGATCCCTCGCTTGACGTTCTGGCCACAATCGCTCGCCAGCATCAGGTCGAATTAGTGGCGATTGGTAATGGCACGGCATCAAGAGAGACCGATCAATTAGTCCAAGCGCTGACGCGTGCCCACCCGGATCTTGGACTCAAACAGGTATCGGTGTCTGAAGCTGGGGCTTCGGTGTATTCCGCCTCTCAACTGGCGGCCCTTGAATTTCCTGATCTTGATGTGACCTTGAGGGGCGCAGTCTCGATTGCTCGCCGCCTTCAAGATCCCCTGGCTGAACTGGTCAAGATCGAACCCAAGGCCATTGGGGTAGGGCAGTACCAGCACGATCTGAATCAACTGCGCCTTTCAAAAAGCCTCGACGCCGTTGTCGAGGATTGCGTCAATGCGGTCGGGGTGGATGTCAATATGGCCTCCTCTGCCCTGTTGCGATATGTGTCAGGATTATCGGCCACTATCAGCCAAAACATCGTCGATTATCGGGATCAGCATGGGCCTTTCGCGACCCGGGAAGGACTCCGTCAGGTGCCGCGGCTTGGTGACCGAACCTTTGAACAGGCTGCAGGATTTCTTCGCATCATGCAGGGGGAAAACCCACTAGATGCCTCCGCCGTCCATCCGGAAGCCTACCCTTTGGTCACCCGCATGGCGGCAGCGACCGGACGAGATGTGCGTGCCGTGATCGGTAACAGCGATTTTTTGAGGTCACTCGAGGCTGAACGCTATGTGGACGATCGGTTCGGGTTACCCACGGTCAAGGACATCCTCAAAGAACTGGAGAAGCCTGGACGTGATCCGCGGCCTGAATTTAAGACCGCCGCCTTCAAGGACGATGTATCCACGCTCAAGGATCTCAAGGCAGGGATGATGCTCGAAGGGGTCGTGACCAATGTGGCCAATTTCGGTGCTTTTGTTGATATCGGCGTGCATCAGGATGGTCTCGTTCATATTTCTCATCTGGCTGATCAATTCGTCAAGGATCCAAGGGACATCGTCAAGGCGGGTGACGTGGTGAAGGTCAAGGTCTTGGAGGTCGATGCCACCCGAAAACGTATCGCTCTGAGCATGAAGCGAGAGGCGCCACCTGAAGAGAAGTCCCATCACGCTGAAAGGCCGCAGGGTTCTGATCAAAAGGACGCTCGAGGGAAAAGGCCGCCTCCGGCGGCTTTACCCCCCCGCGGGGCGATGGCAGAGGCTTTGGGCAAGGCTTTCAAACGCTGAGAACAGAGGAGAGGGACCAGTATGAGTCTTCACCACGGGCAGCCGCCAAGAGATTCCAAGGGATTGATCGTCGCAGCACTCGGGGTCGTGTTTGGTGATATCGGTACCAGCCCTCTCTACACCCTCAAGGAATGCTTTGGTGGGAGTCATCCTGTGCTGCCCTCCGATGAGAATATTCTGGGTATTCTGTCTTTGGTGTTCTGGTCGGTCCTTATCGTGATCTCGCTGAAATACGTTGTCTTTATCATGCGGGCTGACAACAAGGGCGAGGGCGGTATTATGGCCTTGATGTCGTTGGTGACGCAGAAAGCGCGACTGGGCCCTGGACTTAAGGCATTGCTCATAGGTCTTGGACTCATGGGGGCTTCACTGTTCTATGGTGATGGGGTCATTACCCCTGCGATTTCCGTTTTGAGTGCCGTTGAGGGGCTTGAGGTCCTAAAACCGCAGTTGCATGACTTCATCATTCCCATCGCGCTAGCGGTTCTTATTCTCTTGTTCCGATCTCAGCATCATGGGACCGGCAAGGTAGGCCAGTTGTTCGGACCCATCATGCTTTTGTGGTTTTCGAGTCTTGCGGTCATTGGCCTTGAAAGTCTCCTTGAAACCCCGGAAGTGCTCAGAGCGCTTGATCCTAGGCGCGCGGTTGACTTCTTTAGAGAGAATGGCTGGCATGGATTCTTGACCCTGGGGGCGGTCGTTTTATCGGTGACGGGCGGCGAGGCCCTCTATGCCGATATGGGACACTTTGGCCGGATTCCGATCCGGAAAGCGTGGTTTTATGTGGCGCTCCCTGCCTTGATGCTCAATTATTTTGGTCAGGCGGCCCTGTTGACCCGAGATCCCGCAGCCATCAGTAGCCCCTTCTACCTGATGGTGCCACCCGCATGGCTGTCGTTCATGATCATACTGGCGACACTCGCGACCGTGATTGCCTCCCAAGCCGTTATTTCTGGGGCCTTCTCGCTGACGGCCCAGGCGATTCAATTAGGTTTCTGCCCCAGGCTGACCATCAAGTACACCTCGGAGGATGAGATGGGTCAGATCTATGTTCCGGCCATCAACACCATGTTGATGGTCGGTGTCATTGTGCTGATTGTGGGTCTTCAGTCCTCCTCCAAGTTAGCGGCAGCCTATGGGATCGCGGTCACCGGAACGATGGCGATTGATACGATCTTGGCCTTTGTGGTGGTCTTAAGTCTTTGGAAGTGGAACGCCTTTCTGAGTGGTCTTGTTGCCCTCTTGTTCTTGATGGTCGATCTTGCTTTCTTTGGGGCCAATATCCCGAAGATACCGGATGGCGGCTGGTTTCCGCTGGTGATTGGTGCGGTGGTCTTTGTTCTCCTGAGTACTTGGAAAAGCGGGCGCTCGGTGCTGCAGAACAAACTCCAGGAGAAGGCGATGCCCGTGGAAGAGTTCTTGGCCATGACGGTGGCGCAACCGCCGGTTCGGGTTTCTGGGACGGCGGTCTATTTGACGTTAAGCCGACAGGGTATTCCCCTCGCACTATTGAATAATCTTCGCCACAATAGAGCGCTCCACGACAATGTCATCATCATGAGCGTGGTGACCGAACCCTTACCGAGAGTGGCGCCTGAAAAACGGCGGGACGTTCAGAAGCTGGCTGACTCGTTGTTTCGGATCACCCTTCACTATGGCTTTGCAGAATCACCCAATATACAAAAGGCGCTCCGCTCCTCGAGCCGTGAAATCACGATAGATCCCAACGAGACCTATTTTTTCATGAGTCGGGAGACGCTGATTGCAAAGCCCTCGCCATTGATGGCGCTCTGGCGGATCCGGCTCTTTATCGGCATGGCCCGTAATGCAGGTTCCGCGGCCAGATACTTTCAGATTCCTCTTGATCGAGTGGTCGAGCTTGGGACTCAGGTGATGATCTAAGTCTCAAGGGACGGCGACCTTAGGAGTGACCGTAAGCTTTGGGTCGTGTGAGGAGATCAAGGCTCGGCGCTGCAAAGTTCATCAGGAGGACCCCAAAAGCGATCCCGTCCGGGTAGTTGCCATAGCAGCGGATGAGGAGGGTCAGCCCCCCGATTCCAGCACCATAGAGCCAGCGGCCACGGGGGGTGTTGGCGGCCGTTACGGGGTCGGTGGCAATAAAGAAAGCGCCCAGCATGGTCGATCCCAAAAAGAGCGGCTGAAGGCTTCCCAAGATCCCGCCCTGGAACGTTTGTAGCGTCATATTGCCCAGCAACAGGACGCCCAGCATGGCCAAAGGGATCCGGTAGTCGAGGGCTTGACGGACCACCAGCCAGCAGCCCCCGGCCAGATAGGCGAGGTTGATCAGGAGCGAAGCGGTCAACGCGGGGTGCGGGAGGGGTGTTCCCTTCTCTAAAGAGGTTTTAAGGCCATCATGGAGCACAGTCAGGGGGGTTGCCCTCGCGATACTGTCCCACCAGGCCTTCTCCGGTGATCCAAGGACTGCGGTTAAGCTGCTGCCAAGAGAGGGGCCATCGCCGAAGGTTCCACTCCAAAGAGTCATTTCTTGGGGGAACGAAATGATCAGCATGGCGTAGCCGACCATGGCGGGATTAAAGGGGTTCTGACCCAATCCGCCGTAGACTTGTTTGCCAAAAGTGATCGCAAGGACCGCGCCGGTGACAGGGACCCACCAAGGGGCCAATGGGGGGAGACAAAGCGCTAGCAAGAGACCGGTCAGGAGCGCACTGTGATCCTGAAGGGTCTCTTGGATGGGGCGACCGCGGAGTCTTAAGAGGACAGCTTCGGTGATCAGGGCCGTTGCCGCACCCAGTCCGACCTGGAGGATCACCCCACCGCCATAGACCCACAAGGCCATCAAAGCCCCCGGAACCAGGGCGATCAGGACATCTCGCATGATGTCACCGACGGAGCGGTGAGACCGGATAAAGGGTGACCTCAGCAGCCGGGAGGTGGGGTCCTGGTTCATCCCTTACCTCTCAGGAGCCCCCTTCCAAGCGCTCTGCTAGAGACCGCCTTCATGTTCTTGAATGAGACGAATGAGCTCTTTCACCAGTCTCCAAGCGGCAAACACAATGGCGGCATAAATTAACCACTCCTCCAGGGAAACCCGAGTGCGATCCTCATCCAGTGCCGACATGCCGATGACCCCGACGACGATCATTAGAATGTAATTCAATACGGCCATGCGATCCATTTCTCCTTGTTGGTTGATAGCGTTCGATCAATGAGGATCTGACAGCATGGCTTAGAAGAAGTTGTGGTTGCGGCCATGCCTCTTTTTGATCCTAATTGCTTCTTTGGGTCATTTCACGCAGCGGCTCTTGGAGGCTGTCATGCCACTGCCATTGGCCGCCTTCTAAGATCTCCAATGCTTTTTCGTGAAGCTCTATGTGGGAAATGGTGTGTTCGAAGGTGATCGCGGTGATTTCCAGTTCTTTAAATATTTCAAGTACCTGCCCGAGACGGGATGGATCAAGGGAGCTGCCAGGGCGATCAAGGAGAACGAACGCGGGCACTAACAGGGTCACTCGGGCAATGACCAGTAATTGCTGTTCTGCCAGTGGGAGCTCGCTGTCCCAGTCATGAAGGGTATGGAAGCCACCATGGCGTTCGGCCAGGCTTTCAAGTCCGACCATCGAGAGGGCAGCTTGTATGGATGCTTCATGCGGTATGAGGTCCTCAGGTTTTGGCGCTTTCGGGTCATTCAGATCGTTGCCAAGATCTGGGTAAGGCCGCAGGAACAATTCTGACAAGGTGCAAGGCGTGAGATAGGGCCGCTCTGAGACGAACAAGCACTGATCCAGAGGCGGGCGTTTGATGCTGCCTTCAGATGTCGTCCAGATGCCGGCAATCGCTCTAAAGAGTGCGGTCAGGGCGGAGGCATCAGGCCCATAGACCAGCACGGGCTTCTGTCGGTTAAACGAGGCCGTCAGCTGACGGACGAGGCAATGAGGGCTATGCGGCGCGTTGAGGGTGAGGTTCTCGATGAGGATGGTCTTTTCGGACATGAGCTTGGCCTCCTCAAGGCTTTGAAGGCCCTGTTGCTTTTCCTTAAGCGCGGATTCTGTCAGGAGAGACAGCCGGTTGATGACGGCCACAAAGGACGAAATCGATTGGAACTGGGTGATAATCAGTGAGAAGGCGCCCATCAGCTGGGTAAAGGCCACGGCGGACTGGGTGATGACCCCGAATTCGACTTTACCTTCAATGAACAGGGGCGCCACGATCAGCGCTGGAATAATCTGAATCATCCAGTTGAAGCCGGTGGTAAAAAAACCGACATTACGGTTGGTTCTTATAATGGCGGTCAGATTATCGGTCAAGGCTTGAAGAAGCCTGAAGGCTCGATCAATCCAGAAAGCCTCTCGGCGGGACAGGGCAATCATGTCAGCATGTTCGCGAAATCCAATCAGGGAAGAGCGAAAAGCAGCCTCCTTATCGAGCTGCTGGTCATTCAATTTGATCAGGGGCTTTCCAAATTGAATGGTGAAAATGGTCCCGATCAGCGCATAGCCGATCGCGACCAGGAAGAGCTGGGGACTGATATGCCAGAGAACACCTGAAAAGGCGATGACCGTTAACAGAGCGTTCGATAACATGAGAACGAACGATACTGACGTGGTCGTGAAGGCCTTAACGTCCTCTGCGATGCGCTGGTCCGGGTTATCAACCTCCTCGCTGACGTCCATTCGCCAATACACCCGATGGTCGGCATAAAGCTCAAATAACCGCCAAGTCATCCACTTGCGCCAGAGGAGTCCCAGTGACTCCTCGGTGAAGCGGGACATCACCGAGACGAAGGTGAGACCACCGAAAACGGCGACATAAAGGATAGCCTCGTCCCAAAACTCCTTTTCGTTGTGATCAGCGATAGCCGTCATGAAATCGCGCCCGATGAAGCTATTGAGGACGTTAAGGCCGTTGATCAGCAACATGCAAACGATCAGGGCCGCCAGAAGCCAGCGGGCCTTAGGCCCCATCCTTGGATCCAAGGCCACCGCCTTGACCATCGCCTTAAGGCGTGAAAGGGTCACTTGAAGAACATTGGCGGAAAGACGACTCATCGGAGGGTTCCTCAGGAGGATGGGCGGGAGTTATTCATTTTCCAGACGCTTTTTAGCGATATCTAACTCTTTCTGCTGGTCAACGCTCAAGCGAGGGTATTCTAGTTTGAGTGTCTTAAGACGCCGACAGATCGTCTCGGAAACCAAGGCTCGACACAACCATTTATGATCAGCCGGCACGATATGCCAGGGCGCGAAAGGCGTGCTGGTGTGACTGATGGCGTCTTCATAGGCCTTCATATAGTCATTCCAATAGCCCCGTTCCTGAAGATCTGCCGCCGAAAATTTCCAGTGCTTGCCGGGATCGGTCAGTCGCGCCAAAAGCCGTCTTTTCTGTTCATCCTTCGACACATGAAGAAAGAATTTGAGGAGGATGGTGCCGTTTGAGGCAAGGTGTCGCTCGAAGTGTCGAATATCCTCATACCGCGCGGCCCAAAACGACTTCCCCCTTTTTCCAGGCGGCAGTTGCTGGTGTTCTAGAAGCTTTGGATGGACCCTTGTGATCAGAACATCCTCATAGTACGAGCGATTAAAAATTCCGATCCGCCCTCGTTCCGGGAGTGCACACATGGAGCGCCACAGGAAGGTATGGTCAAGCTCTTCGGCGGAGGGGTGTTTGAAAGAAAATACCTGACACCCCTGAGGATTAATGCCCGACATCACATGGCGAATGGTGCCATCCTTGCCGGCAGCATCCATGGCTTGAAAGATGATCAAGACCGCGAAACGATCGTCGGCGTAGAGTCGCTGCTGACTCTCACTCAGTCGTTTGAGATTTTCCTCAAGGAGGTCTTTGGCATGATTCCTGAGGTCATCAAGGTTCCCCTCAGATTCTCCATTCGGCCAGCGGGTACTGAATCGATCTAGTCTGATCTTGGATCCAGGTGCGACCCTGATGGCTTGGATCAGCTGCTTGTCGAGGATCATGGGGCCACTCATTAGAGGTCATGGGAGGCCTACTTTACGCTACCCGCGGCTAAAGGCCAGTGTCCTTTTCAGGGGCTGCTGCGGGTGGCGAGGGTGCATCCTCTAAAACCTCTGGCAGGGCCTTAAAGCGGCTGCTCATGACTTCGATCAGCTTATGCTGGTCTTCGTAGATGATGAGGGATTGGAGACCCTCAGCTTCGCTGATCCTTTGGGCCTCCTTTTCGCCGACACACAGGAGTGCCGTTGACCAAGCATCCGCGAGGGTCGGATCGTCGTGAAGGACGGTGGTTGAAAGAAGATGGTGGGTCACCGGCTGTCCCGTGCGGGGGTCGATAATGTGAGAATAGCGGGTCCCACTCTCCTCGTAGAAGTTCCGATAGGTTCCCGAGGTCATGATCGCAATGCCCTTTTCTTCATGGAGATCGAGGACCCTCTGTACCTCGCGGGCCATCGGAGATGGCTTTTCAATGGCGACCCGCCAGGGGCTTCCGTCCCCCTTGCGTCCTCGAACCCTCATTTCACCGCCGACTTCGACCAGATATTGAGTGAAGCCACGGCTCTCGATCAACCGGCTGATGACGGCGACGGTATAACCTTGAGCGATCGAGTCGACCGTGATTTCAAGCGCCGGGTCCTGCTTGCGGAGACGGTGACCTTCGACATCGATGTCCAGCTTATCCATGCCGATATGGGTCATCGCGTTTTTGATCGCGCTGGCGTCTGGAATCGTCAGGTGATGCTGAGCAAACCCCCAAAGGCTAAAGAGAGGCTTGACGGTGAGATCGTAGCAGCCATCGGACAGGGCATGGATGGTTTTTCCAACCTGAACTAACTCCACGATAGCCCCGGCCACAGGATGCCATTCGGTATCTTTAAGCCGGTTAAACTGACTGATCTCTGAATCTTCGCGCCAGTTAGACAGCTGCCGATCGATCAATTGGAAGGCCGCCTCGATATCCTGACGAATCTCATCCACCTTCATGTCACCGCCTTCAGTGACCAGCTTGACCTGCCAGGTGGTGCCTTGAGCCTGGCCTTCGAGCACAGCCTCATGGGGACCTGAACAGGCGGTAAAGAAAAGGGGCAGAACAATCAGGAAAACGCGAAGCTTCATGGGGTCATCCAATAGGGTTCGGACTAATCCCTTATTATATCGGCAGTATGGGGTGTTAAACGGTGTTTTCGTAAACCCTAGGGGGCATCATGGCTATTCATGACGGATTTCACATGCCGGATTTATTGACGGCGTTTTTGCTGACGGGTGGCATGAGTCTCTTACTCGGGCTTGGGCTCCGTGAGTATTACCTCATGAATCAGAAATTCCGGGTTTTTGGGAGCACCCGAACTTTGATGTTCGTCGCACTCCTTGGGTTTGTTCTGTTCCAGCTGCAACCTTCTGGTTGGTTTTACCTTGGGGGATTATTGCTGCTGGGGGGCTGGTGGGCTGTTTTTTATCAGCACAAGCTGGCTCAGGGCGAGACGGGACTGATTGGGATGTTGTTAGGGCTCATGAGCTATACCTTAGGCCCTCTCAGCTTAAGCCTTCCCCACTGGTTTTTGATCCTCTACGTCATTTCTGCGCTCTTCATTTTGAACGCAAAAGAGCGTATCCAGCGACTCACCCAGAAGCTTGCCAACGAGGAAGTCATCACGCTGGCCCAGTTTTTGGTGTTATCAGGGGTGATTCTGCCGCTGATGCCGAGGGATTCGATCGCAACCTACCTCCCGGTGTCGGTCTATGAGACCTGGTTGGCGGTGGTGGTCATGAGTGGCTTTTCCTATTTGAGTTACCTGATTCAGACCTATCTGATGCCCCATCGGGGCATTCTCTTAACCGGCGCAATTGGTGGCTTTTATTCCAGCACAGCGGCCAGTGTTGTCCTCGCACGGGAATCTCGCCAATCAGATCCACATGCGTTTCAGCCGGCGGCAGCCATCGTTTTAGCCACCGGCATGATGTATGTCCGACTGCTGCTGATGGTGACGTTTTTTGATCGGCGCGTCGGGTACCTGTTGATGCCGGAATTTCTAGCTCTTTTTCTGGTGGCGCTCGGAGTTGCCCTCTTGTTGGCTCGCCATCACGAAGGATCAACGCAGTTGCCGGCGAGTGTTGGGAGACCGAGGAATCCCTTAGAGCTCAATACCTCTTTGGTGTTTGCTTTGTCATTCCTTCTGGTGACAGGGCTGACCCATTTGCTGATGGCATATGATCCCAAGCAGGGTCTTCAATGGATGGCCTTTTTGAGTGGGTTCACCGATATCGATCCCTTTGTCCTTGCCGTCGTCGGGGGTCATTTCAATAGTGCACCCGAGGTGTTGGCTTTCGCCATTGTGATTGCAACGGCCAGTAATAACCTTTTAAAGGCTGTCTTTGTGATGGTCGTCGGGGGCGGAGTGACGCGCTGGCTAGGAGGCGGTGCGCTCTTGTTGCTCTCATTTCTGAGTGCAGCGATTATTCTCTGGAGAACCTGGCCTTGGGGTTAGGCCAGGTTGAGAAATCTCCGAAAAAAAACCAAGGTGAGCGCGCCTCCCCGGTGGCCACTTCTAATGGGGAAGGGGGGTGGGTCTTATGGCGGGGGTGTTGCGCCAGGGTTCTGGCTACCGCCTGACATGTCGTGGCCGCCATGCCCGCCATGCCCAACCCCGCCAGCACTTTGGCCCGCTCCTGCACCGCCGCCACCAGAACCTGCACTCACCCCCTGACGCTGACGGAGTCCAATGGCACCGCCGGAGGCCTTGGCAATGTTTTCCTCGGTGAGTCCGCCAAGAGCAAAGGCCGCATCCACCACGAGGCTGGTAATGTCGGTGATATCCATGTGATCCGCTAAAGGGCTTGTGACCACAGCCCTCACCACCTGAGCGATGGGTCCAGGCGGTGGTGTCACCATGAGAAGGATCGGATAGGTGGTGCCTTGAGGCACTTTAATCGCGTAATGGTTTGATTGACCGTCAAGGTGATAGGTCGTGACCACGCGATCATTCTTGTCTTTGACTTCGAGTTTTCCCAAGTTGAGGGGGCCGTGAATGTCCGAGACGTCGCCTTCGATCTGCGCTTCAGCTGAACCCTTCGCCGTCGTCGAGGAACTGCCTGAAGAGCCTGAGTCGCAGCCGGTATTGAAAAAGGCGTTGATCGTGAGCGTCAGCGTCAAGAGGCCAGTCTTAAAGAAGGAGTAAAAAGGCGTTACTGATTGTTCTTGTGTCATCATTTTGAACCAAAGGGTCATGGACGGCTGTAGAGGGCAGAAAAGGGTCCATAAGATCATGCAGCATGCCCGACGGCCCTCCGAAGGGTTTCCCGCCATCAAGGCAGGTCACCACCGATGTATTTATAGCAGATTGGATGAACACACAAGAGGGTCCTGGTGGGATGATTCGGGGTCTATTGCTTTATCTCGGTGGAAATCCTTCGCCGGTCTCTTAGGTCGCCCGATGGCGAGATCCTTGTTTTTAAGGAGCGCTCGGCAGGGCCAACTTCTCTCTTAATTGATGGGGCGGCCGCCCAAAGTCATGGCGCAAGGATCGTTTTACCGTCATACTCATCATGTCTAATCATGCTTTGTGAGACCCATTCCAGCGGAGGTTTTTGTCTATGATCCAGGTCACGACACTGTCGAAATTGCCGCCAGCCTACAAGGTTCTTTTTACTGGTTTCCTCATGGTCATCGGCGTTGGGCTGATGATGGCGGGTTTTCAGATCATGGAAACGCATGGCAAAGCGGACGGTAAGCCAGGGCTTTCAATCAACGACATCATCTACAGCTATTACGGCAATCGCAGCGGATCTAAGCTCGAATCGATGCTGAATGGCCAGATGGAGCCGATGGCTCCAGATGAGGTGCGTTTTAAAATGATTCAATGGGCCCGCGATGGGGCCAGCAATAAGGCCTATACCGCTGAGATACAGCCGTTGGTTCAACAGTATTGTGTCAGCTGTCACGGGCCTGGGGCCTCCATTCCCAATTTCACGGAATTTGAGAACCTTAAGAAGGTCGCTGAGGTCGATGAGGGGGCGAGTATTGCTTCTCTGACCCGAGTCTCCCATATCCACCTTTTTGGGATTTCTTTCATCTTCCTTTTTGTTGGCTGGATCTTCTCGATGGCCCAGTACCCGCCCAAGTGGAAACTGATCCTCATCTCGACGCCGTTTGCGTTCTTGATTCTGGACGTCCTGTCCTGGTGGTTGACTAAATATATTCCATCATTCGCTTGGTTGACGATGCTGGGTGGGTTTGGCTATAGCCTTGCTTCAAGCATCATGATCTTTACCTCCCTTGCTCAGATGTGGGTGGACGAGGCGCATTGGCCCGAACGCTGGAGTCGGGTTAAGCATCTCTAGTGGTCCTGGTGCGAGGAGCGCTTAGAGCGTGAATCGCACCCCATCGACCAGCATCCCAGGAACCTTCGTTCCGCCCAGAGCGCGTTGATGGTAGGTGTCGGTCGCCATGATGATCTCAGAGTTTTCTGTGACCGCTTCAAGGCCGGACCCGAAGAGCGTAAAAAGACTTTCGTCAAACCGCAGATCCTGAATGGGGGCGGCGATCTGGCCGTCTTCGACCCAAAAACAGGCGTATCGGGTCATTCCCGTGAAGCGGGCGTTCAAGCGATCGCTCCAGTTTAGGTAATGGAGATTGCTCACATAGAGGCCGGTTCCAAGCCTCTCCAGAATGTCGGAGGACGATAAGTCGCCGGGGGCCATGACGGGAGATCGAAGCGCTTCCCCAGTATCCGCCTGGTTGCCCGTCACGCCATATTCCCGGGCCGTTCTTGAACTGATCAAAAGATTCTTGACGTCGCCATCGGCAATGATAGGAAGAGAGGCCGGGGCGATCTCGCCGAGACTATTAAACCGGGGGATCAAAGAGAGCCCAAAATCCTCCTCTAGCCTGAATTGGGGTGACAGCCGAACCTCCCCCGCCATCAATTTTTGAAGGGCTGATTCGCCTTGACGATAGGCTGAATAGCTAACCCCTCCCCATGAAAACATACCGATCAAGGCGTCAACGGCTTTCGGCGAAAAAAAGACCCGGTAGCGACTCGGATCAAGCCGCTTGTTGGCCGCCCTTAGCACGGGTAACTCAGACTCGCTGGCCGCCATTTTTTCGTGAAAGACGGGCGTTGACCATGCCCGCCCGCTGTAAAGGCCTTTGACAGCCTTATGATCGCCTGCGGTATTGAGGGTGAACAGCGAATAGTCTAGAAAAAAACTGTTAGATGAAAATGACTGATGAAGCCCTGCTGAATTACTGGTGGCCCGGAGCAGTGTGCCACCCGCATAAAGACCGGCAAGGTCGAGGCGCTTCGCTTCATAAGATCTCATGGCCTCCAACAGTTCAGCAAGGGGGGGCAGGGAACCCGCGTGATGTTCGTGGTGTTCCCCATGGTTTTCGAAAGGACAGAGAAAGGGATCCTCTGGAAGGACTCTCACTTCCTCTTTGGCTCGGGCTAAGAGGCTTATCAGGGAGCGGGTATCGGCATGAAGGTCACCAGAGAGATCCAGGCTGAAGACCACCCGTCGACCGTTCGATTGAAAGCGCATGCAGAGGCGCGCTTGCTCGACATGCGTGATTTGTCGAACCTTGCTTTGATTGAATCTGAGGTAATCCTGATCTTCAAATGCGAGTTGCAGGGTCATCGATTCACTCTGATGCAGCGATGAATAGAGGCGTTCTGAGAGCCCTTTGAAGTTCTCGCGATGGGCCTCCAGGGTCTTCATGAGTCACCTCCGAAGACCTCGATGTCCCGGAAGAGGCACGCTGGTGAGGCGTGTCCCACGCGAATCATCTGATGAGGTTCTCCTTTGCCGCAATAGGGGGTGCCAAAATGACCGCGGGTCGTGACATCGCCGACGGCGGCGAGGGCATGCCAGAAGGGGACGGTCACGCCGCGATAGTTGGGGTTTTTAAGTATTTTGGTTATTCGCCCCTGCTCGATCAAATGCCCTATTTCGCAGCCGAATTGGAATTTATTGCGGACATCATCAATCGACCAGGAACGGTTGGCCTCCATCAAGATACCGCGCTCGACGTGTTGGATCATGTCGTTTAGGGGGGTAGGTCCTGGCTCCAGATTGATGTTAGCCATGCGGTCGATGGGAGCGCGGTTCCAGCTCGAAGATCTGAAGTTCGACACCCCCTGAACTCCAAGCCGCTGCTGGCTTTCAAGGCCGCCGAGTCCCCTGACCAGAAGCCCTTCCTTAATAAGGAACTCGCGAGTGGCGGGTGCTCCGCCATCATCAAATCGGTAGGAGGCGAATTCGCCGGGGTAGGCAGGATCAAAGGTCACATTCATCAGGGGGCTGCCGTATTGCAGCGAACCAAAATCCGACGGCCGCACAAAACTCCAACCGGCATAGTTGCGCTCATCACCGAGAATGCGGTCAAGTTCAAGGGGATGGCCGATCGATTCATGGATCTGAAGCAGCATTTGGTCGGCGGCGAGGATCAGATCCAGTGTCTCGGTTGGGCAGTTATCGGCTTTCAGCAGGGCCAGGGCTTGTTCACCCACGCTTTCACACGCTGCCTCCAGCTGGTCCCAGTCAAAGGCTTCAAGCCCCCCTTGTTGGCAGCGGGCGGTCGGGCCGTTGAGCGAACGCTGCTGGGTGTCGCCTAAACCTTGGGCAATGGCACCAAAGTGTTGGCCGGTCATGAACTGCCGCTGCTGAATGTTCGTTCCACTGCTGGTGAGGTACCAGACTTCTGATTCGATCAGACTCACCTCGGCAACGGCGGTCACAATGGCCTCTGAGACTTTGAGGCGGCGTGTGCATTCGATGAGGTGTTCGGAGAGCGCCGCTAAGGTCTCGCTATCCAGCCAGCGTCCCTTGGGACCTTCATAATGCCCAACCGATGTCGGACGTTCCTTGAGGCTTGCTGCGTAGACTTTAGTTGCCGTCATCTCTTTGGCCTTTAGGGCCGCGTTTTGAGCGGCCCTTAATACGCCTTGGTCTGAAAGATCGCTGGTCCCGGCATAAGCGATATGGCCATCGATCAGGGCTTCAATCATCACGCCACAGGAAAAGTGTGCCCCATTATTTTCAGGCTGCCCGTTTCGGGCTGAACGTCGCTGGTTGGTTTCTGTCACCCATCGAAGCCCCACCCACTCGGCCTGCTTTTGGATGAGATTCAGTGCCTTTTCAGGATCAAACCTTGGCCGTTGAGGGGTGATCAGGAGTGTGGGTGCATTGACGTCCTGTCTTCTGGCGGGGAGAGGATTTGATTCAGGCTTTATAGAATCACTCACGCGATACCTCCAGAGGCAGTGTTTCATTGTTGAGGGGGGGTCGATCGCAAGGGCAATGATCATCCCCCTTGAAGGTCAAGCTTTGTCGTTCGGGAGATGCCTCATCATGCCACCACCCAAGGTAATGTCAGACATCAGGAAGGAGGCATGGTTCACGGCCCCTGTAGGCCCTTTTCCTTAATTGGCCGGGCGATAGATGGGGTGAGAAACAGAGGTGTGGGCTAGTTTTACCGGGGGCTTTGCTTGGGTGATCATAAAGATTTCGCGGGTGACCTGATCATAGAGTTCGCTGGTCCAGTCAGGGAGGCTGTGGTGCGAGGTGTCGAGTGGGCGAAGTCTCGGGTCACTTGGCGCGATGACCACCTTGATGTTATCCGTGCCCACGTGCGCTGCGAGAACGAAGAGCTCTTCGATCGCGTCATCGCCCATGGCGAGGCAGCCTGCAGAAACACTCTTGCCATGAATGAAGATGTCCCCGCCGAGGTCTGAACGGCCATCTACCTCGGCATGTTCGCGATCAAAGTCATTGGGGTAATCGACCTTCATAGACAGGTGATAGTTGCTGTTTGGGTTGAGTCTTGAAATGTGATAAATCCCTTCCGGCACCTGGCGATCACCCTGTTTTAGCTTGGGTCCCCGCATGCCGCTTGCTGCCCTGATGCTGTAGGGGCGGATCAGCTTGAAGGGGCCAAAGTTACGTGCCCAGAGCTCCATCTTCTTTTCGTCCTTGATGGCAATCAGAACAATTTCCCTTGGGGGGTAGGACATTCCGGCTTTTTTAAAGTAGGGCTTCAGTTGATCGATCGCCGCGGGGGCAAAGGTATAGAGAGCTTCATCAATGGATCTGGCTGACTTTGGGAACTTGTATTGCGGTGAAATCGCTGTATCCGGTGGAATATGGAGGTAGTGGCGCTGTTTTTTCTTTAAGGAAGGGGGTGGGGGGGTTGATGCAATCGGAGCTTCAGGTTCGGTGGCGCAGCCTGTCAGCCAGGCAGCGATGATGAACCAGGTCAGGATTCTGGTTGCGGTCAACATAGGGAGCTCCTCAAATAAACGATGCCCCTGAGCCAAACCATCTCCTCAGGGGTGTTGATGAAAATGGGTGAGTGATGACAGATCAGCAGCGGTGATGGGCGGTTGCTGCGAGTCAACGGGTGTTTCTCATTCCGTCGGAGGCCTTCAAAGAGCGCCACCGAATAATGAGTACCCTCTCCACGGGATCAGTGGGCGTGGCTGTCCTTCTTGCCGTAATGGCTGTCAATGTAGGCTTCGACCATCGTTTGGAATTCCTCGGCGATCCGGTCCCCCTTGAGGGTGACCGTCTTGACGCCATCCTCGTAGACCGGTGCCACAGGATCTTCACCGGTTCCAGGGAGGCTGATGCCGATGTGGGAATGCTTGCTCTCACCAGGTCCATTCACCACACACCCCATCACCGCAACCTGCATGTCTTCAACACCGTGATAGCGCTGCTTCCATTCCGGCATTTTGTGACGAATATGGCTTTGAATATCCTGAGCGAGCTGCTGGAAGTAGGTGCTGGTGGTCCTGCCGCAGCCAGGGCAAGCGGTAACCAATGGCAAAAATGAGCGAAGACCCATGGTCTGAAGGATTTCCTGCGCCACGATAACTTCCAATGTCCGATCGTTGAGGATAGGTTCCGGCGTCAGTGAAACCCGGATCGTGTCGCCGATGCCTTGTTGCAGAAGGACCCCGAGAGCAGCCGTTGAGGCGACGATCCCTTTGGATCCCATGCCGGCCTCGGTGAGGCCGAGATGGAGCGCAAAGTCGCAGCGCGCTGCAAGGATCTGATAGACAGCAATCAACTCCTGGACTCGGCTAAGCTTACAGGAAATCACGATGCGCTCCTTGGGAAGACCAAGTTCAATCGCCTTGTGCGCACTTTCAAGGGCGGAAGTGATGACGGCTTCCCGCATGACCACTTCGAGAGGTTGTGGGCTCTGTAACTCTGCATTCTCATCGAGGAGGCGAGCAAGAACCGACGGGTCGAGGCTTCCCCAGTTCACACCGATCCGTACCGGCTTATCGAAACGGCAGGCAAATTCAATCATTTGGGCAAACTGCGGATCGCGCTTTGAGCCACGACCCACATTGCCGGGATTGATCCGATATTTTCCCAGCGCTTCGGCGCAGGCCGGAAATTTTTCAAGCAGCTTGTGGCCGTTGAAATGAAAGTCACCGATGATGGGGACCGTGCAGCCTTTTGCGGCCAATTGGTCGCGAATATAAGGAACGGCCTCCGCCGAGGCCTCGTTGTTGACGGTCACCCGGACCAGTTCAGAGCCTGCTCTAGCCAGTTCGTAAATTTGCTGAACCGTCCCGGCGATGTCGGCAGTGTCAGTATTGGTCATGGACTGGACCACGATAGGGGCGCCACCGCCGATCTGGACATCACCCACTTTAACGCCGACAGTTTTCTTGCGATCAATCATGATAGGAAGCCTGAATAAGGAGAGAGACGATACCTATAATTTTAGCGCGAAAGGGAGGCTTACGGGTTACCTCTCTCGGTTTTCCTAGGATTTTTGTCTGCAATAAGGCGGTCCCTCAGGCCATTGTTTTAGCAATCTCGAAGATTTCTTCGGCGTCGAGTACGCGGTCATTGGATTCAAAAAGACGCCCGATACAGGCCCGATGAAGGGATAGTTTGAGTGTGCCAAAGCCAATGGCGCCCCAAGCCAGAGCCCCGAAGCGTTTTGTTCCTCGATCCATCATGTCTACCCCACCGATTCCCAAAGGCGGGGTGGCATTGGCATCGGCGATCATTTTGAGTCGCTGAAGGGATTGCCAGTGCTCCCCTCGAATAAGTTCGACGCCGGTCGCGCCGGTGGCAACGACGATGTCGGCCTCTTCGATGATCCGAGCCCGTGCCTCGGCATCGAAGGCTTCTACGGGGATCACCTCGACATCAAAACGTTGCTGGATTTGTTTTGCGACCGTCTCAGCGCGTGACTGTTGGCGGCTGGTGATGATGACCTCGCTGGCGCCTTCTTTGGCCAGCATGAAGGCGGCTCGTTGACCGACAGGCCCCGTGCCCGCTAGGACGACGGCCCGTTGATTCCGGATGGATCCGCTGGTCATGAGTTTGGCGATAGCTGCTGCGGCGGTGGTGTTGCTACCATTGCTGTCCAGCATGATTGAGACCCTGAAATCTCCAAAGAATCTTGACTTCACGGCCTTGAAGAGCGCTTCGCCCGCTTGCATATCGCTGCCGCCCACAAAGATCGCGGTGTTTTTTTTGTCTTTAGGCGCTCGGGTAAAGATGGTGCCATCGACTAAGGTCCCGACCCCGGCGGGAGTCAGGCCTCCATGCCCAATGACGTGATCAGCGCCGCCATCGTAAGCCACCACCGAATCAAAGACGGAAGGGGAAAGGTCGGTATCAAATTGGAACAGGAGTTTCTTCATGGTGAACGTACTTTTGAGACGTCATGACAGTAATTTCTGGTGTGGCGACGCCAAGATAAAAGACAAGAGCACACGTTACAACAGGGAGGCCGGAGTCGCAAATGCTGCGAGGTACGAGAGAGGCTCTATAATTGCGCCTTGTTAAACACTCTCTCTAACCCATCCGAATGATCAAAGACGCATCTATTGAACAGTTTTTGGAAACCCTTGCAAGCCGTTCGCCGACCCCGGGGGGTGGCAGTGTCGTCGCCATCATGGGGGCGATGGGGGCGGCTCTGGTCGCGATGGTCTGTCATTTGACCCTCGGCAAGGTCCACTATGAGGCAGTTTCTGAGGAAATGGAGGCTGTTCTTCTTGAGGTCGAGGCATTAAGAAGCACTCTTCTTAATTTCATACGGGCTGATGTTGAGGCGTTTGATGCGGTCATGGCGGCCTACAGCCTTCCAAAAGCCACGGATGAGGATAAGGTGAAACGAAGTGCGGCCATCCAGTGGGCGCTTAAGGGGGCTACGCGAGTGCCTTTAGATTGTGCGAAGGCCTCAAGACGGGTGATCGAACTCAGTCGTCTGGTCGCCGAACGAGGCAACACCAATGTCTCGACGGATGCGGGTGTTGCTGCCCTTACCGCGTTTGCGGCCCTTAAAAGTTCTGCTCTGAATGTTCGGGTGAATACGGGAAGCATCAAAGACAGCGATTTTGTCCGTGAGTCCCTTCTGGAGCTGGATAGGCTCATGGCCGGCATGGATCAGGAAACCCATTCGATTTATCAGTTGGTGCTTCAGAAATTGTGAAAAAAGGGGAAATGTAACGATCGAGTCATACATTCTGGATTGACCCCTGCAGTAAATCTCAGTAGAATTTCAAGGCTTGATGGTACGCCCAGCGGCTTTCTCGGAGCGGTCAGTGCTCAGAGCTATTTGCGTAATCTGGTAGCACTTCTGCTTTGAGAGAAGACTGTAGGGGGTTAATTTCTCTACCCCGACCAAGCGCTTGTAGCTCAGCTGGATAGAGCATCGGCCTTCTAAGCCGAGGGTCGCAGGTTCGAGTCCTGCCAAGCGCGCCACCATCAAAATGAGTATCGATGGTGACTGTAGCTCAGTTGGTAGAGTCCAGGATTGTGATTCCTGTTGTCGCGGGTTCGAGCCCCGTCAGTCACCCCACCCGATCCGACGGGTGTAACAAGTTTTCGGGCCGTTAGCTCAGTTGGTAGAGCAGTGGACTCTTAATCCATAGGTCGAAAGTTCGAGCCTTTCACGGCCCACCATAAAATCATAGGGTTAGGTAGAGATGCCTAGCCTTTTTTATTGTCTTGAGTTTA
>Ga0209829_10000032_pt1 | contig 111979 bp, 110 predicted proteins | sample C_140205_EF_Meta_FD_187311 | JGI IMG/M metagenome (GOLD analysis project Ga0209829, IMG submission 187311) | Freshwater microbial communities from Lake Croche, Canada to study carbon cycling - C_140205_EF_MetaG (SPAdes) (version 2) | ecosystem: Environmental > Aquatic > Freshwater > Lake...
ACCTCACTTAAAAAAGAGGATATTTGCCGACCAAAATTTAATATTTAAAGGACTCTATGCTATTTGCGAAAAAAATAATTAGGTTAATCCCCTTCCTTGGTTTTGTTTGTTTTTTAACCCCAACTCAGGCTCAGATCAATTCCCCATTTTCTAGGTACGGCTTGGGCAATGAAGTCTTAAACAATCAGAATGTAAATAGCCAGGCCATGGGTGGTTTTTCATCCGCCTATACGCCTAGTATGAACAGCAGTTTTGGCCAAAGTATCAATATCAACAACCCCGCTTCTTATGGTTATATTTATATGACCACTTTTGATTTGGGCATCAGCTTAACCAACAATACTTTAAAAAGTGCTACTCCAGTAGCTAGCTATACTTCTACCTATCTTGTTCCAAATTATATCGCCATAGGAATACCCATCAACAAAGCCAAAAAAATTGGTTTCGCTTTTGGATTAAGGCCGCTTACTCAAATCAATTACTCTTTAAATGAATTTAAAGTAATTTCTTCCGGAGATACCGTAGTCAATAATTACATTGGACAAGGCGGACTCAATCAAGCCTTCTTTGGTGTAGGTAAAGCATGGAAATATGTAAGCCTGGGTTTTAATACTGGGTATAATTTTGGAAGGAAAAAAATTGAAAATATTAAAACATTTCAATTCAATACAGACTCCACTTATTTTTACCAATCTTTATCAAGTACAAATACTTTATTCGGAGGTGCTTTTTTACATCTTGGATTGCTAAGTGAATTTCCCATATACACGATCAAGCGACCTAAACTAAACGAAAGAACCGAATATTCCATTAGCATTGGCGCGACTGCTACACTAGATCAAACCATGACCGGCCAACAAGACATTCTTCGCAATACAGGAAGTTATACGAGTACTGCAGAATCACCATTAGATACGGTCATAAGCAGTATTAATAATGCAGGAAAAATTATCCTACCAGCGCTTTACACCGGAGGTATTGCTTTGCATAAAAAGGAAGTGGGTGCAAGAGGTGGATATGATCAGTGGGTATTGGGTATAGAATATTCAAGTAGGTCCTGGAAAGACAAATATCTTTTTTATGGCCAGCAGGATGCTTTGTCAAATTCCTGGATGGTGAGAGTAGGTGCTCAATATTGTCCCAATGCTTATGAATATGAAAACTACTGGTCTACAGTTGTTTACAGACTTGGTTTTTATACGGGCAAAGACTATATTAATATAGATCACAATGGCCTCCTAGTTTCTGCCTTTACCACCGGGATGTCTTTACCGATTAGAAAATATCGTTCTTACGATTATCAATTTAGTTTGTTAAATTTAGCTTTACAATTTGGTCAAAGAGGCACAGGTGTAAATAATTATAAAGAGGGCTTTTTCCAATTCTCCGTGGGCTATAGCCTAAGCGATGTGTGGTTTAATAAACGCAAATATGATTAACAATTCATTGTATACTACATTTAAATTAGCAGTTGCTTGTATGGGTAGCTGCTTTTTTATGTTATCATGTGAAAACAATGTAAATGATGTAAAGGCTTTAAGTACCAATGAGGGTGGTGTTGATATCGGAAAAGAGGTGGCTATTTATATCAGCACCGATGGAAAAGTAAGTGCGAAGCTTACTGCCCCTTTCATGAAAAAATATTTACAAGACAAGGGCAGGATGATAGAATTCCCAAATACCATCAAAGCAGATTTCTATAAAGACAACTTAAATGTGGAAAGTAAATTAACTGCCAACTACGCAAATTATATTGAAAATGAAAACAAGGTTTTCTTAAGAGATGACGTGGTTGTATACAATATATTGGGGGATACCCTTTGGAGTAAAGAAATGTATTGGGATCAAAATACCAGTAAATTTACTACCGATAAAGATGTAATTGTAAAACAACACAATCCAATTGCAAAAATATATGGCAAGGGATTAGAGGCGAATCAAAATTTAACAGACATACATATTTTTAAACCGCAGTCAAATAGCTATGCAATTATTTCTGACACCAGTGGTTTAAATCCAAAAAAATAATCAATATGGAATACAGAAAAATGGGAAAGACTGGCTTACAACTTAGTACTTTAAGTTTTGGTAGCTGGGTTACCTTTCACAAACAAATTAACGACAACGTTGCGGATGAATTGATGGGCATTGCTTATGATGCAGGAGTAAACTTTTTTGACAACGCCGAAGTATATGCGTTAGGGGAAAGTGAAAAAATGATGGGTCGTGTAATAAGTAAAAAAAACTGGGATAGGACTTCTTATGTTTTATCTTCCAAAGCTTTTTTTGGTTGGAGAGGCAAAGAAAACAAACCCAATCAAACGGGATTAAGCAGAAAACATTTGACAGAAGCCTGTCATGAAGCATTGCAAAGATTACAAACCGATTACCTTGATCTTTTTTACTGTCATCGTCCTGACAAATCAACACCCATTGAAGAAGTTGTTCGCACTATGAATACCTTAATTCAACAAGGTAAAATTTTATATTGGGGAACCAGCGAATGGAGCGGTGTTGAAATTATGGAGGCACACCATGTAGCGTCTGCCTTACATTTAATTGGACCTTCGGTGGAACAGCCTCAGTACAATTTGTTTGAACGTGAAAAAATGGAAAAAGATTACTTGGAGATTTTCAAAAATATAGGCATGGGCACGACCATTTGGAGTCCTTTGGCAGCAGGCTTATTAACAGGCAAATACAACGATGGGGTTCCAGAAGGTTCTAGGTTTCATATCGAAGGATTTGAGTGGTTGAGAGATCGTTGGTTGATGCAGGATAAAATTAATCGCGTTCAACAATTAGGCGCCATTGCAAAAGCATTAAAAGTGAGTACCGCTTCTTTGAGTATTGCCTGGTGTATTAAAAATGTAAATGTTACTACTGCTATTTTAGGAGCTACCAGCAAAGCACAATTGACGGACAACTTAACAGCCCTAGATACCGCCGCATTGCTTACTCCTGAAATTATGGAACAAATTGAAGGAATTGTAGAAACAAAACCAAAACTACCAGAATGGTAAATTACCATTTTGAATCCATTTAAAAAAGGATCATGCTATTGACACTTATTGCTTCTCTAATTTTGATAGGCTTTTTTTCGGGTTATGAAATTGGTTTTGTAAGTGCCAACCGATTAAGCTTAGAATTAAAAAAGAAACAAGGAAATAGAGCGGGAAAAATCATTGCTGGTTTTTTACTATCCCCTACTCAATTTATTGGCACTTGCTTAATAGGATTGAATATCTCTTTAGTGGTATTTGGTATTTTATTTGAACAGCTACTGGATCAAGTGTTATGGGAAAAATTACATTTAGGTGCTTATTCCGTATTACTTGGCAATACCCTTTTATCTACTTTGGTAATTTTACTTATTGGTGAATTGGTACCCAAAGCTATTTTTAAAGCGAGGGCCGTTGCCATGATTTCTACTTTTGCCCCCCTTGCACGATTTTTTCATTTGCTTTTTAGACCCATCACTATTTTGTTAGTGAATTTAGCTCAATGGGTTTTGCGTACCATTTTTAATGTACAAGTAAGCAATAAAAAAGAAGCTTTTACCAAAATAGATTTGGCTCATTTTGTACAACAAACAAAGCAGCAACAAGAACAACAGGATTTAAATACCGATTTATTTGAAAATGCATTAAGCTTGCCTGATATTAAAATAAGAGAGTGCTTGGTGCCAAGAACAGAAATTATTGGAGTAGAATTAAGTACTTCTATCGCCTCCTTAAGTGAAATGTTTATAGAAACAAAATTAAGCAAGCTTATTGTGTATGATGAAAGTTTAGATACTATTGTTGGGTATGTACATCAACTCGATTTGTTTAAAAAGCCAACCAGTATCTCCACCATATTGCATTCCATTCCTTTGGTAACCGAAAGTATGAATGCTGCCGATTTAATAAGCTTGTTTTCAAAAAAGAGAAAAAGCATTGCCTGGGTAGTAGATGAATTTGGAGGCACTGCTGGTATTGTGACAATGGAAGATGTATTGGAAGAAATTTTCGGAGAAATTGAGGACGAGTATGATGAGCAAGAATTGCTGGAAAAAAAGATGAGCGAAAGCGAGTATTTGTTTAGTGGACGTTTAGAATTAGATTACTTATATGAAAAATATGGCATAGATTTTTCAGCAGATGCTGCTGAAACCTTAAGCGGCTATTTGATACATCAACATGGGTCGATTCCCATGCCCAGGAGCATTATCCATTTGAGCCATTTTGATGCCGAAATATTGGCTGTAAGTACTACCCGCATTGAAAAGGTTAAAATAACCATTCGCTAATAATTTTCTAATTTTGGACCCCTCTTTTGACCCAGAACCCTTAACTTTAGCCCTCATTGAAATTAATTCATGGCACTATTTGACCGATTTAAAAAAAGTGATGATTCAGAGATGTCTTTCATCGATCATCTTGAAGTATTAAGAGGAACCATTGTACGTTCTTTATCTTCTGTATTAATTACCTCCATCGTAATATTTATCTATCGCGATTGGATTATGGACAAAGTAATTACCGGTCCACTGAATTCAGACTTTATCACCTACAAGGCATTTTGTAGCTTAAGCCATTGGTTGCATTTAGGTGATTCCCTTTGCATGCCTCCTGTAAAAGTATCCTTGCAAAGTACCACTTTTGGAGGTCAATTTTTAAGTAGTATTAGTATGGCATTTGTAGGAGGCTTAATTGTCGCCTTCCCTTATATATTTTACCAAATATGGTCATTTGTAAAGCCTGCATTAAAAGAAAAAGAAGTAAAAAATACCAGGTTTATGATTTTTTGGGTGTCTTTCTTTTTTTTCATGGGTGCTGCATTTGGCTTTTTTGTGTTAGGACCATTTACTTTTAATTTCTTAGCGGGTTTCCAACTGGGTACCAAGGGGGCCATTACCACCATTCCTACCTTTGCAGATTATTTAGACAATTTAACCAACCTAATTTTAGGTTGTGGCATTGCCTTTGAATTACCTGTCATCGTTTTTCTATTAACCAAAATTGGACTCATCACGCCTAAATTTTTAACCACTACGCGTAAATATGCAGTGGTGATTATTTTGTTTGTGGCGGCCTTTATTACACCAAGTCCAGACTGGTATAGCCAAACCATTGTATTTATTCCTTTATATACCTTGTTTGAATTTAGCATCTTTGTTTCAAGATGGGCCCATAAGTCTGTTAAGAAATCAGAAGAAGAATGGGATTAATAAAGATCCTTTAAATAAGGAGACAAAGTAATAATCGATATTTTATACCAATAAAATAAAAAATATGTCTTTTGTATTTGATAGTAGCAAACCCATTGCCTTAGGAGCTGACCATGCTGGTGTTGATTATAAAAATGCCATCAAAACTTGGTTAGAAGAAAAAGGCTACACAGTCAAAGATTTTGGAACCTATACTTCCGACGCTGTGGATTACCCCGACTTTGCACATCCTACCGCTAGTAGTGTAGAAAACAAAGAGGCTTCTTTCGGAATTTTATTTTGTGGCAGTGCCAATGGCGTTGCCATGACAGCAAACAAACATGCAGGGGTTAGAGCAGGTATATGCTGGTTAACCGAACTGGCCGAACTTACCCGTTTACACAACGATTCAAATATTATTTGTATCCCTGCAAGATATGTAGCATTAGATTTGGCCAAAGAAATGATAGAAAAATTCATGACTACTCCATTTGAAGGAGGAAGACATCAAAATAGAGTCAATAAAATCACTTGCTAGCAAAAGCAGCAAATTAAAAACCAATTTTTATCATTAAACAAATAACCATGCGTAAATTATTATTTTTACCAGTTTTACTTATTTGTGCTTTAACTCAAGCGCAAACCATTGATGCAAGTACTGCAGCAAAAGCAATTACAGCAGCGGGATTAAAAGACCACTTAAGTATCATTGCTGGTGCAGAAATGCAAGGAAGAGAAACTGGAACAGAGGGAGAAAGAAGAGCAGCCGCCTATTTAATAAGTCAATATAAAAAATTTAAGTTAAAGCCAGGAAACAATGGCGCTTATACTTTGCCTTTTAAATTGTACCAAGACAAAGTAGTAAGCTCTGAGTTAAAAGTAAATGGAGAACCGTATACCCTAGACAAAGACTATTGGGTAAATGCCTCCAATGTGCCTCAAAAATCTTTAAAAACCAACGCAGTTATTTTCGTAGGCAACGACTTTAATGACAAATCTACGGTGGATGTAAAAGGAAAATTATTAGTCGCTACTGAAAATAAAGAAAGAAGCATGATGAAAATTATGGCTGCTCAAAAATTAGGAGCACTAGGAATTATTATTATTGCCAATAACAATCCTACCATGGCAAGCAATTTGACAGGTAGATTAAGTTTAACAGCACCAACTGCTAATTTTGTAAGTATGACTGTCACTAAAAGTGTAGGGAGTCGTTTATTGGGAGGTAGTAAAGATTTTTCAGATCAAGAATTAGCGGATGTGCCTAAGGGTGTTTACAGTACCACTATTGATTGGGCTACGGAGCGCAACACTAGCGAAGTGCCAAGTGCCGATGTTATTACCATTTTGCCAAGCAAGGAAAAAACAGACGAATACTTATTTATTACAAGTCATTATGATCACTTAGGCATGAAAGATGGTGTGATTAATTATGGTGCGGATGATGATGGTTCGGGCACTACCAGTGTGGTAGCCATTGCCAATGCATTTGCAGAAGCCACCAAAAAAGGATTTAGCCCTAAGCGCAATATTGTATTTATGAATGTGTCTGGCGAAGAAAAAGGATTATTGGGTTCTAGATATTACAGCGAACATCCTGTATATCCTTTGGAAAAGACAACAGCCGATTTGAATATTGACATGGTAGGAAGAATTGATCCTACTTACAAAGGAGATTCAATGAACTATGTATATGTGATTGGTGAAGACAAATTAAGCAGCGATTTACAACCTATTACCGATAAGATCAATGAACATTATCATATGGAATTAGACAGAAGGTTCAATGACCCAAAAGACATTAACCGTTTTTATTACCGCAGCGACCATTTTAATTTTGCTGCCAAAGGCGTTCCAGTAATTTTCTATTTTAATGGCACCCATAGAGATTACCACAAACCAACTGACACAGTTGATAAAATCAATTTTGACTTGATGGAGAAGAGAGTAAGAATGATTTTTGAAACTGCCTGGGAAATGGCCATGAGAGAAGACATGTTAAAAAGAGACATGCCTTTGAATATGCCTGCAGGGAGATAAAATAGTAGGCCCTTCATTTTTAATTAAATATTGATTCCTATTTAAATAAATCGACGCCCTCATGAACGAGGGCGTCGATTTATTATAGTTTTCTACTGGCCTAATATATAAGCAAATATCAATGGCACCACAATGGTGGCATCGCTTTCCACTATAAATTTAGGTGTGTGTATGTCTAATTTACCCCAGGTAATTTTTTCATTGGGTACCGCTCCCGAATAAGAACCATAAGAAGTAGTGCTATCACTTACTTGACAAAAATAACTCCAAAAAGGAACGTCATGCCATTCTAAATCTTGATACATCATAGGTACGACACAAATTGGAAAGTCACCTGCGATACCGCCACCCACTTGAAAAAATCCTACACCCTTGCCACCACTATTTGCACGGTACCACTCAGTTAGTTCCACCATGTATTCAATACCATTTTTAACCGTAGAAGCTTTTAATTCTTTCTTGATCACATAGCTCGCAAATATATTTCCAGTGGTGCTGTCTTCCCAACCTGGCACTACGATAGGAATATTCTTTTTTGCTGCAGCCACAATCCAGCTGTCTTTAGGATCAATCTCATAATATTGCTCTAACTCACCACTCAATACCACTTGGTATATAAACTCATGTGGAAAATAGCGCTCTCCTTTTGCTTCCGCTTGCTTCCAATATTTCACTATGTGTTTTTGCAATCTTCTAAAGGCTTCTTCTTCTGGGATACAAGTATCTGTTACCCGGTTGTAGTGATTTTCTAATAAGTCCCACTCATCTTGCGGAGTGAGGTCTCGATAATTGGGTACTCTCTTGTAATGGCTATGGGCTACCAAATTCATTACATCTTCCTCCAGGTTTGCACCAGTGCAACTAATAATAGCAATTTTATCCTGACGAATCATTTCAGCCAAGCTAATGCCCAATTCGGCAGTACTCATTGCTCCAGCTAAACTTACCAGCATTTTCCCCCCTTCTAAAAGGTGGGTCTCATAGCCTTTGGCAGCATCTACCAAGGCGGCAGCGTTAAAATGTCTATAATGATGTTCTACAAACTTAGAAATAGGACCTTTGCTCATTTTTTTCGATTTGAAGCAAAAGTAAATTTTTTTGTGGACATAGCGTATAATTGCTGCATCTGAATAAATACTAACTTTACAAGGTAAATCAAGCCCCATGGAAAATAAGAGACTGTCATTGTTCACCGTTGTATTAATATTAGGTATCCCTTTTATTTACGCGACCTACCTCTATCCTGAATTACCCGAAACCATTCCTACCCATTTCAATTTTAAAGGAGAAGCAGACGGATGGGGAACGCGAGATAGTATTTTTTTAGGGCCAGGCATTATTGCGTTCGCTGGTCTTTTTACTTATTTTCTTTTAGCCAATATAAAAAAATTAGACCCGAAAAAAAATAAGCAAGTAGCCCCTATTTTTTACCAAAATATGGGCGTGTTAGTGAACTTGTTTTTATCCTGTATTAGTATGGTTATTTTATATGTTACTGCCCATCCTGGATTCCCGATTGAAAAAATATTATTCCCATTACTTGGATTGGCTTTTGCTGCAACTGGTTGGTATTTTCCTAAATTTAGTCAGAACTATTTTGCAGGATTTAAACTACCCTGGACACTCGAAAATGAGAACAATTGGAATGAAACACATAGAGTGGCTGGAAAAATTTGGGTGGTTTGTGGTAGTATTCAAGTAATTGCAGGTATCATATTACCCGCCATACCTTCCTTTATCATCTTCTTTGCCAATGTGATTGTGATGGTGGTAGTGCCTACTATTTTTTCCTATAGAATGTTTAAAAATGGGAACAAGCTTACCTAGTTAAACAAATAAGTAGCATCTTTGTAGCTAATATTTTATATATGAAATTAGCTACTAAATACATTCATGCAGGGGCACATCCAGATCCAAGTACTGGAGCCATCATGACGCCTATCTATCAAACTTCCACTTATGTGCAGTCTGCACCTGGCGTAAATAAAGGATATGAATACGCACGTAGTCAAAACCCTACAAGGTTTGCTTTAGAAGAAGCATTTGCTGTAATTGAAAATGGAAAATTTGGTTTGGCCTTTGCGAGTGGCGTAGCAGCTACCGATGCGGTCATGAGGTTATTGGTACCAGGAGATGAAGTAATTGCAGCACATGATATGTATGGTGGTACTTTTAGATTGTTTTCCAAAGTATATGAAAAGATGGGCATCAAGTTTGTGTATGTAGATACTTCCCATGCAGAAAATGTAGCAAAAGCAATGACATCAGCAACTAAATTAATTTGGTTAGAAACGCCCACGAATCCTTTGATGAATATTAGTGATATAGCAGCCATTTCAACAATAGGTAAGGAACATAAATGCATGGTCTGTGTAGACAATACTTTTGCTTCTCCCTATTTACAAAATCCTTTAGACTATGGCGCTACTATCGTAATGCATTCTGCCACTAAGTATTTAGGTGGGCACAGTGATGTGATACAAGGATGCTTGGTGATGAATGACCAAATATTAAGAGATCAATTGTATTTCATTCAAAAAAGTACAGGAGCTGTGCCAGGACCTCAGGATTGTTTTTTAGTGTTAAGGGGAATTAAAACCTTGCATGTTAGAATGCAAAGACATTGTGAAAATGGAATCAAAGTAGCCGCTTATTTGCGTCAACATCCAAAAGTAGGGAAAGTATTTTGGTGCGGATTTGAAGACCATCCCAATCATGCCATTGCGAAAAAACAAATGCGAGGATATGGTGGCATGATGAGCTTTACTTTAAAAGAAGATACCTTAGAAGCCGCTACAAAAGTGTTGTCAAGTACAAAAATATTTTCATTGGCAGAAAGTTTGGGTGGCGTAGAATCTTTAATCAATCATCCAGCCAGCATGACCCATGCATCAATACCACGTGAACAAAGAATTGCCAATGGATTGTCAGATGGGCTTATTCGTTTAAGCGTAGGCATTGAAGATGCAGATGATTTGATAGCGGATTTAGCTCAAGCCATTGGATAATGAATGAGGACCTTCATAAAATGCTAGATCAAAAAGTAAAGCAATACAATCGCATTGAATTTATTGACAAGGATCCCATTTGCATTCCACATTTATATACCCAACAACAAGACATCGAAATAGCCGCTTTTTTTGCAGCCATTTTTGCCTGGGGTAATAGAACCACCATCATTAATAAAAGCAAGGAATTGCTGCAAAGAATGGACCATGCTCCTTATGCCTTTTGCACCCAGCATCAAGAAAAAGATCTAAAAAAATTATTGGGTTTTGTACATCGAACATTTAACGATACCGACTTACTATACTGTATCGAATTTTTCAAAAAGCATTACAGCCATCATGCAAGTTTAGAAACTGCATTTTTTGAAACAAAGCAGGAAAAAAATCAATTACATTCGATTGAAGAAGCACTCATCCATTTTCAGTCCAATTTTTTTTCTTTGGAAGACGCCCCAGCCAGAACCAAAAAACACATTGCTAGTCCGCTGTCAGGTTCTACTTGTAAAAGGCTCAACATGTTTTTGCGTTGGATGGTGCGAAAAGACAAACAAGGAGTAGATTTTGGTATTTGGAAAAACATATCCCCAGCAAGTTTAATCATGCCCATAGACGTGCATGTAGCCAGGGTATCTAGGGCATTGGGAATGGTACATCGTACCCAAACTGATTGGCAAACGGCACTTGAATTAACCAATTATTGCCGAACTTTAGACCCGAAAGATCCTGTTAAATATGACTTTGCCCTTTTTAGTTTGGGCGTGATAGAAAAATTTAATTAATACCCATGGACATTCCATTATTGGCACTCGAAAAATTAAGTACCTCCGATTTAGCATCTATGATCAATGAGTTGATTAAAAATGATTTCTCAAAATTGGTGCAATTGCTTTATCGTATTGATGTTTCAGAAGCTAAATTAAAAAATATTTTGCAAGCACACCCCAATGAAGATGCAGGAAAATTAATTGCTGAAGTAGTGGTAGAAAGATTGGCCGCCACTAAAAAAGCTAGAGAAAGTTTTACCTCGAACATTCCAACCATCGAAGACGATGCAGAAAAGCTATAAAATAAACAATTCGTGTTTTATACGTCCCCTAATTGCGGGCGCATTACTATATCTTCCACCACCGCTTGTGAGCTTAGATGCGCAGCAGCAAAAATCATTTTAGCAATATCAGCCGACTCCATAATTCTACTTTCCTCAATGCCAGATCCAGCCCAACTATTGGTATAAGTAGCTCCAGGGCAAACCGCCGTTACTTTAATGCCTTTGTTTTGCAATTCCAATCTTAAGTTTTTTGAAAAGCCCAGTAATGCAAATTTGCTGATGCTATAGGCGCCTCCCTGTGCATAGGCTTGTAAAGAAGCAATGGAACAAATATTAAAAATATGTCCAGTTTTAGCAAGAAGCATTTTGGGCAATAAGGCACGTGTAGTATGATAGGCAGAAAATAAATTGGTGGCCAATTGCGCTTCTAAATTTCCTTCTTCTTCATCGGCAATATTTCCTGGTGAAAAATGACCAGCATTATTGATTAAAATACTGGGTGTACCCAAACCAAGACACCAATTGGCAAAATCAACGCATCCTTCTTTATTGGATAAGTTGGCCGGCATAAAATGGATCCTTGCCTGAGGATACTTTGCTTGTAAGCTTGCACTGGCTTTTTGAATGTTTTCGGGTGTTTTGCTACACAACAATAAAGTATATCCTTCTTTGGCAAATAACTCTGCCACTGCATAGCCTATTCCTTGAGAAGCCCCTGTGATAACAACATTCATAATTATATTTTTTAGATACTAGCTATAAAAGATAAAGATAGGAATCAAAATTGTAAATTCGCCTAATACAATTAGCTATTGATGCCCTACAAAGACTTGTTTTTTGACCTTGACCATACTATTTGGGATTTTGAATTAAATTCAAAGGAGACCTTATGGGACTTACATCTTAAATACGAGTTGGAAGCAAAAGGCATTCATGATTTTGATGTTTTTTATAGCCAATACAGCGTGCACAACCACAGATTATGGGATCGATATACTAAAGGCTTTATAAAACAAGAAGAATTGAGATGGAAACGTATTTATTTAAGTTTACTAGATTATAAAATTGCAGACGAGGCCTTAGCTAAAGAAATGTCTCACGATTATTTAGACATCCTCCCTACTAAAAAAAATCTATTTCCTTATACCATTGAAATATTAGAATACTTAAAGCGCAAAGCGTATAAAATGCACTTAATTACCAATGGTTTTGAATCGGTACAGTTTAAAAAAATTGAAAACTCCAAGCTGTCGCCCTATTTTATAGAAGTCATTACCTCCGAAGCAAGCAATAGTTTAAAACCAAATAAAGAAATTTTTGAGTACGCTTTGGCAAAGTCAAATGCAAGTGTAGAACAAAGTATTATGATTGGAGACAATGAAAGTGCAGATATTCAAGGCGCCATCAATGCTGGTATGGATTCGGTGTTTGTAAACCATTTACAAGTCACACCCACCGTGCCCGCCACTTACACCATTACCCACTTGAAAGCGTTAGAGCAAATTTTATAAGGAAATAAAGTAGCTGAATTACCAAGAAGCAAGTACCGTAACACCCCCTTTTACGGTATCTCCAATTTTAGCATGAATGGTAGCATTCACTGGCAATAATAAATCTACTCTACTGCCAAATTTTATAAATCCATATTCTGCTCCTTGTTTTAAGGCATCGCCCACATGGGTATAATTACAAATTCTTCTAGCCAAAGCTCCTGCTATTTGTTTGCATAAAATAGTTCCTTTGCTATTTTCAATTACCACTGACCATCTTTCATTGTCGGTGGATGATTTTGGATGCCAGGCCACCAGGTATTTACCAGGATGGTATTTATTGTATACAATATTTCCAGTCACAGGTACTCTATTCACATGCACATTCGCAGGGCTCATAAACACACTTAACTGAATTCTTTTTTCCGAATAATATTCATCTGGTTGCACTTCCTCAATCACCACTACCTTGCCATCAGCAGGGGCAATAATAGCCGCATCATTGATCGTAAGAACTCTATTAGGCATTCTAAAGAAAGAAACGATAAATAAGAAAAAAGCGATGGTAATGATAAAAACCAACCAAGCAGCCACTGCGCTCAATGGAAATACGTAAGAGAAATTTGCAATATTCAATACGCCAACAAATAAAGCTATAATAGAAATAGTTGTAACCCCTTCTTTATGTATGGTCATGGTGTCAATTTAAAAGCAAAGGTAAATCATCTAAAACAATAATTGCAGAATTAACCAGACAAAAGGGCTGGCCAATAAGATAGAATCAAATCTATCTAGAAAGCCACCATGGCCTGGCATCATCTTCCCGCTGTCTTTTACTTGGGCCAATCGCTTCAATTTACTTTGTAATAAATCTCCAAAAGTGCCTGCAATGGCAGCTGTAACACTGATCATTAAAATGTATTTTTCTTGAATGGGAAGATACATGCCCATTATTTTAGACACAAATAAAACAGCAATAAATACACCGGCAATGGTCCCTTCCCATGTTTTATTTGGCGAAATAGACGATAAAGGCTTTTTACCAATCAGAGAACCTACCAAATAAGCCAACGTATCATTGACCCAAATGGTGGCCACTAAAATGAGTGGAATAGAAAAACCCCAATCGCCAATAAAAGTACTTGACATTATTTTCTTTAATTGAAAAAACAATGCTAAACTCAATGAGATGTATATAAGACCCGCCATGGACAAGGCCCAATTTTGCAATTTAAATTTTTTAGTGGCTATGTCTGAAATCAACATCGCACCCAACACAAAAGGCAAACACCAGTTGGCTATGGTTGGTAATCCAATGTCATTTATTGAAATATCAACCGACCCAAATCTTATCATCACTAAAGTACCCAACAACAATAGTCCATATTTATGCAAAGAGGAAATAGAAGCATAACTAACTTTTATTAAAGCAACCAATTTCTGATATTCATACAAACAGCCCAATTGAATCACAAAAAATAAAGCGAAAAAAGACCACTTATTCCAAAATAAACCACCTACCATAAGGCCTGCAAAAACAATCGCAGAAAGGGCTCTTACTCTAAAAACTTTAAAATCAAATGACATATTGTTAAAAATTTAAAATGGAAAATAAAATTAGTTGTTTGTACTACTTAACTCAAGCGTATTGATGAGCTGTAAAGAGGACTCGTATAAATTAGCAGGCACATATACTTCAACTTCTCCTAAAAAAACATAGGAAGAATCTTTTTTATTCATGGACTTCGCTGGAATATCATTTTCATTCAATATCCCCACTACCATGGACGCCAGTGCTAATTGTTGGCTACTAAAAACTTTTTTCCAATCCTGCATGCTTGCTATTTTTTTGCAATTTAACAAATAAAAGATAAATAGTTACCAACGCAATCAATCCCCAATAGACAGGTAAATTTTCATCCATGGCTTTTTCAACACGGGCTGGATCATTTCTGACAACATACAAAGTAACAATAGCAATACCATTGTTCATAAAATGAAGCAAGATGGGCAACCAAATGGTTTTAGTAAACTCATAGATGAAACCTAATAATATACCCAAGGCCATGCGAGATAAAAATCCATAATAAGAAAAGTGGATGGCACTAAAAAACAAAGCGGTAATTAAAATGGCTACAATGGGCTTGCCTGTCCAATCGGATACTATTTTTTGAAGGGCTCCTCTAAAATACAATTCTTCTACAATGGCGGGAATAATGGCTACAGCCAACAAAGCATATAATACATCTAACATGGAATGCATCTGCGTCATAGACACCAAAGCTTTTTTATACTGTGCTTCTAACCCATCAGCCCAATTTTTAAAAGAAGCACCAATGGGTATTTTTTCTGTGAGCGTTCCTAAAGCCCCACTTAATACCAAGCCAGCCAATGCCAACAGCAGAACCAAACCTACTTGATGAAAAGTTTTAACAGGAAAAAATCCCATATTTTGTTTCCAATTTCCTTGGGTAACAAAAGCAACTGCAATACTTGGCAATCCAAAAGCAATGATAGATGCCAGTGCATTGGCAAATTGAGCAGTAGTAGCATATGCTGGGTCGAGGATTATTTTCTGTATGTCATTGATGCCAATATGAAGCATGGCTGCTACCAAGGAAAAACTAATCAAAGCACCTAAAATTAGACTGATACCAGTGACCCCTAAAAAAAGGGCAAAACGCATGGGTGGTGTCATATTTAAAAGGCTTCTTTGATTGGTTTCCATCTAAATGCAATTAATTGGTACATTTGCAACCGTATCGGTTAGATGCAAGATAATGAATTCATATGGTTTCTATAGGTCCTATTCAATTGCCCAATTTCCCTTTATTACTTGCTCCAATGGAGGATGTAAGTGATCCGCCCTTTAGAGCGGTGTGTAAGGAAAATGGAGCCGATCTCATGTATACTGAATTTATCAGCAGTGAAGGGCTCATTAGGGATGCGATTAAGAGTAGACAAAAACTAGACATATTCGATTATGAGCGTCCCATAGGCATTCAAATATTTGGAGGAGATGAAGAAGCCATGGCACTTTGCACTAAAATTGTAGACACCGTAAACCCAGATTTAATTGATATCAATTTTGGATGTCCAGTAAAAAAAGTAGTAACAAAGGGTGCTGGCGCAGGGGTATTAAGAGATTTGGATTTGATGGTTCGCTTAACAGAAGCCGTTGTTAAAAGTACCAACCTACCGGTAACAGTAAAAACAAGATTGGGTTGGGATGATGGATCCAAAAATATTCATGAAGTAGCCTTACGTTTACAAGATGTAGGCATCAAAGCATTGGCCATTCATGGACGTACACGAACACAAATGTATAAAGGTGAAGCCGATTGGACTTTAATTGGAGAAATAAAAAATGATCCACGCATTCATATTCCCATTTTTGGAAACGGAGATATCAATTCTCCAGAAAAAGCATTGGAATATAAAAACAAATACGGTGTAGATGGCATCATGATTGGACGCGCTGCCATTGGTTATCCTTGGATATTTAGAGAAATAAAACATTTCGTGGAAACAGGAGAACGAAGAGCCGATCCTACCATTGAAGAAAGAGTGGAAGTGGCCAGAAAACATTTAATAAAATCCATGGAATGGAAAGGACCCATTGCAGGCATCAATGAAATGAGAAGACACTATGCCAATTATTTAAGAGGGCTGCCCAATATCAAAGAGTATAGAAATAAACTAGTACGCATTACAGAACAAAAAGAAATTGAAGCAGTACTAGATGAGATCAAAGAAAAATACAAAGACATCCTTATTGAATCAGGTAAAATAGTGTTGGAAAATTACCACGAGCACTGCCCTATTAATTAATCGCAGCAAGCACTTCAGGGGCTAAAGGATCTACTGTCATGGGAAAATAATGAGTAAGCACTCCATTTTCATTGATCAAATATTTGCAAAAATTCCAAGCAGGTTCTTGGTGACACCAACCATTAATGGTCATGTCTGACAACCATTTATGTACTTCGTTTTGATGATTTTTTTTAATCACAATTGACTTTTCCATCAATGGAAAACTAACTCCATAATTTTTTTTACAAAACGCAATAATGTTTTCATTGCCACCTGTTTCCTGTTGTTTAAAATCATTGGAAGGGAAGCCAAGAATTACTAATTTATCAACATACAATTTGCTTAATTTTTCTAATGCTTCATATTGTCCGGTAAAGCCGCAATCACTAGCGGTATTAACAATTAATACTTTTTTACCTCTTAAAGAAGCAAAGTCAAAATCATTCCCGTTGATGTCTTTGGTTTTTAATGTATAAAAAGAAACCAAGGGGGCACTATTAGATTTATTGATTTGAATTTGTTTTTTACCTGCCCCCTTACTAGCCCACATAATGGCTGGATACATCGTTTTTAAAACAGATTGTCGATAAGACATGCCCGTTTTTTTCATCAACAAAGTAGCGGAAACCAAAACACCTAAAGCGATGGCAATTTTTATCATGACATTTTTTTTATTTTTCAAACCCAAAATTTAATTCAACAATGAAATAATCTATCCAATCAATCTTTTCAATAACCAAGCCTTTCCTTTATACGGAGGATATTTAAAACTAGGATCTATCCAGGTAGGTGTTTTTAATACCGATTTAGTATGTGTAAAAGTGTCAAAACTTAACTTGCCATGATAACCGCCTGTTCCGCTAAAACCCCTGCCCCCAAAGGGTAAATCATGATTGGTAATATGCATGGTGGCATTGTTTACACAGGCACCCCCCGAAGGAACATTGGTTAACCAATATTGTTCATCTGCTTTGTTTTCTGTGAAAACATAAAATGCCAATGGATTTGAATTTTTTTGTATGATCGCCAAAGCTTCTTCTTTAGATTCATAAGTAAGAATAGGTAGGATAGGTCCAAAAATCTCCTCCTGCATAATTTTAGCATCTGCATGAACACCGGTCATAATGGTGGGCTCGATAAATAATTTTTCTCTGTTTGATTTTCCACCATATACAATTTCACCTTCCGACATGTAACTGGTTAAACGCAACCATTGTTTGTCATTGATAATTTTGCCATAATGTTCAGCACTTGCTGCATCTGCACCATAAAATGATTGAATGGCGATGACTAATTCTTTAATTAATTTATCTTTTAAATCAGTGGGTACTAAAATATAGTCAGGTGCAATACACATTTGACCGCAATTGGAAAATTTAGGGCTAGCCAAACGACGCGCTGCCACTCTCAAATTAGCATCAGAAGCAATGACAGCAGGACTTTTACCACCTAATTCTAAAGTAACTGGCACCAATTGCTCGGCTGCATATTTATATATAATTTTTCCAACCGCTGTACTGCCTGTATAAAAAATATGGTCAAATCTGTTTTGCGTCAACAAAGGAGGCAATACTTCTCCGCCCTCCCCTTCTAGATACTGGATATAATTTTCTGGAAACAAAGCATGAATTATTTTTTGCATTACCGCAGCAGTAGCTGGCGCAAATTCACTTGGTTTTAATACGGTACAATTTCCACCAGCAATGGCCCCGATTAATGGAGTAAACAATAATTGAAATGGATAATTCCATGGCGCAATAATACAAACCACACCCAAAGGTTCTTGAATGGTATAGCTTGTAGAAGGCATATTGACCAAGTTGGTAGCAACAGATTTGGGTTGCATCCATTCTTGTAAATGCTTAATAGTATAGTTTAATTCACTTAAGAAGAATCCTACCTCGGTAGCCCAGGCATCTTCGTCGGTTTTTTTAAGGTCGGCATACAAGGCATTGTACAATTGTTTTTCATGCTCTAAAACTGCTTTTTTTAAGCGTTGCAATTGGAGCAATCTAAATTCATATGGCTGGGTGGCCCCTGTCATAAAATAGGTACGAAGCTGGGTGAAAGTGGCAGGCATAAAGATTGAATTAGGAAGCAATTTAAAGCATATTCATGAAATTAAGCTGTCCTATATCAGTTCGTCAAATTATTTTCCATAATTCCGAAATTTTTGATAATTTAACACTATCAATAACGATTAAAAACCAAATACTGTTTTGCTATGTCAAAAAGAAAAGCGGACAACACAAGAAGGAATTTTATAAAAAATTCAGCGCTTGCTTTAGGGGGATTTTATATTTTACCAAGGCACGTTATAGGGGGCAAAGGATTTACTGCGCCTAGTGATAAATTACAAATTGCTGGTATAGGTGCCGGTGGAAAAGGAGAAAGTGATTTATATGCATTTTACCAAACAGGAAAAGTAGATGTAGCTTTTTTATGCGACGTAGACGATCGTCAATGTGCCAAAAGTTGGGAAAGATATCCAAAGGCAAAACGCTATAAAGATTATAGAGAAATGTTAGACAAAGAACACATGCATTTTGATGCATGTAACGTGTCTACACCCGATCATATGCATGCCGTACAAGCGATGGCAGCCATGCAATTAGGCAAACACGTGTATGTGCAAAAACCAATGGCACACGATATTTATGAAGCACGTATCATGACCAAAGCAGCACACGATTACAATGTAGTAACTCAAATGGGAAACCAAGGTGCATCAGGCGATGGTGTTCGTATGTTGCAAGATTGGCATACTGCAGGATTGATTGGAGACATTCATACTATTTATTGTTATACCGACAGACCGGTTTGGCCACAAGGTGTAAATCGTCCAGTTTCAACCACCCCAACTCCTATTCCAGCAGGATTGGATTTTGACTTATGGTTGGGTACGGCACCTAAGAAAGATTATTTCGAAGGCATCTTGCCATTTAACTGGAGAGGTTGGTGGGATTACGGAACCGGCGCCTTGGGTGACATGGCATGTCATATTATGGCGCCTGCTTTTGCGGTGGCCAATTTAGGATATCCTATTGCTGCAGAATGTAGTGTAGCGACTCGTTACACAGCACCATGGCAAAAATTAAATGCGCCAGACAGTGGACCAATGGGTTCTCATATAACATTAACCTTCCAAGGTAAAAATGGCAAGCCCAATGTAAAATTACATTGGATGGATGGTGGTATTCAACCAGAACGCCCTGCTGAATTAGGACCTAATGAAATGATGGGAGATGGCGGCAATGGTGTCATATTTGAAGGAACCAAAGGAAAAATGATGGCTGGTACTTATGGTATCAATCCACAATTACTACCTACCAACTTAACCAAAACTACCAGCGTACCTCAAACAGTAGATCGAGTGAAAGACGGTGATGCAGGGCACTATGCTGCATGGGTAGAAGCTTGTATTGCAGGTGCTGGAAGTAAAGAAGCAAAAGCATTGAGTTCTAATTTTGATATTGCTGGTCCATTAACTGAATCGGTATTGATGGGTAATTTAGCCATTAGAAGTTATGATATAACTGGTACTGATAAAGCTGGAAAAATGACTTACCCAGGCAGAAACATTCAATTGTTATGGGATGGTCCAAATATGAAGATTACCAATTTCGACGCAGCAAATCAGTTTGTAAAAAGAACTTATCGCGAAGGTTGGAGCTTGGGTGTATAAACTACAATTCGTTTTACTCATTATAAAATCTCGGCAGCCTAAGGGCGGCCGAGATTTTTTCATTAACAAGGGTGCCTAATTGCATAACCAGAATCATCTCATTTTAGGCACTTAAAATAGATATCTTTGTCTTGTAAAATTTATACCATGGAAAACTTACGCAGTCAGTTTCTATTGAATCCAGCCATTACTTTTTTAAACTTTGGCTCTTTTGGTGCTACACCCAAACCCATTTTTGAAGCCTACCAAAAATGGCAAAGGGTGTTAGAAGCAGAGCCAGTGCAATTTATTGCTTTTGATGGCGTGAATTATTTAGCTGATAGCAGAGCAGCGCTGGCCAAATTTATTGGCTGTCCAGATAAAGATGATATAGTAATGGTGACCAATCCTTCTTTTGCGGTGAATTTAATTGCTAAAAATTTTCCACTACAAGAAGGGGATGAAATTTTAGCCACAGATATTGAATACGGCGCCTGTGATCGTACTTGGGAATATTATTGTAAAAAAAACAAAGCCACTTACCGCAAGCAAAAAATAAATTTACCCATTACTACCAAAGAAAAATTTATTGAAGATTTTTTTGCGGGGGTAAGCCCTCGTACCAAAGCTATTTTCATCAGTCATATTACCAGCGCAACTGCTTTGATATTCCCGGTGAAAGAAATTTGTGCTATTGCAAAATCAAAAGGATTGATCACTATTGTAGACGGCGCGCATGTGCCAGCACATATTGATTTAAACATCCAAGAATTAGAAGTTGATTTTTATACAGGTGCTTGTCATAAATGGATGATGGCTGCCAAGGGTTGTAGTTTTTTATACGCACATAAAAGTGTGCAGCCCATGTGCGATCCACTCATAGTTAGCTGGGGATACAAAGCGTTAAAACCTTCACATTCTACTTTTTTAGATTACCACCAAATGATTGGCACGCGCGACTTTTCTGCATTTCTAACCGTAGAAGCCTCTTTGGCATTTATGGAAAAAAATAATTGGCCAGCTGTTTCAAAACAATGTCATGATATGGTATTGGCCAATGCCCCACGTTTTTATACTTTGTTAGGCACGCAACCCATCAGCCCATTGAACAGTGAGTGGATTGGGCAGATGATAAGTATTCTTATCCCAACCAGCGAACCAGAACAATTACAAAGAAAATTATATACCGAATATAAAATTGAAATTCCCATTATGCGACAAGAGAACGATGTGTACATGCGTTATTCTATCAATGGATTTAATTCGGTAGCAGATTTAGATATTCTTTACAACGCCTTAGTGGCGATTAAGAAAGAAGGCGTCTTGTTAAAATAAATTATTTTTTTGCTAACGCTTCATACAATATCTCCACAGTATGTAGTGCTTTTTCACCCGTGCCATCTTTAATTTGATGACGGCAACTGGTACCTGGTGCAGCAATGGTACATGTATTTTTGTTGGCTCTTACTTTTGGAAACAATACCAACTCGCCAATATTCATTGACACTTCATAGTGTTCTTTTTCATAACCAAAGGAACCTGCCATGCCGCAACATCCAGAAGGAATGGTTTCTACCTTATAATTTGTAGGAAAGGAAAGTGCTTTAACAGAATCTGCTATAGCACCTAGGGCTTTTTGTTGACAATGCCCATGCAATAAAATAGATTTTGAATTTGCTGTGAATTGATTTTTTGTAATAGCCCCACGCTCCATTTCATTGGCAATAAATTCATCAATAAAAAAACTATGCTTGGCTAAATGTTTTGCCGCTACTATATTTTCATCGGTAGCTAAATCGGGGTATTCATCTCTAAAAGTCAATATAGCCGAAGGTTCTAGGCCAATCAACGGATGGGCTTCACTCACCAAAGAACTCAATTTTTCAATATTGGTATTAGCGATGATTTTGGCCTTTCTTACCAACCCTTTCGACAACCAAGTTCTACCACTTTCTTCGTGATCAGGAATGATTACTTCATAATTTAAAGCAGTCAACAATTCAATGGCTTTGATGCCGATGGTGGCATCATTGTAATTGGTAAATTCATCACAAAACAAATACAGTTTCTTTGTTGGATGCAGGGGTGCTTGGTAATTTTTTTGATACCAAGCATCTAAAGTTTCAAGCGATAAAGATGGCATAGAGCGCTTCAAAGCAAAACCTGAAATTAATTTTACCAAGGACCCCGTAATTATATTGTTGATGAATAAATTATACAAACGCGGGGCCATAGATCCAACTTTAGCAGCGGAGGTAAAATTGGCAATAAGTTTGGATCTAAAAGGAACTCCATTGGCATCATAATAGTGTTGCAAAAATTCGGCTTTCAATTTGGCCATATCTACATTAGAAGGACATTCACTTTTACAAGCCTTACAACTTAAACACAAACTCATGACATCATAAATTTCTTTGTGGTCATACCTATTTTGTTGATCGGAATGCGTTAAAAATTCACGCAAAATATTGGCACGAGCTCTTGTTGTATCTTTCTCATCCCTAGTGGCCATAAAGGAAGGGCACATGGTCCCGCCTGAAAGATGCGTTTTCCTACAATCGCCCGAACCATTGCATTGTTCGGCATGTTGCAAGATGTCTTGTTGATGAAAACGAAATATGGTTTTAAACTCAGGTGTTAGTTGTCCTGGCTCATACCTCAACATGGTATTCATGGAAGGCGTATCCACAATTTTATTTGGATTGAATAAATGTTTGGGATCCCAAGTGTTTTTAACTTGTTTCAACAAAGCATAATTTTTTTCACCAACCATTTGCTTGATAAATTCTCCACGCAAACGACCATCTCCATGTTCACCACTTAAAGATCCATTGTATTTTTTAACGAGTGTAGCTACTTCTTCTGCAATGGTCCGAAACAATTGATTGCCTTCTTTGGTTTTCAAATTGATGATAGGTCTTAGGTGTATTTCACCCGAACCTGCGTGGGCATAGTGTACCGAGTATAAACCATGCTTTTTCAAAATTTCATTAAAGTCGCGAATATAATTTGGCAAGTCATTTACATCCACAGCGGTATCTTCAATGACTGGCACTGCCTTTTCATCACCAGGTAAATTACTTAACAAGCCCAGCCCTGCTTTTCTCAATGCCCATATTTTTTTAGCATCCGTGCCATACAAAACGGGAAAATGATAGCCTAAGCCGGCAGCGCGCATCTCTGCCTCAACTTGATTGGTAAGGGCAAGAATTTCTTCTTTGGTTTCTTTTACAAATTCAATTACTAAAATCGCACCCGGATCTCCTTGTACAAAAAATCTATTTTTACTTTGCTCACTATTTTCTTTGGTGCATTCTAAAATATAATGATCAATCAATTCACTCGCACTAGGATGATATTTTAAGCCAATCAAATTCGCATGCAGGGATTCATCAATCGAATTAAAGTGCACACACAATAGGCCCACTTCTTTTAAAGGAGCAGGTACCACTTTTAATTTTATCTCTGTCATAAAAGCCAGTGTTCCTTCAGATCCTGCAATTAAATTACAAAAATTAAAATCAGGACCGCCTGCGGTAAAAGGATCTGACTCCACTAACACATCAATGGCATAACCCGTATTTCTTCTTACCACCGATTTTTTAGGGAACTCTTTTCTTATCTCTACCTGATTGTCATAATTACTTAGTTGAGAACGCAAGGATTTGTAAATATTCCCTTCTAAAGTATTCAAATCACATTTCGCATGAAAATCGTCAATAGATACACTTGTAAAAACAGCTTCTGATCCATCACTTAAAAATGCGTTTACTTCCAATAAATGTTCACGCGTACTTCTATATACTACCGAATTGGATCCGCAGGAATTATTTCCCACCATTCCACCAATCATAGCTCTGTTAGCGGTAGAGGTTTCTGGACCAAAAAATAAGCCATGTGGTTGTAGAAATAAATTTAATTCATCCCGAATCACACCAGGTTGAACACGCACCCAACCTGCTGCTTTATTCAGTTCTAAAATTTTATTAAAATGTTTGGATACATCCACAATGATGCCATTCCCTACCACCTGCCCCGCTAAGGAAGTGCCTGCTGTTCTAGGAATTAAGGAAGTGTTATTTGCAGCTGCAAATGCAATCAATTTGGAAATATCTTCTTTTGTTTTAGGTATCGCCACAGCCAACGGCATTTCTCTATAACTAGAGGCGTCCGTTGCATACAATGTTCTGATCATTTTGTCGAAAAAAAGATCTCCTTCGATTGTTTTGGCAAGTTTTTTCAACAATTCCTTCATGGTTCAAAATTCAACTTCCCAAAATTACTAAAATAATGAGTTAGGTTAGCTTGCAAATGATTTTAAATGCGATTACTACCACTTTAAAGTTTTCAAATACGCAGCATCTTGTTTTGCACAATCTAATTCGTTAGTGCCGGTATAAGCTTCTTGCTCTACAATATAATACTGAACTCCTTGTTCATTGGCTTCTGGCAATAAAGTCATGTAGTCGATGGCGCCTTTTCCTATGATACAAGATTCTTCTCCAGTAGCGGTTTTGGCTAAATCTTTTACATGGACCAATTTAAATCGATTTGGAAATTTTTTCATGTATGCAATAGGATCTACACCTGCTACTACCGTCCAATACATATCCATTTCAAAATCAACCGTAGCAGGGTTGGTAGATTGCATCATCACATCCTGTGGTACAATTCCATTCATGGCCTTGAAAGAATAATCATGATTGTGGTAAGCAAAACGCAAACCATTTTTCTTGGTAATTTCTCCACAAGCGTTAAACTCATCAGAGAAGCGCTTAAAAAAATCGATGGATGTTTGTGCCCCTTTGTGCGGGCAAATTAAATACTTCATTCCAATCTCAGCTGCTTCTGCTGCTTTACGTTCAAAGTCTATGTTAATTTCACAATGAGAGGAAACCAAGCTCATGCCTAAATCGTCCATCACTTTTTTCAACTCCGTATTTTTCATTCCCCAAAAAATACCTTTGGTTCCTTCAAACCCCTCAATCTGCTTGTAGCCGGATTTAGATAAATGAGTCAATACTCCTATGGTATCTTTGTACAAAGCTTCTTTCACCGTCCACAATTGAATTGCAAATGGATTTTTTCGACCATACATGGCCATTAATTGATTCTGAAAGGGTAAGCTGATGGCAGCTCCTGCTAAAGCAGTTTGGCGAAGAAAATTTCTTCTTGAATGATTCATAAAATAGTTTTAAAAAAATTAACCAACGATATCGATCGGGCCAAAGTTACTTCATTTAGTTGCTCCTCTAAGCAGGTTCTTTTATACCAATATTAAGTTGCCCAAGCCTTGTCTCCTTTTTTATAAGGCACAGTGCCTTCATATTTTCCAGGCACTGCTACATAACGCAACACCTTTGTAGCACCCAATTCAGAACTAAAGAATCCCCATAAGGTTAATTCTTTGAGCATCGTAAAATAGTGCTTTGGCTCCTCTTTCTTTTTGGCTTTTTGATAGGCTGCTGCTTCTTTATCCAATGCCTCTAATAAATCGTGGCGTTGCGTAGCAGTAGCTTCCATAAAGGATTTACTATTGGCCTTAGTGGACGCTTCGTTTAATTTTTTCAATCCCTCCATAAAAGTCGTTTGGTCTTTTGTTTCATAACAATCATTCACAATGACTGTCATAAACTCACCCACTTTGGCCTCTTTGGCGCCAGGCGTGTTGGTAGCTGGCATAATTGTTTCTGCAATTTCATTAAGAAATGCAATGTCCGTTTTTGAAAAACTTATACCAGGTGCACCTGTGGTACAACCCGATAAGAAAGCTTCTGCTCCTAAAACGGTTCCCCCCATAATGAGGGCAACTCTTGATAAGGCTTCTCTTCTATTCATCATAAAATTGTATTTAAATTTTTTAAGTCTATGTTTAAATTATACATCACAAATTTTAACAGCGGATGCCAATGAAGCCATGGGATCTTGATCCGCCGGAATAAACTCTTGTGCTACGTATCCTTTAAATCCAGTGGCTACGATGGCACGCATAATGGCAGGATAATAGAGTTCTTGCCTTTCATCAATTTCATTTCTACCTGGTACCCCGCCAGTATGATAATGCCCATAATAGGAATGGTTGGTTTGGATAGAATGAATAATGTCACCTTCATCAATTTGCATATGATAAATATCAAAAAGCAATTTAAAATTAGGCGAGCCCAATCGCTTACACAATTCAATACCCCAAGTGGATCTATCACACATATAATCTTTATGATCTACTCTAGAATTTAATAATTCCATTTGAATCATGACGCCTCTTTTTTCAGCCAATGCCATAATTTTTTTTAACCCAGTAACGCAATTGTTTAATCCAGTTTCATCATCCATGCCTCTTCTACTTCCCGAAAAACAAATTAAATTGGTATACCCAGCGTCCGCCACATAATTGATATGATCTAAATAACTTTTGACTAATTTATCATGGTATTGCAAGGTATTAAAGCCTTCTGTTAAACTAATTTCAGCACCGTTGCACATGGTAGAAATTAGCTGATTGTCTTTTAATATTTTCCATTCGGAAGGACCTACTAAGTCCATACCAACCAATCCCATTTTTTTAAAATTTTGGGCCAATGTTAATGTAGGAATTTTACTGTAACACCATCTGCAAGCAGAATGATTGATGTTTCCTTTTAGGGCATCGGTGGATGAATTGTTTTTCACAGCTGCTAAAATTTTTGTGGGCAATACCATGCCGGAAGCAATTGCGGCGGACCCAGTTAAAACTTGTTTAATAAGCTTACGTCTGTTGACTTTTGATGACATGGCAAAGTAGGATTAAATGATATGATAAATATAATTTTTATTTCCTGTTTTTTACAAAGTTTTTAGTTAAAAAAGGGGGTTATGTGCAAAATAATATGGAAATTGCTAGTGAAATACTTCGTCAATTTTACATTGACTTTATCAATCGATTTTTAAGGCAAAAAAGAATCAAAAATGAACAGAAAATTACGCATGGGAATGGTAGGCGGTGGCAGAGATGCTTTTATAGGGGCCATTCATAGAATAGCCGCCAATATGGATGGATTAATAGAGATGAGTTGCGGCGCATTAAGTAGCCATCCTGAGAAAGCAGTAGCCTCCGGCAAAGACTTGTTTCTTCCCAAAGAAAGAACTTACCTCACGTACGAAGAAATGATGAAGAAGGAAGCCAGTTTACCAGCTTCCGAGCGGATGGATTTTGTAACCATTGTAACACCCAACTTTGCCCACTTTGCGCCTGCCATGATGGCTTTAGAACATGGATTTCATGTAGTTCTTGAAAAACCCATTACTTTTTCATTGGACGAAGCCAAACAACTAAAGAAAAAATTAGCGGAAACAGGTTTACTACTTTGTTTAACGCATACCTATGCTGGCTATCCATTGGTAAAGCAAGCAAAAGCGATGGTGAAAGAAGGCAAACTTGGAAAAATTAGAAAGGTATGGGTAGAATATCCACAAGGTTGGTTAAGTACCTTATCGGAAAAAGACGGCAATGCACAAGCAGCATGGAGAACTGATCCCAAAAAATCGGGAAAGAGTTCGGTGATGGGAGATATTGGTACGCATGCAGCACACTTAGCAGAATACATTACTGGTGAAAAAATCACGGATGTATGTGCCGAATTAAATACCATGGTAGAAGGTCGTCTGCTAGATGATGATGGAGCCGTGCTGTTAAAGTTTGACAATGGCGCCAAAGGTGTTTTAATGGCATCTCAAGTAGCGGCTGGTGAAGAAAATGCTTTAAAAATAAGGGTCTACGGAGAAAAAGGTGGTATAGAATGGGCGCAACATGAACCCAATACTTTACTTGTTAAATGGTTAGATCAACCTACACAAATTTTAAGAGCGGGTGGAAACTATGGTGCACATTTATCGGCCACCGCCATTCACAATTCAAGAACTCCAGGTGGACATCCTGAAGGATATTTAGAAGCCTTTGCAAATATTTACCGCAATTTTGCATTGACCCTTGGGTGTAGAATAGATGGTACGCAACCCACCGCAGAAATGTTAGATTTTCCAGGCATTGAAGATGGTATAAGAGGTATGGCATTTATTGATAACGTGGTAGCTTCCTCTTTGTCCGATAAAAAATGGACGCCTAATAGTATTTAAAATATAATTATGACAACAATAAAAGGACCTGCTATTTTTTTAGCACAGTTTATGGGTGACACGGCTCCGTTTAATACTTTAGAAAGTATTTGTAAATGGGCTGCTGGATTAGGTTTCAAGGGAGTGCAAATTCCAACTTGGGACCCAAGATGTATTGATTTAAAAAAAGCAGCTGAAAGCAAAACTTATGCAGATGAAATAAAAGCAATAGTAGCTAAAGCAGGAATGGAAATAACAGAATTGTCCACGCACTTGCAAGGACAATTAATAGCAGTGCACCCAGCTTATGATGCACAGTTCGACGGCTTTGCACCCAAAGAAGTACATGGCAATTCAAAAGCAAGAACCGCCTGGGCTGTAGAACAATTAAAATATGCAGCGTTGGCATCACAAAATTTAGGATTGAATGCACACGCTACTTTTAGCGGTGCATTATTATGGCATACCGTATATCCTTGGCCACAAAGACCCGCAGGCTTAGTCGAAACCGGATTTACTGAATTGGCAAAAAGATGGTTGCCAATACTAAATGAATTTGATAAAGTAGGTGTTGATCTTTGTTATGAAATTCATCCGGGGGAAGATTTACATGATGGTGTCACCTATGAAATGTTTTTAGACAAAGTAAAACAACATCCACGTGCTTGTTTGTTATACGATCCTTCTCACTTTGTTTTGCAATGCATGGATTATTTAGGTTACATAGATGCTTTTCATGAGCGCATTAAAATGTTTCATGTGAAAGATGCAGAATTCAACCCCACTGCAAAGCAAGGCGTGTATGGTGGTTATCAAAATTGGATAGACCGTGCAGGCCGATTTAGATCTTTAGGCGATGGCCAAGTAGATTTTAAAAGTATCTTTAGCAAACTAGCTGCTTACAACTACAAAGGTTGGGCGGTTATGGAATGGGAATGTGCTATCAAACATCCAGAAGTGGGTGCAGCAGAAGGGGCGGAATTTATTCAAAAAAATATTATTAAAGTAACCGAGAAAGCATTTGATGATTTTGCCAATACCGGTTCGGACGAATCTTTCAATAAGAAAATTTTAGGCATTTAAACATTTAAAAAAAGAAGCACTATGAAGAAGGTTTTATTTATTTTGACTACGACTATTTTTGCAATGGCTTGTAGCAACGGAACAACAGAGGCGGGGAAAACTACAGATACCGCAAAAGCAGTAGTAGCGTCCAATTCATTATCAGACAATCCCGATTACCAAAAAGGCTTGGCCTTGGTAGCTGGCAGTGATTGCTTAACTTGTCACAAAACAAGCGAGAAAAATATTGGGCCTGCATACAAAGATGTAGCAGCAAAGTATGAGAATACTGAAGCCAATGTAAAAATGTTGGCCGAAAAAGTAATGAAAGGCGGAAGTGGCAATTGGGGTGCTATCCCTATGTCTCCTCATCCACAATTGAAGCAAGAAGACGTGGAAGCGATGGTAAAATATGTATTACTTTTAAAGAAGTAAATTCGGTTAGTATAAAATTATATTTCTTTTTAATTAAACAATGATCATGAAAAAATTACTCCTAGTTATTGCGATACTTTTTGTTGGCGTGCAAGTAAATGCGCAAAAATGGATCTCTTTATTTGACGGTAAAACAACCAAAGGTTGGCATAGTTTTGGTAAAACCACTGCTGGCGAAGCTTGGGCTGTAGAAAATGGCGTTATCGTATTTGACCCGGCTGCTAAAAAAGCAGGCAAAGAAGGGGGTGATATTGTGACCAATGAAAGCTTTAACGACTTTCATTTACAACTTGAATGGAAAATTTCAAAAAACGGAAACAGCGGTATTATATTTTTTGTTCAAGACGACCCCATCAAATACAAAAACACTTGGCATACAGGGCCTGAAATGCAAGTCTTAGACAACGAAGGTCACCCCGATGGAAAATTGATTAGCCATAGAGCTGGTGATTTGTATGATTTAATTGTGGGTAAAGAAGGCGTTGTAAAGCCATTTGACGAATGGAACAAAGTAGACATCATTTCTGTTAAAGGCAAATTAGATTTAATACTAAATGGTGTAACCATAGTGAGCACGCATTTAGGAGATGATGGATGGAAAGAGTTGATAAGAAGATCCAAATTTGCAAAAGGAGAATCTCCTGATTTTGGAAAGATTTTTTCTGGCCATATTGCCTTACAAGATCATGGCGATAAAGTTTCTTATAGAAATATTAGAATCCAAAAATTATAATTCATAATAGTGCAAACTATTCATGAAAACTACATGCGTCAGGCCCTCGTGCAAGCACAGAGGGCCTTTGACATGGACGAAGTGCCAGTAGGTGCTGTATTGGTTATGCATGATAAAATCATAGCTAAAGCTTACAACCAAGTACAACTTTTAAAGGATGTTACAGCGCATGCAGAAATCTTAGCCATCACCAGTGCCTGCGAAAGTTTGCAAGCCAAATATTTACCAGAAGCTACTTTATACGTTACCATTGAACCCTGCTTAATGTGCGCGGGGGCTTTGTATTGGAATAAAATCGGACATATTGTTTTTGGTGCTTACGATGAAAAAAATAGTTATCGTCGCGTCACAGAAAAAAATCCTTTTCATCCTGCCACTACCCTCGTGGGTGGAATTTTACAAGATGAATGCGCCGCACTCATGCAAGCTTTTTTTAAAGCCAAGCGTTAATATAATTAATACCTATTAGCTTTTTAAAAAATAGCTTTCCTACGTAATCCTACATATTATTTCGAGTCCAACATTCGAGCACGCGCAGTGAGAGACAAGAAATAGATATCTAGGATGGATTTAAATGACCTAACCATTCAATAAAAGCTTCGTTTTCTTTTCTATTTAAGGAAAAAAAGTGTTGCCTTCGCTTAAATCAGGGGAAAGCATTGTAATTTTGGGTTCATTCAAAAAATATTAAATAAAAAATATGTCATTTACTTTACCAGCGTTACCCTACGCACACGAAGCCTTAGAACCCCATTTTGATACCTTGACCATGCAAATTCATCATGGCAAACACCATCAAGCGTATGTAGACAATTTAAATAAAGCGATTGCAGGTACTCCTAATGAAGGAAAGAGTTTAGAAGAGATCGTAAAAGTGGCTGGAACCATAAGTCCAGCGGTACGTAATAATGGCGGTGGTCATTGGAACCATAGTTTCTTTTGGACTAGTTTAGCACCCAATGCGGGTGGTGCTCCATCAGGTGCATTGGCAGATGCCATCACTGCTGCTTTTGGAAGTTTTGATGCATTCAAAGAAAAATTTGCCGCTGCAGGCATGACACGTTTTGGAAGTGGCTGGGCTTGGTTATTGGTAAAAGACGGAAAATTAGAAGTAAGCTCAACACCCAATCAAGACAATCCTTTGATGGATGTAGCAGAAGTAAAAGGCCACCCTATTTTAGGAGCCGATGTTTGGGAACATGCTTATTATTTAAAATATCAAAATAGAAGAGCAGATTATTTAGCCGCGTTTTGGAATGTAGTCAACTGGACGCTAGTGGCTGAACGTTTTGCTGCTGCAAAATAAATGGAGCTGGTAACAAATTTTAAAAACCTGTACTACAAAGTGCAGGTTTTTTTGTGCACGATCTGTAATAAAAAAATTATTAAGGCACTGGATCGTACCCATGACCTCCGCCAGGCCTGCATTTGCTTAACCTAACCAGGCCTAAGTAAATGCCTTTCAACGGACCATATTTTTGGATGGCTTGAATCGTATAATGAGAACAAGTAGGCGTAAATCTGCACTTGCTTACCCCTAGCCAAGGAGAAAGTACATATTGATAAAAACGAATCAATACAATAAAAGGAAAGGATATTATTTTTTTTAAAAAGTGCAATGGGATAATGTTATTTAATTCTTTTTACAAGAAGTGTAAGTGCTTCTTTCACTTTGGCTTGAATCTCCAATTGAGCTAACACCTGTGCATCAGTGTATAAAAAAAATAAGTTTAAACGTTTGTTGGCTATAGACAGTTGCTCTATAAAATGAGGCTTCTCTAATCGGTAGGCTTCTCGTAACAATCTTTTTACACGATTTCTTTGCACTGCCTTTCGAAAGGTTCTACTGGGCGCACCCACCCCGGCTTGTACAATGCCATCTTGCTCTGTTGCTACTTGGTTCACATTCATTTCCACTGCTTCTAATGTAAAAATTAATTTAATAGGAGCAGCATGAATAAATTGGCCCTTTGAAAACAAATGTTGCGTTTGTTTTCTGCTTTTTAGTTTGTCCTGTTTTTTATATGTAAATACTTTAGGCAAGCTGCTTAATTTTTATCAAGTACCCTTATGAAAAAAGTCCCTCCCGAATAACGGGAAGGACTTTAAAATTATTGAATTTATTTGTAATAGTTAGAAAGGGATATTTCCTAGATTAATTTTTCTTTAATCCTTTCTCACTAGATACAGTTAGTTTTTTGCGTCCTTTCTTGCGTCGGCTAGCTAATACTTTACGACCGTTAGCAGATTCCATACGTTTACGGAAACCGTGAACAGATTTACGACGACGTTTATGGGGTTGAAATGTACGTTTCATTTGATGTCTTTTACTTGCTTAGTTTCTTAAAAAAAATTCCACATCCAATAGCAGTCACCATACCACTACCTGTGAAAGGACGGCAAAAATAGGGTATTTTTTCATTTTTTAAGCTAAATCTGTATGTTTTGCCTCAACTTTTTGTCCAAAAAACAGACTGGCCTGCTTTTCAAAGGGGGCAGGCTCATCGGTCGTGAAAAAGGCCAAATGCCCATTTTGACTGCATTTTTGGGCCATATCTGGATGCATAACAAGGTATTTAGCCAAGCTGGCGGCTACAATATCTCCTTGTTGTACCAGCTGCACTCCAGCAGGTAAAAAGGACCTTATTTTAGCCTCTAATAATGGATAATGCGTACAGGCTAGTAAAATGGTGTCGATGTCGGCAGCCTGTTTAAAAAGAGCCTCCATGTATTGCTTAACAAAATAGTCGGCACCGGGTTGATCAAATTCTCCATTTTCAATCAAAGGAACCCACATTGGGCAAGCTTGTTGGTACACTTCTAAACCAGGAAAAAAATGAGCCAATTCTATGGGATAACTATCGCTTTGAACCGTGCCAAGCGTTCCCATAATGCCTACTTTTTGTGTAGTGGTAAAATTCCCCAACACTTCGGTGGTTGGTCTAATCACACCCAGTACTCTTTTATTGGGATCAATCGTCGGTAAATTAAGTTGTTGGATATTTCGCAGGGCTTTTGCAGAAGCCGTATTGCAGGCCAAAATAACCAATTCGCAACCTTGTCCAAAAAACCAATTGACTGCTTCTAGTGTATATTGATAGACTGTTTCAAAAGATCTAGTTCCATAGGGGGCACGCGCATTGTCACCTAAATAAATATAATCGTAGTGAGGCAATTGTTTTTTTAATTCTTTTAATATGGTCAATCCTCCATATCCACTATCAAAAACACCAATGGGTGCAGGCATAATAAAAATTTAATGTTACAGCTGTAAAACTAAGAACCTCGTTGCATAACAACGAGGTTCTTACTATAAAATATTTTCTAAAATATTATCCTTTTTTACCTGGAGCAGCCTTAGCAGGTGCAGCAGTTGCTGGAGCACCACCGCCTGTAGCAGTTTTAAATGCTTCTAGCACTTCCTTAGGCAAATTCAACTTCAACTTAATAGCAACTCTAATGGTTAAATTGTCCGCAATAGAGGGTTGTGCATAAGGAGATAAAGATTCCGCTTTCAATACCAAAGTGTATTTGTTTTCTGCAACCACTTCACTTAATGCAGCGGCTACTTTTTGTCTGTAAGGCAATAAAAGAGTTTCCTCTTTTTGTTGCATTGATTGTTGTTGGTATTGTTGCCAGTTAATCAATTTGTATTTTAATTTATTCAAATCAGCAGTAGCCATTTCAAGCGCTTTTGGTCTTTTTGACAAACTAGCTGAATCTCTTTTATAAATACTGTCTTTCACTTGATAGTCTTTCAAGGTGTAATTGTACTCTTCTTGTAAAGTATCTTGAGCGTAAGACTTAAGAACTGTATCTAATTTTTCTTGTATTCCAGGGAATAAAGCAATGACGCTTTGATCATCGAAATATCCGATTTTCGTTTGTGCAGAAGCACGGTTGGTAAATGATATTGCTACTAACAAAATGGCAGCAAATAGGAAACCTTTTTTCATAACTTATTTTTTTATTTTTACTATTTATTATTTGTAAGGACTAATTATTGATCCCTAACTCTTTTAAAACATCGTCGCTTTTATCCAATTTTGGGTCTGCAAATATAATGGTAATTCCTTCACTTTTGTCCAAAATGAAGTCATAAGAGCGGGCAGAAGCCATTTTTTGTACTGCATTGTACACTTTATCTTGGATGGGCTTAACCAGTTTTTGTCTTTCTTTGAACAAATCTCCCTCATAGCCAAAGCGTTTTTTTTGAATGTCTCTAAGTTCTTTTTCTTTCGCAAACAGCTCATCCTCACGCTTTTTTCTTAGGTCTTCCGAAAGCATAAACTGCTCTCCTTCATAATTCTTGTACATTTTGTCAAGCACTATTTGCTTTTCATCAATTTCTTGTTGCCATTGATCGCCCAAAATTTTTAATTTTTTATCGGCCTCTTTGTATGCTGGAATTTTGTCCAAAATATATTTGGTATTAATGACTGCATATTTACTTTGTGCCTGTGTGGAGCAAAATGCCAACAAGCTTAAAAAAAGGATAAAAAAATGCTTATTAAATTTCATATACCTACTTTTTAGTATGAACGAATTTTAGTTTATTCTGGCTCAAAGCCTAACATAAAGGTAAATCTTCCTGCGTCTTTTAAGCTATTAGTTCCATTTAATCTATCCAAACCAATACCATAGTCAAAGCCCAATAGACCAAACATAGGCAAGTAAAAACGCATACCAAGTCCAACAGAACGTCTCAAATTGAATGGATCAAATTCCTTCATGCTGTACCAACCATTCGCCGCTTCAAAAAATCCCAAAGCATAAATGGTGCTACTAGCAGCTAAGCTTAAAGGATATCTAACTTCCACGGCATACTTATTAAACATCGTAAAATGCTGTGTGGCTGTTTGTTGGTCAGGATTAATTTTTGGATTAGAAGTTTGATATACTGGATAACCTCTTTGCGCAATAATGTCATAACCCAACAATGCAAACTGATTGCTCAACCCTGCATCTCCCAATTGGAAACGTTCAAAAGGAGATACTTTTAAATTGCTATTGTAAGCACCCAAAAATCCATATTTTGCAGCAAAGCGTAATACAAATTGTTTGTTGTGATCTTCTCCTGCTGGTTTACCCAGTGGCACAAACCATTCCCCATTGAATCTCCATTTATGGTACTCCAGCAATTCAAATGGATTGGCAGCACTGTTTACATTTGGCATGACCAATGAATAAGGCGGTGTCAATTGAGCGCTTAATAAAAAAGTAGAACCTGATCTTGGAAACAAAGGCTGATCAATAGAAGTACGTTGTAATGAAATTCTAAAGTTTACATTGTTCACTGTCCCATTGCTGAAATTGGGTAAGTTATAAGGATCAATCGCATAATTGCTTAAATAATAACGTGTATAGTTCAAACCCATACTTAAAGAAAAATAATCATCTGGCCAGGCCAATTGTCTACCAAAAGAAACAGTGGCTCCTGTGGTAGAAATATACCTAGAATCCGCAATACTTAAATCATACTGACCCGTCACTGGATCAATGGTTTGTCCATATTTGGTATTGTAAACACTAACGGTAAGTGTATTTCTTTTAATGCCTCCAAACCAAGGTTCTGTAAAAGTTAGATTGGAAGATCTAAATGCCTTTCCATTGCTTTGAACTCTCAAACTTAATTTTTGACCATCCCCCATAGGAAGCGGATCCCAAGCGGATTTGCGAAATAAATTTTTAGAAGAAAAATTATTAAAACTTACTCCGATGGTTCCTGTTAAACCAATATACCCACCCCATCCTGCACTTAATTCCAATTGATCGCTTGACTTTTCTTCTACACCATAATTAATATCCACCGTGCCATCTTCTGGATTGGGTATGGGATCTATTTTAATTTTTTCTGCATCAAAGAAATTCAATTGTGAAATTTCACGTTGAGAACGAACCAATAAACTACGGCTAAATTTGTCTCCCGGCAAGGTTCTAATTTCACGACGAATTACAAAATCTTTTGTTTTTTCATTGCCTGCAATTCTAACCGTTTTGATAGTGGCTTGAGGCCCTTCAACCATTCTGATTTCAAAATCAATGGTATCATTGTAAACGGCTGTTTCAATAGGATCTACTCTAAAAAATAAATAACCATCGTCTTGGTACAATCCACTTATATCGCCTCCTTCAGGAGTTTGTATCTTCCCCAATTTATTGAATAAAATTTCACGATTGTAAATATTGCCTCTTTTAATATTCAAGATAGAAGCCAATAAAGAGTCTGGATACTTTGTATTTCCTCTCCAAGTGATGCCTCCAAAAAAGTACTTACGGCCTTCTTTTACTTGGATATCTATATTCAGGTTCCCAGCCGCATTGTGGTAAACGGTATCTTTTTCAATAATGGCATCTCTAAAACCTAAAGAGTTGTAATAATTTAATAGATTGTCTTTGCTTTCATCGTACTTTTTAATATTAAATTTTGAGGATGAAAAACTAATTCTAGCGTAAGGATTTAATATTTTTCTAGTCTTTGTAAAAGTTAAAAACCCTTTTTCTTTCATGTAATCATCAAAGGTATAAGGCGTAGTTTTAACAATAACGGGTTTATCATTGATAGGATATAAAGTGAGTCTCGATTTTTCGTGGACTTCTTTTAAACTTTTTTTCAACTTCCCTTCTTCGATTTTATTGCCGCCAAAATTGATATTGTTGATGCGCACTTTAGGTCCTTTATCCACCACAAAATCTAATAATAAATTATTCTTTCTAGTTGCATCTTTTCTTTCTTTAATACTCACTTTTACATCTTGAAAACCTTTTTCGGCATAGTATTTCTTAATACCGTCCACCGCCGTAATTTTCATATTTTCAGTAATGACTCTGTTAGGTGTCAATCCTGTTTTACCAGACAATTCGTCGTTGTCCGATTTGCGCACTCCAATAAATGAAAACTTAGACAAACGAGGACGTTCCACAACATCAATTTCAACATCAATTTCTTTTTCGTGTAAGTCGGTTAAATAGATACTCACATCACTAAAATAATTTTGATCCATTAATTTATGAATGGACTTGGCAAAATTATCTCCCCCAGGCAAAGTCACTTCGTCTCCAATATTCAATGTAGATAAAGAAAGTAAAAGGTTCTCATCAAAATTGACATTACCTGCCACTTTAATGCTGCGAATTTTGTATTTGGTAGGTACTTTGGAACTGAAAATTCCAAGCAACTTTACATTAATTTGAGTAATAGAATCTTTAGCAGGTGCATCCTGTCCATAAGAAGTCAAAGTAATTAAAAGCGCTGATAGTGAACCTATTAATAATTGGCGAAAATTCTGCATCTGCTGTGGGACTAAACTTTATAATTTTAAAAGAGCTGCAAATTACTCGTAATATTTCAAAGTCTTTGTTAAAACCTAAAAATAAACATATTATTTATTTTTTTAATTTGGACTGACTTGCTGACTGGTTTTGCCAAATCTTCGCTCTCTGGATTGATAATCTAGGAGGGCATCTACCAAGTCTTTTTTACGAAAATTGGGCCAACGGGTATTGGTGAAATAGAATTCGGCATAGGCCAATTGGTACAATAAAAAGTTACTTATTCTGTATTCACCACTGGTGCGAATCATTAATTCTGGATCTGGAAAATCACTGGTAGTAAGGTTTTTAGACAATGTAGCTTCATTGATTTGGTCTACACTTAGTTCACCAGCTTGAACTTGAATGGCTATTTTTTTTGCCGCTTCCGTAAGCTCCCATCTACTGCTATAACTCAATGCTATAATCAATTTTAAGCCCGTATTTTGGGCGGTTTGATGCCTCCCGGCTTCTAAGGCCTTTTGCGCCTCTGGTGGAAGCTGGGCTAGGTTGCCAATAAAGTGCAGTTGGATGTTATTTTTGTGTAAATCAGGCACTTCTTTAGCAATGGTGTCTACAAATAAGCTCATCAATCCATTGACTTCGGTGGCAGGTCGATCCCAATTCTCTGTGCTAAAAGCATATAAAGTAAGGTATTGGATGCCTATTTCAGTTGCAGCTTCTACCACTTTCCTAACACTAACTACCCCCTCATAATGTCCAAATAAACGATCCTGCCCATGTTCTTGCGCCCATCTACCATTGCCATCCATGATAATAGCCACATGTTTAGGCAGTTTATTTACATCCAAATTTTCCATGATGTGAAATTAAGAAAATAAACAGGTTATTTACGTTTAAATAAATTTAACAACCCTTTTTTCGAGGTTGTTTTTTCATCCGTTTTTTCGGCGCCAAAGAGGTTCTTTTTCTTTTCATTTAATTGCTTATCCGGCCCATAAATTTTTAGCAAATTGTAAGATAGACCCATTTTAAAACTAAAATACTGATCCTTTCCTGAAGTACTGGATTGGAAACCATTTTTCATTTCATTGTCGCTAAAATAATCAATCCGATCAGAATTGGTAAAACGATAAGTGGCTTCTCCAAAAATATTAAAAGGGCCAATTACATTGTATTTGAATCCTAAATTCATTGGATAAGAAATAGTTATAGCACTATCTAACAATTGGCTTTTGATAGTTGCATTATTAAGTTTAGCACTTGTGGTTTGAAAGCTACCCGCTCCAAAACTTAAATAAGGAGAGAAACGATAATGATTGTTTCCATCAATAAATTTTAAAAAATACAATTCCAACATAAAACTTATATCATGCCCAGCTCTTTCAAAACTTAAATTTCTTGACAATGTTGGATGAGAAGTGACCGGAGGATTTCTGGGATTAACATACAAATTAGGAGATAAGTTATCAAAGCCTTGTAAAGTTATTTTTTCATAATTAAGTCTGATGCCAATGTAATCGTTTATTAACTTTTTATAAAACCCTCCATAACTTGGATTTAATTTATAATAGTCAGGAGAAATATCTCCTCTGTAACTTGCCATGCCTTGAAACACGCCTATTTCGCCTCTATTTTCCATCAATTGCAAATATTGAGCACTTGCTGTAAAAGTAAAGATGAGTGAAAAAAATAAAAGGAGTAATCGTGTTCGCATTGACTAATTTCTTTTGTCCAAACCCCATGTTAACTTTGTTCTGAGTGTAGATAAATAGCTATTCTCATTCAGTCTTATAAAGTGGACCATGAAATTTTCTTTTTTAACAGCCAGTTGAATATTTTTTGGGACAATTTCTTTTCGTGCATCCATGGCACAAATTAATTCTTCTGTTCTTCCTTCCACTTCAAAAGAAATGACAGAAGAATCTGGAACTACAATAGATCTTACATTTAAATTATGTGGGGCCACAGGCGTAATTACAAAGCTTGCAGAATCCGGAAAAAGAATAGGGCCATTGCAACTCATATTGTATCCTGTAGATCCAGTAGGCGTGGCAACTATAATTCCATCTGCCCAATAAGAATTTAAAAATTCACCATTTAAATAAGTATGAATTTTTATCATAGGTGAGGTATCTCTTTTGTGAATTGAAAATTCATTCAATGCATAAGGTGCCGTTCCAAAAATGGACAGGTTGGCATCTAGATGAAGTAGCGATCTTTTTTCAATCACATAAGATCTGTTCACCAAAGCATCTACCATGATGCTTAATTCGTCTTTGGAAATAGTGGCTAAAAATCCCAAGCGACCATAATTGATTCCCAAAATAGGTATATGGGTATCGCCCACCATCGTTACCGCATCTAAAACAGTACCATCCCCTCCTAAACTAATCAAACAATCTACTTGATCATGTAAATCTAAAATTGACGTAAATGGAATCAGTGCCTCTTTTCCAGCAGCAGCGGTTAAATTAAATTTTTGAATGAGATCTGCATAGATATAAATGGTAATATCATAACGATTCAATTCCAACAACAATGCGTTTAAAGATTGTTGTTGATCTAAATCTACCCCCCTGCTATAAATAGCTACTTTCATTGTACTACAAATTAATAATAAAAACCAAAATGCAAATATACTCCTTTGTCCCCAAGCTGATTCAAGCTATAATCAATTTTTAAGACAAAATCATAGATACTAAGAATGTCCAATCCTATCCCAGCGGTTCTTAAAAGGGTATTAGAAAGTTTGGTATTATTGATGGGTCGGTCTGCATACACATAGCCCAAATTAGTAAAAGCTTTTAACCAAAACCGATACTTTACTTCTGGTATTGCCTTTTTAGCAATTAAATTTTTCACTGTAAAGCTTCCTAGGGCATGGTGCCATTCGGCCCTAAATAAAGTTCCTGCATTACCATCAATGACATAATAATCCAAACCATTTAATTGCAAATTGCCATACCCCATCAATTTAGCATCGGTATAATTATGATTGGGTAAAAACTTGAAACTGGTATTGGACTCAAACAAAAGAAAATTATTGGCAGACAAGGGGCGTGCAACTATTTCTCTAAATTGAATGGAGCTTAAATCACTCCTATCTGAAAACCGATGATAGGCGGTAAACTCTGTTGCAGACCCATTGGTTGGATAAGCATTGTAATCAAATTTTATTTTTGAATAAGAATAAAGAAAATCTATGTAGGAAAATGATGTGCTTAAATTAGGCAAAAAAGCAGGCTGCATTAAAAAAGCAGAATCCGATATTTCATTGTGACCCACGCCTATTTGAAAATTGTGTCTTTCATATAAATTAGGTCGATGAAATAAATTAATATAAGAACGATCCCCTTTTTGAATAATGTCTACTGTTTTAGAAAAAACTTGTTTGTCCTCAAAAGTAGAAGTGTTGATTTCTTTTTGCGTAAAGTACTGTACGCCAAATCCAATTCCATAGTGCATTTTTTTATCAAAATACGGAAACTGATATCTTACAATTGCTTGTTGCGTATACCCTCCAATCAAACTTATACTTAGATTGTCTTTATTTCCAGTAAAATTGGTTTGCCTAAAATTAATACCATAGTTTATCCTTGCTAAACTTCGGTTTTCTTCGTTCCACCATTGACTAAAATTTCTATCCACCAATTTAAAGGCTGGCAAAGGAAATAGGTACCATCTTTCTTTTAATTGAATTTTAATATTACAATGAAGGCTATCAGCGCTGGTTGAAGTGACCACCACCTCCATAAACAAAGAAGTATTGAATATTTGTTGTTGCGCAATGGTATTGTAATATAGCAAGGAGTCTTTGACAATCAAATCACCAACATGATAGGGCAATTCTCTTAGAATAATATAATTTTTCGTTTTTTTATTCCCCTCAATGGTAATGGTACTAATGGTTAATTGCGCGTTGATACATTCTACAAAAAAAAGAAAAAGAATGACTAAGAAAAAAAAATGTTTCCTTTTTTTAAACATCTAGATAATTCATTAGATGAAGATAATGATCCTCTATATCATTATTCAATGGCGAACTTCCAAAATAATGAAGTACTTGATAATCATAACGCTGAAAAGTAGCAATGATCGAAGAAGCTTCTTCTTTATTTAACTTAATGGTAATCACCATACTGCCATTGGTTTCGTCAAAATAGGAATTTAATTGAACAATTTGAGCATTGTTGGTTTCTACCAATCTACTCATTTCTGCCAATGAATATTGTAAAGGAGAAATGGACAATACGATGATCGCACCAGGTTGTCCTAGTCCTAAAAATTGTGCCAATTGGTCATTAAGATTTTTTTGTGGAATCACACCAATACATTCCTGTTGTTCATTTAAAACAGGTAATAAGCTTAATTGATGCTTTGAAAATAATTGCAACGCTGTTAAAAAATGGGCGGAAGCATTAATCCCAAATCGCAACAAAGGATCTATTAATTGTGCAATGGTTTGTTTTGAGTCAATATCTAAAATAGCCTCCTTGCTTACTAAGCCAACGAAATAATCGTCTTTGACTACAGGCAAATGTTGTACTTCAAAATCATCCATACACTTTAATACAAATGCTGCTGTATCTTCTAAACGAAGCATAGGAAAACCTTCTATAGCAATGTCTTTGGCTAGCATTCCATTAATTATTTTGGTAAAGCATTAAGAAATTTTTCTAAAATAAGATTGAAAGTATCGGGCACTTCCATCATGGGTGCATGACCACATTTATCAATAAACGTTAATTCGCTATTTGGAATTAATTTTTTAAACTCTTCTGCAACAAAGGGGGGTGTAACAATATCATTTTTACCCCAAATCAATAAAGTAGGTTGTTGAATTTGATTCAACTCTTCCCCTAAATTATTTCTGATAGCACTTTTAGCCAATGAAATTATTTTAATTACTTTAATTCTGTTTCGTGTAATTTCAAACACTTCATCCACCAAGGCAGGAGTAGCCATTGCTGGATCATAAAAAGTTTGTGCTGTTTTGTTTTTTATATACTCATAATCTCCGCGTTTGGGATAAGAGTCGCCCATTGCGTTTTCAAACAACCCACTGCTACCTGTTAATATTAATGATTTCACTTTTTCAGGATTTTTTAAAACATACACTAAGGCAACATGTCCCCCTAAGGAATTTCCAAGTAAATGTATTTGGGTATATCCTTTGTGTTCTATAAACTGGGTAACATGTTTGGCTAAACCAGAAACACTGGTATGTAAAATATCTAAATCAAACAAAGGCAATAAAGGCACTACAACTTTATGGGTAGTCCTAAATTTTTCTATTAAATCTGAGAAATTGCTCAAGGCCCCAAACAAACCATGAAAAAGCATCAGGGTCTCTCCTTCGCCGACTTCTAAAAATTCAAATTTCCCGTCTTTTTTTATTTCGTATTCCATAATCTTTATCGCTTTGAAACCATCCTTGCTAAAAAAACTGATATAGCAGGTCTCCCCATTCAGTTAAAGATACTTAATTCAGGTTAAAAAAATAGCTTAGGTGGGGTGTGCTTGGATATTTCACTAAAACCTTAACAATTTAGTAATTTATTCAAAATCAATAGATTCAAGGTAAAAACTACAGCTTAAATGGATTGGAAAAAGTCGCTAAAGTGCTTTTAATAGAAGGAAGCCACAACCCCATTTTTTCCATACAATAGGGCCACCATTTTTGAAGCCAAGGATATGCATAAGTAGCTTTCATTTTTTCAACTTCTATCACACCTAACACTTGTAAAAAATACACCACCGCACTTAGCATGGTAAAATAGATAAACCCGTATAAAATAATACCTAAAAATTTATTTAACCAACCAAGCATAAGCCATTCGGCTGTTTGTTGTAATAAACTAGCTGTCCATTTTAAAACTATTAAAACTAAAATTAGGACAATTAAGAAAGAAATAAAAGGCAGCCAATGAGAAGCTATTTTAGTATGTTCTTTTAATTGACCAGCAACCCATCCAGCAAATTGAAATGCTAAAACCAACCCAATAAATAAAGAGAAAAAAGATATCAATGCTCTAATAAAGCCATTCTTATACCCTTTTAAAATTGCAATAATTAAAATAGTACCAGTAAAAATGTCTAACCACATACTAGTTACTTAATAAAGTTTTTGCAATGGCAGAAATTACTTTTCCATCGGCTTGTCCAGCCAATTGCTTGGTTGCAGCACCCATTACTTTTCCTAAGTCTTGCGGGCCAGCGGCACCTACTTGTGTAATAATAGCTTGTACGGCAGCTTTCACATCTTCTTCACTCATTTGAGCAGGCAAGAATTTTTCAATGATCGCAATTTCTTCCGCTTCTTTAGCAGCCAAATCAGCTCTATTTTGTTGTTCAAATATGGTCAAAGAATCTTTACGTTGTTTGACTAATTTTTGTAAAAGTTTTAATTCCGTATCTACCGAAATTTCTCCGTTGGCCCCTGGTTCTGTTTTGGCTTTTATAATTTCAGCTTTAATGGCTCTTAAGCCACGTAGTAAGGCTTCGTCTTTATTTCTCATGGCGTCTTTCAATAAAGACATTACATCGGTTTCTAAACTCATAGTAGATTATTTTGAATTTTGTGAAAGTTGATTGGCTCTAAATTTATTATAAAATGTTTTTGCAAACTCTTTGAACTCATCGGACAGCGCTTGATCCTGTGTTGCTCTTAAATAAGCTTCACTCATGCCCATTAAATTTTGATAAAAGAAATCTGCCATTTCATCTACCATCATTTCTTTGGTCCATAAGTCTATGCGCAATGCTGTTTTATCGGTCGGGTCCCAAAAAGTAAGCATCATTGCACGGGCTTCTTGTGCCTCCGTAGCCGTACTGTCTGAAGCAGACCATTTTATATTTTGTGGAATTTTTTGTTCGTCAAGGCCTATTTCAACCTGAATACTTGATTGATGCATGGTAAAAATTTGAATGGCAAAAATACAATTTAATTAAATAAAAAAGGGCTAACTCTTTAAGTCCAGTGGAATTTTTACAAAATGATTCAAATTCCTTTGTTCAGTCAGTTCTACCAGCCACTCTTTCCCCAATTTTGCGCGGGCTTGCCTGTACATTTCATCTTTATAATACAATTTAAAATGATTGAAAAGGGCATTCTTTTCAGAAAATAAAAAAACATCTCCTGCCTTTAGCCAAGAAGCAGGCTGCAAATTATTTTCATTCAAAAGTAAGGGGATGTCATAATGCACCGCCCATTCGATTAAACTGGTTTTATCAAAATCAATCCCATCCATTACAACAGCATAGGCTGCAGCCAACCATTCAATTTCCAATTGATCCAATGTTTTCAATACAATGTCTTCTTGGAACTTATACCCTTTTAAAATTTGTTGTGCTTCTGCCAATTGTTTAGGGTTGTCAAGTATAAAAACAAGCACCATCGTGGTGAGTTGCCATTTTTTAAAAAGAGAGAACTCTTTTAAAGTAGCTATTAGATTGTCTATTGGGGTAAAAGATAAAAAGTAATTATGCCCTTTCGTTAATTCGTTTCTGGTTTCAGATAAATCCACCCATTCCAATTTAGGCAATAAGGATACAGGCAACCATGCATCTTGCATTTTTGTTTTGAAAGAAGGATATTTATTTCTTAGGCTATCGATGGCCCAATCATTGATACCAAAAGTAAAGACCGCTTTTTTAATGTATTTCTTAAAAGCCATCTGTTGTCTCCACCTAGTTATCAAAGAACTATTATGATGTAAATAAGGTGCAGAAAGTGGAATAAAATAATGGGGGAATTGACTACTCCCCTTTAGCTCGCTTCCAAAATGAATCACGATGGCATTGGTCACTTCACTCATTAATTTTTCGGCTTGGTGCATTTTTAAAATAGTCACATTGCCATAGGTAGTGAATAAGTCTTGATGCGCCAGCGGCACTTGATTGCCCACTATATAAAAATGTAAATGGGCCGATTTGGCTCCTACTTCAATGATATCCAACACTTTTTGGTATATAATATCGGAGGATTGAATGAAATCGGATTCGGTTAAAATGAATAAGCGCATATGCAAAACTACTGCATACTTAACAATTTATCCACCAATCATTTACTAGACCTAGTTGCTATTAAATGTGCCCTAACTTTGGACTATGGCAAAACACTTGCACCAATTAGATTTATTTGGCGTGGAAACGGCAGCGCCCGTTACCATTAAAGCACCCAAGGAGCATTTAACGGTATACAAAGCGCCAGTAATTACAAGCAACCAAGAACTAAAGGAAGAGGCCTTGCCTACCGTATCAAGAGCCCCCATGTCATTAAGCAAAAATGCAAGCTTGCATAAAAGGGGTAGAAAATCATTTGCTTCTATGGATGCAGAAATCAACAACCTCCATATTCCAGCCTCAGAAGAATTGGTGAAAAAATTATACTACCCCATTGGAGAAGTAGCAGATTGGTTCAATGTAAATACATCCCTTATAAGATATTGGGAAAAGGAATTTAAACAATTGCAACCCAGAAAAACAAGAAAAGGGGATCGATTGTTTCGCGCACAAGACATTGAATTTTTAAAACAAATTTATTATCTACTTAGAGAAAAGAAATATTCTATAGAAGGAGCAAAAAATTATTTAAAGAACAATAAAGAAAAAGCAGACAAAGACATTTCTTTGTTAAATAGTTTAAAAGATATTAAATCCTTCTTGATTTCTTTGAAAGCGTCTTTGTAACTCCATGCTCATTGCTTCTAACTAACCTTTTTCTGCAAAATTAATTTGATGATTGCCTGCATAGGTGATGGCTGCTAAATTTAATTTTTCTCTTAGTATTTGAAATTCGAGCAAACTGCTTTGCATAGAAACATAACATTCCACATGAATCACATGAAATTGTTTTCCCGACTCTGATACAAATACAAATTGATTTAATACACTTGTTTCTTTTGAAATCTCTGCTCTTAAAAATTGAGTAAAATGCGACAACTTGTCGGCAGAAGTTAAAACACTCAATTGTAAATCCATTTCAATTTTTCGTTCCGTTCTTAAACTAATGTTGTCAACAATGGTATCTACCATTTGTTTATTGGGTACCGAAATATAGGTTTTGTCTTGGGTACGAATGCGGGTACTACGTAAGCCAATTTTTTCGATGCTGCCTGTAAAGTTATTTACTTTCACTAAATCGCCTACGGTAAAAGGTTTGTCAAAAAATATAATAAAAGAAGCAATAATATTTTCAAGACTTTCTCTCATAGACAATGCAACTGCGGCTCCTACGATACTTAAGCTGGTAACTAAATTGCCAATGTTTTCGTTAAATACGTAATGTAAAATCAGTAAAAAGCCAATGATATAAAGTATGACTTTAAAAAAATCTCTAAAAAATAAAACCAATTGATCATCAGTTTGATCTTTTGTAAGCTTTGCCTTTTGTTCTAATACAATAGCAATAAATTCAAGCGTACGCAAACAAACTCGAATAAATAAAAGAATCAGGAAAAACTTAACTCCCGATTCTATCACTTGTTGAAGGGTTAATTTAAATAGATGAATGTTCCAGCTTTCTGGAAAATGAAGTTCATACAAAGCAACCACCGCCACCAAATAAATTAAAAACTGTTCAATAGGAACCACCAATCGGTGAACATGTGTTTTTCTTAATTCAGAATGATTTTTTTTATCAATCCAAGTATAAATGAGGCCAGCAAAAAAACGTGAAACAAATCTTTTTAATACAAATGCAGCCAATAACACAACCCCAATAATAATATAGGTTTGAAGTGAATTGTTTAAAAATGGTTGTTCTAAATTCATAATAAAAAATTTAATTAGCAAAACGTTCTACCCCTTCCACTCCAACAATTGCATTTGCTGTCCATCAAAAACACCATAGGTATTCAATCTTAACCAATCTCCTAAATTAATATAACGTGTATTTTCATGGATGGGCAAGTCAATGGCAAAATGACGATGGCCAAAAATAAAATAATCTACATTTACTTCCTTGGCCTTTTCTTTTGCATAAATGATCAACCATTCTTTGTCTTCTCCTAAAAAAACTTCATCAGAACTGCCCGTTTTAGCTCTGCTTTTTCCACTAAAATAGTTGGCTAGTTGTATGCCAAAATCAGGATGCATCCATCGAAAAAGAAATTGACAAATGGAGTTCGTAAATATTTTTTTCATACACTTATACCCCTTATCCCCTGGGCCTAGGCCATCTCCATGTCCAATAAAAAATTGCTTGGTACCCAAGGTAAAAATTTGGGGGTCAAAGTACACTTGTGCATTTAATTCTTTGCATAAATAGTCTTTCATCCACAAATCATGATTCCCTGTAAAAATATGCAATGCAATGCCTGCATCTGAAATCTGGGCCAAACAGCCTAGCAGCCGAACAAAACCCTTTGGGACCACCGTTTTATACTCAAACCAAAAGTCAAAGATATCTCCAACAATAAAAATAGCTGCAGCATCCTGCTTGGCATTATTTAAAAAATGAACCAAGCGCTCCTCGCGTTCACGACTGGCTACTTCATTAGGTGCACCTAAGTGAAAGTCAGATAAAAAATATACTTTTTTCCCCGCGGCCAATTCCATGAAGCAATTTGTTATGATGAATTAAAATTAATCTACTAAAAGTACTAATCTAAATGCTTTTCTACTAAAAAACAATATACTTCTTTAGGACCATGTACCCCTACTACCAAGGTTTTCTCGATATCAGCAGTACGACTAGGCCCTGTGGCAAAACTAATCATGGAAGGAAGCATGTCTGATTCATTTTTAAATTGAGCCAAACTATCTGAAATGTCAAATACCAATTGATGCGTATAAGCAATGCATATATGAATGGGAGCATAAACACTGCTAGTTCTTCCACTTAATTGTTGCGCGCTTAATACAATCGTACCTGTGCGTGCAATCAAATGTTCACATAAAGTAATGGAAGCATCACAACCAGCCAAGTCATCTGTAGTCACGGGGTCAAAACTAAATTCCTTCATGTCTTCTAACCAACCAGATTCAAGGGAATAAATTTTCTCCCATTTTTGTGCATGAATCAATTGAGCCAGCTTGTTCACTAACTCAGATTCATCTACGCAGTAAATAAATTTGCCTAGGAGTTCTGTAAATTTTTGTGCAAAGTCAATGGCCAATTCATTTTCAGTAGGCATAAAAACAGGCCTATCTGAAATTTGTTCAGGAAAAGGCATGGCTACAGGGCTTTTTAAAGCCTTGGTGATCTTGTTTAGTATGTTTGCTCTAGCACTATTTGATTCCATCAAAATGTATTCAATTCTTAAGCATTGGGTTCTGGCAAAGTAATTTCAGGAACAACAGGTTCATTTGTTGCATCTTCCTTAGCAGTCTCATTCACCTTAGCAGGTTCTTCTACATCAAAAGTAACTACCTTCTCTTCTTCATAAGGACGCATGCCAATTAAAGCTTCCACATCACTTTTATGCAATACCTCTTTGTCTAATAATTCTTTGGCTAATTTTTCTACTTCCGCTTTTCTTAAAGTTAACAAATCAAGGGTGCGGTGATATGCAGCATCAATCATTTTGCGCACTTCTTCATCAATAATTTTTCCTGTCTCTTCGCTAAATGGTTTTTGAAAAGTATTTTCTTGAGAAGGATCGTAAAAACTTACATTGCCAATTTTTTCATTCATGCCATAAGTAGTTACCATGGAATAAGCCATTTTGGTAATTTGTTGCAAATCGTTGGAAGCACCAGTAGATATTTTTCCAAAGAAAATTTGTTCGGCAGCACGACCTCCCAAAGTCATACACATTTGATCGGTTAATTGCTCAATGGTATACAAGTATTGTTCTTTTGGTGTGTATTGCGCATAACCCAAAGCAGCCGTACCTCTTGGTACAATGGTTACTTTTAATAAAGGATAAGCATGCTCTAAGAACCAGCCACAAATTGCGTGACCAGCTTCGTGATAAGCAATCACTTCTTTTTCTTCTTTAGAAATAATTTTATTTTTCTTTTCCAAACCACCAATCACACGATCAATGGCATCTTGGAAATCTTTCATCTCCACACCCGTTTTACCTTTACGTGCTGCAATCAAAGCTGCTTCATTACATACATTCGCAATATCAGCACCCGCAAACCCTGGAGTTTGTTCGGCTAATTTATGAACGTCTAAATTTTCAGAAACTTTGATAGGTCCTAAATGCACTTTAAATATTTCTTCGCGACCTTTTACATCCGGACGGTCAATAGAAATTTGACGATCAAAACGACCTGGTCTTAACAATGCAGAATCTAATACATCTGGTCGATTCGTTGCAGCTAATATGATAATTCCTGTGTCTCCACCGAATCCATCCATCTCTACCAATAATTGGTTCAGTGTATTTTCACGCTCATCGTTGCTCATCATGGCGTTTTTACCACGTGCACGACCAATCGCATCAATCTCATCAATAAATATAATACAAGGCGCTTTCTCACGCGCTTGCTTGAATAAATCACGTACACGACTTGCTCCTACGCCTACAAACATTTCCACAAAATCAGACCCACTCAAACTAAAAAATGGAACCTGCGCTTCGCCTGCCATGGCTTTTGCCAATAAAGTTTTACCCGTGCCTGGAGGGCCTATTAACAATGCCCCTTTAGGAATTTTACCACCTAAAGCGGTATATTTTTTGGGTTGTTTTAAAAAATCAACAATCTCCATGACTTCTTCTTTCGCTTCTTCCAAACCCGCTACATCGGCAAAAGTGATATTAACTTTGGTGCCTCCTTTTTCAAATAAAGTAGCTTTTGATTTACCTACATTAAATATGCCGCCTGGGCCACCACCGCTACCACCAGCGCCACCGCCCATTTTACGCATCAATAAAACCCAAACCACAACAATTAATACCAATGAAAAAACAGTGTTGGCTATAGGCCCAAACCATTCCCCTTCTTTGATGGTGTTCTGAGGTATCTCTGTAATATTATTTTGCTCGTAAAATTTTTGCAACCTGCTGTTAAAACTATTCCAATCGGTAACACTAAACTCAAATAAAGGAACGCCCTTTACTTTGGCTTTGGTCATTTTGGTTTTAAACTTCTGAACATAAAAATCTTTTTCAATGCTATCAGGTTTAATGTATACTCGAACGGTTTGCTTGTTGTCAACAAAATCTAAACGCTCCACATCCCCATGCAGCAACATGACTTGCTTAAACTCTTGTTCGGTCGTGGTGGTAATGTCTGGTGCCATTTGGAAAAAACGGGCAGACAATAAGGAGATGGCAATTAAACCATAAATCCAATAGAGATTGAATTTTGGCAATTTTGGCCCCTGTCCCATGGGGGAGCCTTGTTTATTTGAATTTTTATCAGGTGTCATTTGCTTCTATTGTATCTATGTTGTGTATTATAACAACAACTTTTAAAATTAGTTTTTTAATTCATGCATTTTTATGTCTGCATCGCTCCACATATCTTCCAATTGATAAAATCTTCTTGCTTCTGGGTGCATGATATGAACCACTACATTAATGTAATCAATGAGCAACCACTGAGCCGCTTGTTTCCCTTCACTTTTATAAGGCATTTCGGCACATTTGGTTTTTACCTCAAATTCTATAAAATCGGCAATGGCTTTTAATTGAGTGGTATTACTTGCTTCACAAATAATAAAAAAATCAGAAGTGGCTTCGTGAATTTTTTTAAGGTCTAGACTAAGAATGTTCTCGCCTTTTTTATCTTGGATAGCCTGAATAATGGTTTTGAAAATTTTAGAGCTACGGGTAATTTGAAGGGTCGACGATTTTGGTCGATTTTTAAGTGCGGTCAACGCAGAAATAGGTTCCAATGATGCTTTTATTTTATTGATTAAATGCTTGTTCGATAAAACATTTTATTTGACTAAAATGATTCTAAACTAACTTTACAAAAATAGTAATTCGTTTGTTACCTACCACACCAAATATCAGTTTAGGGGAGCCGTTCATCGAACTTGCTTCTATTGATAGTACCAATATTTATGCCATGAACCTGGTGCACCAGGGTTTGGCCTTATCTGGCAGTTGCATTAGGGCTGCCTACCAAACCCAGGGAAAGGGGCAGCATGGTAGAAACTGGGAAAGTTCGGCTGGCTTAAACCTGCTCTGCTCCTATGTTTTAGAGTTAAAACAGTTAAATCCTGTTAAAATTTGGACCCCGGTCGATCAAATTGGCTTTTCAGCAGCTGTGGCCTTAGGGGTCCAATCCTTTTTTGAGGGATATGCAGGCCCAGAAACGAAAATAAAAAAGCCGAATGATATTTATTGGGGTGACAGAAAGGCAGGGGGTATTTTGATTGAAAATGTAGTAAGAGGGCAGGTTTGGACATGGTCTGTAGTTGGCATTGGCATCAATATCAATCAAGAGCTGTTCTCACAGGAAGGCGCTTATCCCATTTCATTGAAACAAATCACCCAACAAAACTTCGACCTGAATGAATTGCAAAAAGCATTGTCGTCCTCTTTAAAAACTGCTTTGATCGATTGGATAAAGATAGGAGAAGCAGCAACTTTAGAAAAAATGGAGGCACAATGTATCGTCCTAAAAAAGTAAAACAATAATTTTGAAAACATGAGTATCAAATTAACACAACATTCCAAAGGCGGCGGATGCGGATGCAAAATTTCACCGGCTGTACTTTCTGAAATTTTAGCAGCGCACAATGTAGGCGCAAAAAATAAAGTGCCTCAATTATTGGTAGGCAACGATAGCAGAGACGATGCAGCAGTGTATCAAATTGATGATACTACTGCAATGATAAGTACCACCGATTTTTTTATGCCGATTGTAGATGATGCATTTTCCTTTGGACAAATAGCGGCAGCCAATGCCATCAGTGATGTGTATGCCATGGGTGGTAAACCTATATTTGCTTTAGCAGTTTTAGGATGGCCTTTGTCCAATCTGCCAGCAAGTGAAGCAGCAAAAGTAATGGAGGGTGCTCGCAAAACCTGTACAGAAGCAGGTATCGTGATTGCAGGTGGACATAGCATTGATAGTCAGGATCCCATTTTTGGATTGGTAGTAAATGGTTTAGTACCCATAGAAAATTTAAAAAGAAACGATACAGCACAAGCAGGTGACTTACTTATTTTAACCAAACCATTGGGCGTAGGCATTATGGCAACGGCGCAAAAAAGAGGGGTTTTAACAGAAACGGATTTGTCCTTTTTAGTCAACCAACTCACTACCATTAATAAAGCAGGAGAACCCTTGGGAAAAATAAAACAAGTGCATGCCATGACCGATGTGACAGGATTTGGTTTACTTGGGCATTTAACAGAAATGATGGAAGGAAGTAATTTGACAGCCGAAATTAGTTACAATAAAATTCCAATTATTCCAGCAGTAAGAAATTACATTGCCCAAAAAACAATCCCAGGCGCTACTGCAAGAAATTGGAGTTCCTGCAGTGCAGGCGTTGCTTTCGGAGCAGAAATAGATGAACAAGAAGCTACTTTATTATTGCCCGATCCACAAACCAATGGGGGATTGTTAATTGCAGTGGCGCCAGAGGCTTTAGAAGAAGTACAAAACATTTTGCAATCCATGGGCATTGAATACACACAGCCTATTGGATTATGCATAGAGGCAAAAGAAAAAAGAATTTATATCACTAAAGATTAGTGAGTTGTATAATACCATCAAAGTAGCTTATTCAAAAATAAGATGGCCTTTGTTTTTGATTTGGTCTGGAGTAAGCTCCGCTACCAGTTGCACTCCTTTAATAGAACGCACCGTTTGTAAAATGTCATTTACTTTTTCATCTTCAATCCATTCCCCTCTTATCCACCAAATAAAATCCATGTGCTTTAATTCGGGCAATAAATATTCTCCGTCAAATTGATTGTGGTATACAAAATGCTGAATAGAAGTATTGGGCTCGTTGCCTTCATACATAGAAAAATAATACGTTCTATTTTTTCTTTTTAAAGCAATTTCATGATTGGGATTGAATCTAAATTCAAAACCCATGTATTGATTGAGTAAAATACAAAATTGATAATTCTTAATGGGCGCTGTAATGCCTAAAATACGAGAGCCTTCGAAATCACTTTCGTTAATGGCATCTTGATCTAGGATTAATTTACTACTCACATTATAAATTTAAACTTCTTCAAATATTAATACATTAAAATTCAATGTTTAATTTGGTCTCCACCTCTCCTCGCTTATAGATTAAAATAGTTTTGTCTCCTTTTTTAAATTTAGAAAGCGTAACCATATAAGCCATTACATCCACAAATTTATATTCCCCCAACTGAAGTAAAATGTCGCCTCCTTTCAATCCCAAACGCTCGGCCAATTTACCAGGAGTAGCCCCTTCAATACGCAAACCTGTACCCCTATAAGCGTAGTCCGGCATCACACCCAAACTCACTGAAAATTTATTGCTTTTACCCATCGATGTTTCTCGGGTAGTTAAAAAATCTAACGCGCCTAAATTGTTAGCGTTTTTAATAATCAAATTCACATATTGAATGATTGCAGCTTCACCTTCGTAATTAATTTTGTCCCAATCATCCGTCGCTTTATGATAATCACTGTGGCTTCCTGTAAACATAAATAAAACAGGTGTCCCACTTCTATAAAAACTAGCATGATCGCTAGGGCCCGCTCCAGCACTGTCTAAATTGGTCAGTAAAGCAGTCTTGGTTTGTGTTAAAATAGAAGCCCATTTGCTTGAAGTACCAAAACCTCCCACGGTTAATTTGCGTGCCGTATCATACCTACCCACCATATCCAAATTAATCATATAATTTAAATGGCCTTTATAGGTAGGATGCGCCAACCAATATTTGCTACCAAACAATCCTAATTCTTCCCCTGAAAAATGCACGATCAAATAGTTGTTGTTCTTGGGTGAATTTTTAGAAAGCATTTTTGCCAATTCAATTAAAGCACTGGTGCCACTTGCATTGTCGTCAGCGCCATTTCGAATAGAAGTATTGATGTCTAATGCATTGTGGTCTTCATTGTAGCCAAGATGATCTAAATGAGCACCAATCACCACCGTATTGGCAACGTGGTTGTCTATAAAAGCAACTACATTATGGGCAGTACGCGTTGCATGTTCAAATTCAATGTTGACATTAATTTTATAGGTATCAATGTCATCATTAAAATATTTCATCCAACCATTTTTAGTGATGTAAATAACAGGGATAGGGAAAGAGGCTGCTGTGTCAAATTTATTAAACTGGATATTGTCAACAAAGGTTCCTTTATTGAATAAAAACAAAGCAATAGCTCCTTTTTGTTTTACTTGATTTGTAAATTCTATAAGCCATTGATTCAAATCAAAATGAGGATTGGTAACAGCTGCATCTAACACTTCATTTAAATCTTTAAACCAAACTTGTTTAGATTCATTTAAAGAAATCGCTGCATTAGAAGTAAATTTTCCAGGTCCACTATTTGATAAAGGAATAAATTCTTTTTCATACACCAACGCTTCATTATTGATTTTTAAAAAAGAACCAGCTGTTAATCTTTTACCTTCATCTATGGGAAAGGCCTGAATAAAACCATCTGTACCCATTGGTTGTAAGCCAAGTGTCTGGTATTGTGCAACAATATAATCTACTGCTTTTTTTTCTCCTACAGATCCAGCACGACGCCCCTCTAATGCATCACTGGCTAAATACTTAACATGATTTTGAATATGCTCAATAAGCAGTTTGTCTGCTTTTTTAAGTTTTTGTGCCATTGATAAAATTGGCAAAAGAACCCATAAAAATCCAAGTGTTTTACGCATGAGTGATCTGTTTATAGATGCAAAAATAAGAATGATTATTGTCATTTATCTCAATTTCTAATTTCGTAAGCTTTACCCAATCATTAAAGTTAGCTTTGTCACTCTATGAAACCTGGTTTACATATTGCACTAGTAGGCAACCCCAATAGCGGAAAAAGCTCGCTTTTTAACGCACTTACGGGTATGCACCAAAAAGTGGGCAACTTCCCAGGAGTTACTGTTGACAAAAAAACGGGGCAAATAGAACTAGCAGGTCAACCAACTACTTTAATCGATTTACCAGGAACGTATAGTTTTTATCCAAAAAGAGAAGATGAATGGGTCGCCTACAAAGTACTCATGGGCGTAGATCCCGATGTAAAGTCAGATTTAATATTGTTGATCGCCGATGCCAGTAACCTAAAAAGAAATTTGCTTTTTTGTAGTCAGATCATCGATTTAAAAATTCCAGTGGTATTGGCATTGACCATGAATGACTTGGCTGCTAAAAAAGGAATTAAAATTGACATTGCCGCATTACAAGACGATTTGGGCATCCCAGTAGTTGCCGTAGATGCCAGAAAAAACAAAGGATTGGTAGAATTAAAAAACGCATTGGCAAATATTATTCAAACAACGCGTTCAAAAAATCAGGAAAGTTTTATTGACAATAAAAAACTGGCCCCGGCCGCCATTGATGCCTTTAAACAATTATACCCAACTCATAGCGATTACGCTGCCTTGCATTATTTAATGCATCACGAAGCATTTCCTTTAGACCTTGAAATGCAAGCCGCAATTGAACAAATAAAAATTGAACACCATTTTAATCCTACCAAAACACAGGCACAAGAAATACTAGAAAGGTATGGTCACATACAAGAGATCATGAAAAGCCGAGTGGTAGAACCAGACCCATCTGCAAAGAAAAAAAGATCCGAAAAGCTCGACAATATTTTTTTACATAGGATAGGTGGTTATGCTATTTTATTAACTGTGTTGTTTGTTTTATTTCAATCGGTATTTTGGATGGCAAAATTCCCTATGGATGGAATAGAATGGATTTTCACACATTTAACTACCTACCTAAACTCCATGCTGCCCAATGTTTGGTGGGAAGATTTATTGGTCAATGGTTTGGTAGCGGGTATTGGAGGCATTGTTGTATTTGTACCTCAAATCATGATTTTATTTGGGCTAATTACTTTGTTAGAGGATACAGGATATATGGCACGCATCAGTTTTTTAAGTGATAAGCTCATGCGTAAAGTAGGCCTGAACGGGAAAAGTGTCATGCCCATGATTAGTGGTTTTGCCTGTGCAGTACCTGCTATCATGAGTGCCAGAAATATTGAAAATAAAAAAGAACGATTGCTTACCATCATGGTTACTCCATTTATGAGTTGTAGTGCAAGATTACCCGTATACACCATACTCACATCATTGGTCATAGATCAAAAAATATATTTTGGATTTTTAAGCTTACAAGGTTTAGTAATGATGGGCTTGTATGTCATGGGAATTGTGATGGCTTTGTTAGCAAGTTCTGTATTAAAATGGTTTATTAAAATAAAAGAGAAAAGTTATTTTATTTTAGAGTTACCTGTATACCGAGCTCCACGTTGGAAAAATATAGCTACTACGATGATTCAAAAAGCAGGCATCTTTGTAAGAGATGCAGGTAAGGTAATTATAGTCATCAGTTTGTTGTTGTGGTTTTTAAGTAGCTATGGCCCAAGTGAGCCCATGAAAAAAGTAACGGATCATTATACACAACAAAAATCATTATTAAAAAATACAGGGACCACAGCCAATCTTACTAGTGCAATGCAAATTGAAAAAGAATTGCGTACTCAAAAATTAGAAAATTCTTACGCGGGTATTTTAGGGAAAAAATTAGAACCAGTAATTGCACCTATGGGATTTGATTGGAAAATTGGAATAGCACTCGTTACCTCCTTTGCAGCAAGAGAAGTTTTTGTTGGCACTATGGCAACTTTATATAGCGTGGAAGAGTCAGACAATAGTTCCTTGAGAGAAAAATTAAAAGCGGCTGTAAGGCCCGATGGCACACCTGTTTATAGTTTAGCTGCCGCCTTGTCTTTAATGGTTTTTTATGTATTGGCCATGCAATGCATGAGTACCTTGGCCGTGGTAAAACGTGAAACACAAACCTGGAAATGGCCCACCATTCAGTTTTTCATGATGACAGGACTCGCTTATATGATGAGCTGGTTGGTATATGTAGTAGTGAAGTAGAAAAGAAGATGCGCTCTTATCTATTTTTAACTTCCTCAAAAGCTTCATCATAATCGGTACGAATGGTGCCCATGATTCTATCCCAGAAAAGAAAATACAAACCGTAATTACCTTTAAAATATTTATGGTGTTGATTGTGATTGACAGAGGTGTTGACCCATTTGCCAATAAAGTTTTTATTAAATCCTTTGGGATACAATTCCCAACCCAAGTGGCCATAAATATTATACAAAATAGATAATAAAAAGAAAATTGCAATATGAGATTTGTGAATAGGGATGGTAAATAAAAACACTACAAAAATGCCCACTTCAACAATCGATTCTAATGGATGAAACGCATAAGCAGCCCAGGGGGAAGGGTTGGTAGATTTATGATGTACCAAATGCATAATATGAAATAAACTTTTATGATGCATGATTCTGTGGGTCCAATAAAAATAAGTATCGTGCATGATAAACATGACAGGGAAAGCTAAAAAATAATACAGCCAGCCATGATCACTAATGTTTTCGTATAATGTTGTATAAGGCCTTACTGCAATATTTGCAATAAAAAAAAGAGGTATCAATGAGAAAATAAAAATCGTAATAGTACTATAAAATATTTCGCGCAAATAATCGGCGTTTTTAGGAAAAAGTGATTGTATTTTTTGTTTTATTATTTTATTTTTCAAAATAATATAAAATAATAAAAAAACACTCCCGGCAATTAAATAATACCTGCTTGCAACTCTTTCTAAAAAAAATAAATACTTATCAAATTGAATGTTCATAATAGTAGGCAAAGTTAATGAAAAATGAAATTGACTTATAAAGAAGTGTATTATATTATTTTACAACTGACGAAATTTCAGATTTTAATATCAAAATATCTTCCTTAATGCGATCAATTTCTAGGGATACAGTGCCATTGTAAACACCCCTAATACGACGATGTTGATCTACTAAAATAAAATTTTCAGTGTGTAAAAATTCATTGCCAGATTGATAAAACCCCACCGAATCTCCTGCAAAATATTGTTGTTTGGCTAATGCGTATATTTTATTTTTATCTCCTGTGAGTAAGTGCCATTTTTTGGAGTCCACTTGATGAATGTTCGCATATTGTTTTAAAACAGGTACAGCGTCCATCTCAGGTGTAACCGAATGTGAAAGCAAGCGTATCATTGAATCATTTTTAAAAGCTGCTTGTAATAAAGACATATTCGTTGTCATCTTAGGACAAATACCCCTACACTTGGTGTAAAAAAAATTAGCAATATAAATTTTCCCTTCTACCTCCTTTTCAGTTATGATCTTTCCATCTTGATCTATAAAAGAAAAAGCGGGAATGCGATGAATTTTGGAGTACTGACTATCCTCCTTATTGATCCATTCTGGGGTCCAATCAGCATGATTAAAATAAGGCAGTGTTACGATACTGTCTTGCCTATTATCTGAATTGATATTCGTGGAATTATTACACGCCATCAAAATAAATAAAACTAAAACAAGCAAATTTTTATATTTTAACATCCCTCTTATTTAATTGTATTATCTAAAGAATCCTTAGGTGTCATGCATAATTTTAACCCAATCAGGCCATATCTTTTCCCTTGCTTAACTACATAATTGGCACGAATGACCCCATTGTCCCACCACATTTTTTGACTCCCATTTTCAAAGCCCATACTATAATGAAAAGCTTTATAGGCTTGCCCATTGGCATACCATTCATTGGCTTCGCCATCGTGTTCACCCTGGGTAAAATAAAATTCAAATCTGGGTTTGCCATCTTCCCAAAAACCAAGATGTTTGCTCACTTTTTTGCCTAAGTGAAAAATCCTCCACTCTAGTAGCTGATGATTCGGGTACCATTTTTTAAATGCCCCTTCCTCTAACCCATTTAAATAATGTCCAATCATGGATGTATCTCCATTGGGGTAGGTATTAAAAATGGTTCCACTAAATTTAGTGGCATGAAAAAAGAGGGTATCTTGATGCATTTGTAAAAAACGATCCTGACTAGAGATGATTAAATTTGGTGTAGAGCTACTATTGACATCCATCTTTTTACTTACAGGATTACATGCTTGAAAAAAGATACAAGTAATAATAATTATACTATAAAATATAATTTTCATTTATTGTGAAATAGTACCTGGAGTTCCATAATAGCCCTGGCCATTGATGTATGGATCGGTAGCGGTTATATGGTAATGATAAATACCATTAGGATAATCCATCGTGGCTGAAGTATGACCATGAAATGTATCCAATTTTGAATTGTCAATGGCAACTCCATTTTCTTCAGGTCCATAAACCGGAAAACCATCTAATAAAAAACCTAATAAAGACGACTTGGTAACTTTTACAGTTGTTAAATAAAGTGGCTCCACATGATAATGATACTGACCCGTTGGCGCTGGATGCCCCCAATACCTATCAAAAGAAACTACCTCACCAGTTAAGGGTTGACTGGGGCCTGCATATTGATTAAAAAATGGAACGCCATTCAATGACACGCCAATAGCTCCTAATGCAGTTGGCGCATGCGTACTAGCCATTTTTGGATCTACAGGAATTTTAAATACATAGGCCTTTTCTACAATTGAATTTGGATTTTTTACAAAATTGTATCCACCAAAAGTAGTGCCAGTGAAATTGTCATACAATGCATTTGTAGTTGCATAATAGGAACTTTTGTGATCGGGTAAACCAACAGATTTTATAGTAATAAAAGTACCATCTGAAGTAACACTACTTGCTCCATAAATTTTTTTGTAAACATCAGGTACCATAGCGCTTGATGGATTACTAGGGGTTGTAGTGGAAGTAGTAGTTGAGCTTTTAGAACAAGCTGCTATTAAAAATGAAAAGCCGACGACAGTAAAAAACTTGGATGGCATACTAAAAGATTAATTGATAGATATGCAAATATATCAAAAGGTCTATGTAATTACCAGCCGCTAATGGCTAGTATTTCTTTGGTATGGTCTTTCGTATCGGGTTTATCAATAATATGTTTAACAATACCCGCTTCATCAATTAAAAAAGTAGTACGTGAAGTGCCCATATAAGTGCGGCCCATAAATTTTTTCTGCCCCCATAAATTGTATTTGTCTACAATTTTTTTGTCTTCATCCGCTACCAAAGAAAAAGGCAGGTCGTATTTAGCAATAAATTTTTCATGAGATTTTACCGAATCCACGCTCACGCCTAACACCTGTAAGCCTTTCTTAAGCAAGGCTTTGTAATTGTCACGCAAATTGCAAGCTTGTGCGGTACAACCTGGTGTATCGTCTTTTGGGTAAAAATAAAGGACTAGCTTTTTGCCTTTAAAATCTGCTATCGAAACGGTATTGCCATGCTGATCAACGCCTTTAAAGGCCGGTGCTTTAGAACCTTCTTTAATAACTGCCATATACTTGAATTGGCGGTGAAGATAGCATTTAAAAAGGACAAAAATGTTTAGGGTTAAAATGGGTCAAATTCGGGCAAATTTTAGTAGGTTTGCGCAATTTATATTTTTGTACGCCATGCCAAAAGACACATCCATCAAATCGGTATTAATTGTAGGTTCAGGGCCCATTATTATAGGTCAAGCCTGCGAATTTGATTACTCTGGTTCTCAAGCAGCTCGTTCCTTAAGAGAAGAAGGCATCAAAGTAATCCTTATCAATAGCAATCCAGCCACCATCATGACCGATCCAATGATGGCAGACAAGGTTTATTTATTGCCATTGACGATTGAAAGCATTGAACAAATATTACAAGAAAATCAAATTGATGCAGTACTGCCTACTATGGGGGGTCAAACCGCTTTGAACTTATGTAAGGAAGCAGACGAAATTGGTTTATGGAAACAATACAATTGTAGAATGATTGGGGTGGATGTGGCAGCCATTGATTTAGCAGAGGACAGAGAACAGTTTAGACAATTGATGGTAAAAATTGGTATTGCAGTAGCACCCAGTAGAGTAGCCAATAGTTTTTTAGAAGGAAAGGAATTTGCGCAAGTAATAGGATTTCCATTGGTAATTCGTCCTTCGTTCACTTTAGGTGGAACAGGTGGCGGATTTGTACATGATGCATCAGAATTAGATGCAGCTTTAGAGAAAGGATTAAAAGCCTCTCCTATTCATGAAGTGTTGGTAGAAAAAGCGGTGTTGGGATGGAAAGAGTATGAATTAGAATTGTTAAGAGACCAAGCAGACAATGTAGTTATTATATGTACGGTAGAAAACTTGGATCCCATGGGTGTGCATACAGGAGATTCCATTACGGTAGCACCTGCCATGACTTTGAGCGATACCTCTTTTCAAGACATGCGCAACAAAGCCATGTTGATGATGCGTAGCTTAGGAAATTTTGCAGGAGGCTGTAATGTGCAGTTTGCACAAAATCCGGAAACAGAAGAATTGATTGCAGTGGAAATCAATCCAAGGGTATCCCGTTCATCTGCACTGGCCTCAAAAGCAACAGGCTATCCTATTGCAAAAATTGCTGCGAAATTGGCCATTGGATATAGACTGGACGAATTAAAAAATCAAATTACGCAAACTACTTCTGCGTATTTTGAACCCGCTTTAGATTATGTAATTGTAAAAATGCCGCGTTGGAATTTTGACAAGTTCAAAGGCGCTAATGATACTTTAGGATTGCAAATGAAAAGTGTGGGAGAAGTAATGGCCATAGGAAGAAGCTTTACAGAGGCAATACAAAAAGCATGTCAAAGTTTGGAAAACGAAGCCATTGGCTTGGGTTATTATGGAAAGAGTTTAATGAAGAACGAAGAATTGATGGAGTACATAAAAATTCCAAAATGGGATCGCATTTTCAGAATCAAAGATGCGTTGATGCAAGGTTCAACGGTTCGTTCTATTGCAGCTGCTACTGGAATTGACAATTGGTTTTTATACCAGATAAGAATCATATGCGACATTGAAAAAGAATTGTTGAAGCACAGTATTGAAACCATGCCTACGGAATTAATGAAAGAAGCCAAGCAGCATGGTTTTAGTGATATGCAAATTGCTAAATTATTAACAGGCAATACCAATGACGATGCAGTGTATGAGAAAAGAAAAGCTTTGGGTATCACTAGAGTTTACAAGATGGTAGATACTTGTAGTGCTGAGTTTGCAGCCAAAACACCGTACTTTTATTCTACCTTCGAAAATTAAATTAACTGGACAGCAGTAAATCAAAAAGATATGAACGTAAAAGACATTGTAGCCCTTAATGAAAAAGAAACCAGAGCTGGATTTGGCGAAGGCATTCATGAGTTGGCCAAAGAAAATAGTGAAGTAATTGTATTAACCGCTGACTTAGCTGGTTCCTTTAAATTAGGCCCTTTCATTAAAGAATTTCCAGATCGTTTTATAGAAGTGGGTATTGCTGAAGCCAATATGATAAGCATGGCAGCGGGTTTAACCATAGGTGGAAAAATTCCTTACACCACTACCTTTGCCAATTTTAGTACTGGAAGAGTATACGATCAAATCAGACAAAGTGTAGCCTATTCCGATAAGAATGTAAAAATATGTGCATCGCATGCAGGATTGACCTTGGGTGAAGATGGAGCTACACATCAAATATTAGAAGACATTGGACTCATGAAAATGTTACCAGGCATGACTGTTGTGGTGCCTTGCGATTTTAACCAAACCAAAGCCGCCACCAAAGCCATTGCCAAACACCATGGCCCAGTGTACTTACGTTTTGGAAGACCCAAGTGGCCTAATTTTACGAAAGAAGATGGAGCTGATTTTGTAATTGGTAAAGCACAAAAATTAAGTGATGGTAAAGACATTACTTTATTTGCATGTGGCCACTTAGTATGGAAGGCCATAGAAGCCGGAAAAATTTTAGAAGCCACCGGTGTAAGTGTTGAAGTAATAAATATACATACCATAAAGCCATTGGATGTAGCTGCCATTGTAGACAGTATTAAAAAAACAGGATGCGCAGTCACTTGCGAAGAACATAATATTATTGGTGGCATGGGAGATTGCATTGCACAAGTAGCAGCAACGCATTGTCCTATTCCTATTGAATACATTGGTACCCAAGATACTTTTGGCGAAAGTGGCACACCGAATCAATTGCTTGCTAAGTATGGTCTAGATACACCGAATATTGTAGAAGCTGCAAAGAAAGTATTAGGACGTAAAGGATAATTGAAATAAATTTTTCTTGGATTGCTCTAAGGCGCCAATCTTACTTTAACCCAATTGTCTTTTTCAAAACTGTATTGTATACGATCGTGCAAGCGCGAACTACGGCCTTGCCAGAATTCCATTTTAAAAGGATGAACAATATACCCACCCCAATGTGGCGGCAAAGGCACATTGCCTTCTTTGTATTTTTCAGTGTTTTCTGCCACTATTTTTTCTAAGTATGCTCTATTAGGAATAATTTGACTTTGTGGTGAAGACCAAGCCCCTACTTGACTTCCCAAGGGTCGTGAGTGAAAATAGTCAGCGCTTTCTTCGGCACTCACTTTTTTTACTACCCCCGTAATGCGCACTTGTCGTTCCAATTCTTTCCAAAAAAAGTTCATGGCCACTACGGGATGCACCGCCATCTCTTTCCCTTTATTGCTGTCGTAGTTCGTAAAAAATACAAAGCCTTCTGGGGTATATCCTTTTAATAAAAGTACGCGCGACGCAGGAGCGCTGTTGTCATCGATCGTAGAAAGCACAAAAGCATTTACTTCATCAATATTACTTGCAATGGCATCTTCCCACCAATGAGAAAATTGATCCATTGGATGCGCCGAAGTCGCTCCTTCCTCCAAAGAAGCCATCTGATAATCACGGCGTATAGAAGCAATATCCTTTTGCATATTTTTTTATTATTTAGTAGCGTACAAAATATTAATAACAGACAACAATAAAAGCATCCCTACTAATTGATGCAATTGGGCCAACCATTCAAACCCACTCCAAACACCCGCAACAATATTTGCGCTCGCTAATACTGTAAAAATACCTAAAATCACTTGTATAAAAACTACGATGATAGGCAGAATGCGTGCACGCACCCAAAAATTATTCCCTTGTAATTTTAAAAGCCGGCTGGTCCAAAGCACTATTAAAAAAGCAAGCAAATAGGCCAAGCCCCTATGAATAAAATGAATCCAAATGGTATTATTGACTGCATTGAGGAAAAAACCATCCTTCCCAAGCAATCCCACAGGAATCCATTGTCCATTGATAGTGGGCCAAGTACTGGCCACATTGGCTGCCTTATGTCCTGCCATTAAAGCACCATAGATGAATTGAAAAAATACAAGAAGTAAAATCACCCAAGCAAAATTTCGAATGGTACTTATTTTATTACTTGCATCTTGGTTACCACTATTTCTACGAATGGGATGCACGGTAAGTGATAAGGCAAACCAATACGTATAAGCCAACAAGCCTAAAGCAAAAATAAAATGAAGTGCTAAACGAGTAGGCTTTACATATACAGCATCCCCCTCTAAACCACTGGCCACCATGATCCAGCCAATGGCTCCTTGCAATGCTCCTAACAAAAATAAGATCAATAGAGGCTTGATCATATTGGGCTGAAAATATTTTTTCACTAAAAAATAAATAAACCCAATCGCAAACACTAAGCCAATACTTCGGGCCCATAAACGGTGAAACCATTCCCAAAAAAAGATGAATTTGAAATTTGAAAGGGTAAAATCAAAATTAAGGAGTTGAAATTGAGGTGTTGTTTTGTACTTAACAAATAAGGTCTGCCAAGCCGCTTCATTCAAAGGAGGCAATGCCCCCGTCACCACCTCCCATTCCGTAATAGAAAGGCCGCTGCCAGTTAAGCGCGTAATACCCCCCAAGGCAATCTGAATCACTGTCATGATCACGCCTAACAATAGCCAATTGGCTACTTTATTTGATGTACGATCATTCAATTCCATGCCTTGCTTTTAGAATACAAAGGTAATAAGTAATTCAACAAGGGTTGTAGATTCATTTTGGTTTGTTAAAAAGAAACATGAATTTTACATGCTACTATTAATCAATAGTAAAAGAAGATATAAAGTGCCATTGTTATTAAATTATTATCAATCAGAACTATTGGAAGCGGGCTGCGATGAAGCCGGTCGTGGCTGTTATGCAGGACCCGTTTTTGCGGCCGCAGTAATACTTCCCAAAAAATTTCATCACCCACTGCTCAATGATAGCAAGCAACTCACCGAAAAACAAAGGGATCAATTGGTACCCATTATAAAACAAGAGTCCATTGCTTGGGCCGTTGCACAACAATCGGCTGCTGAAATAGACGCATCTAATATTTTGAAGGCGGCCATCAAATGCATGCACTTGTCTTTGGATCAATTAAAACCAAAAGCAAAATTTATTGCAATAGACGGCAATCGTTTTTATGCTTATAAAAAAATACCGCATCAAACCATCATCAAGGGCGATGGAAAATATGCCCATATAGCCGCTGCCAGTATCCTCGCTAAAACCGCAAGAGATCATTGGATGCAACAATTACATGAACAATACCCTCAGTATGGTTGGGATAAAAATAAAGGATACGGTACTGCAGTGCATCGTGCGGCCATCGCTCGATATGGCTTATGTTTTGAACATCGAAAAAGTTTTAAAATTTTACCTCCTCAATGAGCGCTGTTGTAAACAATGAACTTGAGCACTAGCCATAAATGATGAATTGGGATGCCTCTTTAAAAATCCCATACGCCCAAACCTTGACGCAGTAACACATACTCATCGGAGGTACAATCAATCACGGTAGAAGGAATGATGCCACCAATGCCCCCATCTACCACCATGTCAATTTGATTGCTCCAGTGTTCGTAAATAATTTCAGGATCGGTATAGTCTTCTACATTTTCTCCTGGAAAAGAAGCAGATAAAATGGGATGTCCTAAGGTTTTAATAATTGAAAGGGCAATATTATTATTGGGGATACGCAAGCCAATGGTTTTTTTCTTGGATTGTAAAATTTTAGGTACTTGTTTACTGGCTGGTAAAATAAAAGTGAAGGGCCCGGGCAAGGTTTTTTTTAAAATTCTATATAAAGCATTGTCTATACTTTTAGCATAGGTACTCAAATCACTTAAATCGGCGCAAATAAAACTTAGTTGTGCTTTTTCTGGATTTACTTTTTTGATAGCGCAAATTTTCTCCACAGCTTCGTGGTGTAAAATGGAACAGCCAAGCCCATAAATAGTATCCGTGGGGTAAGCAATAATGCCTCCATTTTCTAAACATTCTTTTACCATAGTAAGTTGTCTAGCTTGCGGATTGTCGGGGTGTATTCTAATGAGCATATAGTGTAGGATACAAATTTACCTATTTTTATTCCAATAAGTTTAGGTTTAATTTGTAGAAATAGAATGCCATGTTTAAGATCCTTTATCTGGAAGAAAAAATAATTACGCGTCATGCATTTCAATTGGCTATTGAAAAACAAGAAGACTGTAAAGTTCAATACAGCACTGGCTCTGTGCAAGATTTTTGCCAGTTTATAAAAACGGTTTCATGGATTCCTGATTTATGTATTTTATCAGACAGTTACAATTACCTGGAGCTACAAACCGTGATTAAAACTATTAAATCAAAAAGTACACATCCCTTTATCCTGTTAAAGTCTGATTCAAAATTTATAAAGTCCATTTGTTTTTTAATGAAAAATGGCTTGCATGGAATATTTTTTACCGATGAACCATTGATTGATTTAAAATATACGGTGCGCAATAGAACCAGGTTTAATTTGTCCGCAGATAAATCAAAACTTATTACCAGCAATGTATTGGGAGAAATAAATATTAAGGAATTTAATTACAATCGATCCCCACTTACCAAAAATGAAATCATTTTCATACAACAGTGCAGCAAGGATATGAATTATGATGAAATTGCTAAAACATTGCACAAAAGCATACATACCATTTACGGCTATCGAGATCGAGTGTTTAAAAAATTAAAAGTAAGTCAACGCACTGCCATGGTGATGACAGCGCTTAAAAGAAATTACATAGACCTATAATGCTATTTAATCTCCCAAGTTTCTTTGCCACGAATTAGTTTATCCAAATCCCCTGCTCCTTTGGCCAAAGCTTCTTGAATTTGCAAAGACATCATTTCTTCGTAACAAGGGCGATCATTGGTATAAAAAACACCAAATGGTCTTGGAAATACTGCACCCACTTCAGAAGGGTTGTCAAATAAGCGCGTTAATATTTGAGCCTTGTAAAAATCTTTTTCATCATGAATCCACATATCATCTGCACTGTATTTTGTTCCAATCTCTACCACTTCTGGACGCATGCCATCAAAACGAATACCCATTTCACCATTGGCACCAAAGGTTAAAGGCTTTCCTTGCTCAACATATAATCCATGTACTTGCTTGGTTGCTTTTTCCGTAAAAATTTCAAAAGCACCATCATTGAATATATTACAGTTCTGATAAATTTCTAAGAAAGAAGTGCCTTGATGTTTTTCGGCACGGGCAATCATGGTTTGCATGTGCTTAGGATCACGATCCATAGTACGTCCAACAAAACTTGCATCTGCACCTAAAGCCAATGCTGCAGGATTGAATGGATGATCGATACTACCTTGAGGCGAACTCTTAGTAACTTTATTTACTTCAGAGGTAGGAGAATATTGACCTTTTGTTAAACCATAAATTTGGTTATTGAACACTAAAAAATTAACGTTTAAATTTCTTCTCAACATATGAATGGTATGGTTACCACCAATACTCATTGAATCTCCATCACCTGCAACAATCCACACACTTAATTCAGGACGGCTGGCTTTTAAACCACTCGCAATAGCTGTTGCACGACCATGGATAGAGTGCATACCATAAGTATTCATATAATAAGGGAAACGACTGCTACAACCAATACCACTAATGATTACAATGTTTTCTTTAGGCACGCCAATGGTAGGCATTACTCTTTGTACAGAGGCTAAGATGGAATAATCTCCACAACCTGGGCACCAACGCACTTCTTGATCTGTTGCAAAATCTTTGGCTGTTAAGGCAGCAACGGTGCTTTCTATTGTTTCAGTAGACATAGTTAATTCTATTTTTAAGTAGGCAAAATTACATAAAGAAGGTCAATTTAGCGCTATAAAACTGCAAATTATGTGTCGAAATCCGCAGTAAAATGCAGCCAAATTACAAGTTAAAACCCTTTTTTTAGGGGAAATACTTCCACAGACCCTTATTTTACCCTTCTACCCTTCCAAGTATAGGTTTTTACTTGCCCAAAAAAGCCGGCCAAAATCGTATAGGCAATATGTAGGGGTTGGTATAAAACAAAGTAGCGTAATTGGGAATGCAAATGGTAAAACTTAGCCACTGGATCTAAAAAAAATACTTCAAAAAAAGTTTTGAAAGCCAAGGCTATCAGTAAGCTACCAAAATGTCCCATAAAAAGCATGGCTAAAAAACTAAAATTAAAAAGGTACACTAAAAGCAAGACCCAAAAAATGGAACGGTCATCATAAAAACGCGCTTTGCTAGACCATCTAATTCTTTGCATGAGAAAACTTTTCCAATCCTGCATGGCTTTCGTTAATACAATTGCATCCGGATGAAATAAATATCCAATACGATTCGATAAAGTCATTTTCATTTTATGCATTAAAAACATATCATCTCCACTGGCAATATGATCCACTCCCTGATAACCGCCTACGGCAATAAAAGCAGATTTTTCAAAAGCCAAATTGGCGCCATTGCTCATAGAGTGTTTACCAGCGCCCACTGCAGCAGCCGTGATCCCTTGCAAGGCTAAAAAGTCAAGCAATTGAAATTGATTCAGCACTCCGGTTTCTTTGATAAACATAACAGGTGCTGCAACAAAAACAGGCTGATGTTTTTCGATGTATTGATGAAACAAAAGCAACCAATTAGCTGGTGCAATACAATCTGCATCCGTAGTCACTATCCAATTTCCTTTGGCCTGCATCACTGCTTTTTCAATGGCCTTCTTTTTAAAAGAGCTTATTTCATCGGGTTTAAAATAATCAGCCAAACTTAATAAATGTACATGGGCGTCTTGCTCCTGCAAATTTTTTACAATCAAAGCAGTATCATCTTCAGAAAAATCATCAATGACTATAATTTCAAAAAAATCAGTGGGGTAATTTTGTGCTAAAATAGAGTCAACGCAATTTTTTATGTTGGCTGCTTCGTTGCGAGCTGGAATCACCACAGAAAAATAAGTTGGTTGAATAGGGATCTCTTTAATAAGATTCGAATCTTTTTTAAAATAATGCAAACGCCCAAACCAATAACGATAAGCCATTAATAAAACAGCATACAAAATGGTTAAAATGGCTACGATCCAATCTAAAAGGGTGTGCATGCCACAAAGTTAACCGCTTTTATAAGGAAGAAATAGGATTTTTTGATTGTTTTATTTAAATTGTATACCCATTCAATCATCATTAAATGATGCGTACCAATAGAAGTGTTATAATACAGCAGGACTATTTAATTTTAGGTGGAAAGAGGTATCACTTTATAAAATAAAAATGAAACAATATGTTTTTACTTCATCATAAAACAGCAGTAGTAACCGGCGGCGGAAGTGGCATAGGAAAAGAAGTTTGTATCGTATTGGCACAACAAGGCGCTAAAGTATATGTGTTGGATTTAAATAAAGAGCAAGCCGATGCAACAGCAGCACAGATTGAAAAAAATGGAGGCCAAGCAAAAGCCTTAGCCATTGATGTGACCGATCAAGCTACCATGAAAAAAACACATGAATCAATAGGAAACATTCATATCCTGGTCAACTGCGCAGGCATTTCTCATATCGGCAATGCCATCAGTACCCATGAGCAAGATTTTGAAAAAATATTTCAAGTCAATGTGAAAGGTGTTTACAATAGTTTGTTTGCGGGTATTCCCATCATGCAAAAAAGTGGAGGAGGTGCCATAGTAAACATTAGTTCTGTTGCAGCCAAAGTGGGAGTCTCCGATCGTTTTGCCTACAGTATGACTAAGGGTGCCGTACATGCTATGACATTAAGTGTAGCAAAAGATTTTATCAAAGATGGGATAAGATGCAATAGTATTTCGCCAGGCAGGGTGCATACTCCTTTTGTTGATGGATTTTTGAAAAAGAATTATCCAGGACAAGAAGCAGCCATGTTTGAAAAATTATCAAAAACACAACCCATTGGAAGAATGGGTAACCCCACAGAAATTGCCCAACAGGTTTTGTATTTATGCAGTGATGAAGCGGGATTCGTTACAGGCTGTGATTATGCGATTGATGGAGGGTTTACTACTTTAAACAGTTAAGCAACTAAATAAAATATACCATGAAATTAATGAGATTTGGAAAAGAGGGACAAGAAAAACCAGGCGTGCATAGAGACGGAACCAACTATGATGTAAGTGCTTTTATAAAAGATTATGATGAAAGTTTTTTCACGCATCAGGGACTAGAAAAACTAGCACAAGTAATGGCCAAAGAAAAATTGTCTCCTATTGATAGCAAGGAAAGAATTGGATCTGCAATAGCAAGGCCCTCTAAAATTTTATGTATTGGATTAAATTATGCCAAGCACGCAAAAGAAACAGGCGCCGCCATTCCAACAGAGCCTATTTTATTTATGAAATCAACCACCTCCTTAACAGGACCATTTGACCATATCATCATCCCGAAAAATTCAGAAAAAACAGATTGGGAAGTAGAGTTGGCCGTAGTAATAGGTAAAAAAGCAAGTTATGTAAGTGAAGCTGCTGCGATGGATTATGTAGCAGGGTATGTGCTACACAATGATGTAAGCGAAAGAGCTTTTCAGTTAGAACGTGGTGGTACCTGGGACAAAGGCAAAGGCTGTGATAGCTTTGCACCACTGGGCCCATGGATGGTAACCAAAGATGAAATTGCGAATCCACATCAATTAAGATTGTGGTTAAGTTTAAATGGAAAGATGATGCAGGATAGCAATACCGATGACTTAATATTTAATATTCCACAACTTATTTCTTACTGCAGTCATTTTATGACCTTACTACCTGGAGATGTCATAAGTACTGGAACCCCAGCTGGTGTTGGATTAGGCTTTAGTCCCAATATTTATTTAAAACCAGGCGATGTAGTTGAATTAGGTATTGATGGTTTAGGCACTAGTAAACAAACCGTGGTAGCATACCAACCTTAAGCAATTAGTAAGTATGAAAATTATTGACACACATCAACACTTTTGGAACTACGATCCAAAAAGACATGATTGGATCAATGAAGACATGCAGGCCATTCAAAAAGATTTTTTACCCGAACAATTAGCAATCCTATTAAAAGAAAATCAAGTAGCAGGATGTATAAGCGTACAAGTAGATCAAACAAAAGAGGAAACGGAATTTTTACTAGCGCTTGCTAAACAACATTCATTTATAAAAGGAATTGTTGGCTGGGTGGATTTATCTGCGTCTGATCTTGAACAAACCTTAGAATATTATAGAGATGCGCAAGCACTTAAAGGATTTAGACATATTGTTCAGGGAGAAGCTGCAGGATTCATGATGCAACCAAAATTCATTCAAGGCTTACAAAAACTTCCAGCACATCATTATACCTATGATTTATTAATTTATGCGCATCAATTAAAAGAAGCCAATGAATTAATTAAACAAGTAAATGAATTACCCATTGTCATAGATCATGTAGCCAAACCGAATATCAAAAATGGCGAGATCGAAGATTGGAAAAAAGAAATAACTGCTATAGCCAAATATCCAAATGTGCATTGTAAAATAAGTGGCATGGCCACGGAAGCCAATTGGGAAAGCTGGAGCATGGCTGGTTTACAGCCCTATTTAGATACGGTAGTGGAGGCATTTGGAACAGAGCGAATTATGTTTGGAAGCGATTGGCCAGTATGTTTGGTGGCAACCTCCTATTCAAAATGGTTAAAAGGGGTACAAAATTATTTCAATACTTTTAGTAGTGCAGAGCAAGAAGCTATTTTTGCTGGAAATGCAATAAAATTTTATAAACTTTAATTATGGACTTACAACTTCAGGGAAAAATAATCATCGTATCGGGCGGAGCAAGAGGCATTGGGGAAGGCATCACCAATATACTTGCAGCAGAAGGTGCTATTCCTATTATTATAGGCAGAAGCGAAGCACACAATATAGCATTGGTGAAAGCCATTCAGCAACAAGGCTTTCAAGCCGATCAAGTGGTAGCAGAACTAAATGATCCAGCAGCATGTGAAAATGCCATCAAACAAATCATTGATAAACACGGTTGTATCGATGGCTTGGTCAATAATGCGGGAGAAAACGATAGCATTGGTTTAGAAAAAGGCAACTATGAATTGTTTATGAAAAGCCTGCATAAAAATCTAGTGCACTATTATTTATTGGCACATCATGCGCTCCCCTATTTAATAAAATCCAAAGGCAATATTGTAAACATCAGTTCTAAGACAGCCGAAACAGGACAAGGAGGCACTTCGGCTTATGCAGCCGCCAATGGAGGACGCAATTCATTGACCAGAGAATGGGCGGTAGAATTATTAAAATATGGCATTCGTGTAAACTCAGTGATTGTATCAGAATGTTATACGCCGCTTTATGAGAGATGGATAAAAACGCTGCCCAATCCAGCAGAAAAATTAAAATCGATTCAAGATAAAATTCCATTAGGCAAGCGTTTTACCACCAAGGAAGAAATTGCCAATACCGTTGTCTTTTTATTGTCAGAAAAGTCAAGTCATACTACCGGTCAACTCTTGCATGTAGACGGAGGATATGTCCATTTAGACAGGTCTTTAGAATAAAAATGGAATAGTATACCTAACAAAAAAGCCTAAAACAGGCTATTTTATGCCTTTTTAGCCCATTCCAATTTTGAGCAAAAAGCCCTTATTTTCTTCAAAAATGGGTCAAATTGTAAGAAAAAGCTCAAAAAAAGCCTAATAATTGCTTAAATCAACAAAATTGGTTGTACTTTTATATTAGTTGCATAACTAACTATATGTCAAACAACCAATTCAAAAGAGGAGAACTATACAGTGTCATTAATGGCATGGCCACCACGGCCGTTGCCCGACGATTACAAAAGAATTTTAGAAACGCAGGACTGGATATTACCATTGAGCAATGGTCCGTTTTGTATCATCTATGGAAAGAAGATGGACTGAGTCAATTAGAATTAGGCAACAGAACTTTTAGAGACAAAGCAAGTACCACCCGGCTAATAGATAATTTAGAAAAACAAGAACTAGTGGTTCGTGTAGCGAGCAAAGAAGATCGACGTATTAATTTAGTGTACTTAACAGACATCGCAAAACCATTGCAACAAATTACTTACGAATTGGCCAATCAAACTATGAATGAAGCTTTGTTAGATATCAACAAAGAAGAAATTGAAATAGTGAAAAATGTGTTTCAACGTGTGTATGATAATTTGACTAGTAAAGATTTGATCTAATAAAAACGGAATAAAAAAATATATTGAAATTTTAAATAATTTTTTATGGAAACTACCAAAACAGTTATCAAAGGCGGCGAGTGGATCATCAAAGAAGTAATTGCCAACGATATTTTCATCCCCGAGCAATTTAATGAAGAGCAAATCATGGTGCGAGATATGTGTACTCAATTTGTAGACACAGAAGTATTGCCTGTTGCAGATAGAATTGACAAACTAGAGCCAGGACTGATGCCTACTCTATTAGCAAAAGCAGGCGCACAGGGCTTATTAGGCATCACGGTACCAGAAGCCTATGGTGGATCAGGAAAAGATTTTGTAACTTCTGTGATTGTAGCAGAATATTTAGGAGCAGGTTATTCTTTTTCAGTTGCCAATGCAGCACATTCAGGAATAGGTACTTTACCCATTTTATATTTTGGAACAGAAGCGCAAAAACAAAAATATGTTACCAAATTAGCTACAGGTGAATACAAAGGTTCCTATGGATTAACCGAACCCAATAGCGGATCAGATGCATTGAGTGCAAAAACGACTGCAAAATTAGCTGCCGATGGAAAACATTATATTATCAATGGACAAAAATGCTGGATCACCAACGGTGGTTTTGCCGATGTGTATACCGTTTTTGCAAAAATAGATGGAGAACAATTTACTGCGTTCATTATAGAAAGAGGTACCGAAGGATTTACGCAAGGACCAGAGGAGCATAAGATGGGTATCAAGGGATCATCTACCGTGCAATTGTATTTTCAAGATTGCAAAGTACCCGTGGAAAATGTATTAGGGGAAATTGGCAAAGGACATATCATCGCCTTTAATATTTTGAACATTGGTCGATTAAAATTAGGATCAGCCACCATTGGCGGTGCTAGAAGGGCTTTGAGCGAATCGGTGCAATATGCAAAAACAAGAGAACAGTTTAAATTACCTATTGTAAAATTTGGAGCCATCCGACATAAATTAGCCGAAATGGCCATTCGTATGTGGGTAGGTGAAAGCGCTTTGTACCGCGTGTCTTATAATATAGATGAGCAAGAACAAATTTTATTGGCTGCAGGTAAATCCTTGTCTGAATCTTTATTAGGCGCCGCCGAAGAATATGCCATTGAGTGTGCCATCTTAAAAGTATTTGGAAGTGAGGTATTGGATTTTGTAGTAGACGAAGGCGTACAAATACATGGAGGCAATGGTTACAGTGATGAGTATGCAATTTCAAAAGCGTATCGCGATAGTCGTATCAACAGAATTTACGAAGGCACCAATGAAATCAATAGATTGTTAACCGTGGACATGGTGTTGAAACGTGCCATGAAAGGCAAGTTAGATTTAATGGGGCCCGCCATGAATGTACAAAAGGAATTAATGAGCATCCCCGATTTTGGAAGTGGTGAAGACACTCCATTTGCCAAAGAAAAACAAGCCATTGCCAATTTTAAGAAATGTATTTTAATGGTTGCAGGTGCTGCAGTGCAAAAATTAATGATGACTTTAAATAAAGAACAAGAAATATTAATGAACATCGCGGATATGTCAATCATTACTTATCATGCCGAGTCTGCTTTGTTAAGATTGGAAAAACTTACTGCTATGAAAGGAGAAGCAGCCGTGAGCGTGCAAGCAGATATTGTACGTACCTATATTTATGATGCAGCCGACGCCATTAATAAAGCAGGTAAAGATGCAATCAATGGATTTGCAGACGGAGATGAATTGCGTATGATGAATATTGGATTAAAAAGATTCACCAAAGTAGACGCCTTCAATAGCAAAGAAGCCCGCAGAAGAATTTGTGCGCAGTTGGTAGCAGATGATGGCTATAAATTATAGTCATTAAAAATTACGAACTAAGCCTTGGCAGTTTTATAGCCTAATTTTTCAGGTGTAATAGGTAAATCTCTTACTCTTTTGCCAGTTGCGTTGTACACTGCATTGGCCACTGCTGCTGCAAAACCAATTAAGGCAATTTCACCAATGCCTTTTGCTCCAATTTCATTCATATGAATGTCGGGTTTATTTACAAACCAAACATCTGTAGGAGGAATTTGAGAATGCAAAGGAACATGGTAAGCACCAAAACTTGCGTTTATAATTTGACCACTTGCATGATCAATGTCTATTTTTTCTGTAAGTGCCATTCCAATGCCGCCCACCACACCACCTAACATTTGACTTCTTGCAGTTTTAGGACTGATAATTTTACCCGCATCTCCCGTAGTGACTACATTTAAAACTTTGATGGTTCCGTCTTTTTGATTGACGGCCAATTTTACAAAATGAGACGAAAAGGAATTGCTTGTATATTTAAGCTGCTCGGCATTTTTACCATTAGAAGTAATGGTTAAATCAATTTTTTCTTGGTTGGCTAATTTAAACAGTGCCATCAAATCAATTTTAATAGCTGCATCTGTCTTCAACACCACCATTTCATTTTTAACTTCTAAAGCATCTGCAGAAGTTTTAGCAAATGGAGGTGCATATTGAATGGCCAATTCTTTTAATTTTTGTTGTACTGTTTTACAAGCCAAATCCACAGCAGAACCGACGGTAGAAGTAGTACCAGAGCCGCCTTGAGAAGGGCCGGGAGGTAAATCAGAATCGCCAAGTTTAAATTTAATTTTTTGGATAGGCATTTGCATGGCTTCAGCAGCAATTTTAGTCATACTAGTAGTGGTACCTGGACCCATATCACTCACGGCACATTCTAATAATAATTTACCATCATTGCTTAATACAATTCTAACGGATGCTACTCCCTTACCTGCACCAAACACCCCCACCGACATCCCATACCCAATAAGCCAACCATTTTCTTTTACAGTCCCTGGAATTGCTGAACGATTTTTCCAACCAATTTTTTCCATGCCATAGGCATAGCAATCTTTAATATTAATATCAGAGAACGGTAATTTATTTTCAGGATTGACGCTGGTGAAATTTTTAATTCTTAATTGAATCGGATCCATTTTTAATTTATAAGAAAGCTCATCAATGGCCGACTCTAATGCAAAACAACCAGTTGCTTCTCCAGGACCTCTCATCCAAATAGGCGTACTTAAATCAAGAGGAAGTAATTGATACTTGGTATCTACATTTTCGCTGGCATATAAAAATTTAGAAGCCTCTACAATACCTTCTCTAAAATCTTCATACCTCGAAGTATTACTGATGGCTTCATGTGAAATGCCTATAAAATTTCCAGCTGCATCAGCCCCTATGCCAATTTTTTGCCAACTCTGCGGACGATACCCTACCAGTGTAAACATTTGTGGACGTGTAAGTACTAATTTAATAGGACGATTTAATTTTTTTGCCGCAATACAAGCAGCAGCTACATGCTGCCAACTTCTCAAACCACTTCCAAATCCACCGCCCACATTTTCTGCAATCACCCTTACATTTTTATCGGGCAAACCAAAAGTTTTTGCCACAGTAGATTGCGTACTCTTCGGTCCCTGTGTTTTATCATACAGCGTAATCTTATCCTCTCCTTCCCAATGAGCGATGGTAGCAAACAGTTCCATCGCATTATGTACTTCAATAGGAATATTGTATTCGGCTTCCACAAAGGCAGCTGCTTCTTTAAATTTTTTTTCTGTCCCTCTTTTATAATTTACCGGTGCTTTTAAATTAGCAGGGTCTAATCTTGCTTTGTCAAAATTGGTTTCAAATTTCTCCACTTCATATTCTGCTTTTACAAATCTAATGGCAGCATTCGCATTTTCAAAAGTATCTGCAACAACAAGCGCAATAGGTTGACCAAAAAAACGCACTTTATTGTCATACAAAACCTTATACCCTCTCCACTCAAAAACATTTTTTGGTCGCTCCGCAGCATTGCTAATATAACCAGGGACAGCAGGGCAGTTGGCATAATAAATAATATCCAACACACCGGGCATGGCTAAAGCTTTAGTAGTATCAACGTTTTTAATGGTTCCTTTAGCAATACTACTGGTTACAAAAACGGCATAAGCCATAGCTGGCAAGCTATGTTCTGCAGTGTACTTTGCTTTCCCCGTTACTTTGTCAGCTCCGTCTACGCGTTCATCCTCTATTAATATTGTATGGTAATTATTTGAGTTCATAAGATTGAATTAAAGGAATTAAATTTTAGCACCTGATGTAGCCACTTCTTCTATGGCATCAACAATGTTTTGATAGGCCCCGCATCTACAAATATTGGTATCCATATAAGTTTGAATACTTTTTCTGGTTTTTGCGTTGCCTTCTCTTACACAAGCCACCGCAGACATGATTTGGCCAGAAGTACAATAGCCACATTGGAAAGCATCATTTTTTAAAAAGGCTGCTTGCATGGGATGCAAGTTCACTCCATCACTTAATCCTTCGATGGTGGTTATTTTATTATTTTGATTGCTCAAAGCCAATTGCATACAGGACTTGGTTCTCTTTCCATTGATGTGAATGGTACAAGCTCCACACTGACCCATTTCACAACCTTTTTTAGTACCCGTATACGCCAAATCCTCTCTTAATAAATTCAACAAAGTGGTTCTTGCATCAATTTCAAGATTCATTAATTTACCATTAATGGTAATCGCTAATTTTTCCTTCGCAATAGGTAAAGGAACTACTGCGTCTATGGCAAAAGCCTTTACCAAGCTGGCAGGTGTAAAATAAAAGGCAGCAATAGAGGCAGATTTTTTTAAAAAGCCCCTTCTGCCATCTTGCTTACTACAAGTTTTCATAAGTAACGGTTTGATGTAATTTACAAATGATATTTTAAACAATCTTCACATTGCGCGAAAAACTTTCTTCCAAAGAAATCAAAGTTTCGGTACGTTCAATGCCTTTGATTTTTTGTAGTTCATCGTGCAACACGAAACGAAGTTGTTGAATGTCTTTGCAAACTATTTCCACAAACATGCTGTAATTGCCAGTGGTATAATTTACACGCACCACTTGAGGAATATTTTTTAAGGCCAGGGCAACCGCATCATACATCGAGCTCTTTTCTAAATAAATACCAATAAAGGCAATGATATCGTAGCCCAATACTTTTAAATCCACGGCCAATCTTTTGCCTTGGACAATACCTAGTTCTTCTAACTTTTTGATCCGCACATGAATGGTACCGCCCGAAACAAAAAACTGCTTGCCTAAATCGGCATAGGACACTTCTGCGTCCTGCATCATGGCTTGAATAATTTGCAAATCAAGCTTGTCAAGGCTTTTGTCGATGTTTAATTTGGGGTTGATTTTAGGCTCCATATTTGTATGTTATTAAATAATAAGGCAATTTATTAATATTTTTCTATATTTTAAAGAATTTAGTTAAAATATTTGCAACGTATACCCCATTACCTTAGTTTTACGCTATCAAATGAATGATTCAACACTCAAATGATGCGTTCTTATATACTGTGGGGTGATGAAATCTTGGCAGACATGCCCCCTTGTCTCGGGGGTGAGGATAACGGGATAAACGTAACATAGAGCCATCTAGCAATAGGTGACCAGGGTCGACCACTGAACTTTGTGTTATAGCTAACTGCCTTTTGGAGGTTCGATCCCTCCCCCTACAGCAAAAAAAAGCTCCTATTACATTAATAATAAATGTTTTAGGAGCTTTTTTATTATAAAATAATTGAAAATAAGATTAACTTTTACCTTACAAAAAATCTCTCTATGCGAATGCTCTTAGCTGCCTTTTTATTTTTATGCTTCAATAATACAAACCAAGCTCAAACTGCAAAAAAGCAAATAAAATTAGGTTATAAAACTGCTTCTATTTTAACCATTAAAGGATTACAGTTTAAAGATTTAAATAAAAATGGTCAACTAGATAAATATGAAGATTGGCGTTTAGCAAATGAAATAAGAGCAAAAGATTTACTTTCTAAAATGTCTGTCGAAGAAAAAGTAGGCTTTATGTTAATTAGTTCTTCGCGAATGAAAAATGATTGGTCATTTGAGGGACCTAAAAATCAAGAAAAAATTAGTAGTGATTTTAATGAAGAAGATTTAGTGCAAAATACCAATATGTTTACGAGACAACCCTTGCCTATTAGTATGATGATGGCAGCGGGTACAACGAAAGCAGTAAAGCAATTTAAGTTGCGACATTTTATTTTTCGTGCCAATGTAGATGCAAGAACTACCGCAGCGTGGGCAAATAAATTACAAGCATTGTGCGAATCCGATGAGCTAGGTATTCCTTGCATCATTGCATCCAACCCGCGCAATCATATTACCAAAGATGCATCTATTGGACTTAGTGTGGGTAAAACTACTTTTTCTACTTGGCCTTCTGAATTAGGATTGTCTGCGATGCATGATTTAAAATTAACCAGAACATTTGCCGATATCGCAAGACAAGAATGGGCTGCCGTAGGACTTCGCAAAGGATATATGTACATGGCAGATTTATCTACAGAACCAAGGTGGCAAAGGATTGAAGGGACGTTTGGTGAAAACCCTGAATGGGTGGGTAAAATGATTTATGAAATTATTATCGGCTTTCAAGGAAACAAATTAAGCAACAGTTCTGTAGCCATGACCACTAAACATTTTCCAGGTGGTGGTGCAGGAGATGGTGGCCAAGATCCACATTTTCCTTGGGGCAAAAGAGAAATATTTAGCGCAGGGAATTTAGATAGTAATATCGTGCCATTTAAATATGCAATTAAAGCAGGTACGTCTGCCATGATGCCTTATTACTCTATTCCAGTAGGTACTAAATATCCAGAAATTGCCTATGCATATAATAAACCGGTGTTACAAGGACTACTAAGAAAAGAATTAGGTTTTAAAGGAATCATAAATTCAGATACAGGGCCTATTGAAATGATGCCATGGGGTGCAGAAAATTTAACCATTGAGGAACGTTATATAAAAGCGATAGATGCTGGCGTTAATATTTTTTCGGGAAGTGCCGAACCTACTAAATTATTAGAAATAGTAAAAGCGGGTAAAGTGGATATAAACCTGGTAGACACTTCTGTGTATAAATTATTATTAGAATTTTATGCCCTAGGCTTATTTGAAAATCCATATGTTGATGAAGACGCTGCTGATAAAATTGTAAACAACAAATCGTTTCAAGAAAAAGCCAATTTAGCATTACGTAAATCCATCGTATTACTTAGAAATAATAAAAATATATTGCCCATTAAAAAAACTACTAAAGTATATTTAGAATCTTATATGCAGAAAAAAGGGCAGTCCACTTCTAATATATTTAAATCTGCAGAAAATGAATCGGTAAACTTTGTATCTACTCCCGAGCAAGCCGATGTAATAGTGTTATGGATAACACCTGCTTCAAAATCTCTTTTTGAATCAAACGGAACGCCATTATCTGTAGTCTTGTCTAAAAATGGAGTAGATGTAACTTATATCAATGAACTCACTCAAAAAAAACCAACTGTCTTGGTTGTTAATTATACCAATCCTTGGGTCATCAATGAGGTGTACAACGATCAAACCATGCCCAATATCAAAGCGGTGTTGGCTACTTTTGGCACTTCCACAGATGCATTAATAGATGTCATCACCGGCAAGTTTAACCCTACAGGTAAAATGCCATTTACAACCCCTGCTTCTGAAAAAGCGGTCTTGGAAAATAAAACGGATATCCCAGGGTACAGAGAACCAAAAAACTACGCCTTATTTAATTTCAATGAAGGTCTGAGTTATCATCATTAGATTACAAACTCATTTCCTATAGAATTGATTTAGAATATTTTAGAAAAATAGACTGGAAAATCTCAAGTCTATTTTTCTAATTTAAGTAATAAAACAATAGTTAACGTACTTCTTACACGAACTAAGCATTAGCGCTATTTCAAAAACGCTTGTTTATTTTTTTGTTAAATTTTTGCTATATTCATATAGAAGAAATGAAAATATGTCTGCAAGATTTAATGATACAGATAAAGATGCTGAATTATTGATTCGTCTACAAGAAGACGATCAATATGCTTTTACCAGTATATACAATAAATATTGGAAAAATTTATACGCGGTTGCTTATTCCATATTAAAGGACAAAACCATTTGCGAAGACATTGTTCAAGACATATTTATCAATGTGTGGAATAAGCGAAAATCAATAGCAATAAAGGTTTCATTGAAAGCTTATTTAACTTCTTCGGTAAAATATGAAGTGTTTAGACAATTAAAAAAGAAAATTGAAGCTTTAGAAATAGTAGATGATCTACTCATAGATCCAAATAATTCTGCGCAAGAAAATATGGAATACAAAGAACTACTGGTTCATATCAACAACGTAGTAAATAAACTATCTACAAAATGCCGAGAGGTATTTATTTTAAGCAGAGAAAAAGAATTGAGTCACAAAGAGATTGCTGTTATTAGAAATATATCCACGAAGACGGTCGAAAATCATATTGGAAAAGCACTTGGTTCCCTTAAAGATGTCATTGGCTACAATATTTTGATCTTTCTTTTTTTTACCAGTTTATAAGTAGCTCACTTACATGGCTTTGTACAGCTACTCATGTGAAAAATATTTGAGAAAAACATAGGGGTAGCTACATTTTATTGACTCTAGTATATATAACACTATATTTTGGACAAGAATACATTACTCACCTTTATTGATAGATTCTTAGCTGGTCAATCCAATAAGATTGAAAATCAAAAACTTACAGAGTTTTTTGAAAGCTTTGAAAATGACAAGGATACGCATAAGCACCTAGATGAAAATCCTGAGTTAAAAAATAGAATTTTTAATAAAATTCAGCTAAGTATTTCAGATTCAACCAGTAAGGCGCCCGTTAGGCCTTTTTTTACTGGTTTCCGATTGGCGGCAGCATTCCTAATCATTATGGGATTGTCTACCATTACTTATTGGATCTTAAACCCAGTTGACAAGGGCAACCAATTGGCAAAATTGATCGAAACCAAGAAAATCGAAGATTTGAATCCGGCAAAAAATATTGCCGTATTAACTTTAGCCAATAAGTCTAAAATAATTTTAGACGAAACCTCTAGCGGGGAGATTGCAGTAGAAAGTGGGATTAGTATCACTAAAACGCCTAATGGAGATTTAATATATATTGTAAAGAGCTTAGAAAAGAATCAAGACAATACCGAAGAAAAATACAATACCATCACCACTCCAAAAGGAGGCAAATTTAATGTGATCTTGCCCGATGGAAGTTTAGTGATGTTAAACGCTGCCTCTTCTCTCACCTATCCAGTTTACTTTCAAAAAAATCAACGCAGTGTTAGTTTTAATGGAGAGGCTTATTTTGAAATTGCTAAAGCCTACGGAAAAGATCACCAACGTATTCCATTTTTTGTGCGCTCTAAAGACCAAGTAGTAGAAGTGCTAGGCACTCATTTTAATATCAATTCTTATGACAATGAGGATTATGTTAAAACTACTTTATTAGAAGGCTCCGTAAAAATAATTAAATCAGGTTCAACCACTGCTTCAAAATATTTAATTCCTGGTCAACAAGCATTAACTAAAATGGGGTCTGAAACTAAAATTATAAAGGCAGACGCGCAACAAACCATTGCTTGGAAAGAAGGCTATTTTATGTTTAAGAATTCAAACATCAAAGAAATTGTCAATGAACTAGAACGTTGGTATGATGTGGATATAGAGTATTCTGAAAGTATAGACTTTGATAATATAACAGGCTACATCTCTAGAAATGTAAAAATTTCAAATGTATTAAGAATGTTAGAGCTAAGTGGGATTGTCAATTATGAAATCAAGGGCAGAAAAATAATATTAAAAACAACTTAACAATATTTTACTTAAGAATAAATTTTAAGTAAACGCAACCAAAATACATAAATATGAAAAAATCACTACTCCATTCATTGGGAAGTTTTGGGCAAAAGCAACACAATGAAAACAACTCCAACAAAAAAATGAAAAATTCATTTAATTTTTTGAGAGTGAGTCAATTATTGCTTTTAATCATGCTGGTTTTTTTCACCAAAGTAAATGCTGCAAGTATCAATCAGTATGTTACTATTAATGAAAAAAATGCTAGTTTAGAAAAAGTACTTCTCGAAATTAGATCTCAAACTGGCTATGACTTTATTTACAATGCCCGATTGTTAAAAGATTCCAAGCCTGTTACCATTATTGTACAAAATGAATTTTTCAAAAAAGTATTAGAAGATGCGCTAAAAGATCAGCCGCTTACTTATACTATTATTGAAAATACAATCGTGTTAAAGAAAATAGACAAAGTTAAATTAACAGCCGAGTCTAATTTAATTACAGCGCCTGTAAACAATAAGCAATTAGACTTAAATGCCTCGATTGTTATTGAAAACAAAGCCGAAAACAAAGCAATTGTAGTAGCTCCCAAAGGAGTTGTTACAGGACAAGTAACCGATTCAAAAGGTGATCCATTGGCAGGGGTTAGTATTGTTATTAAAGGAACACAAAATGGTACCAATACAGACGCAAGTGGCGCATACAGCATCAATACACAAGACAATGTAATATTGGTATTTAGTTATGTTGGCTATACAAGTCAAGAACTTGCTCCTGGCAATAAAACAACCCTTAATGTAAAATTAGCCGAAGCCAACACTGCTTTAAATGAAGTGGTAGTAACCGCCTTTGGTGTAAATAAAAACAGAAGAGGTTTAGGTTATGCCGTTCAGGAAGTAAGTGGAAAAGATTTTACAGAAGGTAGAATGAACAATATAGCGAGCGCCTTGTCTGGCAAAATTGCTGGTGTAGATGCGGTTCAAACCAATGCAGGTGCAGGCGCTTCTAGTAGAGTTACAATTAGAGGTAATACTTCTTTAAACGGAAACCAACAACCTTTATACGTGATAGATGGAATGCCGATTGACAACCAAAATAGAGGTCCTGTTACTTCTTCCACTCAATTAAACGTGGATAGAGGTGATGGAATTTCAAGTATCAACCCGGATGATATCGCTTCTATGTCAGTATTAAAAGGAGGAGCTGCTGCTGCCTTGTATGGTAGTCAAGCTGCGAATGGGGTAATTTTAATTACCACTAAAAAAGGAATTGCTCAAAAAGGAATTGGTATAGAATACACCAACGACATGAATCAAGGAACTCCTTATATTTTCCCCAACTACCAATATCAATATGGTCAAGGAAATGATGGTGTTAAGCCAGCCACTGCTGCTGCAGCTTTAAGTTCTGGTCGTTTGTCATATGGAGCCGCCATGGATGGCAGTTCTGTAATGCAATTTGATGGCGTGCCTAGAGCTTATTCACCCGTAAATGTGAAAGACAATATTTTGAATTTTTATCAACCTAGTCAAAATATTTTAAATAGTATTGCCTTAAGTGCAGGTACTTCAAAATTAGCCATGAGATTGTCCATAAGTGATTTGCGTGCACAAGATCAACAACCTAATTCTGAGTTTTTCAGAAAAACAATTAACCTGAATGTAAGGGCTAAAATGGGTAAGAATGATTTCATCACTTTAGAGAATAGCGTTCAATACAATATTATTAAAGGCGTAAACAGACCCAATGTTGGATATGCTGAATTAAACGCAGCTTGGCCTATTTATTTAGCAGCCAACGTGGTGGATGTAAGAAACATGAGAGGAACAGACCCAACAAGACCTGGTATCAATGCAGTAACAGGAAGAGAATTAGAATGGAATCCAGTACCAGCAGCGGTGAACCCTTATTATCTTTCTTATCAAATACACAATCAAGATGACCAATTAAGATTAATTGGAAGATCAAGCATTCAAATCAATATCTTAAAGAATTTGTTTTTCAAAGGAACCGTAGCTAGAAACCAAATTAACTACACGGAATCTAACTATGTACCTAATACCGATGCATTTACACCACTTGGATACTATAGATCAGGTAAAGAGCAATCAGACAAAACAACTTTCCAAGGTATCTTGAATTACAATGACAGATATTACCACGACAAAATTGGTCTTAATATCATGGCAGGTGGAAACCAAGAAAAGAATACCTACAGCAGCAATACTGCCAACGGTACACAATGGATTGTGCCAAATTTATACAGTATCACCAATTTGGTAAATAGAGATTTAGCCAATTCAAGTTCCTTGTCATTGGCTGGCGTCGCTTCTGATGGAACCAACTCCGTATTTAGTGAAGCCAATATTGATTACAACAATGTGTTTTTCTTAACCATGACAGGAAGAAATGATTGGTTCTCAGTTTTGAATCCAGGATTTAACTCTATTTTTTACCCATCAGTGGGAGGTAGTTTTATTTTATCTGATGTAGTAAAAATGCCTAAGATCATTAACTATGCAAAATTAAGATCATCATGGGCCGAGGTAGGAAGTGCTACAGTAAATGCAGGTAGCATCAATCAAATTTATACCATTAGTACTTTAAACGCCTATGGCTTACCTCAATTAAGTAATCCAAATGTGTTGCCGAATCCTAATATCAGACCTATCACTGCTACTACGATTGAGGGTGGTTTTGAATTAAGAATGTTAGATAGTAGATTAGGATTAGATGTAAACTACTATGAAAGAAAAACAAAAAATGATATTTTATCTCCGCCAATATCTAATGCGACAGGTTATACAGCAGGGCCTCAAAACATGGGATTGATTATGAATAGAGGATGGGAGGTTACTTTAAGTGGAACACCTATTAGAAAAAAAGATTTTGTTTGGAATGTGGGATATAATTTTAGTTACAACGAAAGTAAAATTCTTGAATTGGCCCCAGGTATTGATGTGTTAACCATTGGTAGTGCAATCGGAGGACCAAGTATTATTAATGCAGTTGGAATTCCTTATTCAACCATACAGGCGTATGTAATGAAAAAAGATGCCGCTGGCGTTCAAATTTTCAACGCAGCTACTGGTTATCAGGATAGAGTTTTACAAAATATTGGTGTAGGAAATCCTCCTTACTTAATGGGACTTAGCAACACTTTCACTTATAAAAAGTTTAGTGTGACTGTTGATATAGATTCTAAATTTGGTGCAGTGGGTTACAGTAACTTAATGCAATACGCCACTAGATTTGGATTGACTCCCATTACCTTACCAGGAAGAGATGCGGGTCCTGCAGGTTTAACAGTAACTGGGGTGGATCAAAAAGGGAATCCATATACACATCAATGGGCTCAGGTTGATTTGGATACCTATTATAATAACATAGGTAGTGCTTATCCAGGACAATTTGTTTACAATACTGATTTTGTAAAATTGAGAAGACTGGTTATTAGATACAATCTTCCAACCAACACCTTTAAGTTTATGAAAGTTCAATCAGCTTCTATTGGTATTACAGGTTTAAACTTAGCGATTCTTTATCAAGACAAGAGAATTAAAGATGCAGGTATAGATCCTGAAATGCAACAGACTGTTGGTAATGCGCAAGGTAGCCAAGGTGTCGCGATGCCTACTACCAGAAATATTGGCTTTACCTTGAATTTAAAATTCTAATCATAAAAATTTAAGAAAATGAAAAATATATTTACCAAAATCACATATGCAACTGGACTGTTAGTGCTCCTATCCGGTATGCATTCTTGTAAAAAGGGTAGTTTAACTGATCTGAATGTGAATCCAGATGCGATTACATATTTAGTAACAGATTACTCCTTTACTTCTGCGGCCATTGGAAGTGTACCTGGTCAAAATTACACAGCATTAGGACAGGGTCTTCAATACTTTAGTTCCTACAAAGAAGTACCTGCTGCTGGAGACAAATTTTACAGCTTTGGCGGAACCGTTGGAAGCTTTGCGATCTACAACAATCAATGGAATAGATTGCTTCAATTAGAAAATAAATTGACTGGTGCAGACAACGTGAATAAAAAAGCAGCTTGTGAAATTTTAAGAGTGTTGGCTTTTCATCAACAAACAGATTTGATGGGAGACATGCCTTATACAGAAGCCATGCTAGGATTAACCAATCTTAAACCTAAATACGATACTCAAAAAAGTATTTATTTAGCCATGCTTACTCAATTAGACGCTGCTATAAGTTCTATGGATGCTACCAAAGCAAATGTTTTTGGAACAGCCGATCCTTATTTTAAAGGTGACGTGGCCAAGTGGAAAAAATTTGGTTACACTTTAATGTTGCGTTTGGGCATGAGAATGTCTGACGTGGAAACTGCCACTGCGAAAACATGGGTTGAAAAAGCAGTAGCGGGTGGCGTGATGAAAGATTTTGCAGACATCGCTTATATCAAGTTTGCCAATGTATCTGGACAAACCAATCCTAGAGTTCAATTTATGTTTGATGGCAACTACAATAGTCCAGGTGGAGACAATGTTGAAGGTGGCAAATGGGCAGCAACATTTATTGATTATTTAAAGTCAACCAATGATCCAAGATTACCAGTTGTATCTGTCGTTTGGGTACCTTCTGGAACAACCTACGTTCCTGACAATACCATTGCTAAACAACGTGGTATGGTAAGTGGAAGTATCAATACCAAACCAAGTGATTTCGATACGTATTCAGAGCCATCCTTATTGTACTTAAACCTAGGCTCTCCTATTATTACCATGGGACCAGCTGAAGCTTATTTATTGTTAGCAGAAGCTGCTTTAAAAGGCTACGCTGTTGGAACTACTGCCGAAGCAGCCTATAACAATGGCGTTAAAGCAGGTATGGCACAATGGGCTTTATGGCCAACTACAGGTATTCATTCAGGTGTAATTGCCACTTCTGCTGTGGATGCTTATCTAGCCGCCAACCCTTATTTAACAGCGGGAACGGCTGATCAACAATTAGAGCAAATAGCTACTCAAAAGTGGGTTTCTATGCTAGGCGATGATTATGAAGTATACTCAAGTTGGAGAAAAAATAAATACCCAATATTTAATTACGCGAATTGGAAGTTAGCTAGTGGAGCATTGGTTTCTTATCCAGGTAATGTGACTGCAGGTAAAATGTGGAGGAGATTCTCTTTACCAACCGATGAGAGAAATGTAAACACCACTAATTACAATGATGCTATAAAGAGACAAGGTTTCTCTGATGAAACAGTGGATTTACTTCAAGGAAGAATGTGGTGGGATGTGGGACCAAAAACAGGTCAAAAAAATTAACCACAATAATTCTTATTTTTAGATTATAGAAAAATATTCTAAATTTAGAAAAGAAGGATTTAGTTAATTCTAAATCCTTCTTTTTATTTAACACAATTAAAAAAATAATAAAATGAAAAGAAGAGACTTACTAAAATATGCCACCGTACTCCCTATTGGAGCAGGCATCGCATCCTCATTCATACCTTCTGCAGCAATTGCAAAAGCAACCGGTGCAAAAAGAGACCTAATAAAAGAATTGGGTTTGCGCAGTTTTATCAACGCAGCAGGAACTTACACTGCTATGACCGCCTCCTTAATGCATGATGAAGTAATTGAAACCATTCAAGAAGCTGGGAAACATTTTGTGATGTTGGATGAAGTGCAAGACAAAGTGGGTGAAAAAATTGCCGAATTGTGTCATGCAGAAGCCGCTACGGTAACAGCAGGTTGTTGGAGTGCGTTGGTACTTGGTACAGCAGGGGTACTTACTGGAATGGATATGAAAAAAGTGGCACAACTTCCTAATGTAACTGGTATGAAATCAGAAGTGATTGTACAAAAAGGACACAATATTGGTTATGTACATGCACTTACCAATACAGGAGCAAGTATTGTTGAAATTGAAACCGTTGAAGAATTGGAAAAAGCCATCAATGAAAAAACAGCCATGATGTGGTTTTTAAACAGCTACAGTCCTTTTGGAAAAATAATGCATGAGGAGTGGGTAGCGATTGCCAAAAAACATAAAATACCTACCATGATTGACATGGCAGCCGATGTGCCACCAGCAAGCAATTTATGGAAATACAATGAGTTAGGTTTTGATTTGGTATGTGTATCAGGTGGTAAAGCCATGAAAGGTCCTCAAAGTGCTGGTATATTAATGGGTAAAAAAGAATTGATTGCAGCCGCTCGATTGAGTGCACCACCTAGAGGTGGCAATATTGGAAGAGGAATGAAAGTGAATAAAGAAGAGATCTTAGGTATGTATGTAGCAGTAGAAAAATACATCAATATGGATCATGATGCGGAATTAAAAGCCTGGGAAGCAAAAATAGAAGTCATTAAAAATGCAGCTATGGCAGTGAATGGCGTGATCACCGAAGTCACTGTACCTCCTATTGCCAATCACACACCTACCCTTTCCATTACTTGGGATGCAGCAAAAGTGAAAACAACCAACAAAGATTTAATGACAAAATTAAGAAACGGAACGCCTTCTATTGAAGTAATGGCCAATACTACAGGAATTAACATCACGGTGTTTATGTTAAAAGATGGAGAGGAAAAAATTGTTTCAAAACGTATCAAGGAAGAACTTGCATTAGCGGCTTCCTAAAATTTTAAATCAAAAAAAATGAAAAAATATTTATTACTATTAGTTGCGTTTTTTATAATTGCCTCCAACATACAAGCGCAAGTTTACAGTCTAGTGATTAAAGGGGGTCAAGTAATTGATCCAAAAAATGGCATCAACGAAGTTATGGACGTAGCCGTGTTAGATGGTAAAATCGCAAGCATTGCAAAAAACATTGATGCAACCGGGGCCAAACAAGTGATCAATGCAAAAGGCTTTATGGTCGTGCCAGGATTGATTGATATGCATGGACACGTTTTTGCAGGTACCCAACCCGACCATGCTTTAAGTGATGGCAACAGTGCCCTTATGCCAGATGGCTATTCTTTTAGAGTAGGTGTTACTACCATTGTTGATTGTGGTGGTGCAGGTTGGAAAAGCTTTGCTACTTTCAAAAAAAATGTGATTGATTTCTCTCAAACAAGAGTATTGTCTTTTTTAAATATTGTAGGAGAAGGCATGAGAGGTGGTGCTTACGAACAAGATCCAAGAGACATGGATCCTAAAATGGCTGCCTATGTTGCTAAGCAAAACAAGAAAGACATTGTAGGCTATAAAGTAGCGCATTTTGAAAATGCAGAATGGACACCTGTAGACAATGCAGTGGCTGCTAGTAAATTATCTGGCGATATTCCTGTGATAGTTGATTTTGGTGGAGATGATACGCATGCGCCCTTGTCAATTCAAGAATTGTTTTTCAAGCATTTAAGACCAGGTGATATCTACACCCATACTTTTACAGAATTACAAAGAAGAGATCCTATTGTAGATCTTACTACGCGTCAATTAAAACCTTTTATAAAAGATGCACAAGCAAGGGGTATTATTTTTGATGTAGGGTTTGGTGGTGGAAGCTTTGCTTTTAATCAAGCATTGCCAGCCATTAAAGCAGGATTTTTCCCCAATACCATCAGTACCGATTTGCATACAGGAAGCATGAATGGTGCCATGAAAGACATGTTAAATGTGATGTCTATTTTCATGACCATGGGTATGGATGTGCCAGCTATTATAAAAGCAAGTACTTGGTCTCCAGCCAAGGTGATTAAAAGAGAAGAATTAGGTAATTTATCCGTAGGCAGTGGTGCAGATATTGCTATTATTGGCATACGTGATGGAAATTTTGGATTCTTTGACATACTTGGATACAAAGTAGAAGGGAAGCGAAAATTTGAGTGTCAGGCTACCATTAGAAATGGCAGAGTGGTGTATGACTTAAATGGTTTAACTACCCCTATAAATCTATCTAGGAAATAAGAAAAATAAAGTAGATTGCTGTTGATATGAATGTTGACTATATATTATGTTGCGATTGGGGAACCAGTTCCTTTCGGCTAAGATTATTAGATTTAGATGGAAAGATAATAGCGGAGACCTCAAGTGATCAAGGCATTTTAGCAACAAATGATTTGTGGGAAAAAATAGCTGGAAACGAAGAAAAAAATAGGTTTACTTTTTATCTAGCATATATAAGAAGCAGAATGGCATCATTACAAAGTAATGATGCCATTGATGTTTTACAACTACCTCTGGTGATCTCGGGAATGGCCACTTCTACTATAGGAATGAAAAATATACCCTATAGTAGTTTGCCTTTTCATTTAAATGGATCTGTGGGTTATGAGGTTTTTGAACAGGCACATCAGGTTCCAGTTATTTTAGTAACAGGCATTGCTTCGCATGATGACATCCTGCGTGGAGAAGAAACACAAATGATGGGCTTGTTTCATCTGCCAACATTAAAGCTTCCCAAGGATGGACTATTCCTGCTTCCAGGAACTCATTCCAAGCACATTGAAGTAGCCAAGGAATGCATCGTGAATTTTAAAACTTTTATGACAGGGGAAATATTTCAACTATTAAAAGAGCAGGGCACTTTATCAAAATCTATGGAACAAATAAAGGATAGCAAATTAAGCAATCCCAAAAACACAAGTGCATTTAACAAAGGAGTAGAGCAATCAAAAAAAGCTGTCTTATTAAATGAGCTATTTAAAATTAGATCCAATGATATTTTAGGGCATACAAGTAAGGAAGAAAATAATTATTATTTAAGTGGTTTGTTAATAGGAAGCGAATTGGCCTATTTGAAAGACAGGGAAAATGCAAATCAAAAATTGGTACTCTGTGCTGGTGCATCTTTGTTGCCTTATTATACGCAAGCATTGACAGTATTGGGCTTGGGCGCAGACTGTATCATTGTTGAATCGGCTATATTTGAAAAAGCAACCACCCTAGGACAATTAGCAGTATATAAAAATTATGCTCAAATAAAATAACAAATGGAAAAGCAAAAATTTTCATGGGATCTATTTAATGCCATGCCTCTAATAGGAATTATTAGGAATCTAAGCATCAAAGACATCCAATACGTGATGCCCCTATTTATAGAAGCGGGTTTTACAAATGTAGAAGTAACCTTAAATACAAAAAATGCCAGCGAAGCCATTGAATACATCATCAAAGAATACGCAGGAAAAATAAATATAGGTGCAGGTACTGTTTGTACCATAGGAGATTTAAACAATGCTATACAAGCGGGAGCGCAATTTATAGTGAGTCCTATCATAAAAAAAGAAGTGATCGTAAAAAGCACTGCCATGGGCATTCCTATTTTTCCAGGGGCCCTCACGCCTACAGAAATTTACGATGCGTGGGAAATGGGCGCACCCATGATTAAAGTATACCCAGCTTCTACCATGGGACCCGACTATATAACCAATGTTTTATCGCCTTTAAATTCAATAAAACTATTGCCAACCGGTGGGGTTAATTTAAATAATATACAAGCATTTATGAAAGCCGGCGCCATGGGAGTAGGTGTGGGCTCAGAGCTGTTTAATAAAAGTTTAATCCAAAGTAGAGATCAAAATAAATTATTGGCCCATTTCAGTTTATTTAAAAATGAAATGAACAAGCACTAATTACAAATGTAATTGAATGAAAAAAATCAAAAACTATAGGTGGATTATACTTGCTTTATTGTTTATAGCCACTTGTATCAATTACCTGGATCGTCAAATCATTGGGTTGTTAAAACCTCATTTAGAAAAAGAATTTAGCTGGACGGAAACTGATTTTTCACATATTGTCATGGCATTCACAGCAGCCTATGCACTAGGGCTGTTGATGATGGGAGGAATGATAGACAAATTAGGAACAAAAATTGGATACAGCTTGTCTGTTGTTGTATGGAGCACTGCAGCCATGTTTCATGCCATTGCAAAATCTGTTTTTGGATTTAGTATCGCCAGGGTATTTTTAGGCCTAGGCGAAGCAGGGCATTTTCCTGCAGCTGTAAAAACCGTTGCAGAATGGTTTCCCAAAAAAGAGCGTGCTTTAGCAACAGGTATTTTTAATGCAGGAACCAGTGTAGGTGTGGTGCTAGCCTTACTCATTACTCCCTATATATTTACGCATTATGGATGGCAAAATGTATTTTGGATAACGGGTTCCTTGGGTTTTGTATGGCTTTTGGCCTGGTTGTATTTTTACGAGATTCCTAGCAAACAAAAAAAATTAACCCCCAATGAACTTGCTCATATTGAATCCGATGTATCTGCGGGTCAAGCCATTCAACAAAACATCCCCTGGCGTAAATTGTTTTCTTACAAACAAACCTGGGCCTATGTTACCGGAAAATTTTTAATAGATCCTATTTATTGGTTTTTTCTTTTTTGGTTGCCTTCCTATTTTTCAAGCACATTTAATTTGGATTTAAAAAAACCAAGTGTCGAATTAATGATTATCTATGGAGCCACTACGATTGGAAGCATATTGGGAGGATACTTTTCATCCGTATTGGTGAAACGAGGTTGGGCTGTACTTAAAGCACGTAAAACGGTATTGCTTATTTTCGCTATCATCGAACTGTCCATACTTGGTGCACAATATATATCAAGTGTTTGGATGGCAGTAGCCCTTATTAGTACAGTAGTGGCAGTGCACCAAGCATGGGCCACCAATATATTTACCATGGCTTCAGATATGTTTCCTAAGCAATCCGTAAGTTCTGTAGTAGGCATAGGTGGCATGGCAGGGGCTGTTGGAGGAATTTTATTTCCCATCTTTATTGGATACGTACTAGATCAATATAAATTAGCAGGCAATATCACAGCGGGTTATAATTTAATTTTTACCATCTGCGGTATCACTTATTTAACTGCATGGATCATTATCCATTTATTAACAAGAAAAATTAAGCCACTCGAAAATATTTAAGTATGAAAAGAAGATCTATTTTAAAAGGGCTCACCTTGGCCCCATTGGCACTAGGAGCTAGTTCTATTAAATCAATAGCAAGCAATGTACTCGTTAATGAAAACAATGTGTTAAATGAATTAGGGATTCGCACTTTTATCAATGCGGCAGGAACACTCACATACATGAGTGGAAGTTTAATGCATCCAGAAGTAGTAAAAACCATTACACAATCCTCTACTCATTTTTGTATGATGGATGAATTGCAAGACAAAGTGGGCGAAAGCATTGCAAGCATGGTACATGCAGAAGCAGCCACCGTTACCTCTGGTGCATTTTCGGCCATGACCCTAGGTTTGGCAGGCATCTTAACCGGGAACGATTTAAAAAAAGTGGAACAACTACCACATTTAGCTGGAACAGGAATGAAATCGGAAGTGATTTGTCAAAAGTCACACGATGAAAGATACAACCATGCATTTTTAAATACAGGATGTACCATTGTAACGGTAGAAACAATGGAGGAATTAGAAAAGGCGATCAATGAAAAAACGGCGATGTTGCATTTTTTAAACATTGCTGCAGACAAAGGAAAAATAAATCATGAAGATTGGTTAGCAGTTGGAAAAAAATATAAAATTCCTGTATCCATTGATATCGCAGCAGATGTACCGCCCGTGTCTAATATTTGGAAATTCAATGACATGGGATTTGATTTGGTTTTTTTATCAGGAGGAAAAGCCATCAGAGGGCCACAAAGTGCAGGCTTATTAATGGGTCGTAAAAGTATTATCGAAGCAGCAAGATTAAGTGCGCCGCCGAGGGGTTTCAATGTAGGACGTGCACACAAAGTAAACAAAGAAGAAATTTTAGGGATGTATGTGGCATTAAAAAAATATTTGGCCACCGATCATGAAAAAGAATGGAGTCAATGGGAATCAGAAATTAATTTTATTCAAAATGAAGTAAAAAATATCAAGGGCATCAGTACTAAAATTGTCGTCCCTACTTTAGGGAATATTACACCGAATCTAATTGTTAGTTGGACGCCTTCCGTTATCAATTTAACAGGTAAAGATTTAAGAGCACAATTACGCAATGGGGAGCCATCTATAGAGGCTGGATTTGCTGGTTTGCCATTGTATCCCAATCAAGCAGGCTCAGAATCCATTGATCCCAAAATAGCGGCCACTTTAAAAGGGGAAAACAGAGTTACCATCACCGTTTGGATGTTACAACAAGGAGAATATAAAATAGTAGCGAAAAAATTAAAGGAAGCATTTATCCATGCTATCGTCTAGTTTTTAGATTTCAAAAACGCTTCTCTCATCACTTTAGCAGTTTTATGCTGTCCAGTATGGCTCCAACCTGGAGGCATAAATAGGTATAAAAATTTATTTACTAGGCCAGGTGCTTGGTACATGTCTTTACCCAATGCAATAAATTCTCCAAAATAGGCATCTAAAAAACTATTGGGTTTCATAGGACGAGTGATGCCATAATCAACAATAATATTTGCTTCTTCCTTTTGGTAGGTTTTAAAAACTTTATCCCAGATATTTAAAAGATTGCAAAAATTAGTATCCATGTATAAAGGATTTCTTGCATGATGTACTCTATGGTGTGAAGGGGTCAAAATATAATTGCCAAAAAAACCCAAACGAGCATTTTTAATTACTGTATCGCCAATATGAATAAAAGAACCCCAAGTGCCATCAATAAACATAATTACAAATAGCATGGGAGGAGGTACGCCCGCCAAAATACAAATGGAAGTTCTAATCACATCTGCATAGGGGCCTTCTAAAAAGAAATGAGACCAAGATATAGCAAGGTGCATGCTTTCAGGCGCATGATGGGTAGAATGCAAACACCAGAATAACCTCACTTTATGGCCTAAATAATGATAAATGAAATGGGCAAATTCCCAAATAATGTATCCATAAATCAACCAATACCAAGTAAACTCAATGTGAAGGAGGGCATATTTTTCAAAAAGCCCAATACATAAAATAGTCATGCCAATAGAAATGTACCTTCCTAAAATTGAATTGAGTACATAAGAGAAAAACGGAATTTTATAATTAATGACATTAAACTTTTTATACAACAATCCTCTTAGGAGCTCAAGAATCAAAATGATAGGAAGGATGGGTTGTATGAAGCTGGTGATGCCCTTATAAGTTAACAAACTGTTGTAATTGCCCGATTTAATAAGGTCAATTGCACCAGCCATGCCAAAGAAATTTTTGACTTGTTCGTAAACAATGTTAGCTATTTCCATTTTGTATATTTTAATTGCATCTTAATCAAATAAAGCCTGTACAAATTACAAAAAAATATTAAATTAAATAGAGTTAATAATAGAATAAAATAGATTTAATTCAGCTAGGCTACTTTATACATATGTTACTTTCTAAAATCAATATTATTAAAAATGGAGAGTCTTAAAACGTCCATATTTGAAATGCTATTTTTAGCATTTAATTGCTGATTAATGCCGGTATACCCAAATTGGAAAATATTGTCTTTATTGAGGTAGTAATAAAAACCTAGCGATAGCCTATTTTGGTCAAAAGTATTGTACACTATACTTTTTCCAAAGTTGAAATAAATTTCATTAGAAACTACAAAAGAAAAACTTCCTTTCTGATAAGGATGACTGGTGAGTGGAATTTGTTTTAAAAAATAATACCTAAGTCGATAGGTATTATCATAATGGGTGGAAGGCGCATCATTAATAGCTGTTTGTTTAAACCGCTCTTCCAATCGCAACCATTGTAGTGTTTTTGAATTCGCACTTTCTGTATTTAATTGTACCATTTGCCAGGGTCTATATTCAACTAAACGATAATAAGTTCCAGTAGAATGAACTTGATCAACATATGTTAAAGCACCTACTAATTTTAAATTGTTTTTTGTATAATAAGTACCCCCTAAGGTTGATTCCGTTGCATAAAAGGATTTGTAATAACTATCTGATAATTTTAGTTGAAGATCTATCCAGGAACCCCATTGTTTAGAATACCTATTTTGGTTTAAATAATCCAACCAAGTTTGTTGTGCGTATTGCAATTTTGTAGTTTGTGCATGAACTAAAAAGCAAAAAGATAAAAAGAAAAAAAATAGATAAATTTTAATGCGCATAGGATTCAAAAATGTTAAAAATAGTACGATTTAGATGAAATTGGAAAACCGTTATCTCCTTTAAAAGACTATAAAGAAAAATGAATAGTTTGAATTTATAATTATTAAATTCTAGTAGCAATTATCCATAAACAACTAATTGCTTATCATTTTATTACATATATTTTTAAATTATATTAAACTTTTATACAAAATTAAAGTCTAAACTCTAATATGGTTGTCTATATATGCAACTGATTGATTGCTAATGCCAAACCTTGCTTTTATCAAAAGAAAAAATCTGTCCAACTTGCTCCACAAAAAGCTATTGCTCACGGCTTTTCTAGCTATGGTAACTTTATGGGTATTGGGCCACCCAATGTTTCTTAGTAAGGATATCTTACCAAAAAACATCCATGATACATTAATAAAGGAACGTCAAGAAAAAGATCTAACTGATTATTTTCATGCAATTGTAAAAAAACGATTTGACTCCACCAATACGCGAGATAAAAATAAATTTCATGTTTCATTCTTACCTGCTATTGGATACACATTGCAAACGGGAATGGCAGGCGTCGTAAGTACGAATATTGGATTTTACAAACACGATGATAGTACGGCTAAAATTTCAACCATTACAAGTAGCATTACCTATTCGGAGTACAGCCAAACCATTTTCCCATTGTATGCTGATGTTTGGTTAAAACATGACAAGATTAATTTAATTTCCGACAACAGATTCATTGCTTATCCTTCTAATATTTATGGTCTAGGGGGTAGAACAGATCCTAATAGAGCCCATACTATTAATTTTAGCGGCTTTAAATTGCACGAAAAAATATTATTCTCATTTGCAAAAAATTGGTTCGCTGGAGGTGGTCTTTATTATGATCAATTTTGGGATATTGCCGTAGTAGATCCTACCACTAAAAGAATCAATACCATCATTGGAAATGAATTAGGAAATTATGAAATTGCAGTTGGACCAGTGATTAATGTATTGTATGATTCAAGAACCAATCAAATCAATGCACTAAGAGGTACCTACTTCAATGTAAACCTAAGAGACAACCTTCCTGTTTTAGGAAGTGGAACTTATTGGCAATCCTTATTAATAGATACCCGAAAATATTTTAATTTTCCTCGGGGTTCAAAAAATACCTTGGCATTTTGGAGTTATGAATGGTTGACTTTAGGTGGTAATCCTCCTTATTTATTAAAGCCTGCAACTGGGTGGGACGATCAATACAATACGGGTAGAGGTTATATCCAAAGTAGGTTTAGGGGCAATAACATGTCTTATTTAGAATCAGAATACCGATTTGCCATCTCCAAAAATGGATTATTGGGTGGTGTAGTTTTTGTAAATGCAGAAAAATTTTCAGACGAACTTTCTACTACTTACAAGGCGGTATTGCCAGGCTATGGTCTTGGAGTAAGAATAAAATTAAACAAGTTCGCCAGAACCAATATTTGTTTGGATTATGGTTTTGGAAACAACAGTTCCCAAGGATTCTTTGTGAATTTAGGAGAAGTTTTTTAATTCTATTGTAAAGCGAGTTTGAATTGATACCAATTGGCTACTACTTTGTTGTTATCAAAACCGCCTCCACCACGCATACCTCCGCCACTGCTCCCGCGTCTGCCACCTCCCATGCCGCCACCACCACCTCGCATTCCACCTCGCATTCCACCGCCCATTCCACCGCCACCTCGCATGCCTCCACCCATCCCTCCGCCACTTCTCATTCCTCCTTCACCAGCAGCACTGGCAGTTCTAGTTTCATTGTTCATAGTATTTAAAACAATACCAACACTTAAGCTAGGTGCATTCTTAGCATTGAAGGGTTTATTATAAACAAACTTAATGGGTATGATAGCTTCAAAAACCAAATTCCCATAAGCATCATTATTAATACCCACTTTAAGGGCAGTTGTGTCTGAAACATCGTAAATTCTATTGTCCATATTTATAAAACCAAATGTTTTATAAATATCATTGTCCATTAAAAGTTGCTTTTTAAAATGAGTCTGATCTGCAGTTTTATTGGCACTGCTATTTCTTTCTCTATTATTAATTCGTTCCATATTCGAAACTTCATTCGCAGGAAAACTAATGCCCATCGATTTGTCCGTTTTACCCTTCGTATCCACATATACCGATATACCTGCTCTTAACATTCTCATTTGAGTAGATGGATCACTCGTTGCCACACTTACATAAATATTGTTATTGTCATTGGTGATATTGTACTGCAATGCACCATCTTCCGAGCCAAATCGCAAAGGTAAATGCCAATCTACCGAATTCCCATCGGCCAAAATAGGTGTTTCTTGAAAATTACCTAATGGATACTCTTTAGGGCTACAATTGCTTAAAGTAAAAAATAAAAGCAAGTAGATAAAACCGAATTGGTTATTCTTCATGGTAAAGTTTAGTGTAAATGAAATTTACTAGGTGGTTTTAAAAATCAAAGCCCTGGTATACAGGGCTTTGATAAAGAATTAATTATTAAAATCTAATTAAATTATTTTCCAACTACCTTATATTTTAAAGTATTGTTTTCAATAAGTTCCTCAAAGAATACATTGTTGTTAGAAACAAAATATTTGCGATTATTGACAATGACTGCTTTGCAATCTGCTGGCAGTGCATCAATAACATCTCCAATATTGTATTGCAATGCAGGCGTATTTTTAGTAGGTGCAGTTGCAGCTGGCGTTGTATTTTGAACATTGCTATTTTGAGCCACATTGTTTTGAACAGAAGCCTCTTCTGCATTCCCATTGGTATTTAATACCCCATTTAATCCTGCAATCAAATACCAGATAGTACCATCTTGCTTCACATATTCTTTATAATAAGTACCATTGTACTCATAGTATTTCTCGTTATTGACAACTACTACTTTAGCTTCTTTTGGTATTCTAGGAACACTAGCTCCAACAGGTGCTTGTACCACTTGGTATTGATTCTCATTTTGGCGATAATAAATACCACTATGGTAATAATAAGGGTACCCTCCAAAATTAAAGCCCCAATAGCCATAAGGCAAAGCGCCTATAGATAAGCCAAATGGAGGGAAGATGCTTCCATAATAACCACCATAATATCCATAAAATAAGCCATCATAGAAATAATAAGGAAAGCCGCCAAAACTAATTCTCATAAAGGATCTGGGAATGCTTCTATACATTCTGCCACCGGCAATACCTAAGTGAGCACCTCCTCCACCTACTCCTACTCCAACACTCATGGAAGTTCTTCCACCAACACTCATCGAGGCTCTGGCGCCCATACTTGTAGCTGCTCTTATATTGCCACCACTAGCACTTGAATAACTGCCTCTGCTACCTCCACTAAAGCTACCGCCAAAGCTGCCGCCTCTTGAAAATCCACCGCCGCCTCCAAATCCGCCGCCACCCCCTCTTCCACCTCTTTGGGCTTCTAAAAGTGTAGTACTTGTAATAACCAATAGTAAAGTAACCACTATTGGGATAAAGTTTTTAATGTTTTTCATATGCTCCATTTTAAAATTGTTATAAATCAACGTACAATTATTAGATGTTAGATTGAATCAATAGTTTAAAGTTAAGTCCTTTATACAAAGTTAAATCAATAAAAAAAAGGTTAACAGAAATTTTAATGAAATTAAGCAAATCTTAAGTAAATTTTTTAGCCCATTTTACTGCTTTTAAACACAAATATTGCTCAAAATCCTAAGGCAAAGCGGTTTATATTTGCAGTATGGGGCAGAAAAAACTAATCAAATTTGCGGCTATCAAGGCCTATGAAAATGTACTAGAATACCCGGTAAATTGCAAGGGTAGCTGGCAGGCCTTTTTTGAAAAGTTACAAGCCCAAGGCAGCCCTACATCGGATAAAATTGCGGATGTAAATTCGAAAGAAAGTATCCCCCCCCATCCGCCTGCATCAAAACCAGCAACCCCCTTAACCTTAGAACTGGCATGTGGCAGAGGTGAATACGCGGTAGGCATGGCCAGGATGTTCCCTGATCAAAATTTTATAGGCCTAGATATAAAAGGCAACCGCATTTGGAAAGGTGCCAGTATTGCTAATAAAGAAGGCATTCATAATGTCGCTTTTGTAAGAACACAGATAGATCAAATCACCAATTATTTCGATACCAATGAGGTAGCCGAAATTTGGATCACTTTTCCCGATCCACAATTAAGATTATCTAAAGCAAAAAAAAGGTTAACGCATCCAAAATTTTTAAGAATGTATCAGCAATTTTTACAGCCAGGCGGTTTGGTACATTTAAAAACAGATAGTCCCAATTTATACTTATTTACTAAAACAGTGATTGAACTTTTCGAACTTACTGTTATCACTGCTACCGATAATTTATACAAAACAGCCTTCGTCCAATCCAATCAATGGAATGAAAAATTATCGATAAAAACTTATTATGAAGGTTTGAATATTGCAGGCAGCAATCGCATTCACTATATTCAATTTAAAATAGACAAAGCATTGCCCATTGAAAAAGACGAGCAGTTAAAAGAAATGATTGCCCAATTTGAAGTCACAGAAACGCATGATGCGAAAAGAGAAAGAGGCGTTAAGACAAACGAAAATTAAAAGTCCCCATGCAATACACGGCAAAGACCAATGATTTTTTTCAAAATGTATTTGATGTGGTTCGATTGATCCCAAAAGGTCGAGTAACCAGTTATGGAGCCATTGCCAAATACTTAGGAACAGGCAGAAGCTCAAGAATGGTAGGTTGGGCCATGAATGCCTCCCATGGTGTAAAACCCAAAGTACCCGCACACCGTGTCGTTAATAGAAATGGCATGCTAACGGGCAAAGCCCATTTCGCTACCCCTACCCTAATGGAAGAATTATTACTGAAAGAAAAAATAAAAGTAAAGAACGAAATTATTATTGATTTTGAAAAACACTACTGGGATCCGATTAAAGAATTGGGATTTTAAGTGTAGCGTCTTAAAATTTTCTAATCAAATTTAAGAATAATAAGGCTTAATCATCATATACACCAAGGGGCCTGTCACCGCTACATAAAACCAAATTGGCCACATTCTTTTGGCTTTTCTCTTGTGGTTGGCATATTCACCGGTTAACCCACGATAGGCTGTAAACAATATAAAAGGCAAACTGGTAGCAGCTAAAATAATATGGGTAGCTAACAATAGAAAATACATACCTCTTGTATTGCCCACTACTGCTAATTCTGCAGTGCTTAGGATACCATCATGATCCGTATCTCCAAACTTAGTTTCGCCTGCGAATAAATGATGCGCGATATAAGATACTAAAAACAGCACCGATAATAATAATGCAGTAAGCATGATATTTTTATGCGCTGTATAATTTTTTTGTTTGACTGCAATCAAAGCAGCGACCAATAAAACCGCTACAGTTGCATTTAAGAGCGCATTTACTAATGCAAAAATATGTTTGTCAAAAGGCAATTCAACAGCCAAGGTAAATTTGCTTAAAAAAGTTACGGCCACAAGAACCACTACCGAAAATATTCCAATGAGTAATTTCGCTTGCTTGTCATTCTTTTTCATTACAGGTACTAACATAATTCAAATGTATTTTGGAGTCTCATTATAGGAATTCAAAATAAGTACAAATATTAAAAACTTGTTTATTTTGTTTTAGGTTTATTAAATTTTGTGTTAAAATAATATACAAAACCGCTCACCATCACTACAATCAACAGCCACAACCAACTAAGATCTATAATTTGTTGAAACACTTCGTTTTTCTTTGTCTTGTCTTTTTCCAACATCAAGTAGCCCACATCTTTGGCCATTTTCAAGATGGAGGTGGAATCTAAACCATTGTAATACCCACGCACTTGCATTTTTTTATCTATCAAAATAAAGCGACTGGTATGAACAAAATCAGGGTTAATGGGTTCCTTGCTAAATTGATCTACTTTTAATTCTTCAAAAGCAAATTTGTAAATAGCATCTCGATCGCCAGTGAGCAGCCACCAATTATCAGCAATCACACCCATCTTATTGGCATAAGCTCTTAATGCGGGAACGCTGTCTCTAACAGGGTCTACACTGATTGACATAAACTGAACAATAGAAGTATCCACTCTATTGCGTACATCGCCTCCTCTAGAAAAAGAACGTTGCAACTTGCTCATGTTACCGGTGAGCTTGGGACAAATGCTTCCACAACTGGTAAAAAATAAATCAAGAATAATGATCTTGCCATGTTGGTCATAAATAGAAACCGTATCGCCTAATTGATTGATCAAGCTGATATTTTTAGTGGTATGCCAAATACTGTCAGATTTTTGTTTGCCATCTACCACCTGCTCTATCACTGTGTCTAATAGATAATGCCTGGGCATCGCCACGGCGTGGTCACTGGCCGATTTTAACCACAGATAACATGCGACAGGAATAAAAAGTGCAATGATTAAACCGTAGAAAGATTTTTTTGACATTTTATAAATTTAAAAAACCACCTCAGGAATCGGGGTGGTTTTAATTATTTGAAAAGGGCCTCGAGCTCCTATCTTTATGAATCTTATTAATGCTTCTCTGCAGGAGCAGCTATTTCTTTCACTTCAGCAGCCTCTTGCTTTGCAGCTCCATGTTCGCCTTCTTTCTTTTCTACTTTAATGGTAGCTTGTTCTTTAAAATAAGGATCGTAATCGTTGCGTAAATTTCTAAAGGAATTGCCATCCCATAAAAAAGCACCGATAAACCAAAGAAACAACATCAAAGGAACGACAATGGTCATAATTAAGTTTTTTACTTCATGCTTTAAGTGCATAAAATAAGCAACAATATAAAAAGCCTTCGCCATCATTAAGATAACGATGGTCCCTTTGACTGCTAATTTTAATCCAACAGAAGTCATCCCCATCATCCAAAACCCTAGCAATAATTCAATAACAGTAAACACCGATAAAATGATGGTTACTTTTTTAATTTCCGCCATGGCCTCTTTGTTGTGCGCTTCCTGATCTGTGTGTGAATGTGACATATAAATTTCTTGTGCTTATTATAATAAATAAAAGATGGTAAATACAAATACCCAAACTAGATCTACAAAGTGCCAGTACAAACCCGCTTTTTCAATCATTAAATAATGGCCTCTTTGCTCAAACTTGTCTAACAAAGTCATGATCAACATAATGATGTTAATTACTACTCCACTAAAAACGTGGAAGCCATGAAAACCAGTGATGGTAAAAAAGAAGTTGGTAAAATTGGTGCTGCTAGCGGTACCATCTGCATTTAAAAAAGGATTCATACCCCACCAAGCGCCTTCGCTGTGTAAGTGATTCCACTCCCAAGCTTGACAGCTTAAAAAAGCAAGCCCGCCAATAATGGTCCAAATCATATTTCTAACCACTCCTTTCTTGTCCATGTTTTTACCAGCATGCACTGCCAAAACCATGGTAACAGAACTGATGATTAATATAAAAGTCATGATACTTACAAACACCAAGGGTGCATGTACGCCATCTGGAGCAAATGGGAAACTTCTAAAAACTTCGTTGGAATTAGGCCATCCGTTGGTTGAAAAACGGACCGTTCCATAAGAGATTAAGAAAGCACCAAAAGTAAAGGCGTCACTCATTAAAAAGTACCACATCATTACTTTTCCGTACTCAGAATTAAAAGGGCTTTTCCCTCCTCCCCACAATTTTGCTTCGTTGGGTGAAGCGGTTGTTGTTGTTGACATGTTCAATTTCTATTTCAGTGCAAAAATATTGGCTATCAAGGATATTCGTATCAAAAAGCTTGGTTTTTTTAGATTTATCTTCTACAAAATCAGGGGGTTAGCCTATCCAATGCAGGAAGATGAAAAGGTAAATCCAAAGTATATCTACAAAATGCCAGTAGGTAGCCACTAATTCTACCGGCAAACTGTTTTGTGGGTTGTTTTTAGCCCTAAAAGCACTCCAAGATACCCCCAATAAGGCAAGTACCCCGCCTAAAACATGCAATAAGTGTAAAAGGGTTATTACGAATAAAAAAGAGGCTGCCGAGTTGCTACGCGGGCCTGTAAGGGCTATATTTTGGGCTTCTAAGGCCATAAAACCCTGTATTTGTAAACTCATAAAAACAAGTCCTAAAATAGCAGTCAAGAAAAGAAATCCGCGGTAAGGATTCTGCAACCCTTCTTTGGCTTTTTTCAAAGCCATTTGAATGGTGAAACTGCTAAGTAAAATTACAAAAGTGGAAATGAGAAACACTTTGGGCAACTCAAAATCCAACCAATTGGATTGACTTTTTTTAACAATATAAGCACTGGTCAAACCAGCAAACATCATCACGATACTACCAAGACCTGCATAAAGCAGCATCTTGTAAGGATGAATTTTATTTTTTTCAGCACCTGTTTTAAAATCTATTGCCATAATAAAATATTTATAATTTATCTGCGAGTAAAGCCAAATAAACAATAGGTAAATAAATATAACTGCTAAACATCACTCTTCTTGCTGCGGGCACACCCCTATTTTGATACAAGCGAACACATTGTACCACCATAAAAATATTGGCTACTAGTAAAATCCACATACTCACTTGGCCCGTTAAGTTTAAATAATGAGGTAAGAAGCCAATAGGAATCATTAACACTGAATACATAATGCATTGTATTGCTGTAAAACGTGTAGGACCTTCTTTAGCTGGCAATAATTTAAAACCTACTCTAGAATAATCGGCATGCGTTACCCAAGCAATGGCCCAAAAATGGGGGAACTGCCATATGAATTGAATTAAGAATAAAGCCCATCCCGCGTAAGCAAAATCATCATTGCCTGCTACCCATCCAATCAAACAAGGAAGGGCTCCAGGGAAAGCGCCTACTAAAACTGCAATAGAATTTATTTTTTTTAAGGGCGTATAAATAAATGCATATAAGAATAAACTAAAAGCAGAAAGTAAGGCGGCAGAAATATTAAAATACTTCCACATCATCAAAACGCCAAGGATGCCCGTAATAACTGCAAAAGTATACGCTGTTGCTTGTGTCATACGTCCCGATGCCACAGGACGATTTGCTGTCCGCTTCATTTGCGCATCGGTGTCTTTTTCTACGGCTTGATTAATCGCATTGGCACTGCCTGTAATACATAAACCAGCAAAAGTTAAAAGTAAAATCATGGACCAATCATAGGCCTTCACAGTGGGCGCCAACATATAACAAATTACACAAGTAAACACCACGGTAAAACTGAGGGTGAACTTCATCAACTGTGCGTAATTCGTAAGCGTTTGTTTCAAAGAGAACATTTTTTAAAAATTACAATGCCCTGAAATCAGGGCATTGTACAACTGAATATATTTATCTAGTGTGTGCCTGTTTCATCCGCACCTACTGGAGTAGTTTGAGGAATAAAATCATGTCCATCTTTACCGTAATCATAAGGCCAACGATGAACTTCTGGTATTTCACCAGGCCAGTTGCCGTGACCAGGACGAATAGGTGTAGTCCACTCCAAGGTATTCGACTCCCATGGATTTTGAACTGTCACTTTACGGCCTTTGAATATAGAATAGAAGAAATTAATTAAGAATAAAATTTGAACAGCAAAAACAATCATCGCAACCGTACTAATGAAACGATTTAATTCGGCAAATTGTTTAAAGCTTTCCCAAATGCTAAAATCAAAATAACGACGAGGCATACCCGCCAAACCTTGGTAGTGCATTGGCCAGAAAATCATATACGCTCCAGCAATGGTAATCCAAAAGTGAATGTACCCTAATGTATTGTTTAAATAGCGACCATACATTTTAGGGAACCAATGGTATACACCAGCAAACATACCAAACATACTAGCCACGCCCATTACAATGTGGAAATGCGCTACTACAAAATAACTGTCGTGTAAATAAATATCTAAAGCAGCGTTGCCCAACCAAATACCTGTTAAACCACCGGAGATAAATAAACTTACAAAACCAATGGCGAATAACATACCTGGGGTAAAACGAATATTGCCTCTCCATAAAGTAGTTAACCAGTTAAATACTTTAATGGCAGAAGGAACTGCAATTAATAAAGTTAATAATACAAACACCGATCCTAAGAAAGGATTCAGTCCTGTAACGAACATATGGTGCGCCCAAACCAAGAAGGCCAGGATGGCAATAGCAAATAAAGAACCCAACATCGCCATATAACCAAAGATAGGTTTGCGAGAATTCACTGACATGATTTCAGAAACCATTCCCATGGCAGGTAACAATATAATGTATACTTCGGGGTGACCTAAGAACCAGAATAAGTGTTGGAATAAAATAGCGGAACCGCCTTCGTTAGATAAAGCGCCAACCCCATTTACATAAATATCAGAAAGATAAAAACTAGTACCGAAATTTCTATCAAAAATTAATAAGATCATACCAGACAACAATACAGGGAAAGACAATACGCCTAATACTGCCGTAAAGAATAAAGCCCAAATGGTTAAAGGCAAACGCGTCATGCTCATACCTTTGGTACGCATGTTTAATATGGTAGCGATGTAATTTAAACCACCTAATAAAGAAGACACAACGAATAAAGCCATGGCAATAATCCATAAGTCCATTCCCGATTTAGAACCAGGAGAAGCATCATGCAATGCAGATAAGGGAGGATACGCTGTCCAACCACCACTAAAAGGTCCTGTTTCTACAAATAAAGAAGACAACATAACGATACTCGCAGTGAAGAAGAACCAATAGCTTAACATATTTAAAAAAGGAGACGCCATATCGCGTGCACCAATTTGTAATGGAATTAAAAAGTTCGCGAAGGTACCAGACAAACCAGCTGTCAATACAAAGAATACCAAAACGGTACCGTGTGTAGTCACTAAAGCGTAATACGCTTCGGGTGTAATTTGACCGCCTTTTGCCCATTTACCTAAGATAGATTCTAACCAAGGAAAACTAGCATCAGGATATCCTAATTGCAAACGGAAAAGTACACTCATTAAACCACCTAGAACTGCCCAAACCATTCCTGTAATCAAGAATTGCTTCGCGATCATTTTATGGTCTTGACTAAATACATATTTAGTTAAGAAAGTATCATGGTGTTCGTGATCACCATGATCATCATGTCCATGACCTTCATGATTATGTAATGCTGCTTCGTGACTCATACCTTTTATTTAATAATTTTAATCTTTCTATTTTCTATATCTGAAGTGCTATTTGCACTTCAAAATTTATTTTACATTTTTGCTGTGGTTGCTTTGGCAGTGCTATCTGCCTTCGCTACCGGAACTGCTGACGGATCTTTCTCCGGGAAGGCAGTAAAGTATTGCGGCTTTTGTTTCGCCATCCACAAATCATATTCTTCTTGATCTACTACTTCAATCACTCCTTTCATAGAGTAGTGGCCATTGCCGCACATTTGATCGCAAGAAATTTCATAAGCAAAATTTGGATTGCCAGTTTTTTCACGCATTTCTTTGGTCGTGTAGATAGGTGTAAACCACATCGTAGTAGGAATACCAGGAACAGCATCCATTTTCAAACGGAAATGCGTCAACCCCACATCATGAATCACATCTCTTGAACCAATGATTAATTTAACAGGGGTTCCTTTCACCACATACATGGTTTGTTCTGTTAAAATATCGTCTTGTGCATATTTATCATCCCAAATAATACCAACAGAGTTGGTTGCGGGATCAATGTTCTTATAATATTTTTTACCAAAGATGGCGTCCTTACCTGGGTAACGGAAAATCCAACCAAATTGTTTCCCTGTTACTTCTACCACCATGGCATTCTTAGGAGGTTCACCCGTAAAGAAAAACCAGTTGCGCAAACCAAATACTACTAATATGGTTAATGCAATAGCAGGTATAGCGGTCCAGATTAATTCTAATTTAGTACTGTGTGCGAAAAAGAAAACCTTGCGATTTTTATCTTCTTGGTATTTGTAAGCAAACCAAAATAACAACACTTGCGTAATTACAAAAACGATGCCCGTAATTACTAAAGTCACAAAAAGCATTTCATCGACCTTTTCGCCCTGAATACTTGCAGCCCCTTGTGCCATCTGGGTTTTGCCATAATAGGCTTTATTGCAAATATAAATACCTACAAAGCCCAACACTAAAAAAGCAACCATCAAAAATCCATTGATTTTGTTGTTTTGTTGACGGCTGGCTTCTTCGCCTTTTAAAATAGATACGTATTCACTTGCTTTGGCAATTTGAAAAATTACCACAAAAATGAGGACGATAATAGCAACAGATAAATATAAACTCATAATTCGTTTTTTCTAAATCAATAATTATACTTGATGAATGATACTTTCTTTAAGGAATGGGTGGTACTTCGCAATCAAAGGCTTGCTAGCCATAGAACGCGCCACCATTAAAATCATCAGCCCAACAAAGAAAGATAAAATACCAAAATCAAACCAACCCAAAGTCACCTGCTCTTTCATTAAGCTGCCCATGACCATTTGGTAAAAATCAATCCAATGACCAAATAAAATAAGTACTGCCATAAACGCCATTAAAGTAAAATTACGTTTGGCAGAACGCTTCATTAATATGATTAAAGGACAAAAGAAGTTGACAAATAAGTTCAAAAAGAAAATAGGTTTGTACGCTCCTTGCACACGGTGCTTGAAGTAAACAGTTTCTTCAGGAATATTGGCGTACCAAATAAGCATGTATTGAGAGAACCATAAATAAGTCCAGAAAATAGAAAAGGCAAACATGAATTTACCTACATCATGTAAGTGTTCGCTGTTAGACAACTCCATGTAACCTTTGTTTTTCATGTAGATTAACCAAAGTGCAATTAAGGCCATACCTGCCACAAATGAACTTGCAAAAGTATACCAGCTGTACATGGTCGAATACCAATGTGCATCAATGCTCATTAACCACAACCAAGGCACTGTAGATGCAACGGTTAAGCCAAACCACACTAAGAAAAATCCAGAACGAGTCATGCTACGCACATTAAATTTATGTGCAGTGTCTGCATCCATAGGAGCGATGTCTGCTTCTAAACTAATTTGACGCATTCTATATCCAAAATAACTCCAAAGAGAAATAGTTAGTGTTGTCCATATAATAAAGAAAGTAGGATTTAAGAAACCAGCTTTTCCTTTTAAGATAGGATCTTTTGCCACAGCTTCAGTATCCAACCAATGGTAGATATGATGGTTATGAGAAAGTACCACATAAAATAAAACAAGTAAAGTAATGCCACCAAAGATGGGCACTAAAGTAGAAATGGCTTCGGCGATTCTTCTAAAAGATTGCATCCAGGCAGCCATGGCCATGGTGCTAAAACATAAAAAGAACATAGCAGCATTGGTCACTAAAGTCCAGAAAATACTGTTGTACATTAAGGTTCCCCAAAAATGCACTTGCTCATGTTCGTCACTGCTAAAGCCTTTGGTAAACATGCCGTATAATAAGGCAGCGCCTCCTATGCCTATTAAAGCATAAGACCATGTTTTAAGACTACCAGGAATTTCAAATTGCTCTTTAATAGATGCCATCTTACTTCTTTTGTTTATTCTTAATATATTTAATAATCATCCAACGTTGACGCTTGCTTAATTGAGAAGCGTAAGAACCCATCAAGTTTTTTCCGTAAGCAACAGAATAAAACATTTGACCCGCAGGCATGCTCTCATATTTTACATCGCCTACCAAAGTAGCAGGCTTTGCAGGATAAGGACCATTGCCATCTTTGTACAAAGGACCGTTGCCATTTAATTTAGCGCCATGACAAATACCACAATTAATTAAATACAAACGTTCTGCTTCGGCCGCATCTTTTGTATTTAAAGAATCAATCGGATTCGGAACCAATTTAGAAGCATGGTAATTGGTGGTATCACCCGCTTTGTCTTTTGCATAAGGGAAAGGCATTTCCTTGCCTCGCGCCATGGTGCCAGCTATAGGAAGGTTATCGTAATGAATTCCTTTTTCAGTTAAATTGCTATGGTCTGCATAAGTTTCATACGCACGGCTATAGGCCATATCAGGC